>Ga0247815_10002805_pt1 | contig 12767 bp, 10 predicted proteins | sample UWRJL194509B1_FD_181014 | JGI IMG/M metagenome (GOLD analysis project Ga0247815, IMG submission 181014) | Plant litter microbial communities from Arlington Agricultural Research Station in Wisconsin, United States - UWRJ-L194-509B-1 | ecosystem: Environmental > Terrestrial > Plant litter >... | reverse complement strand
TCCACACCACTTCAACTTTTTTATAGATGCTTGTGGCAAAATCTTAAACGAGGCATTTCAAGAAATACCAATTCCCTTTTATACATCAAAGGGAAAGATCAGGTCTATCGCCTCGTCTGCAACTGCGGTCTGCGGGAGCCATTGGATCAAGTAGCGTCGCCTATTTATTCTGATATTAATGAAGGAAAAACGGTTTACATTTCTTCAATAAACGAATATTTGAATCAGCCCATTACGAACTATTACCCTGAACCCTGCTGTGAGGCACTCATTGTTCCTTTCAAACAAAACCACCCTACAGTTTCAGGTTATTTGGTAGCTGGAATATCTCCAAGAAAGAAATTGGACACAGATTATAAAAATTTTATTGAAAATGTAGGTATCCAAATGGGTCTGTGTTTCAATAGTGCAGCAACTTTTGAGGAATTCCTGCAGCTTGAACAGGAAAAAGACAATCTATTGAGTATCATTAGCCATAAATTGAAGACACCTATAACAGGTATCAAAGCTTACGTGCTTTATTCCTTAAAACAGATTTCATTATAACAACGATTTATGAGTGCTATCTTTATTTAACGTCACAACATATATTTGATTATTTAGTTTATACCAATTTATTATAAGACTGGGAGGTAATCTAACTATTAGTGGTTTTGCAATTGATAAAGTATTTAGCGGCTGCTCTATGGCTTAAAAAACTAACCCTTATTTCCTGTACAAACATGAATTTGCTTTTTTCACCGTAAGAACGGCTGGTTTAGCCACTTTTGTTTCAATGATACAGGTACATTGTAAAATAGGCAAAAACCAAAACCCCTCTTTAAGCGCATTAAAGAGGGGTTGTAGTCTGGACGTAATAAGATGGAACCAATTTCTTGGAAGATCTTATATTAGAATCCTGTTTACCAGTTTAATAGCCTAAAAAAAATAAAATATTTTTGTAATGATATATATAAAAATATACTCTTTAGAAGAGACTTTCAATATTCCAAAGTCTTTTCATAAAATAACGCAAGAAATGAATACTATGAAACGCCTGTATAATTTAATGGCATATTGAGTAAGCAAATTATCTTAATAACCTTAAACCACTCAAGATAACAAGGACTGTACTGCCCTCGTGACCAACCACTCCTGCAGGAAGATTAATTAGCCCTCCGGCAAAATTCAAAGTGATCAATGTAACAGCTACAGCGATTGCAAATACAATGTTCTGTTTGATCACCCTTTCTGTTCTTCGTCCCAATTGAATTGCAAGTGGAATATTTTCAATATTATCCCGCATCAAGATAATATCCGCAGTTTCTATAGCTACATCTGTCCCTCCACTTCCTACAGCGATTCCTACTGATGCTACTGCTAAGGCAGGAGCGTCATTGATCCCATCTCCCACCATCGCTACCTTGCCATATCGACTTTCCAATATTTTTATGGTTTCCACCTTTTGATCTGGCATCAATTCAGCATAAATTTCTGTTATTCCGGCTTGATTAGCAATAGCTGTTGCAGTGAGGATGGAATCTCCGGTAAGCATAGCAGTTTTGATCCCCATTGCGTGTAAATCACTGACGATTTTTTTTGCCCATGGACGGATACTATCCTGAATAGTCATCATGCCAATTAATTTTTGCCCTCCAGTTATATAGATAACAGTTTTACCTTCCGCAGCCAACTTTTCCGCAGTCATGTATTGTTCATCGCTAACCAAAATATTGTCTAGCATATCTTTTTTTCCAATGTTATATTCTATATTATCCAAAGAAGCTCTAACCCCCAAGCCATGGATAGCTTGTAATCCAATTGGTCTGGTTAAAGGGATACTCCGCTTTTCAGCGGCCTGAACAATTGCTCTGGCTATAGGATGTTCAGATAATGTTTCCACAGAAGCGGTTAAACGAAGCAGTTCATCATCGGTAAATGACTCAAAAGGCACAATGTCCATCAGTTCCGGTTTGCCGGAGGTAAGGGTTCCGGTTTTATCAAAAGCGACTACTTTTACATTCCCTATGTTTTGTAAATGGACTCCCCCCTTAAATAAAACACCATTACGGGCAGCATTGGATATCCCTGATAAGATTGCAGGCATAACAGAGGCAACCAGTGCACATGGTGAGGCTACAACCAGAAAAATCATTGCCCTGTATATCGTTTGATCCCAATTCCAGCCTAAAAGATATGGTGGCAATATCATTAACAGTATCGATACTGCTACCACTACCTTCGCATATATTCCCTCAAACTTTTCTAAAAAAAGTTGTCCTGGAGGTTTTTCGTTTTTGGCTTCCTGTACCAGATGGATAATTTTTGCCAAAATAGTCTGTTCGGCAGGAGGGGTTACCTTAATCTCTATAGCACCCTGTCCATTAATGGTACCTGAAAATACTTCGTCGCCCTGAGCTTTGTCTATAGGTAAGGGTTCCCCGGTAATTGAAGACTGGTCAACGGCAGAAAATCCTTGTGTAATCACCCCGTCCGCAGATATTCTCTCCCCAGGGCGAACCAGTATCATATCATCTGGTTTTAAGGTTTCCACTTTCACCAGCTTTTCTGTTCCGTTTATCAAAAGCATGGCTTCCTGCGGCCACAGTTTCATAATCGATTCAATGTCACGGTTGGTACGTTCCATCGTATAGCTCTCAAGGGCACCGCTCAATGAAAAAATAAATATTAATATAGCACCATCCATCCAATATCCTATTACTGCCGCTCCAATTGCAGCTATGACCATCAAAAGGTCAACATCGAGATCTTTCTCTTTAAAAAGAGTTTCCAATCCTTCTAAGGCTTTCTGATAGCCCCCAACTAGATAAGCCAACACATATAAAGTCATCTCCACCGATCGCAATTCTTTTTTACCTGCCAACCAGGCAAGGATGATAAATAATAAACAAAGGCCAGTGACTATAGCGGCACCATGCCTCTCCCATAATTTTGTGGATACTGTATTTTCTTTTGGATCTACTAACTCTACCATGATCTTGGTTTAACAATTAACATTACAAAGCTACAGTAGATACGAAAGATAAAACAGGTAAGAAACCGATGTTATTCAGTAATTTTACGGAATGAATATGATTCATCTTTACCAGGACGTGGATATCAGTATCAAAGAAATCACTTCGAATGGATCAGGTCTGCATAAACATCCTTTCTTTGAGATTATTTACGTGCTGGAAGGATCAGGTATACACAATATCGATAACAATCACTTTGAATTTTCTAAAGGTGATCTGTTCCTCTTAACACCTGATGATGCCCACACCTTCTACATAGATAGCTACACCAAGTTTTGTATCATAGATTTCACTAAAAATTTCTTTACAAGGAATATCATCAGGAAAGAAGAAAAGATGGATGTTGGTGATTTTTTCAGAAGGTTAGAATTTATTTTTCATAATCACCATAGCGTAAAGGGAAACCTGGTCAATGATGCAGACAGAACCCTATTTGAAAGTCTAATTCATCAGCTGATCAAGGAAAAAGAAAAGCAGCTATCCTTTTCCAATATCATTACTCAAAATATCGTTTTCTTACTTTTACATTTGATTGCCAGAAATATCCAGCAGAATATCATAAGTTTTTCGAAAATAGAAAATCCGAAAGATAAGATTCATGAAATGACGGTTTATATTCAGCAAAACATTTATGATAAGGAGGTGATAAAAATAGAAACTATCGCCGGGCATTTCCATAAGTCACCTGATCATTTAAACAGGTACTTTAAGCAGCAAACTGGCAATACGATAAAGAATTATATCATCCGTTATAAATTAGAACTCACTAAAACACGATTGAGATACAGTGACCTTACAATATCTGAAATTGCAAATGAAATGAACTTTACTGATGAAAGCCATTTAAACAAAACTTTCAAAGGTATATTTGGACAAACTGCTTCGCAATATCGAAAAGCACAGATTAAATTAACTACTTAAAGATAACCCATCGCCTGCAACTGGAACAACTCGTCGTAACGTCGTTCAGGATACTACATTGAACCTTGCCCATAATGGGCTAGACCCAAAAACACCATTAAAACACACTTCAAGGCATATTAAAACTTTTAAAATTTAAAAACCCCTTTCGCGGATCCTAAAGAAGGTTTCTAAACCTAACTGGGTGCTTCTCGAACCATTTCCTGTCTGATTTGTGTTTAATCGCTGATTTGGCAAAAAGAATAATCCAAAATCTTCCGTTCTCATTTATATTAACTATCTAAAATTTCTGTTACTGCCATACCCAAATCATATACTGCTACTGCCGGAGATAAATATCTCTCAAGCAGACTGCTTGCGGCAGCACTCCTGTAACCACCCGCACAGTGCACCATTACTGGCTTATTTGTTGGTATTTCAATGAAACGGGTACGAAGTTCTGGTAAAGGAATATGTATAGCATCGGTAAACCCGGGACGATTCTTCACTTCAGTCAAATTGCGTACATCTACAATCGTATACAAACCAGGATTAGATTTGAAATGGTCTATATCCGTGATGTTTGACTTAAAAGGACCTTCTTCCATCACAAATACAGCTTTGATGAAAGGTTCATATCCAATTGTGCAGCAACGCAGCATAAGCTCCTGAAGGGAATTATCATCTCCTGCCACCAGGTAAAATTGCTCCCTTGGTAAAACAATTGTTCCCAGCCAGGTTTCAAATTTGCCGGCAGCCATCAAATTCACTGCAGCAGATAAATGCCCTGCTCTGAATTCTACGGAGGGTCTGGTATCAATAATCAGGACGTTTTCATCCAGCTGTGTAAAACCGTGTTCCGGTCTAGTCACACTAATTTGCTCTAATGCATGTTGAATGCTTTGTGCGCCATTTCTGTTCAACTCTACATCATAAGGGAAATAGGCAGGTATAAATGGTTGCTCGTCGTTTAGCTGAGCAACAAACTTACCTTCTGACATCTCCTGCAGTGACCAGTTATGCAGTTTCTCTTCGCCGATGGTACTTCTATTTGCTTCGCTTAATCCCTTGCCGCATAAACTGCCAGCACCATGTGCAGGATAAACGACTACCTCATCTCCCAAAGACATGATCTTATTTCTTAAGGAATGGAACATTTGGGCTGCCAATTCATTACGTTTAGCGGTTATATTACCCGCAGTTTCACGCAAATCTGGTCGCCCGCAATCCCCGATGAACAAAGTATCTCCTGTAAAAACGGCTTTATCTTGTTCAAAGTGGGCCAGTACAACGCAAATGCTATCTGGAGAATGGCCCGGCGTGTTGATTGCTTTTAACGTTATATGACCAAAGTTTAGCTCATCACCTTCATCAAAGTTTTGATGGGAATAGCCTACACCAGAAAGCTTTGAGCAATAAATTAAAGCACCCGTAGTTTGAAGTAATTCTACATGTCCACTTACAAAATCTGCATGTGGATGTGTTTCAATAACACCAATAATTTTGGCATCATTCTCTTGTGCATAATTTAGGTAAGGCTGTATATGTCTTGAGGGATCAATCAATACAATTGCTTGTTTACATTCACTCAGGATAGCATAAGAATAGTGAGAGAGATATTGATCTTCAAATTGTTCGATTTTCATAGCTGGCGATTAAAGTTGTGTTAAAAATAAACCCATGTTCTTAATTGATTTTTTAGTGAGGTAATTTTGATTTTAAAACTCCATAAGTATATGTACCTAGCAGTGAGGCTAGAATTACAACGAGCATGACTCCGTATCCTTGTCCAAGCAATACAAATATCGGCCCCGGACATGCGCCAGTTAAAGCCCAGCCTAACCCGAAAATTATGCCACCATACAGGTACCTTTTCCATGATCTGTCTTTGTCAGACCATCGAATTCTTTCACCGTTCAAGTTCTTAACTTTTAACACCTTGATCAGCCAGGTAAAAAATATACCTGAAAGGACGGCCGTACCAATGATTCCGAACATGTGAAAGGATTGAAAACGAAACATTTCCTGTATCCTGTACCAGGACACTGCTTCAGATTTGCTCATAACAATGCCAAACAAAATGCCTGTAATGATATATTTTATAAATTTCATAGCGTGAGGATTAAAATAACAGAGGAAGAATAAGATGAGTAGTGATTAAGCCGCCGATAAAAAAACCTGCAACAGCAATAAGTGATGGCAATTGTAAGTTAGACAATCCACTTATGGCATGGCCAGATGTGCAGCCACCTGCATAACGGGTACCAAATCCTACCAGAAAACCTCCGCCCAAAAACATAAACATCCCTTTGGCAGTCAATAAAAAATGCCAGTTAAATAGCTGATCTGGTACAGTATTTCCATCAAAATGAATATCCATTTTTTGCAAATCCAATATTGTTGACTGAGACAACGCCAGAGGTGCATCGGATTGCAGCCATTGAGAAGAAATGAATCCCCCTAATATAGAGCCTATTAAGAACATCCGGTTCCAGCGCTGGCTTTTCCAATTAAAATCAAAGAAGCTAACCCGCTTACCCGCTCCAGCCATTGCACAAATCGTACGCAGGTTAGAAGAGAAGCCAAAGGATTTACCAAAGTAGATCAAAATTATCATAATGGAAGTAATAGAAAGCCCGGAGATATACCAGCGCCACGGTTGGCTAATGAAATCGATCATATTAGAATTGATGAGTTAATGTATTGATAAAAATAAAGATTCCCATGGCAAGCACAAACCAGCCAAATGCAGGTTTCAACCTTTCATTAGAAATATATTTACCTAAATAAGTACCCCCGATGATACCAAAAACTGCGAAACCAGAAAAAATAAGGATAAATACATAATGAATAGGTTGATTTGAAAAAAGATCTCCTGTCACCCCTATGAGTGAACTCAAAGTCATGATCATTAAAGAGGTTCCAACCGCTTTTTTCATCGGCATACCTGCCACGATTACCAAAGCAGGAATGATAAGGAAACCTCCTCCCACCCCTACAAAACCTGTAATTATACCAATGAGTATACCAAAGACAAAAAGCCAGTAATAGTTTGGTTGAACCCCAACTTCTTGAAAGAAATCTCCTTGTAAATTTCTCTTTCCGATCATGGAGATAGAGGCTGCAACCATCAAAATGGCAAAGCAAACCATCAGTAGAAAAGGTTTAGTAATTGAATGTATCCCCAGCTTAAATACTACAAAGGGAATAGCAGGCATTACAAATTTTCGCATCAGAAATATTGCAGTAAGGGATGGTATACCGAATACGAAGACAGTTTTAAAATTAACGTTCCCCTTATAATAATGACTCAAAGAGCCAACTGCGCTGGTAATGCCGACCACTACTAGTGAATATGTACCGGCAATAACTGGGTCAATATGAAAAAAGTAAACTAAAATGGGAACGGTAAGTATAGATCCCCCGCCCCCAATCAGACCTAGAGAAATGCCTATTAAAATTGCTGCCGTATATCCTATGAGCTCCATTTACTTATTTTATACAGCAAATTTAGGCTACGGCAATACCAAGTTTGGTGACCTATGTTACAGAGCCGATAAAATTGATATCTTACTTCGCGATAAGCTGACAAAGCCCTTCTTTTCTAGCTGTTTTAATAATCTGGACACGACTTCCCTAGTCGTACCCAACTCTTCTGCCAGTTGCTGATGGGTAACCGAAAATTCGTTCGACTGATAAATTACAGCTTTCTTTTTTAACAAAATAACGATGCGGTCATCTAATTTTTGAAATGCAACGGCATCAATCACCGATAGCAGTTCTTCAAAACGGCGGTGGTAAAGCTTAAAAATAAACTCTGCCCATTCCGGAAATTGTGTTATCCATTTGCTTGCAGCACTTATAGGTACCATGATCACTTGTGCATCCTCCTCTACGATTAGCCTAATTTTGCTTGGATCTTCATGTATACCCGCAAGAAAAGACATGATGCAGCTTTCACCAGGTTGAATATAATACAATAGTATTTCTTTCCCCAGATCATCCTGCCTGATCACACGCATGCTACCAGATAAAACCACGGGAATCGATTTAACATAACTGTCTTTTTGCAGTAGAATCGTGCCTGCAGGGAACGATCGGTTAACACCAACAACTTTTAATTCCTGCTCGAAAACGGTGTTAAATAGTTCCATAGATTACGTTGTATTCACCAAATAGATTAACAATAGTAAACTTACAAAACAAATCATGGAATAATATAATTTCCCTTTATCTCATGTCTAATGACCATTTTAAAGCGTTAAAATCGAACTAATTTATAGATATCTACTTAAAATCGACGTTTATAACTCTTTTATGGAGACTTAGACTCTAAAAGAGCATCAAACAATCAAGAGTGTTCTCAAAAATTTTAGTTTGCATTCATATTTTTTTCAACAAAATACTAGCTAATGCCGACTTATTATTGAAGTATCGGATTGATGACTTGTTTTGGAAGAAAAGCGTTTCAAGATTCCCTCTATGATAATATACATACTTGGAACGACAAATAGCGTTAGGATCATAGAACTGGTTAAGCCACCAATGATGACCCATGCCATGCCGTTTTTAATCTCCGATGCCGCCCCACTGGCTAGTGCAATAGGCAGCATCCCAAAAACCATTGCTAGAGTTGTCATTAAAATCGGCCTTAATCTCTCCTTGCCAGCTTCCAGCAATGCTTCTTTCACACTATAACCTTCCGACTTCAGTTTATTTGTAAAATCTACAATTAAGATTGCATTCTTTGATACTAAGCCCAGTAACATAATCATACCAATGATGGTAAAAATATTGAGCGTTTCCAGGGTCAAAGCAAGTGCTAAAAATGCGCCCACCAAGGCTACTGGGATGGAAAAGAGTACGACAAAAGGATAGACTGCATTTTCATAAAGCGCTACCATTATCAGGTATACCAGTAAAATTGCTGTAATCAGGGCAAGTCCCAAGCTACCAAAAGCATCACCTTGATTTTTGGAATCCCCCAGATATTCAACACTAATTCCCGCTGGTATTTTAATCGCAAGTGCCTTCGCCTTGATCTCCTCGCTCACTGTACCTGTAGGACGACCTGCTACATTGGACTGTACAGTAATGGCTCCTAGCCTGTCAATGCGTTGGAGGGTAGTCTCGCCCAAGATTTCCGACACTTCCGCAAACTGGCTGAGTAGTATTGTTCTTCCTTCTGCATTCTGGAATGGAAGGTTGCGTACATTTTTGATATCTGAACGACTAAACTTATCAAGGCTCACCAAAATATCATATTCGTTACCTCCTTGTTTATATTGGCTTTCATCACTACCACTAAAAGCGCTTTGAATTGTAAGGCCCACCTGACTGGCGTTGAGCCCTAGTAGACTCATTTTTTCCCTATTCAGCTTGATGTCAACTTCAGGCTTCCTATCCTTAACCGATAACTTGACGAAATGTGTTCCCGGAATTTGTGAGATCATCTTTTGAAAGGTTTCGGCAACCTGGCGCACTTCTTTAAGATTTATCCCTTTTATAGCAATCTGGATAGGTGCACTGCTGACACTGCCTGTAATTGATGTAGATGATGAAGTGAATTTAGCACCCTTGATGGAACTTTTTAACTTTTGCTGGATCGCTATACCAAATTCTTCAGCAGATAATTTACGTTTCTTTTTGTCTACCAAGTTAATGGTGAGTTCGGCCAGATTAGCGTTACTACTGTTGCCGGCCACACTACCGCTGACAAAACCAACACTTGAAAATACTTTTTGGGATTCCGGCTGAGCCATAATAATTTTTTCAGCCTGCTGTACCAACATATTGGTCTTATAGATCGTGGCAGTAGGCTCTAACTCCATATTGAGAATAAGGTCACTCTGATCAGTTTTTGGTATAAATGCTGCGCCGATAAATCCAGTAGGTACCAGTGCGATTGAAGCTATAATCAGCAACATAGCCCCCAATAAAAGCCACCTCTTTTTATTTAACACCTTTTGGAGTAACTTTCCGTAATCATCTTTTAAAACATCGATAAAATGCTCAAAGCCGAGATTGATTTTTCCCCATAGCGTATTGGCATTCATATGTTCCAATTTACCGAAGCGACTGACCAATAAGGGCGTAATGGTAAATGACACGAATAAACTCATCAGTGTGGAAAAGACCACCACTAATGAAAATTCCCGAAGAATCGAGCCGATCATACCACCTGCAAAGGCCAATGGAAGGAATACCACGACATCTACCAAAGTGATAGACAGGGCTGTGAACCCTATTTCATTACGTCCCTCCAACGCAGCTTTGCGTTTATCAGAGCCCATTTCCATGTGCCGGTAAATATTTTCCAAAACCACAATGGAATCATCTACCAATATACCCACCACCAGTGACATCGCCATTAATGTCATCAGGTTAAGCGAAAAACCCATTACATACATTGCAATAAAGGTTGGGATAATTGATGCAGGTAAAGCGATTAGAACAAACATGGAGCTTCTAATGCTGTGTAAGAAAGCTAGCATGACAATCCCGACAATCCCAATAGCAAGCACCAGGTCGATCATTACAGCGTTTGCTGCATGGAGCGTATATACGCTCTGATCGGTAGAGATATTGAATTTAAGCTTTTGAGCACTATATTGATGCTCAATTTTTACGAAGGCATTCTTTACCAGCCTACTTACGTCAACTGCATTGGCATCGGTTTGTTTGATAATTTGCACACCTATGGAAGGCAGTCCATCGATATGGTTAATTGCCGTTGTCTTGGCTGTTCCATCGACCACTTCTGCAACATCTCTCAGATATATTGCTCCTTGGTCTGGACGTTGAAGTATAACCAAACTACGTAACTGGTCCAGCGAAGTAACATTGGCATCATAACGGATAGAAAGCTGCTGATTTTGGGTTTCAATATTCCCAGCTGGAAATGACAGGTTGGCATTGTTCACCGCTTGAGCGATGCTGGAGATATTAACACCGTAGGCTAGCATTTTTTGCTGGTCAAGGTTGATCTGAATCTCTCGCTGATCACCTCCGATAATGTTAACCTTACCTACGCCGTTTACATTTTGCAGGATCGGCCGCAGCTGTTTGTCGACAAAATCGTAGAGATCACGCGGGGTCATTATAGAGGTTACACCAGCTTTAATCACAGGGGTTTCCTCTAGGTTGACTTTACTGACCTGTGGACGTTCAATATCATCGGGTAACTCGTTAAGTATCTGATCAGATTTACGCTGAACGTCACGCTCTGCTTTGTCGAGATCTGTACCACTCTTGAAAGAGATAGTGATCATAGAAACGCTTTCCTGAGAGGTAGAGCTAATTTGATCAAGCCCCTCAACTGAAGAAAAAGCATCTTCTAATTTTTTGGTTACGTTCGTCTGCACTTCTTCAGCTGAACCTCCCGGGTATACTGTGCTTACTGACACGGTAGGCACCTCTATTTTAGGTAGAAGATTATAATTCAGGTTGATATAACTTTGAAGCCCAAAGAGAACTAAAACGGTAAAAACAACGATAAGTAATAAAGGCCTTTTTATGGCAATCTCAGTGATGGACATGGTGCTAATCTATTTTGAAATATTAACTAATGAACCCTCTTGCAGATTGATTTGTCCAGAGGTGACTACTTGTTCACCCTTTTGCAAACCACTAGTAACTTCTATTTGCCGATCATACTCTTCACCCACCTTGATTTTGCGTAATATGACCCTTCCATTGTCAATTATGTAGACCGCAGCATCTTGGATACTTGCATTCAAAGCATCGCGGGGAATCAGCAATATTTTTTGGGCGGTTTTCTTTGAAAAATCTGCATATACAAATGTTCCTGAACGTAGCTGTAAACTTTTATCCGGACTGGATATGATTTCTACCTGATAGTTATAAGCCTCATTAGCCTGTGGGCTGATGTAGGTAATTCTTCCGGAGAATGATTTGCCAGGAAAAACGTCAGTACTGAACTTTATATGCTGTCCTATAGCGATCTGATAGACTTCAGCTTCAGTCAAGTTCACCTGTACTTTCAATTGCGATAAATTCACAATTGTTCCCAGTTCAGTGTTTGCGGATACGAACATGCCTTCTTCCAACTTTTTTATGCTAATGACTCCATCTATTGGGGCCTTGATTTGGGCGTCTGTAATCTGTTTTTTGAGTTGATCGACTTGATTGGCCGCTTCGGTGTATTGCTGCCGGACTTCATTGACCTTATCTTGTGTAGCGGCTTTTCCTTCCAATAATTCTGTATAGTTTTGGAGGTCACGTTTCAACTTTGAAAGATTTGACAGCGACTTTTGTAAATCCAATTCCAGTAATTTGGTATCGATAACGGCCAGTATCTGTCCCTTACGCACATTGTCGCCTAGGTTAAACCGTACTTGTTTTACCGTTCCACTACTGGATGAGAGCAATTTCGCCTCTTTGAAAGGAGTAAGTATTCCCGTTTTGATTAAACTTACCTGTTTAATTTTCTCTATTACTGGGGCAGTACTTATTGGTATCAAGACATTTTTTACTGTAGCGGGTTGGTTTCTTTCGTTGATCGTTTGCTTATTAGCGGCTAACCTCCATATGATTAGTCCGACAATGCCGATTGCAATGGTGCTAACTATTAAATTTTTCTTCATTGTGGATTAAAGTGAATTGTAAAAGATTGTCAACGTTCCGGCAGCTTTCTCAAGATCCAGTTTGGCGATATAGAAATTGTATAAGGAACTTACGTAACTATTCTGGGCTTCCTTCAGTGAATATTGGGTATCCAACCAGTCAGTCAGGTTGGTCGTTCCTTTCTGAAACTGGAGGTTGGTCACCTGCATTACAGATTCGGCGAGTTGCATGTTCCTCTGATCATTCTCGACATTAGCTTGTGCCTGC
>Ga0247815_10002803_pt1 | contig 12772 bp, 12 predicted proteins | sample UWRJL194509B1_FD_181014 | JGI IMG/M metagenome (GOLD analysis project Ga0247815, IMG submission 181014) | Plant litter microbial communities from Arlington Agricultural Research Station in Wisconsin, United States - UWRJ-L194-509B-1 | ecosystem: Environmental > Terrestrial > Plant litter >... | reverse complement strand
TAATAGAGTTCTAGGAATCGCTGATATTTCTAGAGGTGGAGTAAGTGGAACAGTAATAGATCCTAAAATAGTTTTTGCAATAGCACTGAAAACGAATAGTAGTAAAATAATCTTATGCCATAACCACCCAAGCGGAAACTTACAACCAAGTAATGCAGATATAGTATTAACAAAAAGATTAAAAGATGGTGGTAAGTTATTAGACATTGAAGTTTGCGACCACATCATAATTAGCAATTACGGTTACTACAGTTTTGCCGATGAATGCATGATGTAAATTTATTAGCTTGGGTTAATCACCCAGGCTAATTTTAATTTTTCTTGAAAAATGCCCCTCGCAAAAGTAAATGCGTTCGTTCCCTTATCTTTATCAGGGCTAACTTTTTCTGACAATTAGAAATATCCAGAATTAAAAAGCTTTCATTAAATATATAAATCGGTTACATTTTGGGATATTCTAATATCGAGTTAAATTAATATCTTGTTGAATCATTAGCCATATATCAATCTTTTCAATCTAGAAAATTAAGATTAATTTGGGCTTAATGAGTAGTCAAAAGAACGTTTAAGTGTTAATTAATTCTCTTATATGCCTGCCAAAAAAAATAAAACAAGAAAGATTGTTTTCATATCATCGACTTTTATTGATCTCAAACAAGAAAGAAAAAAAGTTTGGGAAAGCCTCGAGAAATTTGATGTTGTAGTTAAAGGAATGGAGCAATTTGGAGCTAGAAAAACAACCCCTCTTGCTACTTGCATTTCAGAAGTGGAACAGTCGGATATTTACATAGGGATTATTGGAATGAGATATGGTAGTGAAGAGCCAGTTAGTGGCAAGTCATATTCTCAATTAGAATACGAAAAAGCTGTTGAGCAAAACAAGGAAATTTTAATTTATTTAATTGATGAGGAAAATTTCTCTTTACCACCTAGCTTAATTCAATTCGAAAAAATTCAAAAACTCAATAATTTCAAAACTATTCTCAAAGACAAGCATACTATAGATACTTTCTCAACACCACAGGATTTAGTCACAAAGCTTGATAGAAAATTTAATGAATTGTTGACACCAAAAGCAACAGCAGTTATTGAGGATGAATACGAGAACACAAAAAAAGTGATGGATCTTTTCTTTCTTGTTCCGCTAGCATACTCAGGTAGGGAGATAAAACTAACGATAAAATTTACAGGGCATCCTCAGCCAGCTTCAAAAGCAGCTTGTACAAATTTCAATTTTAAATTTGGGAAAACCGTTGTTTCGAAAATTGAAGTAACTCATCCAATTTTCAAGTTTCAGAACTTTAGGCATATATTTATCGAATTTGAACAATTCAATCCATACCTACAACTCGACAAATCAGCAGAACATGAAATTTTCGCGAAGGTTTTATTTAAGAATGAAAAAGTAAAAAATCTCACAACCGAGTTTAAAGATAAATTGGAACGTATTTACAACTATCCTAATAATTATGATCCAAGTGATGATTATGACCCGAACTGGGATGCTGACTATTTCGATGTCATAAAAGAAGGTGATGGACAAATTGCATTGAATTTGACTAAAATTCTATCGAATAAATAAATAGAAGATTTATAAATTATTTAGTTAATGGGAAAAGAAGTATATCACTACACTTCACTGGAAGTTTTGAAGAAAATTCTTCTCTCGAAAACACTTAGATTTACTAAGTTAAACTCGCTAAATGACATTTCGGAGTACAAATTTGGTCTTCAGCTTCTAAAGGATAAGGTAAGTGATTTCGAAAAAAGCAATAAAATTATAAATAAAATTGATCTAAACTTATTTGATAGATTTTCATTTTTAAACAGCTTATATTCATTATCATTTACCGAATGTGGTGATAGCATATCTTTCTGGAATAGTCATTATGTAGATAAAAATAATCCCATTTCGCTCTGTCTGGTTAGTGATAGAATTTTCAACAATAATAATTTTATTATTAATCGTTGCATTTACGGTGATCCTTATCCAGTTATGGGAAAAGAACGTTATCAATGGTTTAGGGATATTTTTGAAACGAAAAACATTTTAAAGCTTTATAAAAATAGAGAATATACTCAAATAACCTTTCAAACAGCTCATATAAAACATAAAGCTTTTGAAATTGAAAAAGAATGGAGAGCCATTTCATTTGTTTCAAAAGATAGCTCTGCTGGTAAATTTAGTAGGAATGGTAAAGAAGTTGAATATTTCGATCAACATTTTAATATTGATAGTATTCGAGAAATTATAATTGGTCCCTGTAGGAATCAGAAAGCTAACTATGAGGAAGTTTTGTCTTTTATCTCTGAAAATAACATAAAATGTTTTGTCACAAAATCGATGATTCCACTGGAATTATAGGTATCCAATTTGAGGTAGAGTTCCGCAATATTTCATAACTAAATACTTTAAATTCTGGCTATAATATGAACCATAGATGTTAAAACGATTACTTCATAATAAGCAATAACATTTATCATGTTATATAGATATTAATTATTTGAAAAATGTATGTGTAGAACTTATAACATGATCGGTTCGCTTGCTACTTTAAAATCACATTTAGAGGAGAACGACATTCGTGATTTCAAATCCCTAAAAGAAGTCATGACTTTTCAAAGTTCATATACCACTATCCGAAAACAATTAATCTCAATACATGAAAAACTTATTGAGGACGAGAAAAATTTGCTAAATACAGATTTGCAGCATTTAAACAAGACAATAGAAACAGAAAAGCAACTAGCGGAGCTAAGATTAATTGTGGAAATTGAAAATCTCAAACAACAATTAGCGCTTTCAACAAATGACGAACCAACAAATCTACTTCCAAGACTTAAGAAGAAGCTCATAGATTGGAACAACAAAAGGAAACTCCAAAACAAAGAACAAAACTTTGACTCAGAAGTAATAAATTCAGTTAAAAAGCTTCTTGAAATTCAACAAGTCAAAAGCAAACGTTTCGATTTTATAAATACCCAATTTAAAACTGCTGTTGATGAAAGTGCAAAAAATGACTTAACTGAAATTGATAGAAAGAAATCAGTAGTTGATGAGTCAAGCAATTATATTTATGGTGCATTGGGTGAACAGAAAGTTGTAAAAACATTAGAAGCCCTATCTGACGATTATTATTTGATTAATGATTTTGACATTACCTTTTTCAATGCGATCTATAACAAAAGAGATAACGAATATATTAAGTCAGTGCAAATTGATCATATACTTGTAGGGCCATCTGGAATATTTATTATTGAAACAAAAAATTGGAGCGAAAAATCAATTGAAAATTTAAACTTGCGTTCACCAGTTGATCAGATTAGACGGGCAAGTTTTATTTTATTTCAGTTCCTAAATAATGACATCGGAAATTTTCATCTTAATTTAGGTAAACATCACTGGGGTGATAAAAAAATTTCAATTAAAAATGTAATCGTTTTGATTAATACCAGACCGCAAGGCGAATTCCAATATGTTAAAGTTGTAACATTGAATGAATTACTCAGTTATATAAATTATTTTAAACCAGTATTTTCGCAAGATGAAACACAACGAATTGCAGATTTTCTGTTAAAAATAAATGATCAGAAAACTATTTAAATATTGCAGCTCATTAGAAGTTAATCAGAATTGGCCCTCCTAAAAGTAGAGCTTAATGCTTCTATGATTTTTATGAGGGCAAACTTCTTGATGAGTTTTGCAGTAAATAATATCCAGAATTGAAAACCTTCCCTTAAACAATGAGATAGTCAAATGTTTTGGATACTTTATTACTGACACATGTAATCATTACGGTTTTCCGTAATATGTTACAGAAAGTTAACAGTATCTTGCTAAATTATCAGGGAAGCCGAAAACTGCATTTGAAAGAGTAGGCAAATTAAATCATTTATAATGAAAAAAATGCTCTTAATTGCACTTGTTACATTTGGTTTTGCTTCATCTGCGCAAACTACAAAAGTAACTTCTGGTTACTATAAACCAAGTACTGGAACTTATGTAAATCCTTACAGAAGTACGATTTCCAATAATACCAATAGGGACAACTTTTCAACAACAGGAAATACAAACCCATATACTGGAACTTCTGGCACACGTGCTCAAGATTACAGCCCCGCTGCTAGTTTCTATGGTTCAGGACATGCAATACAAACAGGTTCACGTGGTGGACAATATTATATTAATGGTAACGGCAATAAAACTTACGTTCCGAAAAGATACTAATGAATAAAGGCAGGAGTTATAGAGCTTCTGCTTTTATTACTATAATCTATCTCGCTCGCAAAGTTCTTATATTCATAGAAGCAATATTTCTGAAAATAAACCAAAGCTCTCATGGTAATCTTATTTCAAATACTGGCTGCAGTAATTCTATTTTTTCTTATTAATACAATTGGTCGCTTTGCTCCTGTTGACACACGGTATTATCAAATAACCAGTTTTTTGGAGACTGATGAAGCTCCTGCATTTAACTTCTCATTTAGGATATTAACTCCAGTAGTCTTTATCATTCTAATTAGTACATTATTATATCAATTGAAATTAGATGCTTATGTTAAAGATATCTATTGGATTAGTATTTACTATGTTGTTTTCCGAGCAGCGTTTAATATAATAATTGATAGAGCATATCTAATCAATTGGAAAAAACAAATCCTTTATGCATTTTGTACTGTTTTAGCAACCTATTTGATTTATGAAAATTTGATAATCAAAAAAGACAATCTATTGCCTAATTTCTCGGATATTTCCAATGAACTTTGGATTATAATTTTGATTTTTCTATATAACCTCATAAATAATATTCAGGTTAGCGAGAGTGGGGCAGAAAAGAGAAAACTTAGTTACGTCAAACATAAATTGAACAGTTTGAAGAAAAAGTATTCAATGCTCATTAGCTCGAAAACAGATAGCATTAGATTAGAGCAAATTATTTATGCAATTATGTTGCATGAAAATTTCAATCGCCCAAAAGCTTTTAGACTTTTAGAATACGTCAAAAGCAAGTTCTCGAAGGACAAAGTTTCTCTTGGAATTATGCAAGTTAAATCAAATGGTTTTATAAATGATTTCCAAAGTGTAGAAAAAGGAATTGAAATTTTGTTAAAGGAGGTCGATTTATTGTTGCCAAAATTTAAAGAAGAATATGGAAAGGATGTTGAATACCCCTACCAAATCGAACATTTAGAGCAATCGTATCAAGCAAGCTTGATACGAAAATATAATCACTGTAATGATTATACTTATGATATTCTTGAGCTTACCGATTACATTAATGAAAAATTTTACATGAATAATCCCTTATATAGAATTTTATTTGTCAGTTATATCGAGGCAAAAGGGTAATTAAAATGAAGAAATAATTTATCGATGCAAAATTTGTCTCTGGAATCAGTCTATCCTAAAACTAATTTAAACGAACTCTCATTTTTATAAGGGCTAACTTAAATGAACTTGCTGAAGAACTGAAATATTCAGAATCAGAAACCTTCCATTAAATATACAAATTGATTAAATTTTTGCATATTCTTATTTCGGGTAAAATTAATATCTTGTTGACTTAAACTTGCAATATAAATATGGACTGGTTTTTCGATGGATTAGGAACAGCTGTGATAACTTTAATCTTTGGTCTTTTAACAGGAGGTACAGTAGGGTACCGCATTGGTATAAAAAAGTCTTATAAAAATAAGCAAAAACAAAAGGCAGGAAATAATTCTTCACAAATTCAAATTGGCAGAGACTATGATGCTTAATAACCAAAACCAAAAAGCTGGTGACAATTCCCAACAATTACAAGCGGATAACATGGTATTTAATATCGGCATTGATGAGAAGCGTGCGCGAGAAATTTATCAGGAAATGAATATGCAATTAAGAAATGATTATTCTAAAGAAGCATTGATCATTGCGAATAAGAGGGTAGCCGAATTTGAAGATAGATTATTACCTAAAATGGAAGCTGTCGATGGAGCACTAGAAGCATTTGCAGACCCAAGTTTCCAGTTATTACTTGTCGAAGCACAAAAGACCGCTGCTTCTACAGAAAGAACTGCTGATTATGATTTATTAGCAGAATTACTCGTTCACCGTTTTAAAAAAGGTTCAAATCGTAATATTAGAGCTGGAATTAATCGTGCTGTCGAAATAGTCGATGAAATTTCAGATGATGCTTTACTTGGCTTGACCGTTTTTCATTCAGTATCCAATTTTTTTCCCCTCAGTGGAGATATCCAACTAGGGCTAGATGTTCTAGATCAATTATTTAGCAAAATCATATATAGCGAACTTCCAAAAGGAAATGATTGGCTTGACCACTTAGATATACTGGACGCTATCCGAGTAAATTCTTTTGGAACTTTAAAAAAAATCGAACAGTATTATCCAGAAATGCTGCCAGGTTATGTCGATGTAGGTATTGAAAAGGGATCAGATGATCATAATAAAGCTATTAAAACATTAGAAGCAGCTAGTTTACCACAAAATATATTAGTTGAGCACTATTTTAATAGTGAGTTTGTAAGAATAGATCTTACTGGAAGAGGACAAATAGATTCAATTTCTTTAGAAAGAAAATTTAAAATTGGCACACAAACGCTGACCGTTCCTTTAGAAGTGACTCTAGAGCAAAAAAATGCAATTACATCTATTTATGACTTCTATAAGAATGACGATACAATCAAACAAGAGAATATAAGAAAATTTCTAGATGAATGGCAAAAGAGAGAACATTTAAAAATTTTGAAAGAATGGTGGGATAGTATTAGTAATACAATGCAATTAACCTCGGTTGGGAAAGTACTAGCACATTCAAATGCTCAAAGATGTGATAAAAATTTACCTGCCTTAGAATAACTGTAAAATTATAAGCATTGGAACTAAAATATTTATCCCTCATAAAAGTCAAGGTGGGATTGTACTACATTCTTTAAGAGGGCAACATTCAAATCAAAAATGGAAAATATCCAAAATCAGAAACCTTCCCCCTAAATATATGAATTGATTAAATTTTTGGATATTCAATTAATTGCTCACCTAGGGTAATGTAAAATAATAAAACACATTGAATAGCTCAAATTGAGGTTGGCATGATAAAATAGAAGTCCTGTACGTAGATTAATCTGAACAAATCAGGTAATTTTACCAATTTCAAATCCTATATTAGTCTATTCTATAAACCGCTCAGTCATTGTGATCATAAAAATATTAACATTTATAAAAACACTTTTCTTAGGACAAGAAAATTCTAGACCTGTTAACACCCTGAGACCAGCAATTAAAAATCAGTGCTTAAATGTTAAACGTATTTGGAAAAATACTCACTATAAAGATTTTGGATTAGAAAGGATTATAAGGCTGATACTAGCATTGCTATTATTTATTTTTCCTGGATTATATATTAGGCATTTTTCTGGAAAGATGGGGCTACTTTCTAGAAAGTTATGGATAGAATTATATGTAATTTTTAAATTTATTTTGCCTATTGTGTTTTTTAAGTTAGATCTTACAAATGAACTTTTTGTTACTATTGTTTGTGGATACATGGCTCTCGAAACAATTGTATATCTAGCAAGTCTAATATTTCTATCTAATGAATTTGCAGGGCCAATTTCACACCGAAGATCGATTTTAACTTTATTTATTAATTACGTCGAAGTTTGCCTCAACTACGCTGTTATTTATTCCTATTGCAACATCACAATTGAAAACTTTTTTAATAAACCGCTAACAACAGATGTTCAGTCAATTTATTTTAGCTTTGTTACGTCAGCCACGGTTGGATATGGTGACATAACCCCAATTGATTCTTTCGGTCAGTGTCTTGTTATCTCTCAAATAATATTATTTCTAGTCTTCGTAGTTCTGTTTATTAATTTCTTTGCAGCAAAAGTACAAGAGTCAACTTATTATAATGTTAAGCCAACTTATCGGGATAAGTGGCAAAATCCAATTTCAAAAAGGAAAGATGATCTATGATTTTGATTAATCAAGATATAAAAATTGTTTTATGGAAATAAAAAGAAACTTAGATGATGTAGAAATTTACGCTTCAGATGTATATGAAGCAATTGAAATTGCTGGATTATTAAAAGAAAACAAGGGATATGATTTATTCAGAGGACAGACTCAAAATTGGCCACTCTTATCTAGTATTGCAAGACCAGATATCGATCAAGAGGAGGAAATTAAAAGGTTAAATAAATTCGCAAATTGGGTCGACACCGTTAGGGAACTTCAGTCTGTTAATGGCAATTATGATAAAATAGCAGCGATTGCTCAACATTATGGTATTAGAACAACATTTATAGACTTCTCTCATAATCCTAAAGTTGCGGGGTTTTTCGCGACCCATAATATTTCATCTAAAAGAGACCAAAATGAAATGGGTGTGATTATTTGTTTAAATAAAATTTTGTTTGAAAAATCATGGAAAAATATAAATGCTAAATTTAAACATGAAAATGGAATAGACTTAACAAGAATAATAGATTTAGAAGTGAATAATTTATGGAGACTTCAGACTCAAGAAGGTGTCTTTTTAGATACGAGGGCAGCTCCCGACCTTTTAGAAATGTTTTCTTTCTTTAAATACATTCATTTTCCGCATACTGGTAAGGACTTTGAGTTAATTAATGAACATTATATTTATCCTAAAAATAAAAGTCATTTAGAAATCCTCATTGATGAATTTTTCGAAAATGACAGTAGAGAAAAAGGAACGCGATATGTTGAAGAAGTGCTGGGTTTGAAGAGAATGACTTTTGGTCAAGGCTTCAGAGGAGACGAAAGTGTTTTTATAGCAAATAAATTTCCAGAAGTTCATGAAAGCTGGAATCGAGAAAACATGAAAAACTGGGAATCTGAACCCAGCGAAAAAGTTGATGATAATAAACAGAAAATTAACTTTTCATTTAAATTAGGAACTTCATTAACAGCTTCAGAACAAAAAGATCACTTATACAAAGAATTGCACAACATAGAAAAATTAATAGTTGATGTTCGGACTTATTCAATAAATTGGGAAATAAAAGATGAAAATGGAAATATACTAACTATGAATGATGAGGACAGAGAATTGTTTGACGATGGTACGAGTCCTCAAATTGAATGTAGTGAAATAGTAGCTCGTCTCTGGAACGGACTAAGACGATTACCATATTCAAACGAACAAATATATGATTGCATTTCCAATTTCTTAATAGCATCAAAATATAGACCTGATGGTAGCGACGTATTTTTAGGTAAACAGACTGGAGTAGAGTTTAGTACAAATATTGCAATTAATAGAGCAAGTGCATCAGATGAATTATTATTTGCTGCTGTTAGGGATGATTTTTGGGATTTAATAAAGGAAGAGAAAAAAGATGAGATATTTAAAGACGGCTATGAACTACTTTCAATATTAATTGATCCAACAAGATTATTTGACTTCAAGCAGTTCGCTGATTTATTTGTTAGAAATGTAATTCCATTGCAACCGCTATTTTCATCTTATGATAGAATAATTTTTTCAGCTGCAAGAATTAGTACTTTTGGTCTATCTTAATCTCCATGTAATAACAATGGCGTGCAGAAAAATTGGCTGAGAAGTAACTTTAAATAGTATTACATCTCGAAAACCATAAACAAAAAGTTTTCGCAAATATCAAATTACAACATGAATCTAGATTGGATTGATTTATTACCAGAAGAAAAACAAGATAAAATTAGGGACGAATACTTGAAATCTTCCAAAATCGAAAAGATTAATTTATTACACAATAATCACCCTGAAGGCCTTGCTAATATTGATCCCATTACCTCTTTAGACGAATTTTTAAAGATTATAAGAGTGATTTCTACTGAATCTACTTGGTATCGTGGGGAATCAAAACAAAATGAATTTTTAATTCCAAAGCTATATCGAAATATCAGTCAAGAAAGACTAAGTATTACTCTCTCAAACGAAAGAGATTATTTTGTAGAGTTTAGAAGAAGATCTCGACATTTAGTTAAGAACATTGGGCATAATGACTATTGGTCTTGGTACTTTCTATTGCAACATTATGGTGGGGCAACAAGGTTGTTAGATTGGAGTAAAAATCCAGCTGTAGCTTTATTTATGGCATTAGATATAAAAAAGGAGAATTCTGGTAATTCTATAGTTTATCTGTTAGCCCCAACTGTTCTGTCAGATTATGCTTTTCAAGAAATAAAATACGACGATTCAAACAATGCTCGAATACTCTATCCTGGTGAAGATCAGACTGACATGTGGATTAGCAATATCATTGAGAAAAACAATTCAATACCAAACAGTCCAATCGCTTTATTACCAGCGTATTCCGATCAGAGAATTATCTCTCAGCATTCTTGTTTTACTCTTTTTGGTAATCAAATTAATGGCTTTATTAAAGAAGAAAAACCTATAGTTTGCCCTTGTTGCGATAGAAAGATAATTCACAAAATAATTATTGATGGAAAATCCAAAGAGAAACTCTTAAAAGAGCTTAAAAGAATTGGAATTTCTTCCGCTGAAATCTATCCAGGACTTGAAGGTTTGGTAAAGGATTTAAACAATGAATTTTTGTAATTTATCAAATTATTTTCCAAGTCCTTATCTACGCCTAAAAAACTACTTATTGTAAGGTTATTGCATAAATAATAAAACTTAAACTTGTCCCGTTAAATAAAGAAATAAGACTGAATGTTGGATATGGCCTAACCAAATAAAACGCATAAATTATTTTAAATTAGATCCAAAAAACTACATAATCACAGACTGAATGTCGTAAATTTTCCGTATCTTCATGCTAACATTTCGAACCATAAGCATACTATATTTCTCACTTTTTGCTTCTTCTTAACTTCTTCTTAAACTCTACCTGAAAGTTGCCCCTCGTAAAGGTTGAGTGAACAACTTACACGAAAAATTAGAGAATTTTCTCCAAAATTTTACACGATTTTTCTACAATTTTTACTGAGCTTCCAACTATCTTTTAATTAAAAGGACATGATTCCTTCATTAATCCCACATCAACCTCCTTATTCCTCCTTACTTTTTATAAGGGCTATCTTCCAATTCACGTTTCTAATTCTTAATTTCACGATATCCAAAACTTAAATGTTCCTCTTAAATAAAAACATTATAATATTTTTTGGATATTGCTTTGGATCAAAAATTACTTAGTATGCACAATGAATTTTGAGGAAATTTATGTTCAAGATATTTCTTAACTTCAAACTTCTAATTAGCACTCTATGGGTTTTCAACTGTGGTTTTCTGAGAAAACAAAAATTGCGAGGCGAGGGACAACCTTCGCCGAAATGCAGCAGATATTTATTGATAATATTACTACAAAACTTATTTACGAACCTCTCGCTTGCTGTAGAATCAACGACAATGTTAAAGAAGTTAAGACTACCATGAATGCTAGAGAATTTGACACTATAGGAGTGATTGATGAGAAAGATAAAAAGCTCGGCTACATAAAATACAATGAAATTACTGGTAGCAAAATCGCCAATTTTACAATACCGTTTACCATACAAGATATTATATCTGATTCAACACCCATATCTGATTTACTTGATTTATTGGAGGAAAAAGAACAGCTATATGTAATAGTCAAAAATTCAATAGAAGGTATTGTAACAAGAGCGGATATAAACAAACCTATAATAAGAATTTATCTATTTGGTATTATTTCATTGTTTGAACTCCATTTAAACTTTTGGATTACTCAATATTATCCTGAAGAAGTCTGGAGAAATTTGATTTCTAATGAAAGATTTGAAAAAGCAAAATTATTATATGAGCTGCGAAAAGGTAATAACTCGCAATTATCTTTACTAGAATGTCTTCAACTTTGCGATAAGAAATCTATTTTAGTTACCACAGACAAGTTCATGAATCAGTTCACATTCACGAAATCAAGCTTTAAAAAGTTATTAGAAAATTGTGAGACTTTGAGGAATGAAATAGCACATAGTCAAAACTCCATAATCTTGAATCTTGAATGGAAAAGTTTTGTCATGACTATTGCTTCATTAAAGAAGTTTCTTGACTTGTCGGAAAAAACAAGAAGGAATAGTAATTGAAGATAAAATCATAGACTGCATGAAAAAATTAGAGATAATACAAAAATCATTCGATGCGACATGCTTGCATAGAAGGAGTGGTAGACCTAAAATACAATTAACACCAGCTTATTACTCCATTTACTCAGATGGTCTGGTAATTAAAAATAGTGATGTAAATCTGAGCTTAGCTAACGACCCAGAACGAATTATTTGTTTTGTTTCGGTACCATTTGATGATACATCACCTTATTATAAAATCGAGGAATTGTTTGGATTTATTAATCTTACAGGCGAATTGACTAATGAGTTAGTTCTCTCAAAATGGGCAATGAGTAAAATTGTCATGGCAGATCAGGAACGAGTATTGAGTTTTGAAATACATAGGATTGATAATCGTAATGAAAAAATTAATTTCGTAATGATAGGCAATGATGCTTGGAAAAATAGGCTGGAAATAGCCGATCTTTGGGTTTTATTTACGCAAATAGAATCAAATTGTGAAACATCAGCAGAAGCGAATATATACTTCAATTATTTTTTTGTAATAAAAAAAATAGATCAACAAAAATTAACATTAAAGGAGTACCAAACTGAATTATTAGAAAAAAATAATATTATAAACCAATATAAAGAACTACTCCAAAATATTGACATACTTGTAAAATCTAAGACGACTGAATCTCAATTATAGCTTATATCCAAAAC
>Ga0247815_10002801_pt1 | contig 12775 bp, 11 predicted proteins | sample UWRJL194509B1_FD_181014 | JGI IMG/M metagenome (GOLD analysis project Ga0247815, IMG submission 181014) | Plant litter microbial communities from Arlington Agricultural Research Station in Wisconsin, United States - UWRJ-L194-509B-1 | ecosystem: Environmental > Terrestrial > Plant litter >... | reverse complement strand
ATCGGCAAAACGTAAAATAGCACAACGCTGGGGTGCCGGCCTTGACCCTGCCGATAACATTGCGCTTACTGTAATGATGGGCGACCAGGTAGATGTAGGTACGCTGGATCATTATGAGAACGTACACTTTAAAAAGAACAGGGAACTTTCCGGCCTTTTACCAATACAAACCCTTGTGGGTAACCACGAAACATACGGTACCCTTGCCATGCAGGCATATTACGACCACTATATCCTTGACGGTATGTCGTACCAGGGAATATCATCGGGTACAGAGAATTACTATGCCAACCAGGTAGGTAACGTATTGTTCATTGCTATGGATACAGAGCATACCAGCGTACAGCAGCTTACATGGGTTGCACAGGTGGTAGAAGCGGCCAATAATGACAGCACTGTAACCTGGATAGTATCTTTAGGGCACAGGCCTTATCAGGCAGAGCAATATGTAGGCGACATCTCTCCGTGGGTGCGCAACTCGGCGATGCCTATATTAACAACATCGCCTAAGCATATATTGCACATAGGGGCACACCACCACCTGTATCACAGGGGCCAGCTTAAAAACACACCTACCTACCAAATCATTTCGGGTGGTGTAGCCTGGGACCAGTACTGGGGTATGGCTGCAGAGCAAAATTTTGACGATGTACAAAAAACCATCTCTAACTGGATATATCAGATAATTGATGTAGATGTTACTAACGGTACATTTGATGTTGAAGCATACTCTATAGGCAGTATATATGAGTGGAAAGACAGTGAGCTTATGGATACGTTTCATAAACACACAGGTATTGCAGTACCGGCACAACCTGCCGTAACCAATGCTTTTGATGGTGGCGATGTAAACCTGCCATTAACTGTAGAGAGTTCTGCGTATGTTACCACAAGCAGCGAGGAGCTAAACTCTACGCAATTTATGATAGGTAAAACAGAGAACTTTGATATTATAGAGAAAGATGTATACCGTGATTTTGAAGACCTGTATGGTGCTGGCGAACGTCCGGACCTTTCTGTAGATGTTAATGCCGGAGTAGATATTACAAAACTTACCATTGCAGAAAACGAAATCCCTAACGGGCAGTATTTTGTAAAAGTGCGCCACCGCGATAAAAACCTTAGCTGGAGCGAGTGGAGCGAAACAAAATCGTTTAACGTAATAAACAGCCGTTTTGCTAATACACTTATACAGCTTGATACACTTTCTTACCGCCAGAATGCACCAATAACTGTTACATTTTCTGATACTCCGGGTAATAACCGTGACTGGGTTGCTTTATACAGGGAAGGCGAAACGCCGGGCAGTGCTACACCGTCATTATTATGGGCGTATACAAATGGGCAGGTAAGTGGTACACATACCTTTACCAATGGTATTGCAAACAGCGGACGTTATTATGCAGCTCTTTTAGAAAATGATGGCTATACAGAAATTGCCGACAGGGTATATTTTTATGTAGGCCCTAATGTAACTCTTACTACCAACCAGCAGGCGTATGAAACGGGCAGTGATGTAGTGGTGAGCTTTACAGATGCTCCTACTTTACCACTTGACTGGATAGGTATTTACAAGGTGGGCCAAACACCTGGAAATATAGGGTCTACACAATGGGATTATGTTACAACCGCAAACGGCAGTTTTACTTACAGCGGCCTTGCAAACGGTTATTATTATGCACAGTACCTGTTACAGGATGGCTACAATACTGCCGGGGAGAAAGTATTTTTCCAGGTAGGTAATCAGATAACGCAACTGGGCATAAACAGGACTATTTATAACCTTAACGAGAATATTATTGCTACCTGGACAGATGCTCCCGGTATAATAAAAGACTGGCTGGGTATTTACCACGCGGGCGACGAACCTAACGTAGACCCGCTTGTAAGCTATACATATTTTGATGGTCAGCCGGAAGGTACCAAGACTATCCCTGATAATAACATGCCTACACAGCCGGGAGAGTATTTTATTGTAATATTTACCGATGACTCTTATAACGAGGTGTCTAACAGGATAAATTTCACAATGATGGATCCTACAGCAGGTATGGACGAATTTAAGGGGCAGGACCAGTTAATGGTATATCCTAATCCTGCTAAAGAGGGCGAACGCACCTACATAAAATCTAAATACCGTATAGACCAGATAGATATGTTTGATATGACGGGTAACCTGTTTTATACCTCTAAAAACGTAAACGATTATAACTTCTCACTAATAAACCAAAGCCTTCCTACAGGTACATACATCCTTAAAATACATTCTGAAAAAGTGCATACTGTAAAGATAATTGTAGAATAAAACTTACCTGCAAAGGAGTACCTGATAGTATAAAAGACAAAAGCTGCCCAGTGCAGCTTTTGTTGTTTTATTCTGTTTGTTCTAAAACGTTGCTGTAGTCAAAGTCTTTTAATGTTACAGTAACGGGCTTTGTTACTCCTGTTTGGCTCCCGTTAACAGGATCAAAAAGGATAACCTCATTTGCTACCCACTCATTATTGATATATATAAAGTTAACATCCATATAATGCTTGCCACTTATAAAAGTAAGAGGCAGGGCATTACTGTTTAAAGGCCTTATTTGTAACATTACATCACTAAAACATTTATCCATAAGGGTGGTATCCGATTTAACATCAATAAGTTCCAGGCAGTTTTCTCGGATTAGTTTTATAGCTGTTTTTCCATCTTTAGTGGTAAAATCAGGTTTGTAAATATCTTCAACTTCCTCTTCTTCGGTATCTTCTTCGGTAATGCAATCGGCAGAGGTGCCTTTTACGGTTTTAATATTTTTAAGGTTATTGTTATTTACATAAAACTTTACCATAGCAGGCAGGCCCTCCTGCACATAACTCCACTTTGCTATACCTTTTTGCTTGTTCACCCAGGTAAAAGCATAAAAAGTTCTTTCAGCTTTATTATTATACAACAGTGTTTTATCAGCAGCTATGGCTATATGTTCTACAGGCATGGTAAAATCTTCCATAACCCCATTAGCAACAACCGAATCGTTGTACACCGTAAGGCTTTCGCCGCGATCGCCGCAGTTTATAATTACAAAGTCATTATCAACTTTTTTAACTTCAATCCATTTGCCCGTATAATCATCTGCAGCTTTATCATGGGCACACGAAAATAATAGTACACATAGTAAACTGGTAAATAGTAATTGTTTCATAGCGGTTTGATGTATTTTGTAGGGATAGTATCTGTTGCCTGTAACAAGAGCTTTTTCTTATTGTAAATTATGGTATTTCTTAATAATTTATGGCTGCCGGTTGTATACGAAATGCGGGATAGCGCAACTAAATTATCATCTTCCTTATCTATCCTGCCAAACTCATTATCGCGTGCAGCTTCATACATACCATCACCATAATTTGAAAAAGAATTTTTCCGGTAAAAAAATATAGTAAGCGTTTCAGGAAATTTGGTAGTTGCTGTTGGGTAAGTTTTCTGTATAAAAGCATTTAATTTTTGTAAAAGCTCTTTGTTCTCAAAACCTTTATAGTTGTCAATTATATAGTATTGAAAGATATCCTTTGTGCTAAAAAGGCTGGTATCCAACCCCTGCGCTGTAAGAAACTGTTTATTTATTACAGGATCTATTGGGCTTATATCAAAGTTTTCCGGGTTTGTACAGCTATACAAACTTATAAGAAACATAAATAGGACTATGTTTTTGAGCATTGGTTAAAATAATAAAATATAAGGATCCAAATATACGTTAAGGATGATTTGTTTTTTGCAATTTAACGCATTGTGTAAAATATAATTTGCTCCTGCTGTATTTCTATGCTAATTCATCTACCCATTCTTTTATTACGTTAAGTAGGGTAAGCAGTTGTTTATCGCTAATAATGTATGGCGGCATAAGGTACAATATGTTGCCGATAGGCCGTAGCCAAACCCCCTTTTCCTGGCAGAATTTATTAAAGCCGGCAAGTGATTGTGCATCTTTCATTTCGATAACGCCAATGGCACCAAGTACCCTTTTTTCCTGTATAAGATCAGACTGTATAGTTTTAAACTGCTCGCTAATAACGTGCTCTATATTGGCTATTTTAGCAAGGTAATTTTGCTCTTCTATAATTTTTATACTTTGTAAAGCTAAAGTGCATGCCAGCGGATTTCCCATAAAGGTGGGGCCGTGCATGAGCGCTTTCTCATACGTATCGCCTAAAAAACTATTAAATACTTTTGTGCTTGCCAGTGTTGCGGCGTGGCCTATGTAGCCTGCGGTCATGGCTTTACCCATTATCATAATATCCGGGCTTATACCTGCATGCTCTGCAGCGAATAATTTACCGGTACGGCCAAAGCCTGTGGCAACCTCATCAAAAATTAAAAGTATATTATATTCATCGCAAAGCCTGCGCACGTGTTGTAAGTATAATGGCGAATAAATGTTCATGCCGCCTGCACATTGTATTACAGGTTCTAAAATAAAGCAGGCAACAGTGGCGGCATTCTCTTTAAAAAGCGCCTCAACCTCTGCAACGGCCGTTTCAATTTCGGTATCGGTTGCATTAAAGCCACCTGTAGGGATGTTTACAAAGTACCCACGGTGCAATACATCATCAAAAGCATTTGTAAAATCAGAGTCATCGCTAACCTCCATAGCTTTAAAGGTATCGCCGTGATAGCCATTTTTAAGCGAAACAATTTTTGTTTTACCCGTGTACCCTTCATTCTTAAAATATTGCAGTGCCATTTTAAGGGCGACCTCTACACCTATAGAGCCGCTGTCTGAAAAAAATACATGGTTTAAACCTTGCGGAGTGATGCGTACTAATGTCTCGGCAAGTTGCGCTGCAGGCTGGTGCGACAGCCCGCCCAGCATAACATGGCTTACCTGGTTTATCTGGCTTATCAGTGCATCGTTAATATCCGGGTGGTTATACCCGTGTATTACCGCCCACCAGGACGATATACCGTCTATTAACGCCGTGCCGTTTTCCATGTGCAGTACTGCTCCCTGAGCATTTTTTACGCTTAGCAGCACTTCCATGTTTTTCATTTGCTTGTAGGGGAACCACAGTTTCATTTGCCCGATGTTTTAGGTGCGCAAAGATACTTAATATTAAAAAAGGTGTTTGGTTAAAATGCGCTGAAATATTTAGCATTGCTTAACGTTAGTTATAATAAGTATTGTGTATTTGTGTTAATTTTCCTTATTTGCAAATGCATTTATATGACAACCAATATCAATAAACCAACAACCACACCATGTTAAGAAATTTATTTATGTACCTCTTTATCCTGTTGGGCATGCAGGCTGTAATTGCCCAAAGTATTACTGCCAAAGTTATAGATGCCCAAAGTAATGATGGGCTGCCGTATGCCAATATAGAAGTTAACGGCGAAAATATTGTTAGCAATGCAGAGGGCGGCTTTGCCATACCCGAAAAAAACAATGCCGATAATGCAGTGCTTACGATATCATTTTTGGGTTACCATACGGCACGTATAACGGTTGCCGAATTAAAAGCCTCTGAGTTTACTGTTAAACTTAACCCCGGTGTTTTTGAACTGGAAACGGTAAATATAACAAACATAGCACCCAATGGCGACAGTATAATTGCTGCCGTAAAAAGAAATTTAGCGCGCAATTACAATTATAAGGCAGACCCGTCTAAAAACACTTTTTTTTACAGGGAATCTAACAGTTTTATGCCTATTAAGCTTAATGTAGAGATAAATAAATCGTCGGGGTTTAGTAAGGAGGATTTAAAATCAACAAACAAACAGTTTCAGGCACTTACATCCGGCCTTATAGCCCGTCCGCCGGTAGAGTTTAAAGAATTAATTTGTAGTTACTATAAAGGTGTTAAAACGGTAGATGGCAAACCGGTTTTTTATGGTAAGTATGATATTGTAAAAGGCATAAAACTAAAGGATAAAAACCGCGCAGTATCTATAAACGAAATGGAGCAAATGGCTACAGGCATATTATTTAAACACCTTGACACCACTAAGTATTACAGGATTAAAAGTGGCCTTTTTGGTTCGCGGGATACTATACCTATAGGTGTTGGCGCCAGGAAAAAAGGCAAACAAAAGACAACAGAACTTACCACGGCAAAATCAGATATAAGTGTGTTTTTATCTGAAAGGAGTTTTTTAAATTCTTATAAAAATGATTTTGTTACGCACCCGGAGCTGTATAACTATTTTTATGAAGGGGCTATCCCGTTAGGCGACCAGTATGTTTATATTTTAAAGTTTAGCCCTAAAAAAAGTAAGGCTAAGTACACGGGTACCTTATATGTATCTGATAATGATTATGCTGTTGTTAAGGCCGATTATCAGTTAGCAGAAGGAAAAACATTGGGAGGGGTAAACCTTAAATTTCTGCTGGGTGTAAAACAATCTGAAAATGTGAGCAGTGGAACATTAATATTTAAAGAAAGAAACTCCGGTGGCGGTTATTACCTGCAATATGCATCTGTTACATCAGGAGAATATATGTATTTAAACAGGCCGCTTAAATTTATTGAAATTACTAAAGAAGAAAAAGATGTAGTGGCATTTGATCTTAAGATAGAAACAAACATGCAAACCAGGCAGGAGTATTACAGCATGTCGCTATCTGAAATATCCATGGGCGAATTAGAGAGTGCTAAAGAGCGTGAGTTTAGCTATTTACAGTTAGAAAGTTACGATCCTAAAATATGGAAAGAGTACAGTACTATAGAGCCTCTTGAAGAAATGAAAAAGTTTAAGGCAACCGAATAATTCCGGGCAATATTATTTTTATAATAGAACAATTAATTAACTATAACGATATAGTTACGCGTTGAATCTTTTTGTAAATTTGAGTATAAATCTTACTGTCATGGATCCAATAGTTCAAACATTCGTTATTGCCAGTGCTCTTTTTGTAATAATTTTATTTATCATCGCCGCATCTATAAATGTTGTGGGGCAGGATAAAAACAAAAAAGATTTTTCGGGAATGCCAAAACATAAAAATATTAAAGGTGCTGCTTAGATGGTGTTATATTTTTAACCAAAAGAGAGATCCGGTAACTATAAAAGCTTCTGATTATTCAATTAGTCAGAAGCTTTTGTTGTTTATATGCTTTAATATTAGCTGAGAATTACCTCATTATATACATGCAAAACTGTATAGAAATTAGATGGTAAAATCTTTATATACGATTGAAAATACAGCAAAAAATGATGTTTAAATATACAGAGTAATTGATGCTTAAAAAAACCATAAGTGTAACTTAAACACTTGTAAACACTGGGGTTTGCGTAAATTTTAGCAAATAAAACACTTGCCATGAGTATAAAAAAGCAGTAGCTTTGCGCCGTCTAATTTTAACTCAAAAAATGAAACCAAACACACAACAACTCACTGATTTAACTACACAGGTAAGGCGCGATATTTTGCGTATGGTGCATGCCGTAAACTCCGGCCACCCCGGAGGTTCGCTTGGCTGTACCGAATTTTTGGTAGCCCTTTACCAATCTGTCATGGACCGCAAGGAAGGCTGGGACATGGACGGGCTGGGCGAAGATGTTTTTTTCCTGTCTAACGGACACATCTCGCCTGTTTTTTATAGCGTACTGGCACGTAGCGGTTATTTCCCGGTTTCAGAGTTAGCTACATTTCGCCTGCTTAACTCAAGGCTGCAGGGGCACCCCACCACCCATGAAGGGTTGCCGGGCGTGCGCATTGCATCAGGTTCTCTTGGGCAGGGTTTAAGCGTTGCCTTGGGCGCGGCACAAACAAAAAGGCTCAAGGGCGACAGGCATCTTGTGTACACGCTGCATGGCGATGGTGAACTACAGGAAGGCCAAAACTGGGAGGCTATCATGTATGCTTCGGCTTATAAAGTTGATAATCTTATTGCAACGGTAGATGTAAACGGCAAACAGATTGACGGCCCTACCGATGAGGTATTGCCTATGGGCAGCCTGAGCGCTAAATTTATTGCTTTTGGCTGGGAGGTTGTAGAGATTATTGCAGGTAACAACATTGAGGCTATTCTTGCAGGTATGGCACAGGCCAAAGCCAAAACAGGCAACGGCAAACCGGTTTGCGTACTGCTGCATACTGAAATGGGCAACGGTGTAGATTTTATGATGCACACCCACGCATGGCATGGCAAAGCGCCTAACGACGCACAACTTGCCCTGGCTTTTGAACAAAATGCTGCTACTTTAGGGGACTATTAATTTATTTCAGATCTCAGATTGTAGATTTCAGATTTAGCTTCGGGAATGGTAATCGTGCCTAGAAGTAAACTGAAAATACTGCAATCTAAAAGAGATTTACCCATACTGCAAAGAGCATCCGTGGCAATCTGAAATCTGAAATCATAAATCTGAAATTAAAAATGACAAAATATAACAATACAGGAAATAAAGATACACGCTCTGGTTTTGGGGCGGGCCTTACCGAACTGGGCCAGACGAACGAAAATGTGGTGGCATTGTGTGCCGACCTGATAGGTTCGCTTAAAATGGATGATTTTAAAAAGAACCATCCGGAACGTTTTTTCCAGATAGGCATTGCCGAGGCTAACATGATAGGCATGGCTGCCGGTATGACCATTGGCGGAAGCATTCCGTACACGGGTACGTTTGCCAACTTTTCTACAGGAAGGGTGTATGACCAGATTCGCCAGTCGGTTGCATACTCAGATAAAAATGTAAAAATATGCGCATCGCACGCCGGCCTTACGCTGGGCGAAGATGGTGCTACCCACCAGATACTGGAAGATATTGGCCTTATGAAAATGCTTCCGGGCATGACGGTTATTAATACCTGCGATTATAATCAGACAAAAGCCGCAACTATTGCCATTGCAGAACACCATGGTCCTGTGTATTTACGTTTCGGCCGACCGTCGGTTCCTAACTTTACGCCGGAGAATGGCGAGTTTGTAGTAGGCAAAGCAGTGCTTTTAAGCGAGGGTACAGATGTTACCATACTTGCCACAGGCCACCTTGTTTGGGAGGCTCTTGTAGCTGCTGAGGCCCTTGAGGCTAAGGGCATCTCTGCCGAGGTAATAAACATTCATACCATTAAGCCGCTTGATGATGAGGCTATCTTAAAATCAGTCGCTAAAACAGGGTGTGTGGTTACTGCCGAAGAGCACAACATACTGGGCGGACTTGGCGAGAGCGTTGCCCGCATGCTTAGCTTAAACAACCCTGCACCGCAGGAATTTGTGGCCGTACAGGACAGTTTTGGCGAAAGCGGAACTCCGGAACAGCTAATGGAAAAATACAAGCTGAACAACCAGGCTATTGAAGCGGCTGCCGAAAAGGTAGTTGCCCGTAAAAAATAGTTTTCTTAGTTTTTTGATATAGGAATCCCGGAGCGAAAGCTTCGGGATTTTTTTATTTATAAATTTATCTTTTTAATTAGAACGCGGATGACGCGGATTGAGAACGCAGATTTCACGGATTTTCTTTATCATATTATAAAAGATGTTGGAGGGTAGTTGGCTGCCCTCTATGAGATAGGGAACTATCATGCAGACATAAATATCAACCTCACCCCAACCCCTTTCCGAAGAAGAGGGGAGCAGCCCCAAACCCCAGTAAAAATACTTAGGAAAAGATATTATTAGATATAGTTATAGAATATGAGTGTAGCTGGCTCCCCTCTTTGAGAGGGTTGGGGGTGTGTTGGCCGGACTGCTGTAAAGACGCTTCAGTAGTTATTTTTGGTAAAAACGGAACGCGGATGACGCCGATTGAGAACGCGGATTTTCGCAGATTTTTTTATAAGGCTATAAAGAACATGGGAGTAGCTGGCTCCCCTCTTTGAGAGGGGTTGGGGGTGTGTTAGCCGGACTGCTGTAAAACTGCCTCAGTAGTTGTTGTAGGATAAAACGGAACGCGGATGACACGGATTGAGAACGCAGATTTTCGCAGATTTTTTTATCAGACTATGAAGGACGTTGGAGTGTAGCTGGCTCCCCTCTTTGAGAGGGGTTGGGGGTGTGTTGGCCGGACTGCTGTAAAGCCGCTTCAGTAGTTGTTTTGAGGTAAAAAAGGAACACGGATGACGCGGATTGAAAACGCGGATTTTCGCAGATTTTTATTTGTAGGACTATAAGTAACCTGCAAATGGCTGCTCCCCATAATACAAAAAATCCCAACCTTTGCAGATTGGGATTTTTGTATTGTGTATGTAAACTGCTATGGATGGCAGGTAGCATCGAGGTAATTAGGCGTGCCACTTGTGCAAATAATTTGTGTGGCATTGTAAGGATAATGGGCTACCGGACTTGAATTAGGTATTCTTAATTCGGTTTTAGTAGTATAACCATCGCCATCATCATCCGGGTCAAGATAGTTAGGTATACCATCGCCATCGGTATCATTATATAAAATATCTGTTGCACCGCCTATTTCGTCTTTGTTAAGAATAGTATCGCCATCAAGGTCGGTATCCTGCATGGCATACAGCCTAAAGCTGAATACCAGTGGCTGGTAAGCCCCAATTAAACTTCCCGAACCGGTATTATAATATCCAAAATCTGAAGGAAGGAACATTACACCCGCACCATAATCAAGGTACTGGTTAGGTTCTGATTCCGGAATACCTGGGTCTGGCACACCGGCTCCAAAAAGGGGGATAATTTCCTGCCATCCTTCTATAGTATTGGCTAATGATGATGATACCTGTGGGAAAGGGGAGTATTCAAACTGCACATCGCTTAGCAGCGTGCCGTTGTAAGCTACAAGAACATCGTCGCCCCTGGTAGGTTTATTGCCTGCCCCTTCGCGAAAGCTTAGGTAATATATAGTATATTGTACGCTATTTAGTGTTACGATCTTGTTACGTAACGGATATTCGGTTTGGTCCCATACAGATACCTGCGGGCCACTGTCTGCAACAATAGAGTCGAATGTAGCCTCAAGGTTTTCGTTTACCACAAGGTAGTGGCTTTTAAGGTAATCTTCTATCTGCACCTTTTCTGTAGCATACTGTACGGCATAATCACGTGGTGGTGCAATTTCTACACTATCGTCTTTTTTACAAGAAGCAAAGAAAGCTATAAATACAATAAGGCCAACGGCCTTTAAAAATTGGTTCATTTTAATTTTTTTTAATGCGGTGCAAGATACAATTTTCGTTTATTTTTGTAGTTGTTATAACAGCTATTTTTAGTTATTAGTATGAGGATAGATAAATATTTGTGGTGCGTGCGTTATTATAAAACCCGCAGTATTGCCACGCAGGCCATACAAAAAGGGCATGTAACCGTGAATGGGCAGGCAGCAAAAGCATCAAGAGAGGTATATCCAACCGATAAAATTACCGTGCGCCGCGACCAGATTAAATACATGATCACGGTACTTGATATTCCTGCAAGCCGTGTAGGGCCCAAGCTGGTAGATATATACCGCAAGGACGAAACTCCACCGGAATCTTTTGAGCATTTAGAATTACTGCGCCTAAGCAAAGAGCATTACCGCGCTCAGGGTACCGGAAGGCCTACCAAGAAAGACCGCCGCGACCTGGACGAATATGGGTTAGACATTGACGATGATGATACAGATGAATAACCTTTTGCTTAACTAACTTACCAATAAACAACAATGAAAAATATTATACTTACCAAGCAGGCAATAGAATTTAAAACAAGGCGTATTGCCTACCAGATATATGAAACTTTTGTTGATGAAACAGAGGTTGTGCTGGCAGGCATATCCAGCAATGGGTATACTTTTACTAAAATGATAGCTGCCGAACTGGAAAAAATAAGCGATCTTACCATTACTTTATGCGAGGTTACTATAAATAAAGAGCAGCCAAGGCAGCCCGTTACAACATCGCTGGCGCCCCAGGACTACACTAACAAGGCACTTGTACTGGTAGACGACGTGCTTAACAGTGGCACTACCCTTATATATGGCGTAAAGCATTTTCTCGAAGTGCCGCTTAAAAAGTTTAAAACTGCCGTACTGGTAGACCGTAACCACAAGCAATACCCCGTTAAAGCCGATTTTAAGGGTCTCTCCCTGTCTACATCTATGCTGGAGCACATAGAGGTGGTTTTAGATGGCAATGAGCCTTATGCGAGCCTTAATTAAAAAAGGCTTATAATTTCATTTACTACAAGAGCCGGCGTTTTAGCATCGGTAGTTACATTATGTTTTGCATGATGGTAATACCAGCTGCGGTCGAACAAATGCTTGGCTACAAACTCATGCATTTCTTCGTCGTTTAGGCCGGCTACAAGAGGGCGCGTCTTTCCCTGCCCCTTTATACGCGTTATAATCTCGTCTATGCCTGTTTTTAGGTATATAGATACTACATCGTCCCGTTGCAGCAATAAATGGTTGTTAGCATAGCAGGGTGTGCCACCACCCAGGGCAATAACAAAATCTTCTTTTACATCTATTAATCCCCTAAGGGTATCATGTTCCAGTTTGCGAAATTTGATCTCTCCTTCGGTTTCAAATATCTGCAATACGGTTTTTCCGGTTTCTTTTTCGATAACTTCGTCGAGATCGAGGTACGGAATTTCCATTGCGGCAGATAATAATTGGGCAGTTGTGGTTTTTCCGGAGGCCATGTAGCCACAAAGTATTACTTTTCTCATATAATAAGCCCCTATAAACTAAGGCGTTGAATAAATTATTAAAAAAAAACTCAAATTTATGACAAAAAGGCTTTGAAAAATAATAAAAACATGCGTATATTTGCACCCGCATTGAGGGAATGATTTTAATGACTCGATAGCTCAGCCGGTAGAGCACATCACTTTTAATGATGGGGTCCTGGGTTCGAAT
>Ga0247815_10002798_pt1 | contig 12778 bp, 14 predicted proteins | sample UWRJL194509B1_FD_181014 | JGI IMG/M metagenome (GOLD analysis project Ga0247815, IMG submission 181014) | Plant litter microbial communities from Arlington Agricultural Research Station in Wisconsin, United States - UWRJ-L194-509B-1 | ecosystem: Environmental > Terrestrial > Plant litter >... | reverse complement strand
AACTCGACAAATTCGCTCAACCGTCTGGAAGCACGGAGGAATTGAGGCAGGCATTACGAGTCCAAGCGCGGTTCAGGTGAGCTTTGTTCGGAGGACTGACAGATCGGGATATTGCGAACGAGCCTTGCCTCTTACCCTCCTGTTTCTGTGACCGCCCATCATGGCGCACAACCTCGCCGACGAGATATGGGCCACGATATTAAAAATTATCTTGAATGTCCCCGACGACGATTTCATTAGCTACAAAACCTCGTCAGGACCCTTTTCGCACCGCGACTACTCAAACGCAGATGTGTTGCTCGTGTGCAAGCGCTGGTTGCGAATCGCCACACCACTCGTCTTTCACACATGCATCATTCGCTCGACTGCGCAAGCTCAGGCTTTGGCCAAGGCGCTCAAGAAGAACCCCGAGTTTGGCTCGCTAATTAAGCAGTTGCGGCTCGAGGGTTGTTACGGCGCCTCTGTTCCGAACATTCTCGAAAAGGCGACCCGTCTCGAGGACCTTGCCATATCACTTTCTATCAACTCAAAAGATAATGGGAAACCAATGTTCGCTATTCTTGGCAGCTTGACGCCTCGTCGTCTTATCGTCTGCAACTCACCGAAGAATTCCGGCTGCGTACAAGCAACATTTGCGCTCACTGCACTTCAGAACTTTATGAAGACATGTAGTACTCTGGTACGTGTCTTCAGAACTACTGGTTTGTGTTAAATGAGCTAACGCGGTATCTATAATCTACAGAATGCCGTGGTATTGTCGTTACCTCTCATCCGAAGCATCTCATCAGAACTTTCCGCCAGCCCGTCTTCAATCTTCAATCTATCCACCTGGAATCAGTTTATAAGCGAATTCGACTACGAAACTGTTTCAGATCTCTTTAAAACCCTCAAGTCCTTGTGCAGGGTCGAGCTTCTTGTGCCCCGTCTGCAATGCAACGTCCGCCAGCCATCTGATGAGAATCTTACTAAAATCGGCGAGCGCACCATTTTTCGTGCGTGGGGGAAAGAGTACGTATATAATTCAAAGTTGGCGCGCGGTGTCGATGTCCTGACGCGTGCAGGTGTGGTATCACCCTCGGGGAACACTTTACGCAGGGCAATGAGCGTCAGTTGGCAGCCATGGCAACATTCATGCCGTCCTCGACGACACCAGTCCTGTCTCATGCCCCTGAGCCGCTTCGGTACACCGTCTGGACGCATGTACTCCGCCACGCATGTGAACAGAATTACCCTCGCTACTGTCGTCTCAGCTTGGTTTGCCACATGTTCTTGGTGAGTAGCAAGAAGTTCCATTGCAAGTAAGTCATGTCTGACGAGGCCTCTCGGGAAGGATATCTGCACACGCCATCGTCTCCGAAACATGACGCTTCTCGGCGGTAGCGAGGCGGCGCGAACTGCTTGTATGTTAAAGCGAGCCGTTGCCACGAATCCAACGGCAGGGTCTGTGGCGCGACGCCTTCACTTGGGCGATGCCAAACTCAATGGCAGCATGCACGCCGCTTCAATACAGTTACTTCGGAGTGTCGTCATACACTGCTCGCAGCTCACCGTCGTCGAATGCTTCCGCATGTCCATTGAGCTCTTCCACCTGCTGGCATCAGCCAGCAATCAATCACTCCTCGAAATTAGCTTCCAGAGGGTCTGTGAGGAACATTCCAGGACAGGGCAGACCGTCGTATACTTGCCGTCGTTGCGTCGGTTCAAGGTCGGGACGTCCACCGACCACACAGCATTGGCGTCGGATTGGAGGAGCGTGGTCATCCAAGCACCTGCACTCTTGAACCTTGAACTGGATGACTGGGTCAATGTTTCGTCGCTGATGCCGAGCTTTATTCGTGGACAGTACGTCAATCACACTTTTTCGCAAGCTTTGGCTCATTCTACACCGGATATATGTTAGGCTTTCTCAACTGCGCCGCTTGACCATGTCGCAGCCGGAATCACCTTTGACGCATCTCGAAAACTGCCGTACTCTCATCATCGCTCACGGCGCAAGGGTCACTGAATGCACTGTGCCGATGTCTTTAGTAGCATCAGTGTTTGCACATTGCACTACTCTAGAAAGGCTGGTCATCTGCGCTGCACACCCGTCAACTTTAGTTTGTACAGGGCTGCGTTGAGCCACGTCACCATGCTGAATCATATATTTGCAGGACCATTGGAGTCAGGCATTCCAGATTGCGAGTCCTCTTACTCATCTCCGCCACCTCACCTTCCACGAGGCGCTGCTAACCCGAGCACCCCCTGACCCGGAGCTTGAAACAGTGCCAGATATTTTTGGTCGCAACCTATTTCCGGTGTTGAACGACATTCAAATTCGCTCACTTTATTGGCCGCAGATCAGCAGCTTGCAGTGCGTACTCGCTTTCGGTTGGCACACGGAATGTGCCACGCTGACTATGAATGTGCAATCAGGCATGAACCAAAGGTAGCTCTTGCAATAGCTTGGTCAGAGCGCTTTGCGGATGTGGGAATACGTGTTGTTGACGAGCTTGGACACAAGTGGCGTGCCCGACTCGCAACCACTCAGAGTCGCGGAAGACAAGCTAAGCGAGCGCGCTAACTTCAGATTTGCTTCGTCGCGCCCTTATGAACCTGTTTGGCTACAGAAAAACATCATGCTTTGGATGTGTAGGAGGTTATTCTTTTGAAAGATGTCGCACGTTGCTATTGGACTCATTCACTAATACTGTACTGTCGAAGTAGATCGATATTATATCTAAAGTGCGTGATTCAAACTGCTATGCGTTAGAGTAGTTGAATGAAAAGTGGAACACCAGTCGGGCAATCGGAGTGTCCCGGCTTCGAGTGCATTATTTTGATAACAGCACGGAAAGAAATAGACCTTGAATAGTGTTGGCAGTGGGGAACGGCTACTGATGGGATTAGAATGCCGGATATGCGATATTTACCACTCTGGCTGATCGCCGTATCAAAAGCACACAGCGACTTGGTTTGCAGCAGAACTTCTGTTAGTTACCAGTTAGTTCAAGGATCTGATAATCCTTGGGACTGTGGTAGCTGCATCTAAGCTATATCACACGCGGAGAGTCACATTAAGCTCGATTGAGCTACTCTGCTACGAGTTCGCGCAACCTCTTCTCCAACCACTCTGGTGCGCCAGGATGATTCACCGCGACCGTAACAATGCGCGCTACGGTTGGCTCTCCGAGAATGGAAGATCTCGCCTTCCGCGCTGCAACGAAATCCACAATGTCCTGTGCGACCTCGTTTTGACCCAGATGGATATAAATAGTTGCACCAAAATGAAGGTGTTCAAGGTGTGGCCAAATTGAGGGCTCCAAGCTCGCTAGATTACGCAGCGCCAACGAGTTGATTAGGCGCAACTCGCGACGATATTTGAAAGCGGTCATCAATGTATGTGGAGAGGCGAAAGTCAGTGTCGTGATGTTGGACAAATCCTTCAGAAGAGCAAGCTCCCTGGTTTCGAAGGAGCCACACAACTGAAGCTCTCGGACGTGATGAAGGCGACGCAGCGCCGCCGGTTCCACCCGCTCAATGTACCTAATCGTAAGGACGAGCTTTTTGAGATTTGACGCTTCGATATGATGTACCCAGCGCACATCATCGAGGGTAAGACATTGTAATGCCGGGAAGACACCAAGAGTCGACGCCAGCCCCAGCTTATCGACGAAATCGTGAGAGTCATCCAGAAGGATGAGTTCAACCAGGTGGGTTCCGACGGTCGGAGCCAACCCTCGCAGGATCGATACGGAATCGCAATAGATGCACAGTACTGTAAGTCTCGGGTATCCTTCAGCAACGAAAGGATCCTCAATAGACTCTCGATGGCAGTCAAGCCACATGCGGCGCAAATGTGGTGCTGCCGGCAATGTATGTCGGCCGTCAATAGCTAGTGAGAGACTCTCCAGAAGTGGCCATTGCGAGCACCGGAACGCTGGGTCCATGGTCCAGCCACATTCCGCGCTCCCCATCACGTGCATCACGACCGTTTTCCACCGCAGATGTAGGCTCAATATCCCGTTGAAGATCGAAAGGGAGACGTCGCCTGTACACGCTTCCGTCTGCTCTCGTAGGTTCCACCCGAAAACTACATCGATCGGCGCAGCGCCAGCCCTATGTCGCAGGACATTTAGGCGCTGCAGTTGTCGCTCGTCCTTCTCAAAGATAGACGGAAACCCAAAGTATGTCCAAAGGGTGGGTATAGCCAGCGCAAGTTCGCGCCAGCGCCGACAGACGGCGGCCACAATGAAAGGCGCCCGCGCGACGCGGCCGTCATATAGCAGGCCCGGCCAATTATCTGCAGCATCCTTGGCACGCATCAGCTGCTCGAATATCATTAGCTTGATCTCATCAGGAGCTGATACGGCCATTGCTTTTGAGTTGATGTGCATCGCGAACGACGAGCGAGGATGGACGACAAGACACGCACTCGGAGCCGGCCGGCATGACTCCTACAACTTCAATCGAACCTTCAAATGCGTTTGAGACTCTGCGAGCACGGCCGTGAGTCAGTTGCACTAGTTATTGTCGGCTTCGGAAACTAACCCCTCGGGATATCGCGGACGCGTCTCGTTTCTCCTCCTTCTGTTTCTGTGACCGCCTATCATGGCGCACAAACTCGCCAACGAGACCTGGGCCACAATTTTAGGATGCATTTTAGACGTTCCTGATGTCGATTTCATCAGTTGCGAAACCTTATCAGGACCATTCTCCTGGCACGACTACTCAAACGCAGATGTGTTGCTCGTGTGCAAGCTCAGGCCCTGGACGATGTACTCAGGGAAAATCCTGAGTTTGGCACACTGATTGAGCAATTGCGGCTTGAGGGCTGCTACGGCGCATCTGTCGCGAATATCCTCAAGAAAGCCACCCGTCTCCAAGACCTTGCCATCACACTTCCCGCTTCATCAGAGGACAACGGAAAGCCGTTGTTTGCCGCTCTTGACACATTGAAACCTCATCGCCTCATCGTCTGCAATTCACCGATCAACATCGGCGAGGTACAAGTCCAATTCGCGCTCAACGCACTCCGAAGCTTTATTAAAACATGCTATACGCTAGTATGTGCGCTTGATACCGCTAAAATTTATCAAATGAACTGACGCTGTGTGCAGAACACAGTCGTTTTGGAGGTGCCTCTGACCCGAACCCTCTCATCCGACCTCGCCGCCAGCCCATCTTCAATACTGCGTTTATCCACCTGGAAGGCATTTCCAACAATTTCAGACTACAAAACTTTCTCAGACCTCTTTGCGACTCTCAGGTCCTTGCGCAGGGTCGAGATCCTCACGCAGAACCTGGCTCATTGCACTCGCCGACCGTCTCATGAGATGCTGGCTAAGGTCGGCCAGAGGTTGATTCTTCGCGTACCGGGAGAAAGGTGATTGTATAGTTAGGAGCTTCGCGCGGCGCTGTTGACCTGACGTCTGCAGGACTGGCATTAATCTTTGGGAACATTTCGCAAAGCGAGATAAACGTCAAGTAGTAACCGGTGAGGCACTCACGCCGCCCTCTGGAAGACCAGCTCTGTTCCACGCGCCTGGACCACTGCGGTCTACCGTATGGATGCATGTACTTTGGTATGCATGCCAGGAGAGACAACCTTTCCTATCCCCTCTCTCATTGGTGTGCCGCATGTTCTGGGTGAGCGGTTCCACCACTAGTGAGCTATGTCTGCTGAGATCGCCGAGACAGGATATCTGTTCGCGTCACCATCTTCGCGTCATAGACCTTCTCAACCTCAGTCCGACGACGCAAATCACCCGTGCGCTCGAGCGAACTATTGCAGCGAATACGACGGCTGGAGGTGTTGTCCGCTATCTCCATCTAGGCGACGCCACGCGGGCCGACAGTGAAAATCCGGACTTGCGCAGCCCGCCACTTGAATTACTGCAAACGGTGATCCGCTACAGCTTGCAGCTCACTGTTGTCACCTGCTCTCACATGTCCATGGAGATATTTCTCCTTCTTGTGTCGGTTTGCGGACATTCCCTGCTCCGGCTCATCATCACACTTGATAATGAAGAAGATTGTCAGTCAAGAGCAACTGTTGCATACTTGCCCTCGCTGCGCTTGCTTAGAGTTCGGCCATTCCATTGCCTCAAACCAACGGCATCTGATGGTGTAGTCATCCACGCGCCATCATTACTCGATCTCCATTTGCAAGAAGGCTTGATCGGTGTTGCTACACTGCTGCCGAGCCTTTTTTACGGGCGGTACGTCCCATTTAATCACTCGCACTCTTTCACAAGTCATAACCTAGTGTCTGTCAGGCTACCGCAACTACGACGCCTGACGGTATCATCTCAGCGCGTTGCCTTGTTAGATTTCGATCGCTACAGCGCTCTCATCGTCTCTCATGGTGCAAGGATTACCGAATGCACTGTTCCAATGGCATTGGTGGCATTGGTGACCGCACACTGCCCTGCTATTGAGAAGATTACCATTGCCGCTTTCCACCCGTCGACTTTGGTCAGTTCGAAGTGACGTCAAGCGAGATCATTGTGCTGAAACTACAAGTTGTTAGGATCAGTGACGTGTGGCATTCCTGACGACGAGTCCTCTCATTAATCTCCGACATCTCGTGTTCTTCTCGAGGTTGTTGGCTGAGGGATCAGTTGTTCCTGGACTTGAACGAGTCCCCGATCTTTTCAGCCACGAGCTCTTCCCAGTTCTGGTCAAAATACAACTGGAATCATTCAAGTGGCCGCTCAAAAGCAGACCGCAGTACGTACTCATTTTTGGCTAGTGCATGTGAGGCACATCACTCACTTTGATTTGCGGTCAGCCCTGAATGGAGGATGCCTCGCGCAACGGAGCTTCACACGAAGAGATCTATTGCGATGGTGTGGTCTCTACGCTTCGCTAAGGCGGGAATACGCGTTGCCGGCGAGCTTGGGAAGCGGTGGCGTCCCCGACTGGGGACCAACCAGTATCTCTAAAGACAAGCCAAGCGATCCTGTAGACTTGTTTCCTCCTGGACATGCCTGTGTAATTGAATGCTTTCATGCCGCGAATGGAGCGCGAAATTGACGTTATTGCTCCGGGAGACGTGGCTTAGGCATGCCGACGCGGTTGGGTCTCCGCTCAGAAGCGCGTCTTGATCTTCGTTCTTGTGATCTTCGCGTCGTGTAGCATTCATACACATAGCGGCACCTAAAGTGTATGTTTCTCGCCGTCAAGAGACTCAATTGTGGACGTTCCACTCAGCGGCAAGTTGATGTGCAATAGGCACCACCACCACGAGTTCATCAGTTTGCTCGTCACCGGAGGGCCCCCGAGCAGCTCAGAAGCTCTTATTTACGCAGAATTAATTGATTCCCGGTGAACTTGCCAAATTTCTGCGTTTTGTGACTTGTTCATTTTATTTTTTCTGGCGACTGTTACCAACGTGTGTCGTTCCACCTCTAGCCCTAATGGGTCTACAAGATCACACTTAATAGACTAAATCGAGAGCCGTAGCATCCAAAAGTGTTACTAGAGGTACAGGACAAGCCGTCTGATTCATACTGAATTGGGTCAAGGCTGAGGATGATCCGCTGTACCCCACATCCGCGTGCACATTCTTACAACAGGCAATTTCTACTTTCTTTAACCGTTGAGTGCTTTTCCGGAAAACTCAACCGGTCCCGCCAAATTGAGCTGGGAAGGTGGTCCCCATTTTATGTTTGGTGGCGAGGGTCGCCTGTCAAGCAAATAGTCACTTGACTTGAGACCGGATGATCGCCCAGGCGCAAGCGGCCACGCGAGCCACACTGCGGTTCTCGCGGGGCGCAGCGCGCCATCTGTTCCTTAACCCTCGACCATCGATTGCCATGACCAGTACACGTCTTTTCGCGTCTACGCGCGCCGTTGCTGACCCGATTTTGTGCCCCGCGGCAGGCAAATTGCAACCCCCGCAAGCCGCGCCGCGCTGGAACCACACGCCGGAACAGGTTACCGAGTCCACAACTACGGCAATCGCAGCTGCAAAGGCTTCACACGATGGTATCGCCGCACTCGACAAGCCCGCCCGCACATTCGAAAGCGTGTTCCGTGGCCTTGCTGACGTCGAGGCCACCCTCTCAAGCTCTGGCGAGCTGCTCACTTTCTACCAGCACGTTTCCACCAACAAGGATCTTCGTGATGCCGCTGCCGCTGCCGAAGTCAAGCTCAACGAATTCGACATCGACACCAAGATGCGTGTCGACTTGTTCGAGGCAGCCAAGGACGCTCAGGCTGCTGCTGGCGACCTCTCACGGGAACCGGAACAGGCACGTCTTGCAGACAAGATTATACTCGATGGAAAGCGAAACGGTCTCGATTTGCCCGAGGACAAGCGCAAGGAACTGGAGAACCTCAAAAAGGAGCTGTCTGGCCTCTGCGTCAAGTTCCAGAAGACCTGCAACGAAGGTGTGTGCGGCAAACAAGCGCGTCACCGTCAACGGATCCAGATCTGACCTGCGGCGCAGAGTGCGGCAAGATTGCCTTCACTGCTGAGGAGCTCGACGGCATCCCCGCGGACGTCCTGTCTGGCTACACCAAGCGCGAGGACGGCAAGCTCGAATTGAGCTTCAAGACTCCCGATGTCATGCCCCTCGTTAGTATGCGTTTGTGGTATTCAGACAACGTATTGACACCTTGTCTAGTTCAAGTACGCAAAGAACTCGGCGACTCGTGAGAAGGCATGGTCTGGCTACGAGTCCCGCACTGCCGAGAACACAGAAGTCTTCGCCCAGATGCTCGAGCTCAGGCGCAAGATTGCCTCGCTCCTCGGCTATGAGACCTGGGCTGACTACATCACCGAACGTCAGTGACGTAGTCTCTCATAGTCGAGCTATTGTTGACTCTCATGCAGCCAAGATGGTCAAGAGCGGAAAGAATGTCGTCAACTTCGTCAACGATCTGGAGGCTAAGCTCCGACCACTTGGCGAGAAGGACCGCGCGACGCTCCTCGCTCTCAAGAAGCAGGAGGAGGGCTCCGCAGACTCGTTCAACGTTTGGGACTGGTACTTCTACGACCGTCTCCAGGTCGAGCGCAGCCTTAGCCTTGATGACTCGCTCGTCAAGGAATACTTCCCCGTCGACGTCGTCGTACCGACCATCCTCGAGATCTACCAGGACCTCCTCAGCGTTGAGTTCGTTGCGCTGTCCAACGATGTGGATGCCGGCGACGTCTGGCACCCGGAGGTGCAGCGTTTCGCGGTATGGGAGGCAGGCTCAAAGGACGAAACCGGCTTCATCGGATATACCTACCTCGACTTGTACCCGCGTGACGGCAAGTACGGGCACGCAGCGGTCTGGCCGCTTGTTCCAGGCTACGACCTCCCTGGTGGCAAACGCAACTACCCTGTCACGGCCATGGTGGCGAACCTGGCCAAGCCAACCCCTGATCGCCCGGCGCTCATGACCCATGACAACGTCGTCACCTTCTTCCACGAGTAAGTTGTATCATCAATTAAGTGTAACGCATAGCTGACTTCCTTTACAGGATGGGCCATGTTTTCCATGGATTGCTCTCCAACACCAAGTACGCGCGGTTCCACGGGACGAGTGTCGCGCGCGACTTCGTCGAGGCGCCATCGCAGATGCTCGAAAACTGGTGCTGGGTGCCCAAGGTGCTCGCCAAGATGTCGAGCCACTACAAGACCAAGGAGCCGCTCAGTCAGGAACTCATCGAAAAGATCATCAAGAGCCGCTACGTCAATATCGGCATGTTCATGCTGCGCCAGCTCTTCTTTGGCAAGTTCGACATTACCGTGCACACGGACAAGAGTGCGTTTCATTGTCTGTGTTTGCGTTTCACAGTGTAGCTGACGACTTAACGTCGTCTTCTCAGACTCGCAGGATTACACCAAGCTTTGGGCCCACCTGCGCGAAGAAGTCTCGCTCGTGCGCGGTCCCCAGCCACTCGCACCTGGCCAGGCATCCTTCGCTCACCTTGCTGGAGGCTATGATGCCGGCTACTACGGCTACGCCTACAGCTTGGTATTTGCCGCAGACATGTATGCCGCAGTGTTCAAGGAGGACCCTCTCAGCCCCAAGGCTGGGCAGCGTTACCGCGACGAGATTCTCAAGCCAGGTGGCAGCAGGGACGAGATCGACTCGCTCAAGGCGTTCCTTGGGAGGGAGCCAAACGCGAACGCGTTCATTGAGCAGATTCTTACCTAAGCGGTGCAGTCTGTAAGGACCGTGTAACTGTATTACAACATGAATTGAATATCAGCGGATATTTCTATCCAGCTTTGCGACATATATGAAATCTAGCAAACCCCAATCACTTCTGCCCGACCTAGCTCCAGGTATCTGCTGCATGCCTGCTTGAGTCCGCAATGTCTCTACGAGCTTGCAAGCTGAGTTGAAGCTGTGAGCTTGAATCCGGTCAACCCCGCAATTCGGATGCGGTTTGTCTTCCGTCCTTTGTCCTACCAATGGCTATGTCAACACCTGACGACATTATGCTGCTGATTTTTGAGCAGCTAGTGCGCGCTGACGGCGCTGAAACTGTGTGGCCAGATATGCTATACGACCATCGCGCTGCGCAGGCGCCATTCATCGTGAGCGCTGTCTGTCGGCGTTGGCGTGAACTTGCCTTGACTGCATCCGCCCTCTGGACGTACTTCGGCTTTCCGAGAGCTACCAGCATGGAAGAACTGGATTTACAACGCCTCGAAGTACTTCAAAGTAGGGTGGGTAATGCGCCCATCGACGTGGTTTTCGGGTGGGACCACCGACATGAGGCGGAAAGATGTAACGGCCAGTCCGACGTCCCTTTTTCTGTGTTTGAAGCAATAATGGGCCTGCATGCGCAATGGAGGACCGTCGTTTTGCACGTCGTGGGAAGTGCAGAGTGTGGGTGGACGTTAGGCGAGGCATTCCAGTGTTCACAGTGGCCACTCTTGGAGAGCCTGTCACTCGCCATTGACGAAAATCAAGAGATCATGCCAGCAGCACCGCGGCTTCGGCGCATGTGGCTTGACTGTCACCACAACGCAATCGATGAGCCGTTCATCGCTGGGGGTTACCCAGAGCTCACCATGTTGAGTCTCTACTGCGATTCAGTACCGATCCTGCGCGACTTGGCTCCAACCTTCGGGGATCAGTTGATTGAACTTGTCATAATCGACGATGTGGACTACTTTGTCAAAGCGTCGAATGCACAATCGACTCGCAGCGTATTCTCAGCGCTGCAAAGCCTGACCCTTGATGACCCTCGTTGGCTGCACCACATTGATACCCCCTCCCTCCAGAAGCTCCTCGTGACAAGCTATATCGATCGCGTGGAACAGGAGGCCCTACGCCGAATTGACCACGTCCGAGAGCTCCAGCTCTGTGGTACATTCCTCACCACTAACCTCGCACTTTACAAAAGCTTGTCCAACATCACAACACTGTCCTTTGGCTATCCTTCTACTCTCAGTACCGCATTCAGGAAGCGTCATGGAAAGCATCAGGTCAACTCGAAGGCATTGCTCGAGCTGGAGAGCTTGGAGCCACTCATCTGGCCGCATCTCGAACGCCTGCACTTTGGCACTGCCCTATACCATTCACCGAGTGTTGGCTCTGTCGATCAGGTTGCACAGGATATACTTGATTTTGTCTCTGCGCGGAATTCAAAGGCTATCAGTCCAAATGAGTCTCCTGTAGCGCGCATCATCGAGGTCGTGGCAGACCATGACCCTGGCGCGCTGGAATGGTTTGAGGGAAGGCTGCGCGAGCTCATTGAGAGCTAGTACAGCCAATCGTTTGCGAGATATTCCGTGTATTCTGCAGCGACCGCAAGACTCTACGATCATTGTATTCGCTCATCTGGCGGATTAGTGTGCCCAACTCGTGCCGTTGGTCTCAATTATCTATTCATTCTACTCACCATGTATTTATCGCCACACTCTGTTCAATAATATATACATGCGCTCGTCGAATTTCCGTGGGAACCATGCAACCAGTTTGTGACAATTGTCTACTTGAGCAGATAAGCTAAATGCTACCGCTTGGCATCACGGGCGAGTCGAAGCTGATCGAATACCGGGACATACTTGTTGTACAGCTCACGTTGGGTGGATGGCGGAAGCTGCAGTAAGTCGAACTCTAACGCCAGATCGCCGTACTGTCGCTCTCGTGCCGGCGTTGGCGGCGACGACCGGATGCGTAGATCAAACATTCCCGCAGCTGAGTCAAGGCTAGGCGACAGTACACTCGCCGCGTGTTTCTGGACGATAGAAAGTAGTTCGAGTTGACCGGGGTCATCAAGACCTTGAAGTGCGGCTCCCAGTTGTTGTTGCTGGGCAAACGTGAGAGGTGCAGGCACCCTGATAGGGTTAGGGATTGGTGTGGTGCCGGGTTTGCGGGTGAGAGCAAAGTGGTCAACGACCAGCCGCACAATGTCGCGCCACTCAGTCATGGCGCCGGTGCCGACGTCGCCACAGGCGAGGCCCTTGCCGATCGGTCCAACGACAGTGTACTTGAGCGTGTCCTCGAGCACGGCGAGGTGTTGAGCGGTGAGAGGATGGGTGTACATGAAAGTGTTCATTGCGGGAAAGACGAAGACTGGCGTTGAAGGTTCAAGAGCACGCAGTACGTTCGTCTATGACTTTCATCAGCCGGCCGGTTCGTAACATCTTAGCCAGAACGCACAACAAGATTGTCGCAAGTCCCGTGGGCGAGTTTAGATAGGGTGTTGGCGGAGCAAGGTGCAACGAGCACGATGTCAGCCCAGCGCCGCAACTCGATGTGCAGGATCGGGTCGCCGATCGCATTCCATGTCTGGCGCGCAAGCGTCAGAGTGAGCTCAAACATGCAGGCCACAGACGGCAGT
>Ga0247815_10002797_pt1 | contig 12780 bp, 15 predicted proteins | sample UWRJL194509B1_FD_181014 | JGI IMG/M metagenome (GOLD analysis project Ga0247815, IMG submission 181014) | Plant litter microbial communities from Arlington Agricultural Research Station in Wisconsin, United States - UWRJ-L194-509B-1 | ecosystem: Environmental > Terrestrial > Plant litter >... | reverse complement strand
TTCCCCTATCCAGACCCTGAGCTCGGTTGCACGTACCAAGGTCAATGGTGTGCACGTACCTTGACAGGCCCTGTCATCCGTGCACGTACCTGTTTCAGTGGCGTGCACGTACCTGCGTTCTATGGCGTGCACGTACCTGCGATGTATGGCGTGCACGTACCCCGTCACGGGCAGAGAGGTCGCTTACCTAGCCCCATGAAGTCCGGCTTGGTCGATGGGTTTGACTCGTACGACGAGCGGCTCTGGGATACGTTAAAGTGCAACCGCTTGCTCATCACCTGAAAACATTAATTAGCAAGTGCATTTTCCTCGAGCGAGCGATTGATGCGGATTCTTGGCGCAGCGCGCTCAAACAAGTAGTCACCAAAAGACGCATGGAGTGTCCGCAAACCCGGCTGATCAAGTTCGTTCGGAACGTGCATTACTGATCGGAGACGCCTTAGCGAGCCCAGGAGCATAGCGGCCCTATTCCCGAGCAGCTCTGCAAGTGAGACGAGAGACAGCGGCATGTGGGATACGAGTATGCATACCAGCACCAGCTGCGTCCGTGCGAGCTCCAGCGGCTCAACCTTGGTCGTATTAGTCGCGCGAGTGATGACAAATTCGTACAAATCGTCAAGTGGCCTCGTAGCTACCTTGCTGTTCTTCATTGCCGAAAGCGTTGTCTTCAAGCGAGCAATTCGATCGTCCGCGACGTTGGTGTCGAGGATGTATGCAATGGCAGTAGCTGCGAAGATAAACAGACCGTTCGCCAACCTAGCAAGCGCGTGAATATCCGAGTCCGAGTACCATGATTCATCCTCATCGAGTGGGTGCTGGGCAAACATGTGACTGACATACATTCTTATGTCTTCGGTGACATCGTCGGGGCCGATCGTGTGCAGCTGTAGGATCTCGTTCTGAGATCGATCTGATATAGTCCTGCCCAGAATGTGTGTTTCTGGCCTTGACGTGAGAATGAACTTGACTTTGGCCGTATCTGTGAAGGTAGCTTTCAAAAGAGTAATAAATCACTGATCACCTCGAAGATTTTGACCGCGGTAACGAGCGCCGCCTTGAGTGGCAGACACAGATCGGAGCCATCACGAGCCGCTGCTAGAAACTCGTACAAAACCGAGCCCGTTTTTCCAAGAGCCGTTTGGGGCGCTTTTGGATCTTCGTATTCATGTGTTCCAGTGGATGGGCCAGCCGCTGATGAGTCGGGATGTGGATCGGCCTGATTTGGCGACCGTGAACGGGAGCGGTGGCCCGGGTTGAGCTTGACTATGAGCCGGCTCGCGCTCTGCTTTGCCTTGTCGAATTTCTTCTTCATTGTGGCCGCAGTTCTGGGGGCTCAGGTGGGCGTCTAAGCACAAGCTGAGAGCAGGCCTGTCCACGTGATGACAGGACGGTGGCCGTGATTTGTATGTCCGATGCAATCTCAACATCGTGCACATATCAGAGTATAGTTATTAAAATACAGAAAAAATGCATTTAGACTAGAAGAACGTCAAGTGTCCTATAAAAAAAGCTGAGCGAAGCACAATCGATGACCTGACCACAATACCGCATGCACGATAGCCGACGAAAACCAGAGCGCTTCCAACCGTGGCGGGCACGGTAACCATGCTCAAAGCTGCAATGATAATGAATGTGTACTGTGGGCTCCATTCGGAGCCGGATATGATTGAGATGTAGCGTCATCAACGGCCCTCTTCTGTGACGGAATACATTAACTTTCTATTGTATCATGGGTGACCTAATCGTCAATTGAGCAGTGTCTACAGGCACCGAAGTAGATCTATTCGAGGGATCTGCACTGCGAGTTTTCTGTGAGACGTAAAATATGATTCATCAGGACCAAAATGTGCTGTACATGCGACCGAACTCAAGCGAGTTGTGTACAGAATATACTACGAGTACATCCCAAACTTGGCATCACCGCCAAAGCCAGCCGCCGATTACCGCCCGCGGGGCATAAAGAATCGCCGTATGATCAAGTACCTCAACACGGACGATGCGACACTCTCTGGGCGCATTAGCTAGGGCAGTGAGCCAAGCAACAGCCAAAGTGCTCTCTGCAACCGTGCCGGCTGCCAGACCCGCGGCACCGACCGACTGGCAGACCGCGAACGCCGAGCCGGTAGCTACTCTTCCAATAGCAGAGTGAATTGATGCACCCCAGGTGTCTGTATTCTGACAGTTAGTGCTGGTACGAGAGTGGTTTTAGAGGAAAGCGGCTCACTGGCAGCGACACCTGCTGCGCGAAAGCCGACAGCATGCAGAACACCTCCAACGGCGTAGGGTACCGCAACGGTACTCAGAGCAGTAGTGCCTACTAGTGTACACAGTGGATTCCGCTGAATGATGTTTGCCACTGAGATTCATCGTCAGGGTCAAAGTCTTGAGCACCGGCACAATACTTACCGTATTGTTCGTAAGGTGTCCCGGCTGAGGTGCGGGCACGGTGAGTACGAAAACAAGACGCTACATACTACAAAGTGCTCACTTGGACAAAGTGCTGCCACGTGGATCTTGCGACCGCCTGCATATGTCACGGGAACAGTCTCGATTGCGTGTACTGTGGTGCCGATGCGTCGAACCGCGACGACCAGGTGGGCCGCCTGGCCACTGTGAGTAAACAAGTTCAAAATCTGAGCTGCCGCCTTGCCGTGCTCAATCATCACGTTCCATGCTTGCGCAGCACCCACGAGGAAATACGACCGCAGGAAAGGATTGGGCGGCATTGGCGCGTCAGGATCCTCGTTCTGATCGGTAGCTGATTCGTCGGTCTGATTGGCTACGGCCTGTGTAGCGGTCGCAGGCATCGGGTCGTCGCGAATTTGAGCGATGATGCGTATAATGTTACGGGGTGGGGCCACCGAATTGGCAGGCGCATTCAGGTTTACATCCAGTACCAGTCTACCAAGTAGATCCCGCCATGCCGGATCAGGTACGGGGGCTGTGATGTGCGTAACCGTTATCTGGGCCATTCTGGGACTGTGACGGCAGGAGAGTGAGAGGCACGAGGATGCGGCGGTAGCCGACATCGTGGAACACGCAGCCGAGGTGCGGTTAGACCTCAGGTCGGAACAAAAGCGTGACAGCCTGATTCACATAGCAGCGCGCTACTCTGACGGATGTACCCTCATTCCAAGGCTTCAAAATAACTCCTTATCCGGGCCTAAGACCAGCGCGTGATTGCAGAAGAACGAAACGCGTCGCAAAAACCGTGCATGGCACCGTTCTCAGCCTTTGAGAAATCAGATCTACTCAGCTTTCGAAAGATGATGCACATTACTAGCGTAAAGAATGATATAATTAGCGTCTTTTATCACTTTAGCAGCGGGCTAAGAGTATGCAAGAAGTTGAAGTTTGCTTGCACGCTGCGGAGGGGGAGGTTCAACTTGGAGATCATTGAAATAAGCCGCAAGCTTAGTTATAGCGTAAAATCAATTGTGGCCAATAAATCGGAAGCCACTGATTGCCGATACTCGCTGTTAAAGATCAAATATACATACATCATTGAGCGTTCTATTGTACGAAGCTATAACGGCTGCATTTAAGTTTGGTGTTGTGCCACCCTCTTTACAAATAACCGCGTATATTTCCGCTATAAGGCAACTAATAAGGCTTATGTGTGCTATCCGTATGTCGCATCGGGTGCGAGCTGAGTTGCACGATTGAAATCAGTTCGGCGACGGCCGAAATCGATGTGTCCTCTGTCCACATACTACGTTCTACCGTGCTCATGTTCTACCACCCAGTCCCGGTACGTGTAACGTACGGTATGCACGTTGATGGTCTATCCGTGTTTGGGGTCCAGAATCCATCGCTATTACTACAAATCGTCAGCATCTCCTTTGAAGACTTGGCGTTCAGGCCCCAGCTGCAGACGACCATGGCACAGCGCGTGCAACTTGCCATTTTGGCCGAAAATTTGCGGAAACTTAGTTTCTCTTCATTTCATTGGACCATTTTCAAAGAACTTGCGGCTGGAATACCACGCGCCAATGGTGGCCACCAAGCTGGTCCATCCACAGTTTGGCCCAAGCTACACACAATCGACTTCCGCGGTCGGTTTAATACAACTGTTGGTCACAGTGAATGTCAGGACGCCACCTGGATAACTGCCTCTGCACCGGCTTTAGAAAGCATAGCCATATACTCCCCTCACGCGGCACCTGAACATGTGCCAAATGGACTGAGATCTCTGGTGTTCTCAGTCCGGGACCAGGTCTCCGAACATATTTTGCAGAGCAGTGCCACCGCTGCCAATCTGCGCGTTCTCGCCCTAGATGACATGCACTCGACGGCAAGTTACAACCAGCCTTCAGCCTTCCGATCAATGTCTGCCGTGTTGCTTGCCGCCGCTCCGCGACTATCGAACCTCCGCACTCTTAATGTCCGCGGGTTCGGCCCGAAGAACTCCCTTGCCGATGCTGTTGCCGTTCTGGTTGCATTGCCGTCGCTACGAACACTTCGCCTCCTCATTACTGGCGAAGGTGATGTTCGGCGAGAGACAGCTTTACTCACACGGATCCTCAATGCCGCAAACATCCGTCTACACACGCTTGGTTTGATTTGCCTGACATCACCTACACAGCGACGTGGACCATTGCCTTCATTTGTCTTGGACGTCTTCGGGAAAGCCAGATTACCATGCCTGCGAACCGTTTTGTACGCGGCGCGGAGGGAAGAATCTGGACATGTTTACCCGCCCATAGCCTCCAGATCGAATGCACAGAAGCTGAAGGCGTTGTGCATTCTGAGAAGGGTGAAGTTCGAGGTGGTTGAGCTGGAGTCGAATCAAGTCTGGATAAGAGACGAACTCAGCCGAAGCCATGCTGTGTTTTGAGCCACCCTGCTTCAGACCTGGGACCAACTACTTCTGGGCGACACTACGGTTGTGAAGTTGAAATGCCGTATTTCGGGCCGGAACTATTAAATGTACACCAAAGATATTGATTGCTTGTGTATGAGTTAGTGCGGGTGGAAGCAGCAACTGACACCAGAGCTCCGCGATAGCAGGATGGTAAGAGGCACAAGCTTGAGCATACGGACACTCACGCACAACCGAAGTCGATGTGCAGTTAGATCTGGAGCAGGACGGGAACCTAAGCCCATCTTAGGTCACGTGCGCTTTTGGCAGAGCCTATTACTCGACCGACCGTTTCACAGATGGCGGGCATGTCATGACTGAGAGGAGCGAGCAGAGGCCGAGTTAGCGGTAGAGTTTGGCAGGACATAATGTGGATCAGCGAAAGACCCGTGATTTGAGTTTCGGCGCAGGGACGTTTGCCGAACCAGTGACAATGCAACCACCAAGTAACTAAGCAGATATATTTCAATAGGATTATCACTGTGGCAAATACCCCAGACGTCGGATTGCCTCCACAGCACCGAGAAAACTCTCTGCAGTGCCGAACCTTGACTCTGGATGCGAGCTCCAGTCTGCGGTTCGGATTTGCTCTTTTAGATCGTGCCAGTGTGCGGGAGTTAGGTCCGCCAGGTCTGCCGCAGTATTGACCGCACATTTATTGTGTGCTTCCGAACCCGCCCAGATGGCGGCCTTCAAAGACCTCTTGACGTGGTCATCTTTTAAAACTTCTGAGACGAGTCTTGCTGAACGTGTTGGGTCACTGCGTCTGAGGAGTCGGAGGACACGGGCAATATTGCCGATAATGGCGCATAGATCTGCCTCTGCCTGTTGATTTCCATGAGGGATGGTCGAAGCTGTGACGATCCACAATGAAGTATGAACTCCTCCGCAGTCGAAAGGTTCAATGAGATTGACTACACTTGCGCGCGTGCATGGCTGCGGCTCGATGGGAGTTCTGTAAATGCCATTGTTGGTATCGAATGCGGCGCGGGCGATGGCGAGAACCAATTCCCATGAATCCTGAGCACGACTGGCAGATAGAGCTCCAAGAGCCATTGTGTACAATTTCACAAGCTTGGGGTTCCACTGCCAGCGTGTCTGTTCTTCGTCAGGTTGCTTCCAAGTTCTTCCTGCGGCCTGGCGAAGGATTTCGGCGACGCCCGATGATCCTCCTGCATGATCTGACACAAGTTTCGCGGCAAACTCTGTTGATGCCATGTAAGTGACGCATGCAAGGAAAGTCGTTAGGTCCGGCCATATGCTACCCGCTTCTGCCGCCGTGACCTGAGAGAGAACATGCTCGTATGCACGGTGCAACAAGTTGCGCTCGCAAGATGATGACCGAGTATGTTTCAATGGGTTTGACAACCGCCAAGACAATACGTTGAGAGCGGTGACCTTCCACTTCATAGCAACAGGAGTAGAGCTGGATTGGGCGGGATCATCCATGCGGCGCTTTACCAGGGCAAGGATTTCTTCGGCCCCAGGAGTAACGGACTTCTCGGTGATGCTGAGAATGAACAAAGCAACAAAGTCCCAACGAACAAGGCGATAATGCCAGCCAGTCAAGTGCTTGAAGGCTACATCTCGCGTAGATGCAAGGTACGGTGGGTCGTGGTGTTTAGAGAACCATGAATCCAGCTGGTGAGCCAACTGTTGGACCTGCTCAAGACCGTCTGGACGGGCAGCAGCTGATGCACCAAGAAGAATCTGCCCATCGTACTGGCGCAGCAAGTTCCATTGAGTGTCACGCGGGAATGTAGGACTGTTCCATCGCGCCTGCAGCCGCAAGATCCCGGCAGCATCCATGGCGTGGAGGTTCGAAGGCCGACCCAAAATGTGTTCTAGATGATCGGAAACAATGCGCCGTATCCAGGGCTCGAAGCGTGAATTATCGACTACTGCGTCTGAATCAGAGGCTTCTCCTGGGAGCGATCCCAAGGCAATCAATGTCGCTGTGATCTCTTGCGCGTCTACCAGGGTATGTAGCATCCGATCGAGTACACGAATCGTCCGACCGCGCTCATCCGGTCCAATAAGAATGGCCTCGTGGAATGGAGGAGCCGATTGTTGCCAGGGTAGGTGCATTGCTGCTTTGATCATTTGCCAGTCGTCGAAAAGCAGGCGCAGCAAAGGCGTTACCGTCGGACAATCACCCGCCCAGAGTGGCAGAAACGTTGCGACTGCGTAATAAAATGCGGCAGCACCCGTGAGAATGAGAACGAGGGCCGCTAGTCCCAGGTGAGTGGCTGCGAGAAATATGGACAGGCCAGCTAGGAAGAGAAATAGGGCGACGTGTGGGATAACCGGCAAGATTGCGATGATGTCTTCAATTCGCCAGTAGTCAAGTGCGTCGCGATATACCATGTGTCGCCATGCCCAACGTTTTTGGCTCTGGACAACGGCCCGGTTGCGCGAGCGATACTCCACAAGCCACTGTCGAACAAGGATCGCCAGAAGAGCGACGATAAGCGCCAGCGCCAGGCTGGCCACCCAGAGACCATTTACCCAAAGCCTGGCGCGCGATTGTTTGAATGTGGCCGGATTCGGCGGGGGAGTGGCCGCCGTGCTATTCATATGCGCCCACATGGCGTAGACGGCGAGAGCTGTCGCTTGATGCCAGTCAGGCTCTAGTTCACTCATGCTGAAGCCCCGCCGAGTCATCAGTAGGCGTTCTGCTGAGTTGCGATTGCTAACTTACGCTTCGATGAGGAACGCCGCCACAACGGCAGAAAACAAACCAGCCTGTTACAGCCAATACATCAGTGATAGTTCACAAGCCTGCTGCACAAAGGAGCCGCACAAAAATCAGGACCATGTTCAAGGTATCATACCAACCCTCGATGAGGTCGGTGTCGATCTCAGTTGCACGGTCACGATAAATGCGCCATACACGCGCATTCGGCGCGGCCTCTTCCCCGTAGCTGGTAATACTTAGTAATGAGTGGTGCTGGTACCATGAAATTTCTCAAGCGCACCGGTCCGGCGGATAGCGTTTATCGAATTCGGTATACTCAGAGGGTAGCTTTTCTGGGTAGCGCTCTGTTGGCCGACAGTTATCGTTTAACAATAAATAGCAGTCGTTGGCGCAGACAACGAACTTGCTGAATTGGGCTCCCACGGCCACTCGTTTGCTCTTGCATCCGGTATGCCCGCTAGAATGTGAATGAGCTGCAGTTACCACCACTACATGCTTGTCATCTGCGTACCGGTAGAGTAAATTGAGTTTTCCCTCATATTATTCCTGTTGTGCTCGCCTGCGCCCACGCCAACGAAAAAGAAAGCCAGAGTCATCAGCAGTAGATTGACGAGCAGCTACACGCGCGGACAAACCCAAGCTTGCGTCCCTTGTGGCCACGTGAAGTTCAGTCAATGAGCTCGCCCGTGAAGATCAGAAGTGTTGTGCGAGGTGAGGACAAGCCGCGGGTTTCCAATGACAACACTCAAGTGTTTCAGAATCGGATGACATCGCGTTAAACAGTCTAAAGTCCGCACGTGGTTGCGGCGATCTGAGGTTGAGAACAAACATCTAATCTGTGATGCGCCATTATTTGGATAACATGAGCTTTGGAAGCCGTGGAACCTCGTCACCAGGCTGAATTATGCCGGGTCTGAGGCGGTTCGTGCGGGTGCATGAGCGGCTTGTACCATAACATTTTTTCTGCATCGATATCTGTTGACAGCTACATACATCTAGTGTTTGTTTGTGCTCTCTTGGAATAATGATTGATGCTTGTGTTGCTCGAAGACCGCGATTATCCTGCTTCCCTGATACTTCGCCACATCCATTAGCTCGGTGTCAAGCAACCACCAATTCTTCGCTTCATTGGGAAGGAGCGTTGTGGAACCTTCAGATACTGTACACGTAAAATGACCTTGTATTTCTGTCAAATAATACTTGACACCAAAGGGTAGGCATATGAAGCGTGGACAGAACGAGGGAGTCGATTAAAGCAGCAAACTTGCCATGAAGGTTAAGAAGTCGGACATAGGCCGCGAGTCGCGCGTTGTTGGTCCAGGGCTGCAGCGTGCGGCTCATGAGCGTTATCTGATGCGAGTCAAGAAATACCACCCCCAACTTGATTTTTGACAGGGTGGTGGCGCAAAAGCGAGCTGTGGTTTGTTGTACTAGTTCGCATTGTGTTCAATGTCGCCTTCATGAATCAACTTACCTCGGGCGGCTCTTTCTGTCCTTTCAATACTCGGGCTTACAGCGAGGGTCCGAGAGTATTCAGTTACAGCAAACTGCAAGTCGCACACAGCGCGCAGGAGATAGCTGTGTCACGTCCCATTCGCTCTAAGAACAACCATAACCATGCAAACGTATCTAAGACGACGTGGTCCATCGTTATAGAAGAGAAGGGAAGCCCGGGGAGAATCACATATACCTGTGGCCACTCGCTTCTCCTTCTCCGTGCGCGTATAGATATAGTCCGACCGACGCGGCACAGCCTCCGTACGGATGAGCTACAGAGCTGCAATCATCGTAGATAGCTCGCCGATGGCACACGATCGACCCTGCACGGCACACGATAGCCTACCAACTGCTCGGCGCGTCAGAGATAGGAATGTTGCGTCCGTTATAAAGAACTGCAGGGTCGTGACGAGCTGCCGAGCATGGAATGAGCCACACACTCGGCACAAGAGGGCCCACGCCGAAGCGAGGTTGTTCAGTGCCGAGCACGCAAGATAGGGCCAAACCTTGTCCAATGGGGGCTGCCTACAAACTTTCACGAGCGCCGCTAACTCCTGTATCAGACGCTGGCGCTGCCGAGTGTTTGAAAGACCCATCAGCATCGCAGCCTCGGCACTAAGTGCTCTCAATAAGGTGAGAGTGTCGTCATATTTGTTCTTCGGCATGGCGTGCAAAAAGACACTGCACGGGTGAGCATCCTAGCCTCGGCACGGTACCTCCTCAATGGAAGACAGACGCTGGCGCGGGTCTGCCATGGAGATGCGTGCTTGAGAATCCTAGAGCAGGCACTGTACACTCTTGATCGAGAACGAGTTTGCGAGGAAGCGTGGAGTAACCGGCCGGAGTCTCGAGTTGAGCACAAGTCGACTTGGAGCCGGTGAATGCGACACAGCGAGTTCTCAATGCTGGCTAACACTGTGCCGAGCCTTCGAGAGGACGCAGAGATCAGAGAAGAGGTTGTTTGAATGACGAGCCGATTGGTCGTGAGCGCCAACGTGCGTACAAAAGAACCCTGCCAACTGCGAAGAACCCGACTGCCAAGAGCAGCCGCGATAGACTATCGTGCCTGCGGACGATCTAGTCGGGTAGGTGGAATGACCTGGGCCGACGAAGCTGCGAAGGCGTCGAGGCTGACTCAAATAGGATACCGGCGAACGTCCTCAGCGCTCGCGAGACTGAAACTCTCGAAGCTGCATAGCTGATCCGACGCGCGAGCGTAGCTGCCAAAAACGGCGAGGACATGGTGTTCGATGTGGGGAAAGCAGCCGGTTATCAGATTGTGACGTGGACGAATCGGCAGCCGTCACGACGAGTGGGAGAACAACCCATTCATTTCGGCTTGTTTGACAATTGCGCCAATGGCCAAAGCTGGCCGAAGCTGCGAAGCCGTGCGGGGGGATGCGTAACCAGGCATTTATGCAAAGGTGTCAGCGCCCTTAGCTTACCTCGCGCCCGAAACTCTTGAAGGGTTTAAGCAGTGCGGGGGCGAGCAGGATTGGCGGCGACATGCGGAGAACATGCGGATCTAGGACGATCCCGTGGAATAGACCCTGTACAGCAGCCCAGCTGCAACAATTCCGCACCGAAAACTGGAGGCAAACGAGGCACGAGGGATGGGCGCGGTGCAACAGGGGATCTAGAACCGGCGAAGTCGAGTTCTTGGATTTGCAGGATCAATGACTGACGAACGTGACCATCTGCTCAACATTGCGGGAATGACCGGACATGCTGGCTGTCGCGAGGCTGTCGTTCATTTTTTAAAGTGTCGCACATGTGAACGAGTCTGAAAGAAGCCGGTCACAGACATCGATCTGACATCGATTGGACACGCTAAGACCGCCGAAATGTCGCAAGCTGGAACGTGTACTCCGTCGTGGAGTCCACCCCAAGCTCCAAACCCTCAACTCCGCAGTGGATAACTACGATCTGGTCCCGCGATGCTGCGCCAGTCTGCCAAAAGTGGCGCGTCGCTTCCCTGACGTCGATGCGGTGATCGGGCAAGGTTGCCGGACACCTGCCCGTCGTCGCCAGTTGTACGTACATGACGGACAAGATACACGACGTAAAGGTACAATGCCGTTGCCGACCCGGTCGCCGGTTGGATCGATAAGAGCATGACGGGAAACGTGACAGCGGCGATTGAGACTGTCGTGACGAGAGAGATCATAGTGTAGACAGTACGGGACAAAGATACACCTGTGGACTGTTGGGCAGCTGTGATGAAATATCGCGCTACGGGTGATTACGGGATGGATAGGGTTCAGAGAGACGGAGAGGAGGTGTAGAAGGGATGAGTGGAATATGTGTACGCTACAGGCGGGGAGCTGACCACGAAGACTCGGGGCGTCGAAACGAACAAAGCACCGCTCTACATTCGGTGAACAAACATGACGAGAATGGCAGAGCCTGACAATCGACGAGGGTGGGAATCTATCAGTAGCACCCGTCGTTCAGCAGTCGCGTGTCGATTGAAGTGGGCCACTAATCATCGTTTGCTGGGTTTGTGGACTGCGTGGTACGGAACCGAGAGGCGCGTCATGCAGCAGCAGCGTGTCGATTGAAGTGGTCCAATGATCATGTTGTTGAGTTTGAGGAAAACGTGGTATAGAACCCAGAGGTGCGTCATGCGGTCGGGCAGAAGGATGAAAAGGCAAATCGTGCGACGGAGAGCAGGAACAGAGGTGTAGGAAGCGAGTGGAACGACCAATGGATGGGTCGCCACCGGTTGAGACGGTACTCAGCGAGGTATGTGGCAAGTAACGAGTTGCAGGGCTCTCGGTCAAACGACGAGCGATACAACCTGCGGGAGGCAAATGGAGTCCGACAACTCACCGAATCAGTGCCAATGAGCGAGGACGGAGAACCGCTCGTTGCCAGTTTTCAGTAGACACGCACGAACGGCGCGCCTATAGGACGGACGAGTGGAATATGTGCACGTCACGGGCGAGGAGCGGATCAAGAAGATTCGGAGCGTCGAAAACGAATGGAGCACTGATCCAAATCCAGTTGACAAACATGACGAGAACGGCGATCCCGACAATCGACGAGGGTGGGAATACATCAATGGCATCTGTCGTTCGGCAGTCGCGTGTCGATTGAAGTGGGCCAATGATCGTTGTTTGCTGGGTTTTAGGACTGCGCGGCACAGAACCTCGAGGCACGTCATGCGGTCGGGGAGAAGGATGAGAAGGCAAACAGTGCGCACGGAGAGAAGGATCAGAGCGGTAGGAAGCGAGTGGAACGACCAATGGATGAGTCGCCAGCGGTTGAGATGGTGCTCAGCGAGGTGCGGGGCAAGTAACGACGCGCAGGGCTCTCGGTCCCACGACGAGCGATACATCCTGCGGGAGGCAAATGAAGTCCGCCAGCTCGCGGACTTAGAGAGAGCCAATCGATGAGGTGGGAAAACCCATCGTTGCAAAACCTTCAGTAAAATCACGCGCGAATGGCGCGTCTGGGTTCACACCCTCGGAATTAGAGCCAATCGATGAGGGGGGAGAGCCAATCGTTGCGAAATTTGTCAGTAAGACCACGCGCGAACGGCGCGCCTGGGCTCACGCCCGCACGGAGATCGCGCTCCGTATGGTGAGGAGCCTCCTCACTCCCGCGAACCGCGCATTCTCTCGGGCGATCAACCGTGCAATCTTACGAAGAGAGGAGAGGAGAAAAAAAAAACTGATGGACGAGCAGGGGAACGTTGGGTGTGGATTGTTTGCGCGACGAC
>Ga0247815_10002793_pt1 | contig 12789 bp, 11 predicted proteins | sample UWRJL194509B1_FD_181014 | JGI IMG/M metagenome (GOLD analysis project Ga0247815, IMG submission 181014) | Plant litter microbial communities from Arlington Agricultural Research Station in Wisconsin, United States - UWRJ-L194-509B-1 | ecosystem: Environmental > Terrestrial > Plant litter >... | reverse complement strand
CACGGATTAGCCTCTGGGAGTTTCACCATACGCTGACCTAGTCCCTCTGGTTTTGCAGGCCGTCCTCGAGTCTGACCTGCAGACGACTAGTCAAGATCTCGAGGAAGCTCTCGCCGACGCTGCGAAGCTAAGCGAGGAAGAGGTCATCGATGCGGCACGGGACATCCTCCGCGACGTAAGTCGTGACCGCTTCCTCTCTCGCTTACTCGGCTTCTCATCGTATCTTGCTCTAACTCTAGCACTCTGGCGACCCCAACTTCAGCCGCGCCGTCTTCAATCTTTCTAAACTTTTTGTCGAGGCAGTTGACGGTGACCTGCGAGATTCTGCGCCAGCGGAGTATGAGAAGCTATACCAGGAGATGCGTGCCGAGGCCGCTCTGGTAATCTTCAATTCGCCGTATCAGGAGGTCAGAGCTGTCGTCGACAATCACGACGACCCATCCCTCCCGGCCAGCACGGTTCGGTAAGCACCGTGTGGCATCCATACGACCCCGCTGTCTGATGAGTCTTTTTTCTTCTTCAGCGGCTGGTTGATTGGCTTGATCTTTGTCGCAGCCGGGTATGTGGATTTCGACCTGCTTGTCGGCAGCACTGGGCTCACGGCATGCAGTTCTTTTATCAACCAGTTCTTCTCAATCCGTTACCCGTCCATCAGTACGTCTCTTGCGTCTCCCGGCGCACTCGAGTCGCTTAAACTGACACATATACAGGTGTGGGTTCCAATGTCGCCCAAGTTCTAGCGTACCCGGCGGGCAAGTTCCTGGAGCGCGTCCTGCCCGACTGGCGTTTGAAGGTATTTGGCAAGGTCATTTCCCTGAACCCGTGCGTTCCCGGCCAAGATCCTCTCGTTCGTCTCTGAGGCGTAGTTGATTTCTCAGCGGCCCGTTCAACCAGAAGGAACACATGGTACGTACACGCTTGTGGTCGGAGTTTGGACGTCAAGGCACCCCTTGTCCTTCTAATGACACATCGGCTAACATGGTCGCATCGCCCGTCATGCGCAGGTCATCACAATCATGGCTAATGTCGGATTCACGGCGCCATATACAAACTACGTTGTTTTGTAAGTCGTGTTTCTGTTCGGGTCGTTGTTCTAAGGCTGACCTTTCCCATCGCGACTATATAGCGTCCAGTATATCCCGCGCTTCTTCAACATTGGCTGGGCATCGGATTTCGGGTACCAGAGTGCGTTTAGTTGTGGTCGAGGATGAGAATGCCCCTGACGCTCTTGTAGTCCTCGTCGGCCTGTCCACCAACTTCATCGGCTACGGTCTCGCCGGTCTGACTCGCCGCTTCCTCGTTTACCCTGTCCACGCGTATGTAGATTCTACTTGCAGTTTCTTGAACTTACCCTTTACGCTTTTGTCAGCCTCTGGTACTCCAACCTCGCGACGATCGCACTGAACCGCGCATTCCACGACGACAAGAACCCCGTGGCCAACGGCTGGAAGGTCTCGCGCATGCGCTACTTCTTGTACTGTTTCATCGGCATGTTTTGCTACTGTGCGTCACGCTACTGGAGGAGCAATGTGGTGAAGCTGACCCGTCAGTAGTCTGGCTGCCTGGATACCTGTTCCTTGCACTGTCCTTCTTCAACTGGACGGTATGGATTGCGCCGGAGGTGTGTCCTGTTTTATTCTCTTGCCGAGGTGTGCAGACGTTGATATTGGCGTCATCTCAGAACGCAACGTTCGTCAATTGCTTGCACAATCAGCTTCTCTGTTGACTCTCCCACAGTCTCTCCGCTCTGACTGGCATCACCGGTATGCGTGGCCTTGGTCTCAGCCCTTGGACTACTTTCGATTATGGAATGCTCGGCGTGTACGTGTTTCTCGCTCAAGATCCCGCAACCACTGACGCGATGTTCTTTCAGCGATCCGTTCGTCCAGCCCTTCTTTGCCACGATGAATGTAAGTCTCCAAGTCATTCTTCTCTACTGCGGCTCTCTGACGTCTTTCTACCTTGCAGTACTTCGTCGGCATGCTCATCTCAATTCCGATTGTCTGCGCGCTGTACTTCAACAACGTCTGGTACTCGTCGTTTATCACTATCAACTCGAATGGTGTCTTCGATCGCTTTCAGAAACGATACAACGTGTCCAAGGTCATTGACGATCGCGGCCTCTTCGACCAGGCGTCCTACGAGCAATACAGCCCGGCATACCTGAGCGCGGGTACAATGCTGTGAGTAATCCACACCTTACCCTTGTCGAGCTGCAGCTGACATCTCCCGTAGTAGCTACGGCATGTTTTGTATGTTGGCATCGTGAAGATGTGATTTTTGACCGTCTGACCGCCGCCACAGTTGCGATGTATTCGGCGACAATCACCCACGCTATCATGTACCACAGGAAAGAGATTTGGATGAGCCTGAAGTCTATCTTTGGTCGCGGACAAGGAGGTCTTTCCTCGCGCAAGGACGTCCACTCGCGCCTCATGAGCGTCTACAAGGAGGTCCCTGGTGCGGCGTTTCTCGTCGTCGTCTCTGTGGCTGACACTGACATCCACCACAGAGTGGTGGTACATGGCTGTTCTCGTCATTTCAATTGCCCTTGGTGCCGCTGGTATTGGCGCGTATCCTACGGCGACGACACCGGCGGTCGTGCTCTATGGTGTGGCTCTCGCCTTTCTTTTTGCTATTCCAAGTGGGTCGCCCGGGAGACCGTGAATGCGCGTGCTCACGTTTATCCCAGTTGGAATCATCTACTCGACCACGAACATCGAGATCACACTCAATGTTATCGCCGAGTTCTTCGGAGGTATCTGGTTTGAAGGCAACGCGCTTGGGGTTCGTACCTTCTTGGGCTGGGTAGTGCACTTGCTCACGCCGCGCTCAGATGAACTACTTCAAGTCGTATGGCTACGTCACCACAGCACATGCAATCACGTTTGCGCAGGATCTCAAGCTTGCCCACTACACGCACATCCCACCACGTGTGACGTTCTTGTCACAGATGGCCGCGACCTTTGTGTCGACCTTTGTGACGGTTGGCATTATGAACTACCAGATGAGCATACCGGACGTCTGCGACCCGCAGAACAAACTGCGCTTCTACTGCCTCGGGCTCAACACCTTCTTCACTGCATCCGTTCTCTGGGGTACTCTCGGCCCGATCAAGATGTTTGGCGCAAAGGCCATGTACAACGGTCTCGTATGGTGCTTCCTCATTGGTGCCGCACTCCCGGTCATCTTTCACTACGGCAAGAAGCGCGTGCCATCTCTGCAGGACGTATGTACTCACTGCTTCCCCATTAGTCTTCGGTTGCTAACTCCCATGTCGCAGCTGCACATGCCTGTCATCCTCGCCGGCATGCTCGGCGGCACCAGTGGCCTTGGCGGCATGTTCCAGGGTGTCGCGGCCAACTGGCTGTTCAACGTATACATCAAGCGCCGTTACCTTGCTTGGTGGTCTAAGTACAACTATATCACATCCACCGCTTTCTCAGCCGGCATCGTATGTATCTGGGCCTCTTTAGCGCAGCAGCTCGGCACTAATGGATCCTTGTCTAGGCGATTTGCGCGATTATCATCTACTTTGGCCTCGATGGCAATCTGATCTCGGTCAGCTGGATCGGCAATGACAAGCCGTTTGTCGACAACTGTGACGCCAACGGGTGCACGAGGCTCAACGTGGAGCCTGGCGAATGGTTCGGTCCTGTGCGTCACTGTCCACACCGTTTTGCTTCGGCGCTGACCGAATATCTCAGGGCCTTGGGGAGTTCCATTAGATTATACGCACGCGGAAACGTTCAATTTGTACTGTTTGTTTGTTCAAACGAGGAGGAATGCAGTGCGGTTCATTGTCAGAAGTCATGGCGTGAGCAGTATATCGATGCGCCTACTCGCCCTCGCCGTTGGATTATGGCAGCCTCCTCGTCGCTAATCATGGCTTGCACTTCTCGAGTTCCAGTTACAATCACCGCCGTTCACGATTGGCTGGGCGCTCGAGATTTGAAACGGCTTTTAAGCTGCGTGGACAGCCTGAGAAAGGCATGGCAGTCGCATTAGCCGGAGAAGGCTGAACGTGTCCTGACCTGTTATGCATTTTGCGACGTGCCTAACTAACAGACTGTCTTAGTAATTTAAGCGTTCGAAACGCCTCCTGGATTGTTTCTTTAGATTCGAAGCGAGCACAGGCTAACGTGCGTGCGAACTCGAGAGGCACGCGGAAACTTCATTTCACTCTGCTGCGTGCTCCGTCAAGTTAGCCTGCAGTCCGACTCTCTGTTTCAGAGTTGAATGCCACTTTCATATTTTATGAATACTGAAATGAGCTAGTCGAAGTGGTACGAAAGACTATCAGCTCGCGACAGACAGTGATTTTACGGAGTGATCGTGGGGCTTTGTCGAGCATCAACTGCTGCATCTGTACAAACACTCGATCCTTCTCGTTTTCCTTCTTGAGATTCGAGTGGTCACAGGTTTTTTCCAAGTTCGCCTCGAAGTCAATCTCGTCACCGTCATCGTCCGCATTGATACCCCTCTGTCCGTTCTCGCAAACGAGCTCTAGCTCCACCACGTTTGGAAATGAAGTCTCCGTGTTGCGCATGAGCCAGGTGAGACTCCGAGCGCGCGTGTTGGAAAGCATCCGCGAGGTAATCATGCAGTCGGCGAGAACGACGCGAGAAACCTGTGCGACTGGTCCCACATCATAACCCAGCTCTGAGCATATCGCTGGATCCAAAAGCATGACTGTGCGGACAGAAGGAATCTGTTTTGCCCAGTCCAATGTGACGAAGACATCGTTATTCGGAAATTTCTCGACGGGGCGCCGCCGTAGAACCAGAGTGTTGACGTTCAAGTTAGCACCTGCGACGGCAAACCTGAACTGAAAAACCGCCTGTAGTGTTGGCCATGAAACAGAATCGATTCGCCGGAGAGTGCTAAAGGAAGATTGAAGTGGCGGATCCGGTTCCACGGGCTCGCATGGATCCATATAGGCCAGTATCTCAATCGGCGACTGCTCGATCAGCCGGAGCATTGTATCAATGTGTACAAGCGCTGATGGGCCGGTGATGTAGAGGTGGCGGAGAGATGCGCATTCGGCTGGGCTTGTTGACAAAAACGGCGATGAATCGGTTGAATCGAGATCTCGGATGTCCCAATCGAGCTTGAGCCTTGTTACTAGTCTCGCTAAGCCAGGGCGAGTGAATAACGTAGTCAACAATCTTACGACCCGCCTGGCGCTGGTTCTTTTGTCGAGGTTAATGTCTGAGTAGATGCGCCAAACTGCCATTCGGTGCAACATTTGGTTTTCTAAGGCCACCTGCGCCAAGGCATGTCGAGATAAAAGCGCCATGATCTTGTCGATGAGCTCTGTCGGGAGCGTGCCAACTGCGGTGACCATCTATGAAGGATGCAGAGAAAGTGAAAGATCAGGGAGTGATCCTGTCACGGTCTTGGCCGACGTGTACCGCTGGTGGAAACGGCCGAGCCCAGTTGAGATTCAGATGTGTAGCTGCGAGTTCGTGCTCTGCGTTGCATGAAGGTTGATCGAGGCGAGGTATAGTGGACCAGAAATGTACCTACGCAAGTTTCATGGGTTACTATGTGCACTGATTGGATGCAGCACATGTTGACTACTCATGTGCTCGTAATTCACAGCTAGCCCGACAGCTGTCGAACCGCCATCTGACGCTGCCGTCACGATTCGTGACGAAAACGCCGGCTGTTAATGGTCGTCAAGCCAAACTTCGTCTGGCTTCAAACTGTTGTAGACCAAACAGTTAGTGTTGTGCTAGCGAGGCACCGATGACGGCATGCTTGGCCAGCTTGTGTTCAGTTACGATAGCGGGCGTCTGCTCAGTGATCCTGAAGGTCTTGGCGCATTCAGGACGGCTCCAGCAAATGGTTGAGCATTCCGGCAATAATAAGGCTTCAGCCTTCAGTTGAGGTCAGGAAGAGTGCTGCACTACAGATGAATTCGCTTGTTGAAGAGAGTATCAGGGCCTAGATGTTTACCGATGCTCCGTCAGGAGAGCGGGGAAGACACCCATCAATTCGCCGACGCTCCGGTTTAATTCCGTGCAAGCTCTGGACGACGCAGCCGCCGCCACGCCAAGCAGTTGCACGAACAGAAGCAAGACCAGATGACCATTGGTGCCGGTCCACTACAGTTATCACCTGTGTTGACCTCTCTGCGCACGCCCTGCACTGATCATGTACTTCTCCAACGCACCTCATTATCGGCTTCAATTTTTCCGCGCTGGCGCAAGATTTCATAGACAGCAGCGGTATGCCATATGCGCAGATCTTTACCTACGGTGAGGTTATCTCTGAGACACCTTCTTTATACGTGGGTTTACGTTGGATCCCGCAAAATGTCAGCATCCATGTCGAGTTGAGACTAGATCTCTTCCACTGGCTTTCATCAATCGTTTCAATGCGCTCTGAGCAGCCAATATGAGCATTATTTGAGGGTGTGCTCACTCAAATTGAAGCGCCAGGGTCCGGCAGTCCTTGGCATTTGCCGATTCTTGCATCGGCAACATCTGTGTGTTGGGCGTGAGTGGCAGCTTGCGGTGCTATGTCTACTACAGCTGCCATGACCTTCTGCGTAGCGATGAGGACGAACCGGCCGGCCCAGCCTCTGAGATATGATACGAAATGACTTATATAAACTTAACAGACGTTAAATTATATCCCAAGCGTCTGTGTCTCTGTACGAAGAAGCATGAACATGACGCGGTCAGATTCGGCCGTCCGCCCCATCATTCCGAAATGGACCGTCCCGGCCATTTTCCTTCCTGCTTCCTTCCTGGAGATCTGCGAGGATGACTAATGGCCTGTGTCTGCACCTCACTTCAACTGCGGAGTATTCTTCCTCCAAAGATGTTTCATCGCATGCGATCGAGCCTGAGTACAAGTATACGGCTCCCACCATGCTCATGACCTGGCTGATATGAGTTTCGTCGTTGTGAATCATAATCGACGTGAGCTCCAGATGCAATGGCGGAACATCTCACATATAACCCGAGAGAAGGAACTTTGAGGTTCAATGAGGAGATTTGCAGAAGCGTGTCAGCTGTGGGGTGTCTTGATCATGACAGGCACTCCGCTTTGCTTCCTGCTTATTCGCCGACACCCCGAACAGCATCCGCACGAGGCATTTGCTTCCTTCAGCGTCCCATGATTCAACTCTTTTTATTGTCCGACTTCCATCATCGATGGCAGTTGGGGCGTAAGTAGGTGGCGGCGTGTCGTGATGTAACTCTGGCTTGACAAGCAGGAACGAGGCACAATGGCGTTGGAGTTATGGGAGCACAAATTGCGCCTGCTCAAGTGTCACTGTTGCCACGTCGTCGGCGGTGCAAAAAGAATATGCGCCGGATGATCAATGCCGCCGGAGACGACCCTTTGTTTGCATTTCTCGATGCTTCCCATGCTCACCACGCCTAAACTCCGCCAGACCTTTATTCCTCCGCGCTGGCGCCCTCCCTCCTCCCACCTTCATCGCCATGTTGCTGCAGGCCAACAGCACTGCGAGTACAAGCGCAGGCGGAGCCGTGGTTTTGTCGCGATTCGAGGAAGTCACAACATTGGCGCAGTTCAATGACTGCTGTGGCTGGATGTCGACTGTCCTCGACATGATTCAAAATCTGAAGTATCTCATGGGTGCGTGAAATATCCCGACAGGCGTGGTTACGCCGTTTTTGCTGCGATGTTGACCCTGTACCGGACATCGTACAGTCGCTGTCTGCGCCGTGGTCGTCTACGAGTACGGTATGTGGTGTGGCGTGCGCGCCCGCGCGTGTATACTCGTTTGGATTGCGCTAGCTCACATGGCCTTGCTTGCGCTGGCAGTCATCACGCTCCATTTAGAGGTAGGCACGACGCTGGACTACCCTCGCGCGAAAAACCGAGGTTAATCCGGGCATGCAAACGCGCTAACACGTCACTCAGGCCGACCTTGTGCACGGCTGGCGCCACCGGAAAAATAAAATCTGGACAATCCCGGATATTTTATTCTATGTCGTACGTTCCGTATGCTCCATCTCGCATAACTTTTTGACGCGTTCCTATACAGAACCGGTACTTCATCTTCGTCGTGTTGGCCATGAGCAATCTGGGTGAGTTTTTTTACTTGCACTTTTTGCATGTCCTGCAACTCAATCGCATGAATAGCGTTCTTCTGGCCTGATCCGCCTCTCAAGGTGCGTTTGACTTGGTCATAGCCGCCAGCACGAATGCTAACGTTTCATGTGAAGTTGTGCGTGCCTGCGCGATGTATTCCTACTACTATTGAATTTTGCGCCCCAGTTGCACAGTTGCCGTTCGCTTCAACGCACTCTCGGGGATCGTCATCACGATTGTAGCAAACGGAAGTCTCATCATTCGACAATACGCATTTTGGAATCGTAGCAAAACGATATTGTGGTCGCTTGTGTTGATTCACTCCGTGAGCTGCATTGGCAACATTATAGCCGCAATAACCGGCCTGGAAGGGGTCGGCCCTATGGACAAATGGCAGCGTGCGTCCAGCGTCGATGAAGACGCAGTATTTCTGTTAGTTGCTGACTCTGCGGGCAGCTGGACTCCCCTCCGGTTGTGTCACCACTCGTCCTCGAAATGTTTGGGCGTCCTTCGTTGGCGTTCTTGTCTTTGATGGTCAGGAACCTTTAGTCTTGTAAGATCAACGAGCTTCTGACCATCCGCGACTGCAGTTATTCTGTTCATTTTGACCGTCGTTCAGGCGTGGCGGCTAACTCGAGGCAATTCGCGCTCTCCGATTACCCATCACCTCCTCGCCAGCGGTAGTCTCTACTTTGCCGTCATGTTCGCCACAACCACTGTCACCTTCATAGCTGCCATATCGAGTAATGCCAAGGTAAGTCACCATCCAAATGTTTGCTTCGAGCGGATATTCACAATCCTCGAGTTCTCGATATTTTTGACACCATCCAAGTACGTGACCAGATCACTCGTGTATACAACGCGGTTCAACAGCTAACAATTTGCTCCGCGTTGTCTATTTAGTATCGTTCCCGCGATGATGTCCATCATGTGCTCGCGTATGTTACTGCACATTCGGTTGGACCTCAAAGAGGCCAAGACGCCTCATCTTCAGACGCGAGCGACGGCCGATTGGCCAAGCTCGCCTGTCAGTCCCGATATCGAGGGCGTGCTTCGCAAGATGCCCTGGCGCGACGACCTCGATGTCACTCGAGATTCACCAGCATCGAGTACCGCCCGCGAGTCTCATGAACTGATACCGGCGATATCGGAAAAGCCAACCTCGACTTCCTTGCGCGGAGGCTAACCCACACTGTCAACTCAGCTAATATCACGTTTATACGCTCAAGGAGCGTGACGCATCGACGCGTCGGTAGTGACACCGCACCTAGCAGCATGAACGTTGCCAATGCATAGTCACCCTCTTGTACATCTTATCTCAGCCATGCCGTTGCAGCCTCCAATTTGCAATGCCGCTGCATTCACTTGTAACAATAGAACTGTTCAACACTCTAGCATCACTAACACGATGAAACGTTTGAATCATTTGAATGAAACACGGCTCGCAATCATGCCTTTTGCAAATGATGGAATTGGGCTGTGATTATTAACTGTATGGTACAGTATAACAAGAGAAGAACGAACGTCTACTCAATGTAGGAGTACAATTCCGCTGTTCCGTAATCCTTAAAATCGTCGCCCATGTAAACATTTGGGCAGCCGTACCTATCCGCCATCTCCCTCGCTCCGACAATCCGGTCAGTCCGTGAAACATTCCCTTGGAACTTGGCGAAAAACGTATCCTGTGAAGTGCTCAAGAGCATACCGTTCAACTCCAGTGTTAAGCGGCGGCTCCGAGACGGCTCGGCGTTCGCGCAGAGCGCGTGGATCAAGTCTTCGATTATATCCGACGCAACGCTGTGCGAGGAACCAACTGCGCAAAGCCGGATGATTTGAATATCTGGCGCTCTGAACAGGAGCCGACCGAAATTCGCCACATTTGCCGAGTCTTTGCATTGCTTCACGTTGACGGAACGACCCGTGCAGTGGTCATTCAGCAAGGTGTTCCAGTTGCTGTGTACCTGAATGCCCAACGATTTCAGAACAGGGAACGATAGGCTGCCACTAGGTTGGTGCAGCGCTGAGAGAAGGTCCATGTCAACTGTGAGCGACACGAGATTGTGACGTATTGCGGAGAGTGCAGTCGCCGTAAGAGTGTCAAGGTCCGGCACTGGCTCGTAGATATCACGCTCGCCGGAAAATACACGTTCGCGCAGGAATGAATCGCCAATAGCACGCGCAGCGAAGTAGAATTGGCGGATTTGGTGTGACTTGCCGCCCGCGCCGCAGTCCATCATAACGTTCAACGTGATATGTGTTGAGCCCAATTGACATCCGGTCAAATGAGACCGCAACTTGTCGGCATCGACAAACTCAGTGTGGTGAGAGATTCGTGAAAGCGGGAGGTTGGTGAGCTGTTCATCAGTCAGAATGAGCAGCCCTGCTGGGTCGGGGCTGTCCTCCCCAATAAGCGAGGTATCAATACTGCGGAGTGCAAGTCCGGTAAGGTCGAAAAGGTTTTTTGTACCAGTATCGTCGGCCTCTCCAACGTCAATTCCGAGGTTCTTCAGGTGTGGGAAGAGCAATGCAAGTTTGACCGCATGAACTCCGTGCCCGTGAATGCATTGATCTGTTGCATTGACTGAGATTTTGAGATCGCGAACCCTTCTAAAAGCCGCCACAATGTTGTGACCGATTGCGAAATGACTCATGCTTAGTGCCCGGAGGAACGGCGCGTCACCTGTAAATATAGTTGAAGAGATCGTCTTTGGGTGTCGGCTGTCATCGTGGGAGACGAACTCGGGCAGCGAGAGTTCGAGTACGCGTAGCACTGGTGCAGGGCAAAGAGTCAACGCTTGGTCGACATGCTTCCACAGCGCCTCCGATACCGCGAGGTATATCGAGACCGTACGAGGCATTACGCGCGGAAGCAGTCCGCATAGTTGAATGACCAGCCTGCGACCCTCTTCGAGCCAGGTCTCCACGGGCATGGTTTTGTGGCGGGCTGGACGTTGGGCGTCAAAAGCTATCTTGAGCCAGAAATTGCCTGCGATAGCGTATTCAGCCAGCGTATCAAAGTCGTCCATGACGTCCTTAAACGGCCGTTCTGCGCTTGAGGTGAAGCGAGCGACGAGGAAGAACCGCGAGTTGGCCTTGGCGAGATTTCGCCAGTGCCACGACACGAGTGACACCTGAAGAAGGTCGTTGCGCGGTAGCAGGGCAAGCACACCAGCTTTAACTTCCAATGGAAGTATGGAAGTTGAGTTTGGCTTCATAATGCAGTTGAGGAGCGACGAGAGGAGTGCAAGGTCAAAAGCAAATGGCAGGAAGCATTGCGCGGGATGTGAAACCGGAAAATCTCGCCATTAAACAAACATGGCTCCGCACTGGAGCCATGCACAGGAAATCATTGGACGCCTGGGCCATTCAAGAACAAACTATGATTTAGGTCGGCCGTTTCCTGCCGTGAAATCACGTTCATCCTGTTCACAAGCTGTGGCTTGCTTGGCTGTTGGGCACGAATGTGTGAGATCCAAAACCGAAATTTAGATTTTTGACGTAAGATGCTCCTAAAGCGGGTAATGTTTTGCGCGAGAGACCATGACTCACGAAGACCGTCCGAAGCGATCACCGGAACTACTTGTTAACAAGGCACTTGCTAGCACTCGCTAGCACTCACCCGTAGTCGGATTAGAGGGGCGGATCAAAGAACCAGTCGAGTAGTAGCTCGCGAGATGTTTCGGCACTATAAGGTCAAAGGTCCGTGAAATACAACCCTCGGCGAGCGGGATTTGAATTTGGGTCGCACTCCTGCCACGTACCTCGTCTCGGTTCACTTCTCTTTTATCGCATGGAATCTCCTGCAGCTGTTCAAACGAATCACGTGCTCAAACTACCGCCAGAACTCAAGAGTTCGATCATAATCTTGCTATCCCGCTCGGAACTGCTAGTACTGGCGCTTGTGTCCCGCATGTGGCGTGAAGCATGTCGGAACGACCCCCGATTCTACGTACCTATCTCTCTGGAAGCCAAATACAGCCCTGATACCTACGAGGTGAAGGCTACATTTTGCGACAAACTTGCGATGGCGCTTGACCTTGGGTTCTGGCTCAAAATCAGCATTGTCCTCGCGTACCCGGACGGTCGCACTGATACTGATGAAGATCACGATTACCTTAGTTTGCTCTGCAAGTATCTACCGCAGATTATGCCGCTGGTGGTCGCCATGTCGATACAGGAGTCGGAGCCTGCCTGGGTTGTCATCGATCAAGCGCTGCAACTTTGCTCGGCGCCAGTTCTCCGCTCACTCGAGCTCCTCCACTGCCAATCACTTGAAGGAGGTCACCTGGGAGAGGGCAGCCCTCAAAACCGCCCCGTTGTATCTCCAAACCTATTCGACGGTAACGCACCGTTCCTGAGACTCCTCGGCTGGGACGCGTTCGGAATCACATCACGATGCCGCTGAGCCTGTACATCGCTCTCGATCCACGGATCAGCGGTAGACGCAAGAGCGGTACTGTTTGTTACATCGTGGCACGGGTCCTCAAAAGCTCCTCGGGCGATGACACCTACGAGCGTGTGTTCTGTTTCCAGCGCATTCCCAGATGTTATGGGCCTTCACATGAACCTATCATGAACAGCGCCATTCTGAGGACCGCAGACAATCTTGTTGAGATCGCCGTCTTTGTTCAATTCCTCGGTCGACTGCAGCGACTGAGCGCTCAGACCGGGTTCCCGCTCCTGAAGAAGCTGGAACTACAACTGAACAAATCTTGG
>Ga0247815_10002792_pt1 | contig 12789 bp, 18 predicted proteins | sample UWRJL194509B1_FD_181014 | JGI IMG/M metagenome (GOLD analysis project Ga0247815, IMG submission 181014) | Plant litter microbial communities from Arlington Agricultural Research Station in Wisconsin, United States - UWRJ-L194-509B-1 | ecosystem: Environmental > Terrestrial > Plant litter >... | reverse complement strand
CGCAAAACGTTACTGTTCCAGCAGGAATAGCGCGGGATTTCTCCTTTTGTTTCTCATTTGGCCGGGTCCGCCTGATAGTGCACGAACTTGGTAAGCTGGGGAAATCGAACTGATCTAGTACAGACAGATACACATTGTCATACAGGCGGATCACCTCATACGAGCGGATAAAGCGACTGCCAGGCATCCCAGGCCACTTCCTGGGATGTTTGGCATGCTCAACCAAATCAACAACCGATTGAGTTTTTCGACACCGCCGCTGAGACGTCCGCATTCCAACTTGAGCAAAACACATATAGAAGGACGAGATTATTGGTCACAAGGCTGTAAATTAATCTATCCTCGAGAATGCTGGAACGAGAACACGAGAGGCATCTTCGATCTCCAACAAAAATTTCCACATCGAAACCTTGGGCGGTGCAATGTTACAAGGAGAATGGGTATGGGTAAGAAAGGCGGCTTGAAAAGGAGATGACTTGGACGCTAGTGAGTGAGCGACGACCCTGCCAGCACCGACCGCCTTCCCACCTCAGAGCTTACTCTTCTCCCACGCTTCAAGACGCCGGATTATTTGTTCAATCTTGTGGCTACGGTTCATTTGTATGTCGCGCATGGTGACGTCTCCTGTACCAACCCCATTTTCGAGCAGCAAGTCGAAAAGCTTGAAGAGACCCTCGATATTGCCGTCAAACCAGCTGTGAGGAAAGCTCGAATCCGGGACGCCGCCTGAGACTCCCACGATTGACTCCGTGAGACGAAAGAGCACAAGTCCTGAGGCGAGCGATTCATCGAGATTGGTGACGTGAAGAGAACCGGGTAGATGCGAATTGATCCATTGAACATCTTCTTCATGTTCGCTGAACATGCGGAAAAATCCTGGTTCTGGGGCCCTCAGATGTACCTGTTCCCATGTCTGGAGACGTTGGACTAGTATGATAATCTTCCCACGACGGCCCTGGCGAATGTCGTCGATGCTGACGTTGAGGTCATCAAATCCGTGTACGCCGCGTCGCAGGAAAGAGAAAATCTCAGAAAGCCCCTTGAGCATGTGATCATCCGGGCCGCGAGGGAACCACGATTCTGGCATGTCAGGTAGGTAGAGCATGACCCTCATTACGAGATGATAGAGAACACGCCCGGTGGCAAACGAATGAGAGAGATCGGTGACCCAGGAAAACCTGGGCACTCGCGAATTGATCCAATTGATGAGTTCATTGTCATCGAGTGAGATTGCGGGCCGCGTGGTCGATGACCTGACGGTTATAAGATCGGGTGCAGCGGCCACGGGTGCTAGAACTGGCGGCGACTGTGTTGATACTGCTGCTGGTGCTCCCGGAGTCATGTCCTTGGCTGCCGTTGGGGCGAGTGGTGGCATTACTCGAGACGGTACCATTATCTCGTCTTCATCTTGTTTGCGATGCGCGCTTCCACTTGGTACTTCGAGATTGAGCATTTTATCGCTGCTCACAATGGCCTGGACGATCAGTGAGCTTGCGTAACCCGTTGTTGGTTTAACCTACCCGATCGAGGATCTCGACATCGACCAAATGTTTCGAAGCCATCTGGCCCGCCGCTAAAGCCGGCTCTGTCGTTTGCGAGTTCGGTTCAGCAAACCGTGTCGGTAGGGGGAGTGGGGTGGCTGGGCTGGGTGGTCGTGACGGCAGAGCTCGCAGCGGTGTGGGTGGAGTTTGTCCTGGAGATGGTGCACGCGAAGGTGTATGTTGTGACGGTGAAGGCGACGGCGAAAGCGCTGGTTGAGGCGGAAGAGCTGTAATTGGCTCCAGGTATAGCATGAGGCGTAAGGCACGCCGGCATCGTTCCATGAATTCGGGCCACTGAGAGGATCCACCAGCCTGGCGCTCGGCCGACGGTACATCAGCAGGCAGCTGTACGACCAGGGAATCCGATGGAGTTAGCGTTGAGTCGTATGGTAGACCGCGATACATTGTCAGTTGTGGACGGTGTACGCAACTACCGTTCACGTTAGAGAGGCAAGCTACCGTCAACAGCAGAGGGAGCCAGCACAAACGAGCCAGCTAGACTAGGGCGCATGCAACTGGAGTCCAAGGCTAGGTGGCATAGCGGTGGCCTCGAGGCTTTGAGGTCATGTTGCCGCTGAGAAGAGGGTCAAGCTCTCATTCTGGAAATGATGCCCACACGACCGATAAAAGCTCCGCGAGCAACGCGTTCGTCTCGGTACTACCACGTTGCCTTGCTTGACTGAATTCTCGCACTCGAAGTAGCGAAGCTGAAGGCATATGCCTGTGCTATTTATTTATTTATTTCGCCAGTGGTTTTTCCTTAATTATCACGACGGACTGGCACAGGACCCGGGAAGCTCCGGTACATGGTCGTCCACGAAAATGGAATTTACTTGTCCGGAGATTGTACATTTAGCTCGTCCAAATCGCAGTGATCGTCCGCAAAATATTTTACACCTGTGTGGCCTGACAATCATTGATAGGAGCTTCCCGGGTCCTACTGGCTCGATGTATTCCACCAATGTAGCTCGTCAAGGCCATCTAGGGAATTCATTGCCATGCTTTGTCATCTTCATTTCCTCAAGTTTTCCTCGAATGCCTCGCAGCGGTGTCAGAAGGAAAACGGGAGGACAACAAACGAATTTTTCGAAGGGTCGTCTGAATTAACAACTCATCAAAGACCGAAGGAAATTTTTAGTCTACTCTCCAGGCATGCCCATGCGCCGCACTAAGAAAGTGGACTCACATTTCTCTTGGCATAGCGGGTGGAAGACGCTCTCTGCAATCAAAGCTTCTCGCGACGACGAATCCCGCACCTCCTGTCTCGCTTTGTGCAAACGGTTGCAGCGTGTGCGAGACGCTAAGCTCGATCTAATGGTGCCATAAATAGTCATGTGAACAGGAGCAAAAGTATCAATCGGAAACCTTCGTGGGTTGTGATAATCATGCTGCCACGCTCCAAAATCACATCGGCTCTGGATGACGAGAGGCCCGACTGTGTGTTCATTAAGGCCCGCTGCGTTAGGGGCCGATGTTGCACAGTGATCGAGCGGTGGAGAAAATGCGCTGCCGCTCGATGAGTGACATTAGAACCCGCATAAACAACCTGAGTCTCACTTGGTGCTGGTGGCTACTCACAGTCGTGTGTTACTGTGTCAGATGATCCGTATTGTTGACAAACCTACGTTCGCGAAACGCCTCAGTCTGCTCTCAGATCAATGAAAGCTACAAATAGCTTTAATCAAGCCAGGGAACAACAGATCTGCGGCGCTGTGAAGCCCTGCACAAAGTATGTCTACGTCCGGCGCAGTGTGGAGACGCCGTTTTTGCCGACTTGCGAATTTAAACTAGTTTCGCTGCACCATCACCGGAGCTAGCCGCGAATAAATTACGTGTTATTGATTAGTATTAGCCGGGTCACGTTCTTGAAAGCAACGAGTGGGAGTACATGCGGAATTTCATTGCCGCTCAAGGAACAGCCACTGCGCCCACGACAGCCGCCAGTGCCCATCCCCAAGTACTAACAGATTTACCGACGGCTGAATCGGGCCTAGAGCCAGGATCGGAGGTGGGTGACACGGGTGACCCCGAGGTGCCAGGTACACCGGAATTCTTGGTGCTAGTCGTGCCCGGATCGTTGGAGGGTTCTGTCACGGGTCTCGAAGGAATGACCTGACACTGTTGGATATACATGCTGGCACCCTAGAAGAGCGTAAATAAGGTGGAACGGTGTAGATAGGTTACCCGACGCGAGTTGCGACGCACTATGAAGTCTGGCTCGGGGCAACCATACATGCAGGCGGTCAAAACTTGCCCGAATTGAAGACTTGAACAGATACATTGAGTGTCGTCACTATCTCAGTAGGAGATGCACAGGTAGAGCGCCATCAGTTCCACATTCTCGCGGGACGAAGATACTGACGCGTTTTTACAACCGACACCAATCGCCGCCTCTCTTACACAAGTCTCAAGGCAGTCATTTTCCTGTGCGGCAACGAACACAGCAAGTGTCGATAATGCGATAATAGAGTGGACGCGCATGGGGGGCGACGGAGGTGAGGTAAGAGAGAGAACGAGGCTGGTCCGGGTCACGAGCCTTTATACGCTGACGGCAGGTCCCAGCGGCTCTACCATTGTGTTGTAAGAACTCGAAGGTTGACATGGCTTGGCAGGTCATATTTACGCACTGCCACTGTCAGTGTGGGCACAGCGAGGGCTTTGTTTCTCTCGTGTTTAATTTAGACTCAGTCGGTTCGAGCCAGGCTATCCAGTGTGGAACCGTATGCGGCTTGACTTCCCATCGCCCCGATCCCACCCTCCACCCTATGCAGTGGCTTGTGGCGGACTGCCGAATATTGTCGGTTGCGAATAGTGCACGACGTTGCCATGAGCGCAGAGGATGCAAGACGGAACCAGCCAGAGTAACCCACACGAAGATAGAGCATTTTCAGGGTTTCGGTTAGCATAGAGGTGGCCTCGAGGCTTTGGGCTCATTAAGCTCCCTTCCTGGAAAGGATGCGCAGACGGTTGATCAACAGAAACTCCGCGCGCTACGCGCTCGTCACCGTGCCACACGTTTTCTTTCTCCTCCAACTTGCCGCACTCAATGTTCATCTTGCGCAATCACTTACACATCTCTGCGCCGCATATCCCACCCTGAATCGTGTCGCGCGACTATGGGACCTTGTATCATCTGGTCACATCCTCCCTTCCAAACGCGTCGGTATCCTCGAAAACCGAACAACGCTCTTTAGCCTACGCCCAATCTCACGACCTTCTCCTACCGCAGTCACACACCTCGGGAAGAAGATGGTGCAGGTGAAGAAGACTGCGGTATGGGTTCACCATCCTACGCACGTCGCAGGCCACGTCGCCGACGCCGTCCCTCGAGTCGTCCCCCTCGTCGAGTCGAGTCGTCCGACACTCGGTATAGGCTTAATTGGTCTTTCTTTGGGGATCAATCCTGCGCAGGGGTCCAGTATGACCGAGGGTAGCCTGAGAGGAGGAGATGCGATCGGGGCGCTGTGATTGCACAGACTCAACTCGGCGAGTGTGTTGGCGTTGGAGAGTATGGCTGCGGACCTCGAGGACGTCTTGAAGCGGGAGCATCCGGATGATCGGGCACGGCGACGCTTCAACAGCTGGTTTCGGTGTTGGTGAATGGGAGGTCCGCGCGGCCGAGTGTCGAGTCAGCTCGGATGACGGGGGCTGATCCTCAGGTTCGTGTCGTCCCCTCAGGTTCGGGGAGAATCCTGATGAAGACACGCATACTTCTAAGGCACATCGGGTTGTGTTCTTGTTGCGTTTGCTGGACTACCGTGCAGCGGTTAGCCTAGGCGGGACGGTGGTCATCGTACTACTCAGAGGTCACGCTCGTATGTAAATGTTCATACTTAGGCGAGGGACGGGTTGGTTCGGAAGGTTCCCCTTGCGAAGTTGCATGGTATGGAGGATCGAGGGCGACTTAGCAGGTGTCTTTGGTTGTGTCCGCGTTCTGTGTTGGCCGTGTTTTTCTCCGTTGCTGTGCCCCTGCTCTTCTTTCCTCCTCTCCCAGTATCGTCTTCCTACCTTACGCTCGTCCTGTTATTTCTACGGACAATTCCCGGTCGACCCCTCGCGTCGCTCACTTCTCCAGCTCGCGTCCTTCTGTATCACCTCTCAAACTTGCTGATGTACAACATTCTAACAAATTGGTTCTGTTCTTCGTCCCCGCTCTCTCGTATCCACCTTCGCACCTGCGCGAGGACGCCAAGTATCCTTACGTTCTGATACTCTATAATGATCAAACTGCTTTTCCGGGTTGTTGAGGCCGAGACGTATTTATGGGACACTCTATTCTCATAGCTTGATGGAAGGGTATGCATCACGGGTGTCTCTCATACATCCCACACTTACTGTGTGGATAGTTGGTGTATTGCTGACTTCACTTTGCGTTCCCTGTGTTTCATTTACAACGTGCAGCGACTATGGAGTGGGTGTATAACGTGCGCAAGCACAATACGAGAGCAACTCTGCTCAGTCGGTTTGCTGCAATTATTTTGAAGTCCCAGACGGAAAGCTATTCCATATCGTAAGAAGCGGCGGTCTCAAACTCAATATGTTGTAACGGAGTATATCACCTTCATGAATCGTGACAATCGTGTATCATGCTCCAAAATCTCGCCCTAGACTAGAAGCAGTGTGATTAATGTGTTGAATCAGGACATGTGACTCCAGGGGGCTGTACTGTGCGATGATCGAGTGGCGGAGAAAACGGGCCGCCGCCCAAAGAGTGACGGCGGAACCCGGAACAACCTTTCAAGCCTCATATCAGTTATCGGCGCCTTACCATCAACCGTGTATACAGTAGTTGGTGACGTATAGCGTGCGCTCATGGCACGCCCGAGCCGTCTGTAACCGCACCGGAAATTGGTTTGCATTATGAGTTACGTGGACAGAACCCTGTACTCGCATAAAGTCAACACAGCCGTGAACGATCAAAAACGCGGAGAAAACGTGCCTTCCTGCAGTGAACGGTAGTTTCAGCAGACCAAGTTCTACTTTGTCTAAGTCCCGTCGCTGCCTTGTAGTTCAACCCCTTTTGATCATCATGGAGATAAGTAGAAAACAGTGTGTGATACAGTAATGATTATGGTCATTCGCGCATCGTCTCTCAAGTAACCAACAAAAGTGCAAATGGTGAAAATCTCATCGCTGCTCACAATGCGGCGGCTGCACCCGCGACGGCAGCCAGCGCCCATCCCCAGACACCAACTGACACAGTGACAGCTGTGTCGCCCGGAGGCGAGGTAGTTGGTGTAACAGAGTTCGACCGTGTCGACGTAGGAGGTAAAACAGAGTCGGAATCGGAGTCAGAGCTGGGGTTGGGGTCGGAGGCGGAAGGAGCGACTGGCTCCGAGGTGCTGGGCACGCCTGAGTCGATTGTGCTCGGCGCATCTGGAACGGTCGTGGTTTCCGATACAGACGAAGATGACTCCAATTAAGCTGATTCAGACAATAGCTTGATTAGCAGCTCGAGGAGGAGACTAGAGTACAATTGAATAAAATGACAAGTACGTTGCACGAACGCACAAGAACAAGAGCCTAGGTACGGAGCGGATAAATATTCATGCAACGAAGGCGAGAAGCTGGAAACCGCAGAGACTAGTCCACGGAAGTCGTGCGCACGAGATATCATGCCAGAAGTCCAAGAGGCGTATCCGAATGTCTCAGTCACTGTCATCAGCGCCTGACTCTTCATAGTATGATGCAGGATTGGCGCTTCCAGATGCCTGCGTCGCGCTGACAGCGCCCCTATGAAGCTGTAGTTGAGGGTGTAAGTTAATACGTTCTATGGTAGATCGAACTGACTCACCGCGCGCAGCTTCTGTAGGCGCATCTCGATCGCACCCCTGGTCCGGGACTCGTTCTTATCCTCCCAGACCAGCTCCCTTCCCAGATATTGAACGATCTCTTCGTCCCAACCATCAACGTATTGCATTAGCTGCTCCTCCTCCCACTCCTCCCAAATCCGCTGCTGATTGTACTCCTTCCCCTTGAAGAGGGTGCGTGGGTGGAACGGATCGGACACGCGGTCGATCATCAAGAGAAAGAGCGGCGACCTCTTGAAGTACGTGCCATGGAACTTCTGAAAAACGCGAACTAGGAGCTCATCAGCGAATCTTCAGGAGGTAGAGGATCCTGCGTACGGAGTATATGCAGATAACGTCGCCGAGCGTGCGAGGACTTGGAACCAGCCATGACTGCGACGTTTTGGGCTACAATACTTCAGCACAAGCAGGCTCGCGTTTATATAAATGTTGCAAGACTCACACATCACTTGCATCGCCTCCTCGGACGCCATAAAGGTGTCGGACAACACCTGCGGGCCCATTGTGCACAAGTCATGGAACAGCTCGAGCGATTTGTCGCCCACGAACAGCTGTAATTAGTGTCAGAGCTTCAAATAGAGCGTAGTTGAAACCTACCAAGGCGATGATGCTGTTGCAACGGAACAGCAGTTGTCGATATGGCTCAGTTTCGAGCGGGCTGACTGTTCCTGCGAACAGTGGCTGCTCGACAGAGAGCACGCGAAGGAGGTCTCCGAGCTTTTGCGTGAGGCAGTACTCCTCTGCGCAGTACGCTGAAAGCGACATATTGAGCATAGGTTTAGCTCAGGATGTCGATGCGGGAAACTTACAGATAAGTATGTTCACCATCATGATGAACAGCTGCATTGCCCAATCGGAATTGAAGGGTGCCTTGCCGAGTGGTGGCAGCGGTCCATCTGGCGAGCGTCCAACCTGATGCTTGTCAATTGGCGGGTTCGCGGCGACGTAGTCGTAAATCTGCGAGTCGACCAAAGCGAGCGCGACCTCTTCGCGCGTGCGACCGCAGACCTGCCCAAGCATGAGTGCATATCAATGATGTTTCCAAGAGGTACGCACTTTAAGAGCCCCTGTGACCATTGACTTGACATATTCCCGGTGCGCCTTGTACCCCGGCGGCAGCGCGGTAGTCTTGGAGGATTTCTTGCAACGGCTGATCGCGGTCCAGCCGTTGTCCTCCTCGTCCTCCTCTTCATCTTCATCTTCATCTTCATCTTCCCCACTGACCACCACCGAGCTTTGCTCGCCATAGAGATCTGCTGCCTGGATGATGTAGGCGGCCGCGTCGGCCTCGCGATTGGTCATGTACATCTTGACGGCCGGGGCAGTGGCATTGTAGCCAGTCTCGAGGTTTAGGTGCTGCATGATGAAGACTAGGAGTATCAGAAACTGAAGAAAAAACAGACGAAGATGCTCACATATGAGTGCTGACATTCCACTCGCGATGAGAGAACGCTGCGAGTGGCCGGTTGGAACGGCAAACGTATCCCGCAAATTGATGAGCGCGTGGTCGACGCGATGCACCGGAATGCCGAGGGAGTTCGCAAAGCCTGGCGCAACCATGTGTGCGATGATGAGGGCCGCATCGAGATGCTGGAAGTGCATATCCATCAGTGGCCGCTTGCAGCTCGTCTGATTCGACTTTTGCACGCCGGGGCGGAGGCGCCTGGCTTCAGATCTCAAGCTTCGCAGCTTGGTTGTCGAGCGACGCACGATCTGAGAGTTAGAGGCGTGAGATTTACATACTGCGTGGATGAGCGAAACGAAAGAAAAGTGGCGCTTACCGAGAGATCCTCCGGCTTCCTCATGCCCTCACGGAGACCAACCGGCAGCTTCGACAGATCACCGAGATACCACTTAGGCAGCAGTCCGTCTACAAAGCGCGGCTTCTTCGACGCGTGGGAGCTCGACGGGTTGCTGGCCATGTCCTCGGCGACCTCGATGGGGAAGAGCGTGTCGTCGCCGAGCGACCAGCCGCGACCGTTGAGCTTCGGATGCCACTCTTTGGGCATCGGGTCCGGCGCGAACTCGTTGTGGCGGCGAGCGGCGGGCCGAGGGGTGTGTGAATCGTCGTCCGACATGACGTCGGAGTCATCTTGAGAGGTTGACGCCGCGAACTGGCGCTTCTGGCTGACAAAGATAGCCGGCATCTCGTCGAGGAGCTCAACGTCGGAGCTCGCTCCTACGCTAGAGACTACGCCGCCTCTCGCGCTTGTACTCGGGCCTGGTTTGGGCGAAGATGATAGCACTACGCGCTGTCTTGTAACCTTCGGCCTTGAACGCCGGCGCGCGGCATCAGAAGGAGTCGCCTCCAGAACCTCGACGTCCGAACTGGGCTGCGCATCGACACCAGCGCGAGGCACTGTTGCTCCGTCGTTGATTGGGACCGGCTTGGACAAGGCGACCAGAGGCCGGTGCGGCGCGTTGCTCGTACTAGCATCGTCTTTCTGCAAGATCAAGCGATGTTGTGATTTGCCTTCTTGAAGCCGGCCCAAATGTCTCGCTTCACCAGCCCGGAACTCTGGGTGCTCAGCCGGGTATCCTCGGCGGCCGCAGAGGCTCGCCGCTTTCCGACTCTCCTGCTGGAGTCGGCTACGGTGGCTTCCTCGTCCGACGATATTTGTATCGGTTTCATTGTGGCGGTGACTGTAGAAGTCTTGGTGCGGTAATGGCGAAAAGTGTTGGGGAAGAGGGCAAGGACCGGAGGCAAAATGACACGATGGCGCGTCCGCGGATGTAACCTGGTTAAACGCAAGGTTGACGCGCCGCGGAGTTAACTGGACGAACCCCTTCCTCTCCTTCCTCTCCTTCCCAACCGTTCCACCACTCAATTTAATATGCCAGTAAACACACTTTCTTGTACGTGCAACGAGTAGGAGGAGGCGCTGCAGTTCTAATGTAGCATACAGTCGATATCCAGCTGCCGAGGCTCACGCCCAACAATCTCCGCGCCATTGACGAGCAGGCCGCACTCCTCGGAGTAGAAGAACTCATTTCGCACGGCGTCGATGAAGAGCTCGATGAAGACAACCTGCTCGATATCGTCAGCAATGCGCTGCCACCGATGCCGACAGCGCTACAAGCGGTGGTTGACAGGAACGCGGAGAACGGGCGCCGCTTTGTTGAACACCACTGCCAACGCAAGTTCGGCCCGCTCGTCGACGAACTGGTGAAGAAGTCCACGGTCGAGCTTGAGGCGTACATCTTGGATACGCAGTCGCGGCACATCGCCAAGGTTCGAACCCAGGACGAAGCGACGCGCCAACGACTGCGGAACAGTGCGAAGCCGGAGATCTTGAACAAGGTATGCTCACACGCTCTGTATCCGGTCAATCTAACGTATTTAACGTCGCGTGTGTCTCATCTTAGCACTGGACCAAGGTCTTGTGGTGGCTGGAGCGATACGGCCTTCTGAAGAACCATCGCGGTTCAACAGGAACTTATCTATTCAAAGTCCAGTGAGTTCATTTGCATGTGTTCCAGCACAAAACTCTAACACTGATACTCCTATTTAAGCGCGAACGTGATATCTCTCGCTTTTAAGTGGAGCTCACGCTCCTTCCCGCCCGCATTCCTCGAGCTGGGACCCGACAACAAGCAGTTACTGCTTTATCACCTGGCAAACATCTTGGACGCTGCTCACCCTTCTGTTCACGTCATGATTCAAGAGCAAGTCGCCCTCCTACACCGTTTGACCTCCGACTTCTCAGACGCTGACTAGCGATTGACAGTGCGATGAGTCACAACCTCACCTACGCCAACCTCAATTTGCGCACGCTACCAAAGACTAGCGCGATGAAATCGCCCACGCGAGGCGTATACCTCATGACCCTCAAATGGTTGGATGGATGGTTCGTCCCGTACGTCGGCGCCGCAACCAGAACCATCGGGGAGCGGATGGACGAGCACATACAGGAGCCTCCGAGTAAGCTCTTGAAGCAACTTCGCGGTATATTTTTCCTCTCGTTCTTCACGAACCGCATTCTCACGATGTGTGTCCCTGCAGCATCGGCCAGACAGCGCGAGTACAACACCAGGCGCGAGGAGTTCACCGCTCTCTTCGAGCACAGCGTTCTGTTCGACTGCGGCCCCGACGCCACGAAGGGCGAGATCTTCGCCACCGAGCAGGCGTTCTTCGCCTTGTTCGGAGTTACCACATCCAGGCCGTCCGACAAGATGACGGGCGGAAACATCAACGGCGCTGACTGGCTCAATATGCACTCCAATCTCAATGCACGCTCACTCATGGCTGTGATGATCTACATCAACAGAATGATCGAAAATGACGTGTTTTCCTATCACCAGGACTACATGTCCACTGACGATCGACATGCCTGGCTCGCCCGCGCCATCGAGAAGTTCAAGCTGAACACCAGCGCGAGATCCCTCGATTTCTGCACGCAAGGGTTGAAGCGCGTCTGGATCTCGACTCTCCTGCACTCCAAGAAGGCGATTCCCCTGCTCAAGGATTCTGCCGCGAAGAAGACGTTTGCTACGGAGACGTTCATGGGGAAGGCCGCGAACCTGAAGCGCGAGGAGATTCAGTCTCGGGGAAAGCGTACGTGGGTTGTCTCTTTCGGAATGGTGCAAGGTCTCATGGTTCTGTAGCACCACCGAAGGCGCCGCGAGTCTCCGGGTCAGCTTCGAAGCGCAAGTCTGGTACGTACATGTCGCCTAGCAGTCATCGCCGGAAGTTAAATGCGTGATCTATAGAGGATACCTCAGCGGCTCCGAACAGTGAGTTGACATTCAGTGGTTCTGGGTGAGAGTGGCGAACCTTGACATGTTCATCCTTCCAGAGAAGCCTCGCATCAAGAAGGAAAATGAACGTGCGTGTTGTTATCCACTGGAATTCAGCTTCGCTGATAATTATCATTTTAAAGCGCTTGGAACGCCGCGCGGTCGCTTCTAATGGTCCGCCAGTCGTTGTGTCGCGTGTCCTCGGTAGCGGCTGAACTCACGACGTTATCCGCCAGTCTCTCAAGCTTCCCGTCACCGACGAACCCATGATCTGCTTTGAATCACGCATTATTGCGTCCTCGCTGCTTATGAACCTGCATCTCCTCATCGTTCTCATCATAACCTGGTCCCAACCCGCATCGCACGTTGCTTCTGCAATCACATCCCCGCATCGCCCACAGCATATCCCAATCGCATCCCTCATCGAACCATGCTCATCTCAATTGAGTCCCCCATTGAACGCATATTATTTCATTCGCATCTCGCATCGAACGCGCTTATGACCCCCAGTTCTCCTCACAGCATGTAGCTCAACTCTTGTACCATCTACCTTGTCACTCGGCTATCACATTACTTACTCGCCCCTGATGGCATCAGCTCTAGACTAACCGAACCGAAAAATTGAGATCAAATATCTTTCATTCATCCATGATACATCGCAACTAGAGAACTTTGACAGGAAACGAGCCCTTCTCAGATTT
>Ga0247815_10002789_pt1 | contig 12800 bp, 12 predicted proteins | sample UWRJL194509B1_FD_181014 | JGI IMG/M metagenome (GOLD analysis project Ga0247815, IMG submission 181014) | Plant litter microbial communities from Arlington Agricultural Research Station in Wisconsin, United States - UWRJ-L194-509B-1 | ecosystem: Environmental > Terrestrial > Plant litter >... | reverse complement strand
TTAACTCCTGAAGACGCTCACAGCTACGAAGCGGCATCATCACCGGTTTTTTGCATTATCGACTTCACCAAAAACTTTTTTTATAAAACGGCGAACAGCCGAGAGGAAAAAGTGGATATCAGCGACGCTTTCAAACGTTTGGAATATATCTTTCATAACCAACACAATGTAAAGGGAAGCCTGCTACTGGATAGCGACAGGCCGGTTTTTGAGGCATTGATTACCCAGCTGATCGCTGAAAAAACAAACGAAGGGCCATTCTCTAAGATTATCACCCAGAATATCATTTTTCTGTTATTGAATTTTATTGCCCGCGATATTCAGCAGCAGATCGCCGGCTATTCTCAGGAGGGTAATCCTCAAAATAGGATACATGCCATTACCACCTATATCCAACATCATATTTATGATAAACAGTTGCTTTCTATTGAAAGCCTGGCCGAACAGTTTAATATGTCCGAAGGGCATTTAAGCCGCTATTTTAAACAGCAAACAGGTAATACAATAAAAGATTATACCACGCGTTACAAGCTAAATGTTATCCAAACCCGTTTAAAGTTCAGCGACCTGACGATATCTGAGATCGCTGCTGAAATGAATTTTACCGACGAGAGCCACCTCAATAAAGTATTCAAAAATGCTTTTGGGGTAACCGCGAAACAATTCAGAACTGATTATAAACGCGGAAATCAAGGTCAGCTGACATCATGAAGCATAATGCATATATAGGCTCTTTTTAAAGGATGTCGGCGTAAGTCCTGTCTTACTTTTAAATACTTTGCTGAATGACTGCGGATACTCAAACCCTAAGATGTATGCGATCTCGCTCATGGATAAGGAAGTAGTGCTTATAAGGTCCTTTGCTTTTTCGACCATCTTTTGGTGAATGTGCTGTAATGCGCTGCTTCCTGTGAGGTCCTTCAATTTATCACTCAGGTGATGCGGTGATAAATGGAGTCGGTCGGCCAGGTAATTCACCGTCAATAGCGGCCTCATCGATTTATCCCCTGGATTGAAATAAGATTGAAGTTCATTTTCTACATCTGATAGGAAATCGCTTGCTGGTCCGACATTTGGAGGGAACTGAAAGTGATATAAGCGATTGAGCTGACGGAGCAGTAAATTTAATTGTGCTACCAAAATAGGCGTGCTGAACCGTTCATCTGCTGACAGACATTCTTTGCCGATATCCATGACCGATTGCGTAACCGTTTCTTCCTGCGCGGGCGTGAGGTTCAAGCCCTGATATACTTCATAAGAAAAAAACTTAAAATCCTTGATGGTCTGAACAAGAGGGAATTCGCGGAACAGGTCAGGATGAAAAGCCAGACACCAGCCGGCCGAAAAATCATGACCATGCACAGATATCACCTGCCCCGGCCCCTGAAACGTGAGCGCACCTGTACTGAAGTCGAAAGCCCTCTGACCATACCCAAGGATCCCTGATGCATCATGCTTGCACCAGATAGAATAAAAATCAAAGACCAGGCTGTTTGAGCATGCTGGCTGCTGGCAAGTTTTGTCATCAAGATCAAAAACGGTGATCAGCGGATGTTGAGGAGGTGGTAAAAAAAATAAGCGATGCAGATCGGCTATAGACCTGGCATTGTACGGCAGGTTTTTCATACGGGCCTTGTAATTTATGAAAAAGTACAAAGATAGCTGATCTGGTTGGAAAAGAGGTACAACGCCGGCCCGATATTAGCCGGCGAATGCATTTTCTCTTTACGCAGCGGTCCGATCTGTATTATTTATACTGACTGGATAGCCCTTACATGATCCGCAACAGCACGTTTAGCAAGTGCTGTCTCTGGTGTAAATATTTCGAACCCGTGAGGTGCACCCGTGTGTAGGTGAAATTCCAAAGGTACGTTGGCGCCAGCCAGTTTCCGCGCATAATCCAGATTTTCATTTCTAAAATAGTCGAGATCGCCTACGGAAATATAAGCGGGCGCAAGTCCGTTGAAATTATCCAGATAAGACGGAGATGTGATCATCAGGTCGTAATCACTAAGTTGGTCCGGCCCCATTATAGCACCCCAACATGTTGCCAGAATCTGGTATTTCACAGTGGCCAGGTCTTCCAGACTTTTATCAATAACAGTATTACGATAATCGATCATTGGATAGATCAAAATTTGCTTAGCCAGAGAGATGTTACGATCGCGGGCAAGGATCGCGGCTCCGGCAGCAATACCTCCTCCCCCACTGTCTCCCATAATTGCGATGCGGTTAACATCCACTCCGAATTGCAGCGCGTTTTCTTTTAACCACAGCACAGCGTCGAGTGCCTGTTCTGCCTGTGCTTTCCCGTAAGTATCTGGCGTGAGACCATACTCAACAGATAAAAAAGGAACGTTCGAATTGTGGGCATACCCTGCCACCATGTGATCGTATAAGTCCACTGAACCGTACATCCGGCCACCGCCATGAATAAAGACGACTGCTGGCCCTTGCTCCGCTTCAGCTTGTGTTGAGTACCAGCGCAACCGAATAGTGGAACCGTCTCCTGCTTTCATTTCATGATCTTCCCGTTTAACCTCCAGGTGCGCAGGCAATTGTTCTGTCGTCGCTACATAAATCTGGTTTCCGGTTTTCTTCATTTGCTGCGAATCTCCTGGAGGAACCTCATCGATTGGCCCGATGCGGTTAAAAAAATCGTTAAGTGATCTGCTGATCTCCGCATCAAGCTGGTAGGTAACCAGCGGTGCAGTTGATGCTGCGTTTGCTTTATTTTCCATTTTTGTTGTCTAAAATATTTGACTACAAAATTGGCTTAGTCTAAAGTTCATAACTGAACTATACTGCGGGTTGAAGTAACCAAAACGTGGTATTGGTTTACGTTTTTTCCGACGAATCATTAATGATATCTGTTGACCAGAAGATTTAAGATGCGACATAGGCCTCCTTTTTTGCTTCGAGGATACTTCTTAACCCGATCATAGCCAACGCGGCGAGGCCAAACGCAGCACCGACCCAAGGAGTAACTGCAACTCCATAATGGAAAATGAACCAACCACTTACTGTAGTTCCTACTGCTACTCCCAGGTTACCAAATGAGGTGGCCAGGCTGTTGGCAAACTCCAAAGAATTAGGTGCAGCAGAAATCATGTAGGCAGAAGCATTTAAAAAGCAGGGCGCATAAAAGAATCCCCAAATAGCTATCACCAAAATGGTTGCTATTGAACTGCCATTTGAAAAGTGTAAGATGAATGGGATGATAACGCTACCTGATAAGAATAACGCGGTTGTTATAGGGATGTTCTTATTAAGCATCTTTCCTGAGAGCCAATTGGAGAAAATACCGGTAATACCAAATAATAAGAGCATATAGCTTACCATTTCAGCATTCATATTTTTAGTCTTTATCAGGTAGTCGGCAAAATAGCTGTATGTAGAAAACCAGGCAGCGATCATGAAAAAGTTCATCGCTGTACTGATTATAAAAGAGCGATTAGTGAGTATTTTCAATTGACTACCGTAAGATTTCTTTTCACGAACCGGCATTGGTAACAGACATTTAAAAATAGCCAATAGTGCTACCAGTGTGACAACTGCTTGTACCATAAATGACACCTGCCAGGTAATTTTGCTTGCAAGAAAGCTTGCAAGAGGAACGGTAGTAACCATCGAGATAGCAATACCACCCAATACAATCCCCATCATTTCATTTTTCTTTTTATCTGGTACCCCTGCTGTAGCTGCGGAAATCGCTACGGCTATGTAAACGGGCTGAAGAAATGCAGGAAGTACCCTCACCAGCAATAGCAGCCAAAAAGGAGGAGCAAATGAAGAAACTGTTCCTGTTATCAAAAAAATCGAAATAGCGGTCATCATTACCTTTTTGCGATCGAAACCTGAGGCCAGCAATGTCATAAACGGACCAGTAAGTGCTATAACGATTGCAAAAGCACTTAATAATACACCTGCTTTTTCGATGGAGATGTGGTAGTGTTCTGCTAATTGAGGTAAAATACCGATAACGCCAAACTCAGTCGTTATCACACCAATCATCCCAAGGCATCCTATGTATGCAATTGTTTTCATATTGTTCAATTAATGTATTTCAAGTGAAGTGTATAATTTGCAATGCAAAAATGAGCTTACTTAACACATAAAAAAAATAATAAGATTTATGCAACACCATAAGATTATTTATAGGTTTGCAAGATGGTAAATCTGGAATGGTACAGGACATTTAAAGCAGTCTATCAAACAGGCTCGCTTACAGCGGCATCTAAAGTATTATTTATTTCTCAGCCTAATGTGAGTCAGCATTTGTCGGCATTGGAAGCCAATGTGGGCAAACAGCTTTTCGAAAGGAAACCCCGTTTGGTACCTACAGATTATGGTAAATTGTTTTATACTCAAATTGTAGAGTCCTTAGAAAAGTTGGAAGAAGTTGAGGCAGATTTTAAGACGATCTGTTCCAGCTCGCAACTACCACTTTTACGGATTGGTACAGTGAAGGAATATTTTCAGGCCGCTCCAGCCGGATATTTAGCTGAGGTACCAGCTAGTCTAATAATTTCTTTTGGACTTACAAAAGATCTTATCACCCGGCTGCTGAAAGGAGAAATTGATTTCGTCATTGCTACACAAAAAACAGATGAGAAAAACCTGATCTACGAGCCTGTTCTTAAAGAGGAGTTTGTTATTGTAGGTAGTTCTTCCATAGATATTTCCGCCTTCAACAAACTTGTATTTGAAAAGGATTGGGCATTAGTAGAAGCATGGTTACTTGAGCAAACATGGTTTGCTTACAGTGCCGACCTGGCAATTATACGACGGTTTTGGCTTAAGAATTTCAGAAAACGACCAGCTATCAGGCCACGTTTTACAATTCCTGATATGAATGTGATTCTAGCCGCGCTAGTTACTAGTCCGGGACTAACTATCACTGCTGATTATCTTGTTAAAGAACTACTGATGGAAAAGAAATTGAAATTAATATGGAAAGGACAGTTTACTACAGATAATACTTTATATCTGGTTTATGATAAAACCAAAGTAACTTCAGAGCAAATAGGGCTAGCTCGTCTGCTTTATAAGCATAACTAAACATTCTCATTTTTTTTTGCTTAGACATGCTTGACGATTTATGAAAAGGAGGAAATTAAAAACCTGTTCAAATGTCAACCAAGAAATGAACTATTTGAATTCTTCGATTTTAGCCAATCGCTGTATTTTTAGCATAAGTTAAGTCGTTCTTGATTTTTAGAAGTGTCACAATATGAACCGTAATCCTGTCACTATTAGTCCGTAATAGCTGGCATAATCTTCACGAGGCGTTACCTAATTCTCATCGATAAAAATTTGCGTTAGCCTTTAAAATATTATAATTCAGTTGATTCACCAGAGCTAACATTTGAAAGTGAAGTTTATTAAGAGTAACAACGGTGGAGGCAAAACTTTTGGTTACAATTGCCTGCATTTTCATATTATGCTTTAATTGTTTATTAGATTCCATAGTTTTTATCATGCGTTCTAAATCCATCGTTACCGCGGGAAATGCGTAGGTACCATTAGGTACGGTTGATAAATAAAAATTGGTGATTGCGAACTTATATTTATTATCCTTAAGCTGAAGTAAGATTTTGAACTCTACGTTGTAACCTGCTACAGGATTGGGTATGTCAATTAAATAAGGTACGTAGGTATTAGCTTTAATGGTGATTATACCTTTCTTTTGACTATCTGTGATGATTTCTGCTTTTTTAAAAGTTGTTGCAATCCATAGTTGACTATTTTTGTGAAGTGTCTTAGCGGTTACATTCGGGGTCTGCACCACACCTGTGTATAACACCTGACCATTGATGATAGGTAATTTTAGAGCATCAGTCTGTGCGTAGGCATCAACTATAAAGAGCATGTTTATAATAGCTAATAGAAATTTTCGCATTGATGACATTTTTATTGCTAAAATATATAAAATAAATCCCATCTGGAACGGGTAATGTGAATACTTGCTATTTTCTTTTCAAATAGCCGCCTATCACAACAATCGAACGATCAATCGCGTTTGCATGTATATCAAGATAAGAAGAGCTACCCTTCCATTTGACAGAGGTGGTCGGGTTTAGATACCAGTCATTATTAACGGTTGAAAATGTCCAGGTTTGAATATGAACAAGATTCTTCGAATTTTGCTGCTCTCCCCTCCGAAAATTTATCAATGGACTCTTTAGTTTTTGAACTCGCGCGAATCCAGCTATTAGGTTGAAACCCATTAGATAGATTACTTTCCGACTCAAAGAAATTTACAATTTTATAAAGACTCTTTGATTCTGTTATTCTTAAAGGTTTAAGCTGTATTTTATTTTCAGTTAAAATACCAGCATTATGGAGATTAACCCATCTCCATCCGAGTTCGAAATCATCAAGAGCTATTATTTCATTTGAATTCAATTCAATTTTCATGTTTTTATTAGTTCATCGATACATACAAATCAAAAGTATACATTTGCCTTAAACTTCCCTGCGGTTCGTCGATAAAGACATAAAGGTTGAGTTTATCAATTAAACGGTTGTTTTCTGAGGGACTTTCTCACCATCAAACAGGCCACCCAACCTGGTACTTAGAAAGAACCAATTTGGAATTTTAGTTTTTTGAATGTGAAATTTCCCTTAACTTTAGGCAGCCTTTCACAGGCTATTTTTATCTATGTTTAATTGGCTAAAACGAAAAAAAACTTTTTTGGAAAAATGGACTTTCGGAAATATTGTTGATTTTGATATGATTCAGAATCAAGATTCTGTCCAGTATGTTAGTAAAGATGGAACGAGAGTAATCTACCTATCAGCACTTAATGTTAGTCCAGGCAACATGTTGTCGATGGGTACCAAAGTAAATGAGCTAACAATAAAAGAAAATGAAAGTGGTTGGCAATTGAACGGGACAAAGCAATATGCAAATCAAATACTTATATGTGTCTTTTCAGTAGGTGAAAAAGATGATATCGTATGGGCTAATGAGTTTTATAATTCGATAAAGCCGAATATATAGTGAATCGGTGGATTACTTTGTAGCGGAATATCCGGTTACCAGGCATAAAGCAAACTGTTGTCAAAAAGCACCTTTGCCTTGCCGATTGAAAAGCGTTTTAATTCGAGGCATCTAAAAGGAAGTGGTGGGTAGTAAAAGTATTCATCTAAAATCAGTTCAGTTTGAGGCTTATTGCCAGACATAGACCTACGAATTTCGATACAATGCTTTATTCTTTTAAAACGCAAACACTTAACTACGATCTGAGTGATAGATTCGTTCATCATTTCAGGAAAATAATGATTCAGCAGCCATACATGCTCACCTAGGTAGCTTTATCAAAAAACGGTCGTTTTATGAGAATTGAAAGTTGCCAATTTTTATTGGATAACCACCTCAAACATTTGTCTCAAAAAATCATCTTTTTAATCTATGTTTCATTAACTTTAATCAACAACGTTTTATTAACATAAGCTATCGTGGGGTGAGTACAACAGATCAGGTATAAGTATTAGTGGGTAAGCTGGTGTTGCTGTAAAAGATTAATGTATTTTTGATCATACCTATATTCAATTCAGCAACAAAACATTATGGCTATGAAAATTGAAAAGAACGAAACCAAAATAGTCGGACGTTGGATGTTTGACGGCACACAAATGTTAGCTGATGAAAGCTGTAGGCGAATAGATTGGCTGCGAAGCAACTATTTGAGATTAATATCTACAGATGAATCCGGTTGGATTAAGCTATATCAAGATCCACAAGATAAACGATACTGGCAACTCGATTTTGAACATGGAGAAATGCAAGGCGGAGGACCACCTTCATTAATAATGATTTCTAATATTGATGCTACGGAAAAATATAATATTTAGTTATAGTACAAAGCATTTGTCTTAACAAACGAACATAAATGAGTGATTCTGGAGAGTGGGGTAATTATTGGCATGAATACATTTTAAGATTAAATAACAAATATTGTATATTATACGATTGAAACTTTTTACCTCACCCTCACTTAAACTATCATAAAGAATCCGCAATAACTATCTTCATTATCCACCACCTTTACATGATTTCAAGTATGGGAGTATTATTAGTGATCCATAACTTTTTGAAAATCGAGAATTTATTTTCCCTGCTCAATAAACCATTCGATATATTGTGGAAGAGACGTACCAGCATAATAAGGTAAATTCATTAGCAGGTATGTTTTTTTATTTGGCGTGATCGCTTTCTCAACATTGAAAGTACCTGCATACATACGGATAGCGTAAGGATGATCTACTGCATCAATGAATTGATGAAGTGATTTTAAACTCCCTGTACTTCCTGATTTTATCTCTATAGGAATGATTAAGCCTTGATAAGAGTAGAGCAGATCAACTTCTGCACTTGACTGAGCTTTTTCTCTTACCCAAAAACTAGGTGTTTGAGCCGAAATACTTTGCAGAGATATCAATTCTTGCGTTACTAGATGTGGTATAACCGCACCTTTATAAGCACTGTTTAAATCCTTCATCGCCAGCATTTCTGCCTGTATACCCAGAGAATAATTAACTAATCCAGTATCCAGAAACTGTAAGCGTGGAGCTTTTTTGAGATCAGCTTTCAGTGGAGGATTTATGTCTGTTGTAGGATAGATTAAGCGAACAATTTTTGCATCGTCAAGTGTTCTAAATGCCCCTCCTACTTCCCTTGATTTGTAATTTGAATTTCCGAATCCCTGAAACTTGATGCGCTCGTCAAGATACAAAGGGGCGGTGTCCATTAGATGTTTGATAATCTTTCTTCCCGTATCATTGGAGGTATATTTCTCTACATCATTTTTATAAGTCCCCCAAATACTTTCATAAACCCTGGGCAAATCAGAAAGACTACCTTGTTGAACATCTGTTTTTACCACCTCCGGCATACCGCCAATAATCGCATAACGATGAAATGCATCAATTAATAATTTATGGGCAACTGGTTTGATAGGAACAGTTTTCAATTGATTCGATAATTCTTGCTCTCCTATAGCGTCAAGGTACTCCTGAAAATTTAAAGGATGGAGATACAAAAATTCCACTCTGCCAACAGGAAAGCTATGCACCTTTCTCATAGCGAATTCTAAAAGAGAACCAGCACTAATTACATGCAGCTCTGGTATGTCTTCATAAAAATATCGCAAGAGTTGGATAGCTTTAGGACTTTCCTGTATCTCATCAATAAATAGCAGTGTTTTTCCAATAGCAGATGATGGAATCCTGTTAGCAAGAAATAAAGCTTCTACAATAGTCTCAACATCTTCAAAGTCTTCAAAATATCGCAGATCACTTTTCCTTTCTAGATTGAGCACTATTGAATTTTGATAGCTTTTAGCAAAATCCCATATTAGTGTGGTTTTTCCAACCTGACGCGCACCTCTTATAATTAAAGGCTTTCTACTTTTACTTACTTTCCATTGATGCAGGTAATCTTCCACAGTTCTTTGAAATGCCATATCATAAATCATTAAATACACAGAGTAAAGGCAAATTTACCTATTTTTTGTAATAAAATAAGGGTTGTTTTAAAGAATTATTGTAACAGAATAAGGGTTGTTTCGAGAAAATTATGTAACAGAATAAGGGTTGTTTCAGTGAAAATCGTTCTGCAAGAACTTTTAAATACCTTTATCCATATATATTGCCCTTGTTTTTATATTGATTTCTTAAAGTAAGATTATTTCCAAGTGTTTTGCTTTAGTATACTCATCGATTCCATCTACTATTAGATAAAGAATCTTTAAATTTCTTGCTTTTGATATGGTTTCGTAGGAACTTTCGAGCATCAGTTTAGATTTATAAAAACCTAAAGTACTAAAAATGTAAGTCGTGTTTCCTACTCACAGTGCTTTACAATTGAATCTAATACAAGTTTACTTTGACAAGCTACATAATGATCACTTAAGGGGCCGACAAAAAAAGCCAGCCTATCCCACGAAAAACCGGCTTGAAACCGCATCAATTGCTTTAGAATGATTTATTACTGAACAAGATATTTAAACATCATTTCCATACCGCCGTTTTAAAAAGGTTGTTTCTACCTCTCTGATGTAGTCATTGACCAATCGGATGACGTCCCGTACATTCAAACCATCTTCCACGCACCATTTTAAAATAATTGGTCGGTTCAGGTTTGCACAGTAAATACCATTCAACAAATGCTGTATTATTCTAGAAAGATAATAAATTTGATTGAATAAATAAGACTCCAAATGAAAAACAATAATGGACGTTAGCACAATAAAAATCTTCAAGCATTGCTTTAAGCAAATTTCTGTTCGGGACCTCAACAACAGAATCGATCATTATCGTCAAGTGGTAAATTTAAAAACGATAACTGAAGAGCGTTTAATTTTTGAATTGATGAAACTTTTTAAGGTTGACATCGACGGAAAGCAATCCTTCTTTTTTCTCAAATCTGATACAATGACCCAGCAGTTTCATAGATTCCATTTCTACAGAATAAGGAAATTTGTGGACGAAGACTACGAACGATTAGAAAAGAAAAATTTTCTGTCCATGCAAACTGAACAAGATGTCTGGACTCGACCTGCAAAGGACGTTAAAATCCAAGGTCGCTTAAATAGGATAGGAGAATCTATGTTTTATGCTGCCGCGCAGGCTACTAACGCGATATATGAAACTTCCGTCGAAGAGAGCGAACTGTTTTTTTTAATGGTATACGAGAATAGAAAGCAAATGCGTTTATCGCAGATTCATTACAATTCGCATATGGACGAATTCGACGAGCTTGAAAATGCAAAGCTGACCATTTTGCATAACTTCCTGCTCGCAGAATTCACTAAAATTGTGATATCAGGTCAAGAATATAATTATAAAAGCTCAATTGCTATTTTCCAAAAGTTTTTCAATAGTCCGGAAATTGACGGCTTCACTTATCCCTCCATAAAAACGCAGGAAAATCTCGGATTCAACATATGTTTTAATGCAAAAAAAGCCAGGGAGAATCTAAAATTTTGTGGTATGATGGTATGTCAATTAGGACCACCCAGTTTAAATAGTGCATTTCAGTTCCGACCGATCTATGACGGGTTTTTAAATGACACAGGCGGGTATGACTTTTTCCAATACAACTCAGAGCAAGCTAGAAAAAAATTTGGTGATTTTGGTAGGATCAGAGACATGGGACTCTAATCTGCACAAATCCAGTACACACACATTCTCCGGTTTCTAAGTTTCGGATATGGCGCCAAAGTGAAACGACGCTTTTTCCACTTCCAACTCCACCTGATACAGAAATAGCGCCTGGGTCGTTTAGTGCCACCTGCTGGGGAGGGTGAGCTCAATTATCGTTGGGAGGTTAAAATGATATGGCATTTAGCTGTTTTTTATGTTGCGAAAGGTCAGGTTTATTCTTTCCTTGATTATTTTATTTGTCTTGGTACCTGATGCTGCCATAAGTGCTGCATTTCGCCCTGCATTATAAGTGCACTTCCGTTCTGGAGATCGATTTCAATCTTATCCTTTGTAATCCTATGCCTTAGTTGGAATTTACGGGTTTCGCCAAAGTTATTTACTTCTTTGGAAGGTTCTTTATTTCTTTCTCAAAATCGCTAATAAAATTTCTGTCTTGAACGACTCTGAATTTTTCATATTCTTTTTCGGCAAGTTTCAACGCCACATCATATCTCACCTTACCAGCATCTTTTAGGACTTGGTACTCATTGAAATCTAGAAAGGCATCTAATTTTTTAATCCAATCACTCATTTTCATTGGAATTTGTCGTGCAGCCTGATTTTCAGCATAATCTAGATACATACTTACTATCCTTTCCAAATCTTTAATTTCCTTTTCTATTAGATAATTTTTTGCAACACCAATATCACCTTTTAAGACTTTTCCCTCTGGAGCATTTTTAAATGTTTGTAAGCCCATGTTGGGCTGGTCTGCATTAGCTCTCTCTGCAATAATTTGAGCAGCAGTTTTCCCCGATATTGCATAGTGAAGTTTATTTTGTACGGTTTTAAAAAAAGTCTGCGTGATTTCTGCATCTTTAATATAATCTATGCTACACTGCTAATATATATCAGTGATTTTTAGATAAAACCTGCGCTCACTTGCACCTATTTCTCGAATACGCTGCAGAAGCTCTTCAAAGTAATCTTTTCCAAATCTCTCCCCTAGTTTTAAGCGTTCGTCATCTAATACAAATCCCTTTATAATAAACTCACGTAGTAAATTGGTCGCCCAAATTCGAAATTGGGTAGCTTGAAAGCTATTTACATGATATCCAACCGCGATTACAGAATCTAGGTTATAAAACTCAACCTTACGTTTAACATTTCTGTTTCCTTCTTTTTGAACTGTTTCCAAAATGGAAACAGTTGAAACTTTGTGCAGTTCACCAGTATCAAATATATTTGTCAAGTGCTTGCTAACGGCAGGTACTTCCACTCCAAAGAGCTCTCCCATTGCTCTTTGGGTCAACCAAAAAGTTTCATCTTTAAAAACAACTTCTACCTTAATGTCTCCACTGGGAGTACTATAAAAAACTTTATCCGAAAATTTCATTAAATTCCTCTGCTGAGGATTTAGTAACGAATAACACAAAGATAAGTACTTAACTTAAAAGAATTACTTCCCGATACAAAACTTAATATTTACTGATTTACAGTTGTTTACATCCACCGAGGTACAAATAAGGTACAGCAAAATTGTAATTATAAGCTATAGACAACACCTTAATCCTATGCTAATGTATCAAATCGTTTACATAAAAAAGCCTAGCACTTGTAAATAAAATGTAGAATCACATTGGTGACTT
>Ga0247815_10002788_pt1 | contig 12802 bp, 10 predicted proteins | sample UWRJL194509B1_FD_181014 | JGI IMG/M metagenome (GOLD analysis project Ga0247815, IMG submission 181014) | Plant litter microbial communities from Arlington Agricultural Research Station in Wisconsin, United States - UWRJ-L194-509B-1 | ecosystem: Environmental > Terrestrial > Plant litter >... | reverse complement strand
CAAAATCATGGAAAGTAAACGTCAACAGAAATTTGCTGGTGTACTGCAAGAGGAATTAGCGACAATATTTCAAAGAGAAGGAGCAGAGTACTTACCCAATACACTGGTTACAATTACAAAAGTTCGCGTATCTCCGGATTTGGCTGTGGCAAAAGTATATCTAAGCTTTTTAAGCACAAATAATACAGGGTTATCCATCGCAACGGTAAACTCACATGCCAGTGAGATCCGGTACAAGTTGGGTGCCCGTATCCGTCATCAGGCGAGGGTTGTGCCTTCGCTCACATTTTTCCTGGATGATACAAATACTTATGTAGAACACATGGATAAGATTTTTGACAAAATTTCCAGGGAACGTAAGGAAAGCGGCGAAGAAGAAGAGGAATCTAAAGAAGGCTAATCACTATGGTGGGCCCTCTCGAAAAACTCAAGGTATGGCTGCTGAAAAATAGCGACAGCGTTGGCAGGGTGGTAGACTTTGACCCTTTTGCGGACAAGCTATATCCACTGGATTTTACGGCCGGCAATACAGAACTGACAGCAGACATTTTTGGAGATACTGATGTTTTTTCTGATTGGGTTTCCGGCAAAATAGCCGCTTCCGGATCTCGGTACGGAAGCGGTGGTTACAATGAGCACCGGATCATCTATAACCGCAGTGCACATTTTGATACTGCTGAAGAACCAAGGAGGTTGCACCTGGGGGTAGATATTTGGGCCAAAGCTGGCACTCCCGTATATAATTTTTACAACGCAGAAGTACATAGCTTTCAGTATAACGACCAGTTTGGTGATTACGGTGCTACAATCATCTTAAAATATAATCTCAACGGGCTTTCCCTTCATATTTTGTATGGACATTTGAGCCTGAGTTCATTAACGGGGCTAAGGGTGGGACAAGTTATTCCGGCCGGCGCCAGGTTTGCATATTTTGGTGTACCGGAGGAGAACGGCCAATGGCCCCCGCACCTGCACATGCAACTTATCTTTGATATGGAAGGAAAGGAGGGGGATTACCCCGGTGTATGCCGTTTCTCTGAAAGAGAGGTTTATCTGCATAATTGTCCTGATCCGGGACTGCTGCTCCACTATACTTTTGAGGCGATTTAAAAGAATAATTTCGTAAATTGTGAAGATGAATAGAATACTTGCAATGTTCCTGTTTTGCCTTGCGTTTTCTGCAAAGGCGCAACCTGTACTTAAAGGAGGAATGGAAAGTTTTATTACCCAGAATATCATTTACCCGGCCTTTTCATATCAGAACTGTGTGCAGGCTACCATCAATATAAGTTTTAAACTTAACAGACAAGGCGAAGTTTATTATTCAACGGTTAGCAGCGGCCCAGGAATAGATCTGGATGACGAGGCCTTGCGTTTAATCAGGCTGAGCAGCGGAAAATGGAAAATGCCGGCAGATTATGATACAACTTACGTACTGATTGCCCCTGTAAATTTCAAGCTTGCCAGTGAGGATTGCAACCAGGTAAGCCAGACAGAAATGAACAAGGCTATTGCGGTGTATAAAGCCAACCAGGGCCTGACAGACGCCGTGACAAGTTTCTACAAAAACAAAGCCGGGGGTAAGTATACCGAGGCTGAAGAAAAGAGGATTGTAGCTTTGAAAGCTGAATTAGGCTATGATGATGATTACCTGAATAAAAAGATCAAAGAGGGTCAGCAAAAACTGAAACAAAAGGACCGTCAGGGCGCCTGTGAAGATTTTTTATTTGTAAAATATATGGGTTCTACCCTGGCAGACCCATTGCTTGAAAAGTATTGCAAATAAGTATTGGCAATAAATTTATAACACCTCTTCTTCTGGTACAATCACTGAGATAGCAGCAGGGAACAGTTCCGCATCAATCTGGTTTACCTTGCCCATATACTCGCCATCTACCTGAAAGTGGGCTTTGTGACGTGCTTTAATGCGCAGTTTACTGGTATGGAAGACTTCTATTTTTTCGGGATTAAAAGGCAGCGTAGTGAACCGGACTTTAAGAATCTCCATCACAGAATACTTTTTTACCAGAATAACTTCAAAAACATCGTCGTCCAGTTTGCCATCAGGATTAATTTTTACACCGGTTCCGTACATGGTGGCATTTGCGATGACCACCATTGCCGCTTCTGAAGAAATTATTTCCTTGCCAATGTTAAATTCCACCTGCATTTTATGATGGCTCCAAAGTGCTCTCCAGGTTGCTTTAGCATACCCCAGCATTCCCCGTTGCTGCAGGTCGTCGAATTTTTTTACGATATAGGCATTAAAGCCGATGTCCGAAAGATGGATACACAGCTCCCCGTTAACCACAACTGCATGAATTTCTTTTGCTTTACCGGAGATAGTCAATTCCAGTGCTTCTTCCATATCAGTAGGGATTCCCAGTTCTTTGGCCATTCCGTTAGCGGAGCCGGCAGGGATAATCCCAATGGGTACTTTAGTTCCTTTAAGGCACTCCGCAACCAGTTTTAGGGTTCCATCGCCGCCAACAGCTATTACACGGTCTGCATCAGCTTTTTTAATAGCAGATTTGATCTGTTCAATATTGCAGTTTTCCTGCAGTTCATAAATCTCAAAGCTGGCCTGTTTTGATTGAAAAAAACTGGTAATCAATGTACTGAAATCGGTATCCTCACTTCCTGAGCCCGGATTTACGATAAATAACAATTTCATTTCCTGTGTTTCGGCTTTCATCCTGCGGTTTATAACCAAACAACTTCCTGTGAACTCTGTTTGCTTTATAATGAATAATTCTTTTAGTGTGAAAATATACCGTGGCTATGGTCACACCCATAATCTGGTGGTTTACGGACATGCCTTTAAATTCAGGGCCAGAACTTCCCAGAATTACAGCAATAACCTGTTTGTGAATATTTTTTACCTTTTGAAATTATTTATACTTAAACCCTATGCCGGAGCAAACGTACGTTTGACATTTAAAGAGCAGGTTATCAATCAAACAACAGAATATGATGGCTTTTTTAAGTTTGAATGGCAAGCCGAAGAGAACATCACCGCAGGCTGGCATGCTGTTAAAGCAGAACTGATCAGTGATGAGGGAAATGTACTGGCGGTAAGCAGCGGAGAAGTATATGTTCCCCATATTACCCAATATGCTTTTATTTCCGATATAGATGATACTGTAATGGTATCACATTCTGCCACAATAGTACGGCGGTTAAGGGAGTTGTTCATCAAAAACCCGCACACAAGGAAAACCTTTGCGGATGCTGCAAGGCACTACAACCTGCTTGCGTTATCACATACAGATGCTACACATCCAAACCCCTTTTTTTACGTATCGAGCAGTGAATGGAATCTTTATGATTACCTGACGGAGACCTTTAGTTTTAATCAGCTTCCGGAAGGTACTTTTCTTCTCAATCAGATTAAGTTATGGACCAATCTGCTGAAGACAGGTAAAAGCGGGCATGAGGGGAAATTGATCAGGGTGATGCGCATCCTTGATGCATTTCCTAACCAGAAGTTTGTGTTCTTTGGGGATAATTCACAGCAGGACCCTGATATTTATTCGGCGATTGCACTTAAATACCCCAAGAATATAGAGGCAATCTATATCCGGAACATCAGGCCGGAGAAGGAAGCGGCTACCAGGGAAATTCTTGATAAAGTGGCATTGCAGCAAATTCACACCTGTCTGTTTACCAAAAGCCAGGAGGCAATAGATCACTCAATTAGTGTGGGACTGATAGCACTTTAGATAAAATCCAGTGTGTTGAACCGTTTATTTAATACATCTCCGTTATTCACGTCGAGCCATTTATCCAGGATTGTACCGTATACCTCTCTGAAATCAATCTGGTAGCGCAGGTCGCCATTGTCCAGGTTTCCCAAATTCGGAGCAGGATTAAAAATTCCCTGTTTCTTTAAACGGCCGCCAAATAAAAACATGTTATTGGCGGTACCGTGATCGGTTCCGTTACTGGCATTTTGAGCCACTCGTCTGCCAAACTCCGAAAAAGTAATCACCAGCGTATCTTCCAGTTTGTTGTTTTGGTTCAGGTCTTTGATAAAGGCATTCATCCCCTCGGCATATTGCTGCAGCAAACGTCCCTGCTGGTTATTTTGGTTAACATGGGTATCAAAGCCGCTTAAGGATACGTAATAAACCCTTGTTTTAAGTCCGGAACAGATAAATTTAGACACAGTTTTAAGCTGATTAGAAAATCCTGTAGCAGGGTAAACGTAATTCTGCTGGTAGATTTTCGAGGTATTCTGAATATAATTTGCGGAAGAAGAAGTTTCGGCCATCGTTTTATACAAATACCCAAGATTATCTTCATCCAGGTGCTCCTTATCACTATTAATCATCTCCCTGAAAAAGGGTTCGTTGGTATTACGGAACAAAGCGCCGGGATCTTTTAGCGCTATGCCCTTTTTACTGTTTCCTTTCATTGCCAGCGAAAGACTGTCATCTACTTCAATGGCTGTGTACGGCGAATTGCAGGTTGCACAATTGGAGTCGAGATAACGTCCTATCCAACCGGTGGACAAGTACTGATTGGCATCACTTCCGGTTTGCCATATATCCATAGAGCGGAAATGGGAACGGTCGGGATTTGGATAGCCTACATCGTTAATGATCGTCATCCATCCCTGATCGTATAGTTCCCGAAGGCAATTCAGGTTTGGATTAAGTCCCTGCATATCATTCAGTTTAATCACTTCATCCGGTTTTACAGCAATATTTTTCCTCATCTGGTAGTAGATGTCATTCCCGAAAGGCACAACGGTATTTAGTCCGTCGTTACCTCCGGAAAGCTGTACCACAACCAGATTCTTGTACAAGCTTAGTTCGTCAAGGGCAAGAGCTTCAAATGGTTTCATGAAAGCAGGGACGAATAAAGTTCCTGCTGCTGCGAATGCTGTTTTTCTTAAAAAATCTCTTCTTTCCATGTTGTTTGTTTTAGGGGAAGACTAACTAACACAATTGGTATTCGGGCATGCTGGTTACTGCAATGGCCGTATTTTTCAGATTAACATTATTATTTACCAGATCGGTGATTTTCTTGCCTACCGCGGGTTCCAACAGGAAAGCGGCAAGTTCGGCCTGTTTCATATCTTTGGGCAGACTGGCCAGAAACTGGTCCCAGCTGGCCTGAGCGTTGACATACGATTTCACTGGTCTTGGTTTTGGCTTTCTGTTCAGCGCAATTACCGCCTCATCTTCAGGGTCTGCTTTGCCATCAAAATCGAGGATTCCATCATTGAGCACAAGTGAAGGGATTTTTAGGCGTAACATGAGCGACGAACTGTCTATCCAGCTTTTCCCCCCAGGCCATCCGGCAACGTTTGGCGGATTAAATAAGTATTGGCCTAAGCTGCTTTGCAGCTGGATGAGGATTTGTGGTTTATGGTAGGTGACATGGAATTCCCTGCTCAGATTGACCAGGAATTCTATAGGTGATTTAATTTTATTGCCGCTGTTTTTCGGGTCGCAAAACCATTGTGCTGTAAATAGTTTTTTCATCACCGCCGTAATATCGTATTGTGTGGCATAAAAATGCGTGGCGAGTTCGGCGATGTGCTGTTCGTCGGGTGTATCGTTCACAAAAAAGATATACAGCTTACGGCAGATGAAAGTTGCTGTTTCAGGTTTCGCCAGGATCATATCAATAATTGCTTCACCATCATACATGCCTGTTTGCCCTAAAAACGTCTTCGGCTTTTCGTCGTGCACTTTTTGGTTAAATTCAAACTCGCCGGCTTTATTATACGCCCATCCGGTAAATGCACGGGCCCCTTCTTTAATATCTGCTTCAGTATACTTTCCGCGGCCAAGTGTAAAGAGTTCCATCAGCTCCCTTGAAAAGTTTTCGTTTGGGCGTCCCTTCCTGTTTTGCTGATTATTCAGGTAATCGAGCATCGCGGGCGACTTTGAAACCTCTAGTAACAGCGTTTTAAAACTGCCCAATGCATTATTTCTTTGAATATTGTTTAGCTCCTGGGCGAAATAGGGGTTTCCGGAGCGGCAGGCGAAATGTCCATGCCAAAAGAGCGTCATCTTTTCCAGGAAGGGGTTTTCCGTAGTCATCATGAGTTGTAACCATGCAATATTAAGGTCGCGGCTTTTTTCATTTCTGTCTTTAGTTATGTTTTCCCGCTGCTGTTTTTCTTCAGGTGTTTGCTCTTTTTTTGCGCCAAGGCTGACAAGTAACGCCTGTTGTGCCTGATATTCCGCATGGTTTACAACTGTTAAGGCTACCGGGGATTTCGGAGGAATGAAAAGTGCATCAACAGCCTTTGTTAATCTTTTTCTGCTGAGCTTTGTGAGTTCAGGATAAGATATTCCAAATGCGGCCCTGTTATAAAGATGTTTAATCGAAACAAAATTATCTTTTCTATCCATGATACCGGAGTTGATGAGTAAGTATGACTATTAACTAACGTATAGGTTTAAATCTTTATTTTTGTATATGATATTTCAGTTGACCAAAGACCTGGTTTTTCCGCAACCTTCATTAGCCGAGCCGGACGGATTATTAGCCATTGGCGGTGACCTGAGCATAGAAAGATTGCTGCTTGCGTATGAAAATGGGATCTTCCCCTGGTTCAGTGAAGGTGATCCGATATGCTGGTTTGCCCCTCATGAGCGTTGCGTTATTTATCCTGATAGGGTTAAGGTAAGTAAAAGTATGCGTAAAATCCTGGCAGATGGTATTTTTACGGTGACAATGGATCATGCTTTCACTGATGTAATTGCCAATTGTGCGCAGGCGCCAAGAAAAGGGCAGGACGGAACATGGATTACAACTGAGATGCAGAATGCCTATATCAGCCTGTTTGAAAACGGCTGGGCCCACAGTGTGGAGGTTTGGAATGAGGGTAACCTGGTAGGTGGTTTATATGGTTTGGAGATCAACGGCGTATTCTGTGGCGAAAGTATGTTCAGCCTGATGAGCAATGCGTCTAAGACAGCATTGATCTGGCTATGCCGGAACCCTGAGTATCGCCTTGTTGACTGCCAGCTGCCCAACGATCACCTGATGAGCCTGGGTGCAGAGATGATCCCCGCTACAGCGTACCTTTCTATCTTACATGAGGACCTTTAGGCCAGGATTTCCCGGATATCCTCTTTGCTCAATGATTTAAAGAAACTCTCTTCAGTAGTTATCAGTGAGCTGGCGAGCCTTTTTTTGCGGTTCTGCAGGGCAAGGATCTTTTCTTCGACGGTATCTTTTGCAATAAATTTATAGATGAATACTTTTTTAACCTGGCCAATACGGTGCGACCTGTCTATGGCTTGTTGTTCTACGGCCGGGTTCCACCACGGATCAAGGATAAATACATAATCTGCCTGCGTAAGGTTTAAGCCTACGCCCCCTGCTTTTATAGAGATGAGGAATACCTTAAGCTCGGTGTTTTCCTGAAATTCCGCAACAATTTCACCACGGTTTTTTGTTGCGCCATCAAGATAAGAGAAAGGTATCTTTTCATGCTCCAGATGTTTTTTGAAAATCTGCAGGTGTTTAACAAACTGAGAGAATATCAATACCTTATGACCTCCCTTGAGCACATTATCCAGTGTATGGATTACGTTTTCAAATTTGCCGGAATCTGAGGTATAACTTTCATCAATCATCCTGGGATGATTGGCCAGTTGCCGCAGTGCAGTTAAGCCCTGTAACAATTGCACCTGTTTTTTGGCGTAAGTACCATCGTCCATACTGCTCAGCAGGTCGTTGCGATAGGCCGACTTGGTTTTCTCGTAATAGGCTGCCTGGTCTTCACTCATATCGCAGTAAAAGATCTGTTCGGTTTTTGCCGGCAGTTCTTCTGCTACCTGCTCCTTGGTCCGCCTCAATACAAAAGGTTTAATGATGGCCTGTAGCTTTTTCGCTTTTTCTTCATCTTTCCTTTTTTCAATGGCCTGCACATATTCTTCGTTAAAAAATGCCTGCGTTCCCAATAAACCAGGGTTGAGAAAGGTTAACTGTGTCCACAGATCGGCTACCGTATTTTCAACAGGCGTACCGCTGAGTACGAGCTTGTGCCGCGATTTTAATAAACGTACTGCTTTAAACGATTTCGACGAGGGGTTTTTGATATTCTGACTTTCGTCAAGAATAATATAATTAAAATAGAAATTTTGAAACTCGTTGATGTCTACTCTGATGATACCATAAGTAGTAATTACTACGTCGTACTTAATAAAGTGGCTAACATCTTTATTTCTTGTGCTGCCTGTATGCGCAAGGATTTTAAGTTTTGGCGTAAATTTCTTCGCTTCGTTGAGCCAGTTATAGATTAATGAAGTAGGCATGATGATGAGCGAAGTACTGTGTGTACCATTGGTTTCGTCTTCCTCCTTCAATTTTTGCAGCATGGCCAGCGTCTGAATAGTCTTACCCAATCCCATATCATCTGCCAGACATCCTCCGAAATTGTACTCCCTTAAAAAGCTGAACCAATTGTAGCCGGCTTTCTGGTAGCTCCTGAGTTCACCTTTGAAATGCACCGGCATATCCGTTTCGGCAATATTCTCAAAATCGTTAAGTTTTTGCAAGCGGCGCTGCAGGCTGGTATTGGCTATTCCGTCTACTGCAAGGTCACTGATGAGTCCGATATGATGCTTCTTAAGTTTTAATGCCTTCCCGCTGTCTGACAAACTAAAAAGGCTTCCGTATTGCGTGAACCATTTTTCGGGAATAATAGCAATCGTGCCATCAGGAAGGGTGAATTCGCGTTTTTTATGCAGGATATGTTGTTTCAGTGAAATGAAGGGTACGGGATGGATACCAAAATAAACGATGGCATTAATATCGAACCAATCGTTGTCTTCCCTGATTTCAAAATCGATTTTACTGGAAGCGAAGAGGAACTTTTTAGTCCCTGTAGATTGTTCAATTGTATATCCTTTTTCTTTAAGCAGTTCAATATGCTCGTTTACCCAGTTCAACACACCATACGAGGCATCTTCGCCTTCATGGATGTTACTGATTTCAAGATTATAAAATAGTGGGCTTACTTTTTTCAGTCCCAGTTTAATCAGTTCATTGAATTTGCCCTTTTCCCAGGTTATATCTCTTTTGACACGGGTAAATATATAGTCTTTGTCCTGCTTCGCTACATGTACCGTAACCTTCTTTTCACTGCCCAGGGCGAACGAGTAATTACCGTAACTGAAATACAGCTGTAGCTGTGAAATTCCAGATTCTACATAAATGACCTTGATCACAGCAGAAGGCTCATGTTTCTCCGTCCTGATTTCGAAGCCTTCGGCATATACGTGATACTTTTCAATGAGAGGCGCTACAAATTTTTCAAAGTAGGTTTCTTCCTTTGCTGTAGGGATAGAGATATAGCGTTTGTTGAGAAATGGCAGTAGTTTTTTGCCTTCAATGTCCTGTTCAAAAAAATAGAGTATATCATTAAGCAGGAGCCATGCGGGCTGGTTACTTACAATCTGGGCTTCTTTAAACATAAAGTCAATGCGCAAGCCCTGGTATTTGATGGTTGGGAAGTAGCGTGTTTCTTCCTCATTTCTTCTGAAATGAAATAAAATAGTAGCTGGTTCCGTGGCCAGTTCAATTTTACGCTCGGCGGGCCATCCGTCCTTGTCCATCAGGTAGAGGTCGTCCCTGTCCTTGAGGATTTCCAGTACTTCAGCCAGCTTCTTTTCAATCTTTGGCCTGACAGATTCATAAAATCCATCGTCGTAAAATTTAGTGAAGAACTCAAATGGGCGGATTGCCTTTTTATGGTATTTTTTGATCACATGGTCCTGTTCGGTTTCATCCAGGATTTTAATGATTTTGATATCTGCGTCAGAAAGATGTTTGATGAATTCCTGGGCGGTGTGACTAAATAGTCGCTGATAGGTAAGCGAGAAATCTCCCTGCGGATTGAGCTGAACAATGTGCGGCTCAATCAAATACCCGAGATATTCGTGCTTGCACAATGAATAAACGATTTTGCAGGGTTTAGAACTATCTACGCGTAACATGAGCTGATTATTTAGAAAGGAAGGGCATTTAAGCTTATAAAATCTTTAAACATACATCAAATTTGATTTGCTGTCAAATAGAATGGAAATAAAGATGTTTTTTATATCTGGTTTGTCGAAAATGAAGGGGAGTTCGTCGGGTTTAATGGTGCCGTGGTATAATAACGATATTTTCTTGCAACGTTGAGTGGGAGCTTGCGTCTTATTAATAAACTATTTAAAAACAACGGTTTACCAAAACCTAAAAACTTAATAATATGAAAACCTTAAAAACATTATTCACATCAGCTTTAACAGCTATCATTTTATCAGCAACAGTATTCGCCTCTACTGCAGCTGCAAGTCCGGTAATTGCTATCCACACCTCTAACCTGGACATCAAAAAAATTAAAGTAACCGGCAACGTCAAAGTATTTGTTGTTCAGGGTTCGTCAGATTGGGTATCAATGGATGAAGAAAACCTTCCTAAAGTGAGCCTGAAACAAATTGGAAATACGCTGACCATTAGTTCGTCCGAAAGCAATCCTATATCAGTTACTGTTTATGTTAAAGACATATACCGCATTGAAGCCTCTGACAAAGCCGTTGTAAGAACTGTTGGAAAATTCAATGTAAAATATCTTCAGGTATTACTTCGGGATAATGCAATTGCCCGGGTTAAAGCGAGTACACAAAGCATTTATACGGTGATCAGTGACCAGGCCAACCTGGAGCTGCTGGGTACAACAGACAAACACATTGTAAAGAAAAATGGCATCGGCAATATTAATACAGAAAAATTTGCTGCACTGACTACACATCATGAAGCAGTAGACGTGGAAACAGCAATGAATATAGAGAAAGCCTCGCCAAAGAAATAAGGCTAAACATTAAGGGGAACAAAGGCTGTATCATGTGGTACGGCCTTTTGTTTTAAGGATAAATCCCGCAACTGGCTTCAGTCACGGGATTTATTATTTTGCCTTACAGGTCAAACTTGATCCCCTGTGCAAGGGGCAGCGTATCTGCATAGTTTATCGTATTGGTTTGCCTGCGCATGTAACCTTTCCATGCATCAGATCCACTTTCCCGGCCGCCACCAGTTTCCTTCTCGCCTCCAAAGGCTCCGCCAATCTCGGCACCGGAGGTTCCGATATTGACATTGGCAATCCCACAATCTGAACCGGCCGCCGAAAGGAACAGTTCAGCTTCTCTCAGGTTGAGCGTCATGATGGCCGACGACAGTCCCTGTGGAACAGAATTCTGTATTTGAATGGCCTCTTCCAGCGTTTTATATCTGATGAGATACAGAATTGGTGCAAAGGTTTCTTCCTGCACAACTTCATAATGATTTTCTACTTCTGCCACGCATGGTTTTACATAACACCCGGACGAATATTCTTCACCAGTAAGTACGCCGCCCTCTACCACAAATTTTGCGCCTTCAGCTATTCCCTTCTCTATCGCTTTTGTATAGATCGCCACTGCATCCTTGTCGATGAGCGGGCCAACGTGGTTATGCTGGTCGAGCGGATTGCCGATACGCAACTGACCGTAGGCTTTTACCAGTCTGGTCTTGAAATCTTCATAAATGTCTTCATGAATAATCAGGCGTCTGGTAGAGGTACAACGTTGTCCTGCGGTTCCTACGGCGCCAAACACAGCACCTATAATAGACATGTTTAGATCGGCCTCTTTGGAAATAATTATAGCGTTGTTTCCTCCCAGTTCCAGAATACTTTTACCAAAACGGGAAGCTACGGCTGTAGAAACCAGACGTCCAACGCGTGTAGATCCTGTAAAAGAAAGCAGGGGAACACGTTTATCGTTGCTCAGCAGGTTGCCCACAAATTCTTCACTAATCAGCAGGGAACTTACTCCTTCAGGCATATCATTCGTTTTGAGTACCCTGGCCAGTATTTGCTGACAGGCGATGCCGCACAATGCCGTTTTTGAAGAGGGTTTCCATACACACACATTTCCGCAAACCAATGCCAGTGCTGCGTTCCAGCTCCATACGGCAACGGGGAAGTTGAATGCAGAGATGATCCCTACAATTCCAAGTGGGTGCCATTGTTCGTACATCCGGTGGTGTGGTCTTTCCGAATGCATTGTTAAACCATACAGCTGCCTGGAAAGTCCTACTGCAAAATCGCAGATATCAATCATCTCTTGTACTTCGCCTAAACCTTCCTGGAGGCTTTTTCCCATCTCATAGGATACAAGTGTTCCTAAATCCGACTTGTGCACGCGTAGCGCGTCACCAAGCTGCCGTACTATATCGCCCCGTTTTGGTGCCGGAATACCACGCCAGAAAGCCGCGGTACTTTGGGCCTGGCCGATCACTCTTTCATAATCTTCCTGGCTGGCCAGCTGCACTGATGCTATTTTTTTTCCATCGACAGGAGAGTAACTTTCAGTTGTATTTCCTGTAGCGGTATTGCCCCAAACGCTGCCGGTACTGTAGGCCGGATTGAGTTCAAGTATCCCCAGATTTTTTAAAACGGAATTGATATCATTTTGCATAGCTAATAGATATTGGTTTATACAAATCAACAAAAAAAATACTTAAAGGAGGAAAGCGGGGCTTCCGATTTCCTGACCTGAATTTTACCGTTATTACAATAAAGTTGCGTTCCTTTGTATCAATTCTAGAAAAGATCCCAACAGCAGCAAAAAAAGATGCTGACACTGCCAATCATTCAATCGTAGTTAAATTTAATATTATCAGCGAATTACATTCAAACATGTTTGAATGTTGAAAATTATTTAGGTGAAATGCTACACAATACTGTAAACTTATACTGTATTTTAGAAAAAGGGAGATGTTCTTTAATTATTAAATACAATGGAAG
>Ga0247815_10002786_pt1 | contig 12807 bp, 13 predicted proteins | sample UWRJL194509B1_FD_181014 | JGI IMG/M metagenome (GOLD analysis project Ga0247815, IMG submission 181014) | Plant litter microbial communities from Arlington Agricultural Research Station in Wisconsin, United States - UWRJ-L194-509B-1 | ecosystem: Environmental > Terrestrial > Plant litter >... | reverse complement strand
GGCCCCGACCCGGGCACTCGGTCTGGCTGCGGCTCGGCCTCTGGCTGCGGCTCTGGCTCTGGTTCTGGTTCTGGCTCTGGCTCTGGCTCTGGCTCAGTTTCCGCGACTGGCTCCGCCTCGGGCGCAGGCTCCGCCTCGGGCGCAGGCTCCGCCTCGGGCGCAGGCTCCGTCTCGTCCTCATCTGCGATGTCGGTCGGTGTGGGCGGCAGGTCGGCGGGCCAGCTCTGCGCGGGGGCAGCGGCGGCGAGCTGATCCGGGGTGGGGAGGTTGATGACATCCGTGAATGTCGGAATCGCAGCCTCGATCGAATCGATCGCCTCGGGGGTGCCGATCGCGCGCATCGTCGACTGCCACTGGTCGAAGTCGTTCGCATCCTGCTGACGAAGACGCAGTTGCTCTTCGAGCTGTGCCATCGCGTCGACGGTCGCCCCCGCGGCGACCTCGGACTCGAGGGTGCGCACCAGCACATCGTCGGCCAACGAACGACGCTCGGGGACCGTCGGCAGTTCGACACCCTCCGCGGGCGGGGTCGACACAGGCTCAAAAGGTTCGAGATCGACAGGTTCACGCTCGACAGGTTCCGCCGCGACGGGTTCGGCCTGGGGTTCGGCGGATGCGGTCGAAGGCTCCTGATCCGGCACGGGCTCCGGGGCCGGCACCGGCGCGACGAACTCGACCGGCGGCGTGTACGTCTGCCGCGTCGGCCCGGGCGGGGACCACACCGGTCCGGACGGCGACGTCTCGGGCGGTGCAAACCGTGACAGGTCTTCCGCCGAGGGCGACACGGGCACGGAGGGCTCGGTCGGCAGCTCCCGGTCGTCCGACCCGAGAGTCACCGGTGGCCCGGTGGGCGCGGGAAAATCATCCAGGCCGGCGGGGGCGACCGGCGGGGCATCAGCCTGACCGAACGGGGCGAACTGGGCGGCGAGGGCGCTCGCGAGCGCGTCGTCATCGTAGGCCTGGTCGGATGTCTCCGACTCGCTCCCGGTCGGCGCCGCAGCCCCAGAATCCGGCCCTCCGGGCGGTGGGGTGAAGGTCGACCGGCGTGGGCCCCCGGGCTGAATCGGGTCTTCGGCGATGCCGCTATCTTCCGCGTCGTCGTCGCTTGCCATGCAGCAAATACTACGGGGCGACGCGCGTCGGGCCGGGGTGACGGGCCGTGGCCATGGCGGTGACCCCGGCGAGGATCGGCACCAGTCCGAGCCATCCGATCGGCGTCAATCGCTCTCCCACCACGGTCACCGCCAGCACCGTTGCGACGAGCGGTTCGACCAGCGTGATGGTGGTCGCGGCACTGCTGCGAATGCCTCGTAGTCCGATGCCGAACAGCAGATACGCGAGGAACATCGGGGCGATCACGAGGTAGGTGGCGATGCCGATGGTGCGGCCGGACTGCAGCAACGGCCCACCGGTCACCAGGAGGACCACGAGCAGCGGCAACGCTCCCACTCCGAACATCGCCCCCATGACGCCACGGCCGCCGTGCCCCGCGGCCAACGCCCGCGACGACGAATAGGTGTAGAGGGCGTAGGCGAGCCCGGCCACGAGACCGAGGGCTGCACCGGGTAGCAGACTGCCGCCGACATCCGTCACCGCTCGACCGAGCACGGAGAGCAGGGCGATACCGAGCACGGCGACCAGGGTGCTCACCGCCCAACGCCGCGTCGGGCGATGGCGTTCGACCAGCCACTCGATGAGCGCGGCGAACGCTGGGCCAGAACCCAACGCGACCACGTTGCCGATCGCAACGCCGGCGAGATCCATCGCGCTGTAGAAGGCGAGCGGATACGCCACCACCCCGATCGCACCGATCAGTACCCAACGGCGAGCGCCGGCATCCCGCAGCACGGAGACGGAACGACGCACCGATACCGCGAAGAGCAGTGCACCGCCCAGCGCCATCGTCACGGCCCCGATCGCCAGCGCACTCACATCGGAGGGGAAGAAGCTCGCGGCGGTACCGGTCGTGCCCCAGAGCACCGACGCGACGAGCAGGGCGAGCACCGGCAGCCGCGTGTACGGAGCGGATGTCGCGGAGCGGGTCATCCCCCGACCCTAGGGCGAAGCCCTGCCGCCCGGTTAAACGCCGAACGGCGGAGGAGCTGGCACTCCACCGCCGTTCGGGTGTTCGGTCAGACCGTTGCAGCTAAGAACGGCGACCGGTGATGACTCTCGCGAGGAAGACGATGACCGCGATGATGGCCAAGACGATTCCCACCCACAGCAAGAAGTTGAGGGACTGGACGAATCCGCCCGTGATCAACAGGACTACTGCGATGACGAAGATGACGATCAAGAGGATGTTCATCGGATATGTGCCTTTCTGTTCCCAGAAGGTGAGCACGGTGCTCCCAGGGCAATGCAGACAATATGCCGAAGATCATCAGCTACTAGGGGCTTGCGACCTCGCCAGATCGGAGTAATGGATTACTCTCCGCGGAGCAGATCCACCAGCTGCGATTTCGACTTGTGCGAATAGCCGCTGAGTCCCAGCTCCTTCGCTCGGGCGCGCAACTTCGGAACGGTCCAGTCGTAGTAGGAGCCCGACTCGCCACCGCGCTTGCCGACGGCCTTGGAGCCCTCCTTGTCGACGGCGTTGGAAATACGTGCCGCCTTCTCCTCGGAGTCTCCCTCCTTGCGCAGCTTGTCGTACAGCTCCGGGTCTTTCAGGCTGTTGCGTCTCGGATCGTGTGGCATCGTCGTGTCCTTTCGGCCCTACGCGGGCTTCTTCTCGGAGTCCTTCTTTGCTGAGACTTTCTTTGCTGGCTCTTTCTTCTTAGCGGGTGCCTTCGTCGCGGTCGTAGTCTTCGTGCTACCCCCTCCGCGGCTTTTCTCCACACTGCGACGCAAGGCCTCCATGAGGTCGAGGACCTCCGCCCCCTGCTCGTCCTCCGGCTCCGAACCGAAGGTCGCGGCGGTATCGAGCGACTCGCCCTCCGCGAGCTTCGCATCGATCAGGGTGCGCAACTCCTCTTGATAGTCGTCGGTGAACTTCGAGGGGTCGAAATTCGACGAGAAGCTATCGACCAGCGCACCCGACATCTCGAGTTCCTTTGCGGTGACGCGAGTGGTCTCCTTGAGCGAGGGAAAGTCCGCCTGGCGCACCTCGTCGTCCCAGAGCAGCGTCTGCAGCATGAGCACCTTGCCGCGTACTCGCAGTGCGCCGAGACGGGTCTTCTGCCGGAGAGCGAAGTGCACGATGGCCGTGCGGTCGGTCTCTTCCAGTGTCTTGCGCAACAGCGCATACGCCTTCGGTGACTTCGAGTCGGGCTCGAGGAAGTAGCTCCGATCGAACATGATCGGATCGAGCTCGTCGCTGGGGACGAATTCGACCACATCGATCTCACGGCTGCGCTCGGCCGGCAGCGACGCCAGGTCGTCTCCGGTGAGCACCACCGTGCGCTCGCCATCGTCGTAGGCCTTGTCGATGTGGTTGTAGGGCACCAACTCACCGCAGATCTCGCAGTGCCGCTCGTAGCGGATGCGGCCACCGTCTTTGTCGTGCACCTGATGCAGATGGATGTCGTGGTCTTCGGTCGCGCTGTAGACCTTCACCGGCACGTTCACCAGGCCGAAGGTGATGGCTCCCGTCCAGATGGCTCTCATGACCCAATTCGATACCTCTCCGCCCCGCGGATCAAGGGATCGGCGTACATTGACCGCCATGCCCACCACTCGTTCGAGCAGCCAATCGGAAACCGTCAGCGTCGACGGACACCGCCTCAAGCTCACCAATCTCGAGAAAGTGCTCTACCCGAAGACCGGGACGACAAAGGCGGATGTCCTGGCCTACTACGCGGAGGTCGCCTCCGTTCTCCTCCCCCACTCCCAGAACCGCCCCGCCACTCGCAAGCGCTGGGTGCACGGGGTGGGCACCCCCGAGCAACCGGGCGAGGTCTTCTTCCAGAAGAACCTCGAAGACTCCGCTCCGAGCTGGGTGAAGCGGCGGTCCATCGAGCACAAGGACCACGCCAACGTCTACCCGCTGGTCAACGATCTCGCGACCCTCACCTGGTTGGCCCAAATCGCGGCCCTCGAGATCCACGTGCCGCAATGGCGTTTCGGCCGCACCGGCACCCGGCGCAATCCCGACCGGCTGGTGCTCGACCTCGATCCGGGTGAGGGCGCGGGACTGCAGGAATGCGCCGAGGTCGCGCGACTGGTGCGCGACATCCTCCGTGACATGGGCCTGACGGCGATGCCCGTGACGAGCGGCAGCAAGGGCATCCATCTGTATGCCGCCCTGGACGGGTCGCAGACCTCGGATCAGGTCTCCGCGGTCGCCCACGAACTCGCACGGTCGCTGGAGGCCGACCACCCCGACCTCGTGGTGAGCGACATGAAGAAGAGTCTGCGAACGGGCAAGGTCCTGCTCGACTGGAGTCAGAACAATGGATCGAAGACCACCATCACCCCATACTCTCTGCGTGGCCGCTTCGATCCGACCGTCGCCGCACCGCGAACGTGGCGCGAACTGGCGTCGAAAGACCTGACTCAGCTGGACTATCGCGAAGTCCTTCGGCGGGTCAAGCGGCGCGGCGACCCCCTCGCCGACCTTTCGTCAGGCCACCTCGGATCGTTGGAACCGACGCCAGATCATCTCGCGACCTTCGAACGTGCGGATCGCCTGGCCACCTATCGCGGCAAACGCAGCGCCGACCGGACCCCCGAGCCCGTGCCGGCCGAGCCCGCGGAAACGTCCGACGGCCAGAGCTTCGTCATTCAAGAACACCATGCGCGCCGGCTGCATTTCGACTTCCGGCTGGAGCACGACGGCGTGCTGGTGAGTTGGGCGGTGCCGAAAAATGTACCGACCGAGCCGAAGCAGAACCACCTCGCCGTGCAGACCGAAGACCATCCCCTGGAATACGGGAGCTTCGAGGGCACGATTCCGAAGGGCGAGTACGGCGGCGGCACAGTCACGATCTGGGACGCCGGAACCTACGACCTCGAGAAATGGCGGGACGGGGAGGAGGTGATCGTCACGCTGCACGGGCGGCCGGACGGAGGCCTCGGCGGGATTCCCCGACGAGTCGCTCTGATCCATACGGGGCACGGCGGGGGCAAGGACGACCAGAACTGGCTGATGCACCTGATGAAGGAACAGCCACACGCCGACGCCCCGACGAACGGCACGACGAACGGCACGAGTTCCACCCAGGCCTCGTCAAGCTCCCGCCACTCGGCGCCCAAGACTCCCGCACCCCCGGCCCCGGTCGCTGAGCCGAAGGCGATGCTGGCAACCGCCGGCACCGCGCGCGACATCCGAGACGAGGATGACTGGGCGTTCGAGATGAAGTGGGACGGCATCCGAGCCATCGTGAGCGTGCGCGAGACCGACGGTGATGACGGAGTCTCCCTGACGAGCCGCAACGGCAACGACATGACCCGCACCTATCCGGAGCTCGCTGCGGTGGCGGATGCCGTCGCCGGCCACACGGCGATCCTCGACGGTGAGATCGTGGCGCTCGGACGCACCGGCCGCCCCGACTTCGGTGTACTCCAGAAGCGGATGAACGTGACCGACGCACGGGAGATCGCTCGGTTGCGTGCGTCCACCCCGGTGCAGCTCGTACTCTTCGACCTCCTCGCCCTCGACGGCACGTCGCTGCTCTCCCAGAGTTACGACGAACGCCGCGCCGCGCTGGTGGGTCTCGTCGGAGATGCTGCCGGAAGCACGGTGCAGGTCCCGCCGTCGTTCGAGGGGGACCTCGAGCAGGCTATGTCGACGAGTCTCGCGCTCGGCCTCGAGGGCGTCGTGGCCAAGGAGCGCTCCGAGCCGTACGCGCCCGGTAAGAGGTCTCCCGCCTGGATCAAGCTCAAGCATCAGCGCACCCAGGAGGTGGTCGTCGCAGGGTGGCGCCCCGGCAACGGCAGGCGGAGCGGGGGCGTCGGCTCGGTGCTCCTGGGGATTCCGGATGACGACGGGCTGCGCTACGTCGGACGGGTCGGTACCGGCTTCAGCGACAGCGTTCTCGACGATCTCGCACGATTGTTCTCCGCTCGCGAGCGCGCGACATCACCGCTCTACGATGTACCGCCCGCCGACGCCCGCGACGCGCACTGGGTTCGGGCAGACCTGGTGGCGGAGGTGCAATTCGCCGAATGGACGTCCACGGGGCGTCTGCGGCAACCGACGTGGCGGGGGTTCCGCCCGGACAAGTCGCCCGCCGAAGTCACCCTCGAATGACGCCCGGGAGGCGGGTCCCGTCCACCGGTGAGGTCGTTGTCGCTTTTGTCCGTATGATCGTGAAACGACGAGCAGGCGACAATGACGTTGCACGGGACTCGCAAGCGCCAAGAAAGCGCCGAGAGCAGACAGGAGAAGAGCGACGTGGGGAAGCTACTGTACGGCCCGAGCATCGAGGTCATCTTCGACGACCGGGTGCTGGCTCATCTCCAACTCGTGATCGGGCTCAAGCTGCGGCGAGGCGAGAGCTTCTTCTTCTCCTGGCGCGACGAACAGAGCGTCGGCGACGGTCGCAGCGTCATCTGGCTCGACCCGTCGATTCCCCTGGTGTTTCGCTACAACGGCGGCCGCATGCCCAAGATCAACCGCGACTGGCTCGAAGTCCTCACCAACTCCTCCAACAGCGCGCAGGGTCTGCAGCTCACCGACGAGGTCGGGGCTCTCGGCAAGACGACCGAAGACTGAACGAAAAACCGTCGGCCGCCCGCATCCCCGCAGGCGACCGACGGATTATTTCGACCCGTCCTGGAGGGGTCAGGCCAGGTACGAGTGCAGCTCGGCCGAGCGGAGACGCTTGAGGCTGCGGGTCTCCAGCTGACGCACGCGCTCCCGGGTGATGCCGTACAGCTCCCCCACCTCGTCGAGAGTCATCGCCTGGCGGCCGTCGAGGCCGAAGCGCAGACGGATCACCGTGGCATCGCGCTGCGGCAGTTCGTCGAGTCGGCGGGTGATGTCATCGTGGCGGAAGTCCAGCTCCACGGCCTCGAAGGGCTCGGCGCTGTTCGCGTCTTCGATCAGATCACCGAGTTCGGCCGTGCCGTCATCGCCGACGGGAAGACCCAGCGACACCGTGTCGTGCTCGGTGCGCTGTAGCTTCAACACCTCTTCGGTGGTGATCTGCGCTGCTTCTGCCAGTTCGATGAGGGTCGGGACCCGCCCGAGCTCTCCGCTGAGATCGCGACGGATGCGGTCGAGCTTCTCGATCTTCTCCACGGTGTGCACCGGGATGCGGATCAGGCGGCTGGCGTCGGCGATGCCGCGCAGAATCGACTGGCGGATCCACCAGGTGGCGTAGGTGGAGAACTTGTTCCCGGTCGTGTAGTCGAACTTCTCGACCGCACGCACGAGACCGAGGTTGCCCTCCTGGATGACGTCCATGATCGGAAGCCCGCGTCCGGCGTATCGCTTGGCGATGCTCACGACCAGGCGCAGGTTCGCATGGATGAAGTGCTCGTACGCCGACGCGCCGTCTTGCTGAAGATACTTGAGTTCCCGGATCTCCTTGCCGGAGAGTCCGGTGGCGGTGTCGAGCCGCTCCCCGGCGATGACTCCGACCTCGATACGGCGGGCAAGGAACACTTCCTCCTCGGCGGTGAGAAGGCGAGCCCGACCGATGCGCTGCAGGTAGTCGCGCAGGGGGTCGACCGAAACCTCCATGCCACGACCGGAGCCGGAGAAACGTTCCGAATAGCTGGTCACTGCAGTTGTCATTGCTGACCCCCAATTTGGTTACATTTCCGAAGTGATCTCAGGCTAGAGGACCTCGGGATTGCACCATCAGGGGGTTGACAAAGCGACTGCCGTAATCTATTTGTTAGCGTTTTACGTGAGCTGTCTCGCGCACGCGCGGAGCCGCAAAAAATCCGACCGCGCTTTCCCAGTCGGCGAATACCTCATCATGATCAGGCATTTTGATGTTCAGGACTTCGTACTGCATATTGCGGTACTGAATGAAGCCGAGCACCTTGGCCGCGGATCCGTCACTCAACCGACCGTCGGCGATCCGCCATTCGTCCACAGAGATTCTGCTCACGAGCAGGTATTCGGCGGGGCACGGACCTTCAGCTTTGTTCTTCATCGAACCTCCCAGCACGATCTCGACGATGGCCGGGTCCGGGTTCGAAAATGCCCGCGGCCCCCATCGGTCGAATGATGTCAATGTTAGGCTCCGACGCCAATCGGCGACAGGGGGTTGACTCCCCAGGAAGCCCGATCACTATGGGGTTATCTGGGGCGCGAGGGCGCATCCAGCGACGACCCAGCACAGCTTGTTACCCTGGACGTCGACATCCGACCGTGGCGACTATCGCAGGGATGTCGTCATCCGAGCAGACCGAGCCGATTTCACGGCGGAGGACCACAGGTTCATGACTTCCAGGCGCTACTTCCTGGTCACGTTGCGTGACACGTTGCGTTCGCCGACCGCTCAGCGCGAAACCCGTAAGTCGTTGATCATCGGCGCAGCAATCGCCGCCTGCGCCCTGGTCGGAGTCACTGCGGTACCCCCGCCTCCGAGCGCATACGCCGGTCAGCTGCGCAGTGCGTACCTGAGCTCGCAGGTGCAGAAGCTGGCGTCATCCGACGGTTCCACCGTGACCGCGCTGTCTCGCGACGTCTACTCGGGCACCCCCGGAGCGAAGACTCTGGCGGCGAACGGAACGAATTACGACTGGGCCAAGCTGGTCATGTCGTCGGCCGGGTGGCCGATGAGCGAGGCGAACGTCACCGTCATGACCCGATGGATGCGCCAGGAGAACGGCCCGAACGACTGGTGGAATCGCAACAACCCGTTGAACAACGGCTGGGGCTCCGGCGGCGGCGCCGGGCTCGGAAGCTATCCCGATCTGGTCACCGCGGCCAAGATGGCGGCGGCGAACCTGCAGAAGAATCCGCTGTTCGCCGAGGTCGCAGCCGACTTCGCGGCCTCCGCACCCACCGAAGTCACCGAACACGCGATCTGGGCCTCTCCGTGGGCCAGCAGCCACTACGCCAATGGTGCCCACTGGCATTACACGCCCGTCGACGTATTCCAAGCGCCGCCCTCGGCCTGGGGATGACGACGGCCGTCGGTGGTCGCCGGTAGCGTGCTGCCCGTGACGGCGTGCGCGATAGAAGAATGCGGTGGTGCGGTCGCTGACGGCTCTCCCCTCGCCCTCTGTCTCAACCACCTGCTGGAGGCCCACGGCTGGGTCGTTGGCGAGGTCGGCGAGACCGACCTGCTGCCAGCTCCCTGCACCGCGTGCGGTTCGCGGTTGGGCGTGCGCTATCCCTCGGGCTGGCTCTGTGCGGTCTGCGAGTGGCGTGTAGGCGAGGTGCCAGATGCGACGGCAGCGCCGCGCGTGGATGTCGTGTACTACCTCCGCTACGGCGATCGATTCAAGATCGGCACATCGGCGAATCCGCGGCAGCGTTTCGCGTCACTGCCGCACGACGAGGTACTCGCGTTCGAGCGCGGAGACCGGGTGCTCGAGCAGCGGCGACACCGGCAGTTCGCGACCCATCGCATCCCTCACACGGAGTGGTTCGAAGCCAACGACGATCTGACCACGCTCGTCTCGGCCCTGCGGGATGGCGTGCCCGACCCGTGGGCGCGGTACGCGCTGTGGGTGAGCGAAGCGGTTGCGCTGCGCGGGTGGGAGGGCTGATCGCGCGAGCGGCTGAGGTGAGCTGATCACCCCGTCGCGAGTTCGACGGACACGATCCGATCGTCGCCCTCGCGGGCGGCCCCGCGACCATCGGTGTTGTTGGTCACGAACCAGAGGGAGCCGTCCGGCCCCTCCAGAACGGTGCGGATGCGACCGTAATCCCCCACGAAATACTCGCGCGCGGTGGTCGGGTCCGCCACTGGAATACCGCGGATGCGTTCGCCCTTCAGATTGGCGATGAAGACCGTGCCACCGATCACGGTGAGACCACTCGGGCTCGCGTCATCCGTTCTCCACTGCTGCACCGGATCGGTCATGCCCTCTCCCCCACCCTTGCCCTCCACGGTGGGCCAACCGTAGTTGGCTCCAGGCTCTATGACGTTCAACTCGTCCCAGCTGTCCTGGCCGAACTCCGCGGCGAACATCGTGCCGTCGGCGGCCCAGCCGAGACCCTGCACGTTGCGGTGACCGTAGCTGTAGACGAGCGAACCGTCGAACGGGTTGTCGTCGGGCACGTCACCCTCGGGCGTCATCCGCAGGATCTTGCCCGAGAGCGCGTCGCGGTCTTGGGCCGATCCTCGGTCGGTCGCGTCGCCCACGGAGGCGTACAGCATGCCGTCGGGGCCGAATGCGATGCGGCCGCCATTGTGCACGCTCTGCGCCGGCAGGTCGTCCAGGATCGTCGTCGGTCGTCCGAGACGCATCTCCTTGCCCGAGCCGGAGAGAGCGCAGCGCTGGATGCGGTTGCCGTCTTCGCCCGTCGAATAGACGAACAGCCGGTGGTCGTCGTCGAGGGCCAGGCCGAGCAGGCCGCCCTCACCGCCGTGCGAGACCCCAGGCACGGTGCCGATGGTGCGCACCGAGCCGTCGCGGTCGAGATACAGGACATCGCCGGAGTCGCGTTCGCTCACGAGCGCACCGCCGTCGCCGTCGCCGTCGCCGTCTGAATCGTCGAGGATCACCGACCACGGTGCCTCGAGTCCGCTGGTCACCACTTTGCGACCACCGGTCGGCTCCACCTCGCCCGCCCCGAGATTCTTCGGGATGGGGTCGGCGGGTGCTGATGCGGCCGGGTCGGCGACGCTGTAGGTGCAGCCGCTCAGCGCCAGGCCGACGACCGCGGCGAGCGCCACGGCGAAACGGGTGCGGGGCATTGCTCCTCCAACCTGTCGACTACGTCCATTCAAGTCCTGCCGTGTCGCCTGCCCGCGGATGCAGAGCGAACGTGGAGGCTCGAGCGTCTGGAAGGTCACGTGTCTGGCACAATCGGCCACATGTGCTTCCCATCGGATCAGCCGTGACCGAACTCCTGCTGCTCGGCGGGAGGTCGGGGGTCGGCAAGACCTCGATCGCCCTCGCGATCCACGAGATGCTCGCGCTCCGAGACATCCGCCACGCCGTCATCGAGGGCGACTATCTCGACCTCGCACACCCGTCACCCGACCCCGGTTTCGCCGAGCACAATCTGAGGGTGCTGTGGGCCGCATACGCCACCGCGGGCTACGAGCGACTGGTCTACTCGCAGACGGTCAGCGTCCTGCAGGTGGCCGCCATCCGAGATGCCGTCGACCCGAACGCACGCGTCACCCCGGTGCTGCTCACGGCGACCGACGCGGAGATCGAACGCCGGTTGCGCGGGCGCGAGGCAACGGCCGAGAGTCTGGCCGCGCACATCGACCGCAGCGGTCGCATGGCGTCGCGACTTCAAACCGGAACGGATGTTGGCACCCATCGCATCGACACGGACGGAAGAACCGTCAGCGACCTGGCCGACGCGATCGTCACTCTCGCGCGCTGGGCCTAGCGCGCCAGCTGACGCTCCACCACCCGAAGCGTATGGCCGTATCCGACTACCTCATGGGCGATGACCTCGACGACCGGGCAGAGCGCGACCAGCACGATCACCGTGACCAGCCCCTCGGTGTCTCCCGGCCGGTCGAGCTGGATCGTGGTCGTGTGCCCGACGACCCAGCCCACGATGACCGCCGCCCCGAGAGGCGCAATCGAGAGGGCGAATAGCGGGAGATGCACGGCATCGAAGGAGCGCATCAACACGCTCCAGAGCAGGAAGATCATGAGGATCATCACGCCGGTTGGGATGGCGAGCGCCAGCGCGATCTGGAAGATCGACAGGTTTTCGCGCTCGACGGCCTCGGCCGTCACTCGCAGGCCGGCACCGACCGCCGCGATCGACCCGAAGATCGGCAGGTGCGCATAGCGCCACAGGAACGTTCGCTGCGGCCATCGTTCCAGCACGATGCGCGAGGGCACGAGAAAGTAGGCCCACCAGAAACCCGTCGCGAGCACCAACCCCGACAGCATGATGACCACAGCGGCCAAGGACCAGCCCTGTTCAGACGTGAGTGATCCGACGGCCTGGACGGTCGCGGCGATGACCTCGCCGAGCACGATGAGGGTCAGCAGACCATAGCGTTCGGCGACGTGCCCTGCGTTCCACGGAATGGTGCCGAGACGGCGCTCGGCGATGACGGGGACGATCATCTCCGCGAGCGCGAGTGCGACGAGCGCGGCGATCGTGAAACCGACCGGGCCCGGGATGACGGTGGTGAGCAGCCATCCGACCTGGGCGAGGGAGACCGTGATCACCCGCACGATCGCCAGCCTGCGATGGCGCGGGTCGTCGTGCGCCGCCCGCAGCCACAGCGTCATGAGGGGAATGCGCATCACGACGTAGCCGATCACCATGGTGAGGTTGTTCGGGCTGTGGCCCTCCGCGGTCGCCTCGAAGCTGGCCGGGATCCCGAAGATCAGGATGATCACCCCCAGCATCTGCACGAGCGTGGCCACACGGAAGAGGGCGTCGTCGTTGTCATATGCCGAGGAGAACCAGGTGAAGTTCATCCACGCCCAACTCACCATGAAGATCGCGAACAGGTAGGCGCCGAGGCCCGAGCCCACGTGGCCCTCCCCGACGGCGTGCGCGAGTTGCTCGGCCGCAGCACCGAATGCGATCACGTAGGTGAGGTCGTAGAGCAGTTCGAGCGGCGTCGTCGCCCTTCCGCGCTCGAACGGGTTGCGCCCGACCATCGGTCGCAGCCGATGGCGGAGCTCCTCGCGAAGACTCACCGAGAACTGTTCGGCGTCCTGGCTCATGTGACCTCCCGCTCGTCACACAACCTATTACCGCCGCTACCGCCTGTCACGAGCGGACGACGATTCGTCGAGCTATTT
>Ga0247815_10002785_pt1 | contig 12810 bp, 16 predicted proteins | sample UWRJL194509B1_FD_181014 | JGI IMG/M metagenome (GOLD analysis project Ga0247815, IMG submission 181014) | Plant litter microbial communities from Arlington Agricultural Research Station in Wisconsin, United States - UWRJ-L194-509B-1 | ecosystem: Environmental > Terrestrial > Plant litter >... | reverse complement strand
GGACGCTTATGGCAAGGTTCGAGATTGCGACGAGTAGCGAGAAATGGGACTAGCTGAGTTTACTTGCTGCAACTCGAATCGCCTCTGACCAGCTAAGGAAGGCGTGAGGGGTCTCTGCAAGTTGAGCGGCAGTAAGTCCGTGTTTGACGGCAATACCTATCTCATGGATCATTTCTGAGGCGTGAGGGGCAACAACGGTACCTCCAAGGAGAACACCTTTCTTGTCAGCGATCAGTTTTACGAATCCATCACGGAAATCAGCTGTATTTGAACGAGCAATGATATTAAGCGGTGCGAGAGACTTTTTAATAGGTAAGTCGCGTTTGCGGCAGTCGTCTTCAGATAGGCCGACATGAGCAATCTCTGGAGTCGTGAAGATAATACCGGGGGTAGCGGTGTAGTCGGGGACGGCTTTGTTTTTCTCAAACATGTTGTGAGCTGCAATACGACTTTCAAGGATCGCAGTGTGAGTGTGGCTATCGCGGCCAAGCACATCGCCGGCAGCATAGATGTGTTTCACACTTGTTTGAAGGTTGTCGTTTACATCAATACCTTTAGGTGTGTACTTTACGGATGCATTCTCAAGACCGAGGTCGAGGTTGGGGGTGCGCCCAGTTGCAACAAGGATTTCGTCGGCTTTGACGTATTTTTCAACACCACCGCGAGAGATAAGAATTTTTTTGGTGATACCTTCTTTAGATACAGACAGAACACGGGAGTGGGTGAGGACTGATACGCCTTTTTGCTCGGTCAGGACTTTTTCAAGTAACTCCCCTACCTCGCTATCTTGTTTTGGGAGGAGTCGGCTGGCTTGTTCGGCGATATATACTTTTGTTCCGAAAGTTGCCATAAGCTGCGCAATTTCGACGCCATGACTGCCACCACCGATAATCAGAAGGCTTTTTGGCGGACGAATTGCTTCAAGAATAGTTCGGGGAGTAAAGAAAGGCACGTCAGTGAGACCTTGGATGTTTGGAGTTGCCCAAGAAGATCCAGTTGCAATTAGGAAGTGACTGGCAGATAAGTGCCGACGATTGACACTAATTTCATTCGGACTTAAGAAGTGCGCGGTAGCATTAAAAGCAGAGATGCCGTGGCTCTCATAAAATTTACGGTTTCCAGCAGCGCCGGTTCGCTTCACGGCGAGCTCTTTCCAGGCACGAATTGAAGGGTAGTTATAGCCAAGTGTCGAGGTGCGAAGGCCGAATCGGTCTCCGTGACGAGCTTCATCATACAAACGAGCAACATGAAGGAGTGCTTTGGTTGGAACGTCGCTCCAGTTAGGTGAATCGCCACCAAAGGTGTCAGATTCAATGATCGCAACGCGTTTGCCTGCTCTGGCAGCAATAGTCGCCGCAGCGCTACCGCCAGCGCCGCTGCCGATAACGATTAGGTCATAGTCGAATGTGTGTGATTGGGCCATCGTTAAAGTCTCCTTGATCTTTCTATAGTGTCGTTCGATGTTGTTCGTATAAATATGCAGCGTCGGGATGATGCGCGCGCAGGTGCCGGCTGGCAACAAGGCGAATATCGTGACTGGTTACTTCGGGTCGTGACTCAAGCCATTCAAGCACATAGTTAGTGACGGCATAGGCGATATTGTCAGCTTGGCCTGAATGCGCCTGTGCGCTGAGGCTGGCTGCGACAATACTTTTGTGTAACTTCGTTTTATCGAACGCTTCAGTCGGACGCTGTCCTCTGCGTTTGATAATGACGGTTGTTTCGTTCTCGGCCATTAGATTGCACCCGTTGCATCAGAGAGGACTTTGCAGACGTATACAAAGAATCCGAGGATAGCCAACGCACCACCAGCTGCAAATTGTAGGAAGTGCTTGTTGTCTTCGCGCCATTTCTGAATCGAACTAAGCTTGTGTCCACTACCGATAAGTACCCAAATGCTAAATAGGGTGAGGAGGGAAATGACAGCATAGATTGCAATACCGACGAGCTGCCATTGTCCAGGCAACTGAAGTAATACCAGCGCACTTACGATCATCGGTGCAGCGATAAACAGCAGCTCACTGACAACGGTTGTAAGTCCAAGGCTGAATGCTTCAACACCGCTCTTTGTTGCCTTGCTACGGTCACTCAGGTGACGAGCGAATGAACGGGGGATCCAAAGTGATGTTCCTTTGCCGCGGCGGTAGTAGAATATCCACACGGCAAGTCCAACACCGATCAGTAGTCCACAGACGATCGCCCATACAAACTGAGGCGCTTCGTTGCCAAATACGTGCAAAAAGACGAGTGAAATAAATGAAAGAGCAAGGAGTGTCATTACTCCTACACCGCTGACAAATCCAAAGGTAAGGCGCATCACACGAGCGTGAGAATTTTTAGCACCAATCGCGTGACCCGAAAGCAACGTTAAGACACTCACGCTCAGTTGAAAACTAGCATGAATCAGCGCGGCCAAGGTGACGATTGCGAGAGACGAGGCGATGTCCATAGATGTTTATTTTTTATATCCTCTAGCTGTATTTATACCATAAGCGTGTCACCTCAGTCAAAATATTAGCATAAGCCTATTGACTTATTAAGCCACTTGTGCTTAAATAAATACATCAAACAATAAAAACAAAAAAGGTCAAAAAAACAAAATGGACACCACAAGCAGCCAAATCGAACCAGTAACAATGAGCGAAGTATTAGAACTTGCAAGTTGGGATCGACCTAGGTCAAATGATGAACTCCGTAATTTTATCTCTACACGAGAGGCGATCGTAAACGGACAATAAGAAAACCGTAAAGAAATAGGGGACTAGTCCCCCACCAATCCCCCATCAAATTTTTATAAAAATAGAGCAGACTTCCCTGCCCTATTTTGTTTTCAATACCAAGTTGTATACTGAGCTTATGAAAGCACTCAAAATTATCGGGATCGCAGTACTCATTATTATTGTCGCTGGTGGAATTGCTGCAGGTGGATACGCTTTTGCAGTTTGGAACACGGATAACAACTCATCAAATAACACTTCAAACAACTCTAATAACAATTCGAATTCTGGAAATACTTCGAATACAACTCCAGCAAAAGTCATTACGGCAACAACTTGTAACGCAGACGAATTAAGCCTCACAACGTCACCTAGTAGTGAAAGCGGCGCCGGAACATTAGCATTTAAAATTGACCTGACAAATATCGGAAGTCGTGAATGTACTTTGGGTGGATTCCCGGGTGTATCGCTTGTAAACGACAATGGAAACCAGATTGGTTCACCAGCTGGCCGTGTTGCGAATACAACTGAAAAGACTATCACATTGAAAACTCACGACATGGTCTCATCAACCGTTTTCTACACAGAAGAGGGTAATTATGATGCTGGAACTTGTAAGGATGGCGCAACGAAGCTTCGTGTATATCCACCAAACGACACTGGATACTTAAGCGTTCTTTTGCCAAGCGACAATATTGCATGGTGTCCTAAGTTCGAAATCACCCCAGTTCAATAAACTAGCCTTAGATAAAAAGAATCCTTTGAAGTAGGGGTTCTTTTTTATTTACACAAAACCTAGTTGTTGACTTTATATAGTACTATGTATAACATAGAACTATGACCGATAAAGAAAAAAATAGTGAAAGCTACGCTGAGCAACTCGCGGTTCAGCTACGAAAAGGATTCCTCGCCTTCTGTGTGTTGAAGGCCTGCTCTAAACAAGCAAAATATACCAGCGATATTATTAGCCAGCTGCGATCTGCGGAATTAGTCGTTGTTGAAGGAACGATTTATCCGCTATTATCACGGCTGCAAAAAGATGGACTGTTAGTTCATGAGTGGCAAGAGAGCGAACAAGGTCCGCCGCGTAAATATTACCGGACGACTGAATACGGGCAAGAAGTTGCCGACCTTGTCGAAGAGAAAATTAATGCGTTGCAATCAACCCTAAAGAAGTTGTAAGGAGAAATATGAAAGATATAACAAGAATCCATATCGCAAAAGTTCCCTATAGTGTTGAACTGTCGGCGAAGAAGCAATTGGAAAAATACATTGATGAACTAGAAGCATACACGAGTGACAAAGAATTACTCGAGGACATTGAAATTCGTATTACCGAATTACTCCTCGAGCGTGGCATCAAACAAGAAGACGTCATTTCAGAAGCAGACGTGAAAGCAATTCGCGAACAACTTGGTGAGCCAAAGGAATTTATGTCCGATGACGCAACATTAGATGTTGATCCAGAGATGCTCACAAAAGAAGCAGGCCGCAAGTATTATCGAAACCTCGACAATGCCCTACTTGGTGGAGTTTTGAGTGGTGTTGCGAGTTACTTTCGAATTAATGCGCTGTGGGTACGACTCATATTTATCGCACTGACATTCTTCTCATTCGGACTATTCGTACTGCTGTACGTCGTCCTTTGGTTGATTGTTCCACCAGCGCGAACTGCTGCCGAGAAATTACAGATGGCTGGACGACCAGTGACACTTAGTTCAATCCGCGAACTGAATGATAGCGGCAGTAGTGTTGATATCGAACGCCGTGCCGCAATTATTAAGCGAGTCGGAACAATCCTGCTTGGTTTGACGGCAGTTGGCGGTGCACTTGTTTCAATTGCGATTCTTACTGCATTCACGGTTGAAGTACTAATGAATCAAAGCTCGTTAGACTACGCGTTACTTGATGAGAATAGACTCTCTATTGTGCTTGCATATGCAGCAGGTATACTTCTGACAATTCTTTTCTTGCTTATCGCAATTGCTGCGTTCGCACAAAAGTTCAATAAGCGAATCTGGGTAAGTGCGGTAATCATCATCTTCCTTGGAATCGGTTCTTTTGGAACAGCAGTTGCTACGGCAGCATACCAAGAACGCATTCACTTTGAAGAGGTTCAAAGAAATACGGTAGATACGACACTAAAGAATCCTGAAAACCTTGCGGCTGCAAAAACGATGTCTGTCGACATTCCGTCTGGCGCGAGTCTTGTGTACGTCGTCAACGAAACTGACTTCTCGATTAAACAACGTGCCTTGAAAGACTCACCAAAAGCAGCAATCAGTGTCGTCAATGGCGAGATGAAGGTTCGCCTTGCAGGGTCAGAACAAAGGAATGTATATGGCGGAGCAACGATAACCATTTACGGCCCACGGCTTGATAGCATCATCGTGAGTAATGGGTATGCTTCATACAATTCAGGCAGTCAGGCTACCTTTAAAGCAGAAGTGTATAACAATTCATCACTCCGACTTGTAGGATCACGCATCGATACATTGACAGTGAAAACAGACGGAAGCGGCCAGCTATCTGCTGAAGAAGCAGCAATCGCCTCAGTGAACGCTTCGATCTTCGGACGCTCATCGGTCAGTCTTGGAAATATTAAATCACTTAACGTTACCAACCCCGATGTCTGTGCGTCAGGTGACACTGCGCAGCTCTCTGTCCAGAATATTGTCAGCGCATCGTACTCACACAATGGTATTGAATCTGGAGCTAAGTCTTTAGAGGGGCCATGTTTGGATGTTACGTTCGCGAGTGACACGTCTTATGGAGACTACAGTTACCGAAACTAGTTGCATATTTTACTAAAGAAAAGACCCCACGTAATGTGGGGTTCTTTCTTTGGTAGTACCGACAAGAATTGAACTTGTGACCTCGAGCTTATGAGTCTCGCGCTCTAACCAACTGAGCTACGGTACCGTGATGTGTACTTACGAATAGTACAAAGATGATTCTACCAGATTACCAGTGTTATTTCCAGACTTAGCAGCGTATAATAGTAGGATAACCACGCGATACTCACTGATTGGTCCGCCAATTAAGCGTCCCTCGCGAACGGTCATTCAATTGTCTTCGGATATTCACTAATGAAACGGGTGAATGAACGGGCAATACAATTTAGGAATCGTTTCTCTATAACTATTATTAGAGGATTTTTGAAATGAATGACGAAACTTTTTTAAACGAACAAATTGAAGTGATTGCGGTATTCGGAACCGGCCAGCAGCCCTGTCGCCCACTCAAGTTTAGGCGGCCAAATGGGCGAGAGGTTGAGGTCCAAGAATTAGGCCTTAGACATCCAGTGAATCAAGGGCGAAAAACGGTCCATATGTTTGATGTGACCGACGGCGGTGCCGACTATCGCTTGGAGTTTGATAGCGAGCGCCTGACGTGGCACTTAACCATGGAGGCTGATCATTATGAATAATCCCGCGAATAGGCCCGAACACAACCAAGAGCGACCTCTCATTATGCATATCGATCTTAATAGCTGCTTTGCAACCGTCGAACAGCAAGCTCGTCCGATGCTCCGCGGCAGACCAGTCGCGATTGCTAATCGTCGAACCGATAAAACGGCAATCGTGACGGCAAGTTATGAAGCGAAGTCGATGGGCGTCAAGGTAGGGATGAAGGTCCGCGAGGCAAAGATACTTTGCCCTGATCTTGTGATCCTTGAAAGTGATCCGTCAAAGTATCGGTATGTCTATCACCGTCTGCTCGACATCATGAAAGATTATTCAGCACACGTCACAATGAAAAGCATTGATGAAGGGGTAATTGATTTTCATAATACGACGGCTGAAATGCAAGGTCGTGATTTGGTTGAGATTGGATACGAAATTAAACAACGACTAAAAGATGAAATAGGTGTGTGGATGCGTTGTAACGTAGGGATTGCGACGAATCGATTCCTTGCAAAAACAGCAGCAGGGTTACACAAACCGGATGGCCTTGATGTGATTACACCGGATAACATTCGCGAGGTCTTGGGTTCGCTGGAATTAACGGACCTGACGGGGATCGCACACCGAAATGAACATCGACTGAACAGTGTGGGAATTTTTACGCCGCTTGAATTCCTTGATGCAGATCCGGTTGTCTTGCAGCGCATTGTATTCAAGAGTGTGGTTGGTCGCTGGTGGTACGATCGGCTACGCGGCTATGAAGTGGATGATGTTGAAACGGATATCAAACGGGTAGGGCGGCAATATGTTTTAGAAAGTTTTAATTTAACACATGAGGAGATCGCGAAACGCCTCCATCATTTATGTGAATCAGTTGGTTCCCGGATGCGATCACAAGAGAAATCGGCGAGGGGAATATATGTCTATGCAAAGACACTTGATCGAGAATATTGGCACTCCTCTACCCTATCCACACTCCCCTTTTCTTCCGATCAAACTATTTATATGTTGGCGCATAAACTATTTGATAAAGCACCGGACGGATTAAAGGAGATAGGGATTCATTGTTATGAGCTTGAGCCAATCGAAGATCAACAAATCAGCTTCTTTAATGATCAGATTGTCCAAGAACGCCAGGTGACAGAAGCGATCGATGGAATCAATAAACGGTATGGTGAACGGACAATTCATTCGGCGGATACACTTGGAACCGGCATCTATGTGAAGCAAAAGATTCCGTTCGGAAGCACCCGTTATTTATAAGGCTTGTGGTTCAAGTTTGTTTCTGGTTAACTAGTAACATTAACGAGGGGCGAGTCATGGCGATCAAGAATCAGATTGATGCATTATTGCAGGAAAAAATGGACCGCAAGGACTTCTTGAAGTACACCGGTACAGTTATTCTTGGTATCATCGGCATTACCGGACTTGTTCGTATGCTTCTTGGAAGTCGTGGACTTGTGCCTACTGGTTCTGACCAGAAATCTCAAGGCAGCGGCTACGGCAGTTCTACGTACGGCCGCTAGTCAACACCTCTCACCTCTTTAAATAGTCTTATACATCTGTTATACTGAACATAAATTTACCGAGAAACTGAAACGGAGATTCTTTATGTCTGGACATAGCAAGTGGTCAACAATCAAACGAGAAAAAGGCGCCAAGGATGCGAAGCGCGGTGCTATCTTTACGAAATTAGGTAATCAAATTGCGATTGCCGCTCGTAGCGGTGCTGATCCAACGATGAATGCCTCACTACAAATGGCAATCGAAAAAGCAAAGCAGGCGAACATGCCAGTTGCGAATATCCAGCGTGCGATTGACCGTGTATCTGACAAGAACGCGGCGGTGCTCGAAGAGACAGCTTACGAAGCAATGGGTCCAGGTGGAATTGGTATTATTATCGAAACTGCGACTGACAACAAAAACCGTACATTCCCAGAAGTGAAAAACGCGCTGACAAAAAATGGGGGTCGTATTGCTGATGCCGGAAGCGTGATGTTTCAGTTTACTCGTAAGGGTGTGATTAATATCGAAGCAACAGGTGAGGACGCTCTTCTTACTGTGCTTGATGCTGGTGCAGAAGACGCAATCGAAGAAGACGGCGAAATGATCGTCTATACAGAACTTAAAGATCTTGCGAAGGTTCGAACTGCAATCTTAGATGCCGGACTGACCGTCACAAGCGCGGAACTACAATACGTGCCAAATAGTTCAGTTGTTGTTGATGAACTTGAAAAAGCTGAAAAAGTTTTGAAGCTCATGGATGCACTTGATGATCTTGATGATGTGACAAATGTGCACACAAACGCCGACATTACCGCTGACGTTTAGAAAGATTTAATACTCACTTTCTATACTAAGAAACATGCTGAAGATGTTTCTCGGAGTTTGGTTGAGTGTGGTAGTTCTTCTATCGAGTGCGTACGTCCCGTTTATTTCTGGGGCGCACGCAGCTTCAGCAGATGTCATTATTACTCAAATCCAAGCGGGTGCCGCTGGTGCACCAACGCAGGAATTTATTGTCGTATATAATAATTCACCGCTTGAGGTTGATGTATCTGGCTGGTGTCTGACAAACAAAAATAATGCGACAATCGGCTGCTTTACTCCTTCTGCAGGCCCAGCTCTGTATATACCTGGATATAAACATGCAGTCGTTGCGTCGAACACGCTCTCTATAAATCTAGCAAGTGTCGTATATGAACCACTCAGTCAAAGTAGCGGAAGTATTACGGGGAGTTTCGACAAGATTTCCTTGATCGATCATAGGGGAGCTGTTGTTGACCAGCATTCGTGGACGTCACCAATAACGAGTGGAATGCATTTTGCACGGATTGCGACACAGGTCCGTCCTACGTTTACGGTATATCAAGTAACCGAAGATGATAGCGCATCGGACTGGACAATTGTTCCAACAACAAAAATGCCAAAGGATGAGGTGAAAGTTGAAGTAATTACTGTCGACGTGTGTCCAAATATTGAAGGCGATCAACAAGTTGTCCCCTCCGGTATGGTCTTAAGCGAAATAGGCGAATGCGTTGATAGGATAATCATTACAGTAAATATCACAGAAGTTTTTCCAAATGCACCAGGAAGTGACACTGGTAAAGAGTTTATAGAGCTCTACAATCCTAATGATTTCCCTGTTGATCTTTCAGACTATCGTTTGTACGTTGGTCCTCAATATGAAAATGAGTATTTGTTTCCAGTAGACGCTATTATTGAGCCCTTAACTTACAAGAGTTTTTCAAATAGCGATATCCCTTTTAGTCTATTGAACACATCAAGCAAAATAGCACTTTCGTTAAGTGATGGAACATCTATTAGCGAAGTGCCTGCTTACCAAGATCCAAAGGAAGGGCAAAGCTGGATATTGATAGACGGCACATGGCAATACAGCGCAACTCCAACTCCTGGTTTAGCGAATGTAGCTGGTATCGATGGTGTGCAAAACGTAGAGGTGATCTTGCAGCCCTGCGCAGCAAACCAGTATCGCAGTCTTGAAACAAATCGCTGTCGACTCATCAGCTCATCAGCAGGCACTATTGCTGCGTGCAAAGATGGGCAGTATCGAAGTGAAGAGACGAACCGTTGTCGTAATATCGCAACCGATGCAAAAATCATCACGCCATGTGAAGAAGATGAAGAAAGAAACCTCGAGACTAATCGTTGTCGTAAAATTGTTACTGCAAATTCCCCAACGCCCTGCAAAGAAGGTCAAGAGAGAAGTCCTGACACTAATCGTTGTAAGATTGTGAAGAAAATGCCGAGCTCAGATTATGGTGTATTAGGTGCACAGGTAGAGAGTGGCGGAAATTGGTACGCGTTTGCCGCCATAGGTGGAGTGCTACTTATTGCGATCGGGTATGCAGTGTGGGAGTGGCACGCCGAAATAGGCAAGTTCGTGCAAAAGGTCCGCAAAAAGTTCATTCGGTTTCTTCGCGCTCGCAAGTAACATATACTAAGCGTATGAGAATCATCGGTATCGATCCAGGAACGGGTATTTTGGGGTTTGGTGTTATTGACGTCACGAACGGCAAGTTCAAGCTTGTGACTGCAGGCGTCATTCGTACTGCCCCACATACTCCGCACGATGAGCGACTTGAAGAGATATTCGATGGGCTGACTGAGATTATCGCAGAAACAAAACCAGATGAATTTTCGATTGAGAAACTATTCTTTACGAATAATGTAACCACTGCGATGACGGTTGCTGAAGCCCGTGGTGTTTCGATGCTTGTTGCGCGAAAAGCTAAACTTCCAATTGCCGAATACACGCCGCCACAAATCAAGCAATCTTTGACTGGGTACGGCAAAGCAGATAAAAAACAGGTGCAAGAAATGGTCCGGATCCAACTTGGCTTAAAAGAAGTTCCAAAACCCGATGACTGTGCCGATGCGCTCGCTGCAGCTATTACTCATTCATTGATGAGTCGGTCTTAAGTTTCGAGATATTCGAACACTCGGTCACTTTCTGTCTCCTGGCTTTTTATAAATTGAAGGTAGTATCCTGGTTTTCCTTCAAATAATGAAGTTAGTCGGTAAGGGCGCATCCAATCACCTCGTCGATCGTCAAGATAAAATCCGATGCTCGAATATCGGTCATAGCGCCAATCATCATGTAGCAGGTGAATTTCCCTTGAAACATTTAATGCCTCGTGGCGGCCTCTTAATTTATCAAAGATGAAAATCGTATCAAAAGGTAGCTCGTTAACAATATGTTTCTCTTGGAGGTATTTTCCATATGCAATTAAAAGCGTCTGCCCAAACTCTTCAATCGCAGATCTGCGTGAGGTATGAATCAAAAGATGTACGCCAGTTGGTGTCAGCGAATAGGCGAGCAGGTCAACTTCAGTTGGATATCTTTTAGAAACTCCGGGGTACTCATCAAGCTTTGCACGAGGCGAAAGATTATCTTGAATGAGCATCATGAAGAACGATTTATCGTCGTCGGAATTAAAAAATGAAATATCTTTTGCACTACTAATCCAGACATGGAAATAGCCGCTGTCATAGAATAGCGTGTTGTGAAGAAAGCTTTGCATACATCCGACTATAGTCTGGTAATCTTGCACCGAAATTAACTTTTTTCAGTACCGCATACGTTCTCTAAGAGATGTGTCATAATAGATCTATGATTGCGCACGTTTCTGGAGTAGTGGCTGAAAAATTTGCGAACTCGGTGATCGTTGATGTTCACGATATTGGGTATGAAGTGCAAGTGCCAACAAACGACTATGATCGTGTTCTTTTGGGTGAATCTGTTAAATTCTATACTTATCACCATATCCGTGAACAATCTCAAGAATTATTCGGTTTTTCATCACTTGCTGCAAAGAAATTATTTGAACTTCTTATTACTGTACAGGGTGTTGGTCCAAAGGCTGCGCTTGCGATTCTTAGTCTCGGTGCCAGCGAAGTTGTCCGTAATGCGATTGCGAACAGCGACAGCGGATTCTTATCAAAAGCGAGCGGTGTCGGTAAGAAAACTGCCGAACGTGTAGTTGTTGATCTTTCTGACAAGGTTGGCCTTGCGGTGAATATTGCACATGCAAGCGGTGCAACGACAACTCCGGCTGGCGATGAAGCCCTTGAAGCATTGATGGCGCTTGGGTACACACTTAATGACGCGATGGCTGCACTTGAAAATGTATCTGCCGATCTTCCAACAGCACAGCGTGTCACGCTAGCATTGAAGGGCCAGAGCTAATGGCAATTGAACGAATCGTTGATACAAGCGATCATGAAGAAGATGCTGATGAGCAGATCATTGAGGTTACATTACGTCCTCGTTCATTCGATGACTATGTTGGGCAAGACCGCTTAAAAAAGAATTTAAAACTTGCAATTGAAGCAGCTAAAAAACGTGAAGAACCGCTTGATCATATCCTTTTGAATGGCCCTCCAGGACTTGGTAAGACAACAATGGCAACTGTGATCGCAAACGAGATGGGGCGAAGCATTCGCGTCACGTCTGGTCCTGCGATTGAAAAGGCGGGTGATCTCGCGAGTATTCTGACGAACCTTCAAGACGGCGACATCTTGTTTATTGATGAAATTCACCGCCTTGGACGCACTGTTGAAGAGGTTTTGTATTCGGCTATGGAAGATTACAAACTCGACATTATGATTGGAAAAGGTCCAGCCGCACGAAGCGTTCGACTTGATCTTCCGAAGTTTACAGTCATTGGTGCAACAACGAGGGCGGGTGCATTGGCTGCGCCTTTACGTGATCGTTTTGGTCATATTTACCGTCTTGAATTTTACACTCCCGAAGAAATCACTCACATTATCTTAAGAGCGGCCTCAATTTTAGGAAGCGGCATCGACGAAGCCTCAGCAAGAAGCCTTTCAACTCGGGCTCGCTTAACCCCACGTATTGCCAACCGTCTATTAAAGCGTGTTCGCGATTACGCTGATGTGAACGGTGATGGAATTATTGATACGGTTATTACGACGAAAGCCCTAGAGCTTCTTGAGATTGATGAGCTTGGTCTTGATCCAGGTGATCGAAACCTTCTGATGCACATGATCGATAATTATGGCAGTGAACCTGTTGGATTAAATACACTTGCTGCACTTACTGGTGACGAAACAACAACCATCGAAGATTTCTACGAGCCGTACCTTATGCAAATTGGATTTATTGAACGAACGCCAAGAGGCCGACGTGCAACAATGAAGGC
>Ga0247815_10002784_pt1 | contig 12812 bp, 19 predicted proteins | sample UWRJL194509B1_FD_181014 | JGI IMG/M metagenome (GOLD analysis project Ga0247815, IMG submission 181014) | Plant litter microbial communities from Arlington Agricultural Research Station in Wisconsin, United States - UWRJ-L194-509B-1 | ecosystem: Environmental > Terrestrial > Plant litter >... | reverse complement strand
TATCTTTCACACGCAGTCTCTTTCACCAACCCATTTCGATGGCAGATCTTAACAAATCCACAAACCTTGCCCAATGGGTCTGTCGTCGCCAACTATTGGCACGGCAGATCTGGAGTCGCAGTCTCACTACCTGGCGCGGTGAGCCTGCACCAACCAACCTTTCGGGGCGGTTATCCTGAGTTTATTTCCTGTTTCTCCTTCTCACTAGTCCGTCAGCTTAGTATTTAATGGTGCGAAACTAGAGCATGTGATCGGGGCTGGGCTCATGATTTCTCGGCAGGCTCGCGCGTCGCGTTCTACGGTGACCTCAACAGCGATCATGGCCCAGTCGAGGTGAATCTGGATGGCCAGAAAACCCTTGTGGATACATTTCGGGCCGCCGGTGCTACACCGCAAATGAAGCTCTTTGAACGCGCCGTCGACCCGAACCAGCCCAACCATCGCATCACGGTAACTTGCCTGGAGAATAAGAGCGTATCATTCGACTATTTTGAGTGAGTCTCCAATTGCTGTGCAAAGGCCCAATTGGGCGAAACCTGTGTTTAATGATTCGCGCACAGGTACACAAGTGCAGTGCCGACATCTGACGGGTGAGTGGAAGTTCAAGTCATCAGAAAGACAACTGACGAGCCCTTCCAGTACTTCTGAGAGCCCTTCGAACACACCGAGCGCGTCGAACACACAGAGTACTTCGGACACGCCGAACTCACCGAGCGCGCCCGGCACGCCGACCCCTGAACCTACCTCGCCAACAGGTTCGGCCTCGACACCGGCTTCTTCGTCCAATGGCAGCAACACTGGAGTGGTTGTCGCCACAGTATTTGCCGGACTTGGCTGGTGCATCGTTCTCGGGCTGGTGTTCTTGTTATTTCGTTTCCGCCGCCAGTCGCAGAAGGACGATGGTTACACCGGCGCTGTTCCAGTCAGCGGCGCGTTGAGCTTCACGAGCTCCAGTAGTCCGGGGATGACCGAGGCTCGTCGATGGCCCCCGAGTGGGGCGCTGCGTGCCGACACGAGTTACTCTCCAGTGCGCACACCTCAGTTATAAACGGCGTGGAGGCCACCAATGGCTCAACTTTGCTTTACACAGGATGTCTCATCGGCTCACACTTCTCCCACGGTGCTGTCCAGCGTCCCTGCCAGATTCAGTGCTGGTACGTCGATTAAGGCTACCGCTCAAGTTGGGTATTGACGATGCGCCGTAGCTAGAGGGAAGGGTGGTGCCGCTGCCCCTCCCGACCCGCCCGCATATGTGTGATCATTGTAATCTGCAGGGTGTGTGAGAACCAAAGGGAATAGCTCTGCGACGTATCAATACCATGTAGTAACTTCTGAGTACATATTTTGAGCCTAAAGGCTCCGTCCATTCATTGCGATTGTTCCGTACGCGCGCTGCTTGCCATTATGTTATCGATTAACTTGTTGGCGTAGGAGCCCCCAAAGTAAGGACTCTCGTAGCGTCTCTGTCTCTCAACTTTCATTGCGGTGCGCAGACTCACACTGCCGTGTTAGTCGGGAATAGCTTGAACGCTAAGCTGGCCATGGGCCAGTCTTCATCGGCCTGAGTTTCGCTGTCCAACCTTCTCCTACCTGATCCGCGGCCTTGCACGGCCCCTTCTTACTGAGACGAGTTTTCATGAGATTCTCGCAAGAACCTTGTGCGTCTCCAAAAAGAAACAAGCGGGATGAAGGCGTTGCTTGAGTAGTAGGCACTCCCGGGCGGAGAGGTTTTGCTAAAAGTTCATGGGCGAGGTTTGCTTGCAGACCTCCTGTCTTTCGATCGCGATGTCTGATTTAAATTTAGTCTGGGGGTGCTTCTGGCGATAGCACAAATCTTACCAACAAGTTTCAATTCAAGATGTTCGCAACCCGGATGCATGCTTGCGCATTGAATGCTCACGGGCCGGAATAATGTCAACTCCTCGCATCTACACGAGAGTTGCAGTCCGGATTGACACATCGTCCACCAGGACGCTACAGAGTTATCTACAGTATCTGCTTGTCAAATGCTGCAAGTCATAATATCAGACACCTCGCAAACAAACTGTCAGGCTGTTGCCGCGAACAGAACCCCGATCTTCACACCATGCCGTAGATCATGATTGCCGCAAGTCCATCGAGAAGCGGTTTGGGTGCAAGAAACAATGCGCTGATCGTATTCATAGTCCGCCGCAGTCGGCAGCAGAGCGGGAGAACAGACGAGGCCGACAACCTCGCTCTTTCTTTCAACGAGCAGCTCCAACCTGGATACCCTGACCTGAAACTTTTTGAACCCGGGCATGCAGTCGTAAAAGGGTTGTGTCATTCAAAACAGCCCCTTCGCAACGTTTATGCCCGAACTCTGGTGTAGAGCTGATCCGGACCCGACGCAGTGGGATCGTCAAGCACGTGTGGGGATCCCCTGCTCTCGATGCATGCCCACAAACCTACGCCTTTTTCTGAGCTCAGAGCTCACTCTAAGCCCTCGTGGAGTACTCAAATATGCAGAAAATTACGTGGCTTCTGACTGGAATTGACCCTCTTTCAGCAGACGGTCAGGGCACGTTTCCTGGCTGCTGATGCTAGCCGTTGCAAGATGCTCCCTAACGGGCATCGGATTCGTAGCATCACGGGCCACCTCCACACACTCTCTTCTCCTTCTCCCTTCTCCTTCTCCCCTTTCTTGGTTTGTGGTCTGGACGCGTGTTCGTGGACGAAAGTATGTCTGGACTCGCGACCTGCGATTCTCTTTAGCGCTACTGACGCCGACGCCACCGGTAGCGCACCTGCGAGATGCGCATTTCGCTCGCCTCGCATGTCCAGGGTGATGTGGTTGGGTACGACGCGCCAGACCCCAACTTTGACCACGGCCTGCCTAACCTGATGAAACGCGCGCCTGGCGATCCCGACGAGCCGGCTGTGGCATTTGCGTTGCTCAAGGACGCACAGTCGTGCGAGCCCACGAATGTGCTTTGGTACTACGCAGGCAACTTCCCCGACGATGCTGCTTGTGACATTATCATTACGAACGTCAATGTCCCACAGACAGCACCGCCTCCTGTGCCATCTGTCTCAGCGACACAGGCACTACGACGCGACGCGGGGAACTTCAAACTTCTCGGGCGACAGACGGATGGCTTCGTTCCAATTACGGCTACACTCGTTCACGGTGCTGACATCCAGACGGCAAACCATAGTGCGTGGGTGCCAGAGCTGGCTGTGCCGTCAGGGTGGTATCAGCTGGCGGGCAAAAACACAGACCCTGCCAGTGTCACGATCTACTTCAGCTCCTCGTACTTCTTCGTAGCAAGCGGCTCAGACAACTCGTGTCTCCCCGCTGGGACCACTCCGCCTAACGATGGCAACAACCACGATGGCTCCTCGACGACAACGCCGCAAAGCGAGTCGGGCGGGCCAGGTCAAACTCTAGTGGCGCCCCCTATCTCCTCACCCGCCGGCGTCGAGTCGCCGCCTGACGGTTTAGAAAGCTCAGGTCCCAGCCGAGCTAGCATGATCGCTGGAGCAGTTTGTGGTATCATAGCTGTGCTCTTGTTATTGGTGGCCTTCCTGGTATGGCGGTTCATCCGTGCGAGGAGGAGACGATATGCCAACGTCGACGCCTCCGCTCCAACCCGACCACCACATATCAGTGGTTGGAGGAGGTCTCACGATGACTCTGTTGTATCCAAGCCGAAGCGGAAGCCGCCACCAGCGGTCGTGGTGGATGACTTTGACGCCGCTTTCAAGCCACAGCCCTGGACCCAGATCCCCGCTTTGACGCACGAACCCCCTGCCAAGAGCCGTGCCACAACACCGGGAGCATTGTCAGTCATCTCACCGCCCTCAATATCTTCGACCGTCGCGACAGAAAATGCGTCGCTGCCGTCGCAGCATGTTCATTTCGCCATCCCGACGATCGTGGCTGTTCACGGCGACGACGTGAGCAGCGAGTCAGGCGATGACCACCCAACCGGGGCGACATCGAGAATTTCGATGGTTCCCAGTGGTGACAGCGACATCACGAGGAGCTCGTTTGCCGACGAACGTGAGCAGCTACAGGAGACCTTTCTTGTCCCGGTCACGCCAAACATCATCCGCGACGGCGTCATGTCCCGCACCTCCTCCGTCGGATCTGACAGGAATATTGGACCCATAATCTTCACGCCATCCCTAATCACTGGCGTCGACTCGGAGAGCCCAATGGCAGAGGCTCAGGCGCAGTTCGTCATGGTGCCAGTACCTTCGCCACGCCTTATGGTTCCTTCGCCCGCCGTTACGGCTCGGTCGGTGCGCTCTAGTCGTGCTACTACACCCATCCGTAGCTCTGGTCCCACCAGGATGAGCCCGGCATTTATCATGCAAGTCTCCTCACGCCATGTGTAAGTTAGTACTTGCTTGCTTCCTCAGATAAGGACCTTCCCCACGTTCTGTTTTCTTTACACCTGGCGTCTTGTTACCTTCGTTACCGCGCCGCCAGTACCACACACTCACCCCTGCGTCCGCGCCACCGGCCAAACACGCTGACATTGACAAGGCGTAGGGGCGGCGCCAGGCGCGCCGACATGGTGTTTCGCTCGTTCTCTCCTTTCCTTCGCTTCAACCGCATCATTTATTCTTTACATATGACCAAGCTCCACGTGGCAGCTTTATCGGCACTGTCGATTTGTATCCATCTGTATCCGCAATTGACGTTCGCGGTTCGCACTTAAGCATTATGAGGGGCATGTGGCTTGAGCGTCAAGACATCCTGGGGCAGTATCCCGGACCCTAGTGTTGAACACGCTCTTGCCGCATCCATGAGCGTCGAATCACGCTGTCGTTGATCACTCTGGGATTCACATGCTGGACAGGTTCGGCGAACTGCCGCGCGGGGATACACGACTTGGCCTCGTTCCGTTACGAACCCCACGACCAACACGCGCACCGTTCCGCACCTAGAGCAACAGTCGCCCCTCTATCATGACTTCTACTGCCGATGCTATTCTGAAGAAGGTGCCACATGGTACGCGACAGTCTTGTCAAGGTCCTGATTTGCAGCTCACTGTTCTGCTGCTCAGTGGCGTTCTTATTGGCCGCACAGGTCTGTTCCACCAATTCAATTACTTCAAAAGCTGAACTGTAACCATTTCGCTTAGGCCGGCGTATATTTTGGCTTGAAGGTGAGTAGCGCCTTGACTTGAAAGACTCGCGCTGAAATGTGTTCCGTTGTACCAGTGGTATCTCGACTCCAACAACGAGCAAAAGACTCGTGTGCAGGTAACGCTGGAGCGCTTGGGCAAGAAAGGTGTTTCGCTATCATCATATGAAGGTGCGTCGCATGCGCGCAGCAGGCTTTTGAGCTTGAGCTGAAGACGAACGCAGAAACCATCGCAGCGGGTATCATATTGCCCGACGACATTGAAGTCGGCTTTGACGGTGAGTTGTCACTTATTTAAGTCTGTTTTGTGTTCTGACCGGGCTGGACAGACGTCGGCGGGTTGGACTCCATAATCGCGTCCCTGCGCGAGTCTGTCATTTTCCCACTCCTCTACCCTTCACTCTTCAAGTCTAGTTCATCTCTTCTCGGCGCGCCTAAGGGTGTATTACTACACGGTCCACCCGGGTGTGGCAAGACCATGCTTGCAAAGGCTCTGGCACGAGAGTCCGGTGCCACTTTCATCAACCTCTCGATGAGCACGCTGTCCAGCAAATGGTACGGCGAGTCGAACCAACTGGTCGCAGCAGTATTCGGCTTGGCCAAGAAGGTCCAACCGTGCATCGTCTTCATGGACGAGATCGACTCCTTCCTCCGCGAGCGCAGTCGCGGAGACCACGAAGTCTCGAGTCAACTCAAGGCCGAGTTTATGACCTTATGGGACGGCCTCACGAGCGGAAGCGACCGGATTATCGTCCTCGGCGCGACCAACCGGCCACACGACATCGATGAGGCATTCATGAGGCGAATGCCCAAGCAGTACGCCGTCGGGAAACCAACGGCAGAGCAACGCGCAAAGATCCTAAGACTGGTGCGCACGTGGTGAACAACCGCGCGCGAATTCGAACTCACGATTTCACAGATGCTGAAGGGCACCCACTTGTCACCGGACTTTTCGATTGAGCGGTTGGCAGCGAGGACGCGCGATATGTCGGGCTCCGACCTCAAGGAGCTGTGTCGAAACGCCGCCATGGTTCCCGTCCGCGAGTACCTGCAGAAGAACGGCATCGACGCTGAAGCAGTCAGGAGAGCGCAAGAAACTGTGAGCATTCTGTGTATCATCGAATGGCCAATGCACGTAAACTGATCGGGCATCCAGGGATTCTCCTTACGACCACTCTCGCTCACAGATTTCACGGTCGCCGAAGCGCAAGCCGTCGCATTCGCCGAGTTTCCGGACGTGCAGCAGGACTCGCTCGATTAGATTTGCTCCGAGACGGCCTGTCCACATGCTCCCCACTCATAGAGTTGCTTCATTGCTTACATCGGAGGTCCGCCTGCCAGATGCCACATGTGGCTGTGTGTGTATGTGCCAACGCGGCACGGGCACCGTCTGCTCATGATGCCGGGCTCAGCGCGCTGTGCGCGCCCTAGTTCGCCCCTCTGCCCAGTATCAGTACAATCCCGGCGCTGGCGTCGACGTTGTTCTCGATGCGCATCCTGCCATTCCGTCTGTGACAGAGAATTCGCACGGCCAGGCACTGACCGATGTCCAACGGCTGCAGTACTTGCTTCGAATTGTTTGCACTGCGGACAGTTGGCTTTGCCGTGCCCGTAATCAAGCGTGTCGACGAGCATGCAACGCAACCGGAGTTGTGTGCCGTCTGCACCGTTGACGTTTGTTGAGAGTTATAGTCCGGTCCCGCGATGATGGGATTGCTCGTGCTAACATGGATTAGCGACACCCGCAACTCACAGCCTTGATGAGCCCGTGGCGTCGGGGGTCGGTGGAACAGGGTATCAATGGCCCGAAGTCACAGCCTGGTGCCTTTCCGGGCAGGGTCGCTGAGCAAGCGGACGAATGATCAGGACAGCTTTGTGCCACGGCGGACTCGCGGTGGCTTCCCGGCTTCGCCTCGAGCGCGGAGCATCTTTGATGAGCAAGCAACCCTCCCCTATAAGTCTCCTCGCCTGCGCGCGCGCGAGGGCAGCGCATCTTCCACTTCTCCCCCGCGTCTCGCGGTCTTTCTATTGCACCCAAACTTCTTCAAATCTAGTCCGGATTCGGGAGTCGCCATTAGCTTGTGCTCAGCGCGGCACCAAACAATCCCGAAATGAGTCTTCAGCTCCAGGTCCTTGCGATCACAGATATCGAGACATGCTCGAGCTTGACCATTGGCTGGAGTGGGATTTCTGCTCCTCGCGATAGTCGATTCAACCTCCAAATTCTGCAAGCGTCAGACACGGCAGGTACGTGCAGTCTGTCGTTTACCATGTTCTGGGCCTTCTGCGTCACAAGCGCCGTGCTGACCATTCCTTGCCTTCTCCCAGGGTCTGACCCGATCTCTATTGGCCAAGCTATTTTCGACGACGCTCAGTTCCGCTGGCTGCGCGTCGCGGTCGGCCCAGGTTCGTACATAATCAACGCAACACGGGCTAGCAACACATCCACCCTCGTCTTCCAACCTACATTTCCATTCACGGTTGTGGCAGGCACCGACATTTCTTGCGTCCAATTCTTCAGAGAGGGGCTCTCCACGTCAACTACTGCTACCACTACAACCGATATTGCACCCACAAACTCAACGCCAGCAGGAGACGGCGGCTCGCCGAAATCCAACATCGCAGTCATTGCGGGTGGCGCTGCCGCAGGTGTTGTTGTCCTGTTGCTCCTTGCTGGAATGGTCTGGCTCTGGCTTCGGCGGAGGAAGCATGCCCCTGTTGCGGTGAGGAAACGCCGTACCACACTGAATAGCAGCATCCGCTCGCTTGGTCAAGACAAAGCCGGGTCTCTCGGCCATGGTTCCGACTCCATACCACTGACAGTCGTGATGCCCGTCCCACCCTTGTCCCCGCGACAACAAACACAACAAGCCCCACAGACGGGATCGGTATATACAGCCTACCCACGATCATTACCCCCGCCTCCACCGGAACATTCCTTGGAGCCACAACACCGCGCGGCGCCTTACGCGGAGTCGACGGCGATGAGCGATGACAGTTTCGCCGAGGAACGCGATGCATTACGAGCAGAATTCCAGTCCTCCGATGGTACAACATCTGCTGGTGGTCGTGGGAGAAACGGACGCCCGTTCAGTGCCATCGAGAGCAGTGTAGGCACCGATGCTGGGCTTGGACTGGAACGGGATCGAGTCGGTGGGACAGGTGCACCGCCAGTGCCATATAACGATAGGAGACCGAAGCAGATGACCTTTGCTGTGAGCAATCCGGACCACACCGTCTGGGAGGACGAGGTCTACGGTGGGAGGACGCATGCATCAAGGAGATGATCACGACTCGTAATTTATGCACTAGCGCCGCGAGCATCGCGTCTACCCCAGGCCACCCGTCGCTTACAAGATGTACATGATAGCAGGCCGAGATGCCTTGTAATTCTCAATTGTCTGAACGTCGGTAGACTTGCGATCAGGCTGATACAACGTCTGCCAAGTTGAGACCCTTTGCGACCCATTCGACAATATGCACGGTGATTAAAAAGGGTGGCAATGGTCTACTGATCGTAACTTAAGATGGCGGCCATTGCGGCCAGTATTAGTATCTTTTCAGGGTCGTCTGATGCTGCCAGACATAACCCCATCTAGTCGACTAAACATCACATGAGCTTATAATTGACATTTCTTGCTCGGGAGTGCTACATGTGCGAGGTGCACACCAATTAGTTGAACCCGAGTGAAGTTCGGAAGGAGCCGGCACTCATGTTGCATCACACCCAGCACCATATTTAGATATTTCGCTCGTCTATTACATGCATCTCGTTTGATCGACAACCTCGAGGTCGCAGAGAGTGCGCGCATAATTAGCATCCACTTCATAACCGCTCGCACACCACTACTAGATATTCGACATTCGAGTCAAGCTCACCAGTTTGTTTAGCGTCGTCTTTGTACTAGACAATTCAATTCATTGTCCTGTTCTAAACCCATGTTACTCGACGATATGTCGAGGGCATTACATCGTCAGACCCGCCCTGTACCTCGCTCTTCAGTCACGGTGGACTGCGCTTCAGAACCTTGGGACCCTCCCGCTTCAAACATAGCCCTTGCCCAACTTCTCTGTCCTGAACCTCCGCCGCTCGCAAGCTGCTCTTCGCTGTTGTGCGATGCTATGGTCATAGTTGAGCTGACCCTGCTTGCTTCAGGTACTTTGAGTGGAACTCGGAGTCTCTCATCATCCGGTGTAGCAGGAAGTGGACGTCCGACCTTTCGCGGTTGGAGCGGAGCTGTTGGAAGGACTGATGGCGGAGTTGAGCCTCCATTGTGCGACCCGACCGCAGTCGTTGCAGACGCCTGGTACACATTTTTGGCTGCCGAACTCGATCGCTCGGTGCTGTTACTGGCTGTACGGCTGGGATCGGCATTGGCGAGGACGAGTTGCGTAGGAGTAACAGAACCGTCGGATAACGGTGTCGCTGGTGTTGCTGCGCGACCCCATCCCATGTTGGACCGGTCGCGCTCGAGTGCCAAAAGAAGAGTATCGTTGGATCTACGAGAGCGGTATGACCTGACTTTGGTATCGTCTAGAAGCATGACGAGATCTTTGGCACGCCAGGTTCCGTCTCCATCCGTCTTCGCGGGTAAAGCGATGCTGTCATTCGGTCGCCGCAAGTCGTCGCGCTCCATTGTGTGGGAGCGCGACCGGGTGAGCTGAGTGAGACGCGAAACGCCGCCAGCACGGTCAAGCCGCGAATCGAATCTGCCTGGCTCGCTCTCTTCATCGTGAAGCTCTTCTCGGTGCTGAAGGTGTGCAACAAGCATTGATGCGTTGTCCTTTACGTCTTGGGCTCTGCAAGTGCACTCAGTCATTTTAGCGCCAGATGACCCCATAAGACGCACGTCAATCGATATCTCGTTGGTGTCAGCCCCTTTCCAAATGTTCTATGAGAACGTGTATATCAGACGCCCGGATCAAACCATGTCCGCGGAGATCCTCGGACGAGTGTCACACACACCTTGTCACATGATTACTACAAACAAGCGCCGCTGTGAAGTTGACGAGATGCAGGGCCGCTATTCCGAACAAGGAGCGGTATGCTCGGCGCAGTACGCTGGTCTGAAAATGCAGCAACGGAGCTTTGCAACCGCGGCCAGGAATGAGCGCGGGTGCTCGTGGGTAGCATTGTCGTGTGAATACCGCTTGATCTGAAGACCTATGTCTTAGTGCGACTCTTTGAGCGGGACAAGGTCTCACATTGTGGCGTGAAATATCCGCAGCATCGTAGCTGCGACATAGTCAGTACGCTTGTAGACGTCCAGCCCTCGAAGAAGCTGCGGCGTACCCCATTCTGCACAGTCAACCGTACGGTCGAGGGTGGTGCCCACCATTGACTCCAGGCAAGATTCATTTTACCTTCGAGGTTCATGTTTGCGCGGTTGTAAGCGCAATAAGCGGGTAGGATGAGCGTGATGAAACAAGGCACTAGGAGGACCGAGTAGAGTGCAAGCAATGGGCGAGCGTTGAGTAGCACGCCAGTGATTCCGATGAGCGACGTGACAACGGCGACTACAGCAGCGATGAGCAGATCTTTTGGGGGCCCCTAGTATGAGTACAAAACTTTGGCCAGGAATACGGTTGCAACTTACAGGTGACTATATCGGGATTCGTTGCAGCGAAGACATCCGCGTTCTCAAAAGCTGAGCAAGTGTACCCTCATCAATGACTGTCGCGACGAGGTTTTAAGTGATGAACTTGCCGTGCAGCCAAAGCATCAGTCCAAGGATGAGGCCGACCATCCCGTACACCAAGACCGAGAGTACGGAGGCCAGCAGGTACCATTTGAATGACGTCCATGCACCCCAAGATTGAAGCTCTATTCCGAATCCGAGAACCCATTTGCGCGTCTCCAGTTCATCCGGTAGAGTGTGTGGGAGTGGAAACTTGTGCGGATGGTGCGTTAGTGCGAGGCTGGTTGCTGAACTGGCACCGGCGCGTGAGCGCTGACTTGCCACCGCGTGGCGATTCCAAGACTCTCGGGCAGTGGTGGAATAAGACGATGTAATGGTGTGAGTGCGTTGCGAGACGGTCGAGAACGATGGAATGGTGTCGACGCGAACTTGGTCAACAAAAGAGACGCGTTTGCGCGCCGGTGGTGGGAACAGTGATTGAGCCGCGGTCGTGGCTGCCAGGCCATCTGGGTGGCGCGAAGCGGCCGAGCGCTTGCGTAATGTAGAGCGTGTTCCAGCTAAGACGCTAGGCAGGCGAGGACCGGCAAGCGTGGAGGCGTCCATGTGGCGTGGGAGAGCAAGACAGAGCCCGGAGCAATTCCTTTCGCGGCTTGCGGCGAGCCGGCGCCTATGCTCGCCGTGCTCGTTTCACTCTGACCCTCAGATCACTCGCGCACGCTTCTATCCAGTCAACCTCCTGCAATGTCAGACTTTCGAAAGAAGGCCCGCACGTTTCTTAGGGACACCTTCAGCCGTTCTTCGCGTTCTGTCTCGCGCACACATTCGCACAGTCCCGCTCCTCCTCCCACGCCTCCAGATCCACCGCCAATTCCCTCAGCGCTCGCATACGTAAACCCTCCAAAATCATCTTCGGCGCTTGGTACCACAGGCTCGGTGATTTACGAGCTTCTCGCAACAGCTCGTGACGGCGCAGATCTGTGCCTCCCGCTCAAGGCAGCCCTTGTCGGGGTTGTCAAGATTTGGGACATTTGCGAGGTATGTTGCACCAATACGCTTTGCATAAACTAACGAGGAAGTATCAGCGAACGAGTCAGGTGAAAGACGAATATCAGAGGGCCAACGGCAAGCTCGCGCACCTGCACAAGATTGCGATCGCCTACGGCAAGGAGAAGGGACTCGACGAGAAGCTTCAAACTCGCCTGGATGAGATATCTGGGTACGCTCTTCGCCTAATGAACGTGACTGTGCATTGATATTTGTATGCAGCGTCCTCAATCAGTTGACCACATTCGCCCAAGAGAAGGAGGATCGCGGGCTACTCATTCGCGTATTGGAATCTAATGAGGACGTTGCGACTATCAAGCGCTTGCTCGAAAGGGTTTCCTCACTCCTTGAAGTGTTCCAGGTGCGATGATTTACTTTGTGACTGCTTGACCAATGACTGATGAGTGGCTGTAGTTTGAGAGCAACGTCACCGTCGAGCTATGTCTCAAGGATATTCTTCAGGTTTAGCGATTCATGTCGTTCGTTTCAGTGTCACTGAATTACTATATCTAGCAACTGGCAGTGACAGAAGAGCAACGCGTCACAGCAGAAGCAGCACGGCTTGCGACGGAGGAGAAACGACTCGCGAAGGAGCTTGCGAAAGAGCTTGCAAAGGATCAGGTTCGCTTAATCCTCCCGCTGCTCGGTGCTAAATCTTACACGCAACAGGAGAAGGTCATGAAGACGATCAAGACAGGTGATTTCGTCTGCAAGCTATGTGGTCCTTCTCTGATGCCTTGCAGTTCTTGGTGACAACTTCGTTTCTCAAGCAGCACACGATGAGCAACCGACTCGCGCTGGGTGCATGCCTGGCACGCGTGAGGGCATTCTGAACAAACTCGTTGCATGGGTCTTAACCGAACCAACGGCCATCTTTTGGCTTGCTGGAATGGCAGGCACTGGCAAGACATCAATCGCCGTCACTCTATCGCGTATGCTAGAGAAGGAACCTGCAGTAATGATGGGCGGCGGCTTCTTTTGCTCCCGCTCTGCCGGCTCTGTCGCGCGAACGG
>Ga0247815_10002783_pt1 | contig 12814 bp, 9 predicted proteins | sample UWRJL194509B1_FD_181014 | JGI IMG/M metagenome (GOLD analysis project Ga0247815, IMG submission 181014) | Plant litter microbial communities from Arlington Agricultural Research Station in Wisconsin, United States - UWRJ-L194-509B-1 | ecosystem: Environmental > Terrestrial > Plant litter >... | reverse complement strand
TTCCATCTTGTGGGCGACTGTAATTTTCGCCGGCGGGTCATCGTGACTTAGATCAGCGTGTTTAAACATATTCTCTACCAGCGTAATGATGACCAGCGGTATAATCTTTACTCCCCTGAGGTTAAGCTCGTCATAGTCAATGTCCATAAATAAACGGCCGCTTTTCCTCAGCTGATGCAGGTAAATAAGATTTCTGACTTGTAGTAATTCTATGAGTATCGGGTATTCTGTCTGGCCATCGCGGATATTGACTGAGAAATGCATAACGTCTGAGAGTACCATAATTAAATCTGCCGTTTCAGGAAGCATTTTTCTTGTTGTAGAGAAAATGATGTTCAGGGTATTAAACAACAGGTGTGGATTGATCTGCGTTTTTAGCAGTGTGTTTTGAGATTTCATGAGCTCATTCTGGGTCTGTTGATGCTCAATTTCTGCCAGCAATTGTTCCCGCTCCTTTTTTTCGGCACGCTGCCGCTCTTTTAGAAAAGTAGTCAGGTAATAATATCCGGCACTAAGACCTACAAATAGCAGAAACCGATAAAGGCTCCGCAGTAAACTGCTTTTAGAATAGCCTAACAGCAGCTGGTTCCAGTTGCCTGATACGTCGCTCAACAGTACATCAAGCAAAATAGTGATCAGGTAATAAACCAGAAAAGTGCCGGCAATGCCAGCCGGCAATAAAATATACCGGTAATACCTGTGACTGTTTGCACGCGGCATGATCTGGTGCGCAAAGAAATAAAACAGTGCAATATTAAGTGTGTAAAAAGCGGTATAAAATGAGATACTGGCAAATGTATTGCTGATCAGACCAACCATGATAATCTCATAGCTGATAAATAGAAACCAGCAAATCAGATGGACTCTGTAAGATCTGATGCGATCTAAAAATGTAGTGTTTTGCCGTAACATATCATACATTTCATGTAACCTTTTCTCCGCGTATTAGCACAAATAGCATTTGTGCGTAATTGGGAAGCTAGCTGGCGTAATAATTTTCCTATGGCCATCAGGCCATACTAATTTAGCATAAAAAAACATTATGAAAACAAAAAAAAACATCATGACCCCGGTGAAGAAAACCGTAGTCACTTTTAAGTCCAGGAGACAGAGCAGCAAGCATGCATCTACGGATCCAACAGGTCAGGTAACGAACATGACGACATGCTCCACAACTACCAGTTGCTAGGATGAGCTTACATTATCCGGATTGATGCCGGATAATGTTTCAGCGTCCTGCTTTTCTTGCCGATTGAAAAGTGTTCTGTTTGAGGTACGCTATAAATGCAGCCTTATACATCAGGCCGATCGGAATAACCATCCCATTGGTACAATGAATCAGATGACCATCAACATGATCGATATAATATTTAGCCACCATAAAAGATTTCTGAACGCGGATAAATGCATTATCACCTCTAAATTTTGCTTCGAGCTCCTTAATTGTTAAATAGGCAACAATCTGACCCGAGGCCGTATGTATCTTAACATAATTATCAAAGCCTTCAATGGCTATAATCTCAGCCGGGTTGATACGTATCAATTTATTCTTCTGATCGGCTTTAATAAAGAATTCGTCCCTTGTGGTTTCCCTCAACCCGGATACATCATGCTGAGCAAATCTGCTTTTGAGCAAACGATTGACAACCAGCGCAAACTTGCTCATCATAATCGGTTTTAACAGATATTGATCGGCATTGACTTCGAAAGCCCTGAACGCAAATTCAGTATGGGCTGTAGTAAAAATAAGAAATTTGGTCCTACCACGTAGCGCCTCGGCAAGTTCAAGTCCGGTGATCTCAGCCATTTCAATAGCAAGAAAGATAAAGTCAATTTCTTCGTCTGAGGAAATTTCTGCCAATGCCTGAAGGGGATTGTTATAAGTTTTAAATACCGCCATACCAGGCATATTTTCAATGTATCCCTCGAGCAACTTAGCCGCTGCAATCTCGTCGTCAATAATGATGCAATTCCAAACCCCCGCCATTTAATACGTTGATAATAAACGTACCAAACTTATACAATTCTGCGATATTACACTGAAACAATAACATATTAATTATTAGTTTATCACTACAAAATATTGTGCGCTGTTCTGGAGGCCTCCCAGCCCACTATGGCTGATTTACGTTTGGCACCCCAATGATATTGTCCTATTTCACCAGTGGATTTGATGACGCGATGACAAGGGATGAGCATGGCGACCGGATTTAAGGCGACTGCCGATCCAACTGCGCGACAGGCTTTGGGACTATCTATTTGCGCAGCCAGTTTTGCATAGGTTGTTAAGCCTCCGGAGGGCACATTGAGCAAGGTCTGCCATACCTTTAGCTGAAAGGAAGTCCCCTTCAGATGCAGCTTAATCTCGTCGATTTCCGACCAGTCCTGTAGAAAAATAAGGCTTGCTGCTTTTTGAAACTCATCTGTAGCCCGTTGATACTTTGCCGCAGGAAACTGCCGCTTTAATTCAGCCAATGCAGACTCTTCCCCATCATCGGCAAAAGCCATATAGCAGATTCCCCTGGTTGTAGATGCAACTATCAACTGGCCAAAAGGGCTAGTTAAAAAGCTATAGCTAATCTGCAGGCATATGCCTCCTTTCTGATATTCGCCAGGTGTCATGCCCTCAATCTTAATAAAAAGATCGTGTAATCTTCCTGTGCCTGAAAGTCCGGTATCAAGGGCTGCCTCAAATAAATTAGACTGCTTGTCGCGCAGCATGGACTTGGCATAATTGATACTGAGATATTGTATAAATTGTTTGGGTGTTACCCCCGCCCAGTCCTTGAACATCCGTTGAAAGTGGAAGGCGCTCATGTTCACATGTGCAGCCACCCGCTCCAAACTTGGCTGCGCTTTGAAGTTTAACTTTAAAAAATCAATTGCTTCTGCAATACGATGATAATCTAATTCTTCCTGTGTTTCCATATCGATAGCTAAATTACGGCAAGAGCATTCGTTTTAAACCCGAATCTTGCTAAATCTCATCAATTAAGAAAAAACTACGCTGCAAATGGTGTAGCGCTTAGAGGACAACACGCGTATGATCCGGCTAAACACCATACACTATGCACTGAAAATGAATGAATTGAACAGTTCAGACCTATCGTGTTCTGATAAAATTACCCCAAATTACTAAGTATTTCAGGCAATATATGCTGCCTGTATATTGATCATTAATTCGTTTCAGGTCATGAAAGAGGAAAATATTAGCATCAGAAAACAAACAACACCACTTAGCCGGAGGATTATACAGCTTCAGGAACAAGGCTTCACCTATGACTTCGAGCATGCAGGAAGGTTTCTGATTTGTGTACAAACCGGTGTTGAACTCGATATCAGCGCTATTAAAATTGTAAGCCTGGACTGCTTTATGCCGCCGGGAGCAGAAAGACGTTACCTCTACGCACTGGAAAGTGAAAGCGGTTTCAGGGGGATAATGCTGACCAGTTCAAGGTCGCTGGATCCTGTCTATCCATAACAAATCGCAATGAAGCCCGTTTAATAAGATAAACAGCTGTACCCGTAACGATACATTACGTCAACATCAATTTGTATATCAACACCTTAGCAAAATAACTGGCATAGCAATTGAAGTTAAACTGATAACCCAACCAACCTATAAAAACTGAACCAATGGCAAATCTCTTTCCAATTAGCACAGCAAGCAATACTTTTGAAAGATCAAAAAGACTTATCCCCCTGCATCACCATGACAGCAGTTATGCGCATCGCATGAGTGAAATTATTATATCCCTGCATCAGAAAGGATATGTCCTCGATTTTGCGCAGGATGAAGCAGACCAATATTTTTGTATACAACATGATCAGAAGCTACCTTGTCAGCATATTACTGTTGAAGAAGAATTTCATCAATTAAATAATACAGGTATGCCAGTGCATATTTATGGTATATGCTGTATGGACAATGGATTAAAAGGCATTCTGATAGACAACAAATCCCTAGCTGGCAGTCAGCTGATGAGTTAATGGTATTGTAAACCAGAAGGTAGATCCGCTTCCCATTATACTATCAACGCCTATCATTCCACCATGTCGCTTTACAATTTCCGATGAGATATATAGGCCAAGCCCCAGACCCGAATACAAAGTTCCGGAATGGTCTGCCCTATAGTATTTTTCGAATAAGTGCATGCGCTGATCTTCCGGAATGCCCGGGCCTCCATCTTTAACAGAGATTTTGGCACTGCTACCTTCCTTTTCAATAATCAGAAAAATCTTTTTATAATCAGGTGCATATTTTACCGCATTGTTGACCAGATTGACGACGACCTGTTCGATCTGGTGTTCATCTGCATACATTTTGAGATCAAAATCACCCTGGACGATAAGTTCATAGATGCCTGCCGAACGGACATGCCCGCAACAGGAATCAAGTACATCAGCAATGATAAATGGCGTTTTATCCAGCCGCAATTGTCCCTCGTTCATTCGGGTAACGTTGAGCAGATCATCAATAAGGCTGGTGATTTTCTCCATACTCTTTGTGCTCTGGTCAATCAAACGGGTGGCTTTTGTAACATCCTTATCCTGCATTCTGCTCAGCAGTTGCAATGAAGCTTTCAATGAGGTTACCGGTGTTTTCAATTCATGACTGGCGATGCTGATAAATTCATCTTTTTTTAGCAATAATCCCTTCGTCGTTTCTTCCGATGCTTTTTCCATGGAAATATCGAGCACAGTACCAATAAACCTTGTTGCTATCTTCGCCTCGTTAAAGTAAGCTTTTCCTTTAGACTTGATCCACCTGATCTTTTTATCTTTTCCTGCAGTACGGAATTCAAGATTAAAATCTCCATTCAAATCACCATTTAAGGTATCGTTTATAGTCTGATCTGCATAAGTTACATCATCAGGATGAACCGCAGCGATCAACATCCCATAATCGATCGTACCTTCAGTAAGGAGGCCGAATAACTCTCTACTGCGATGGTCAAATATCAGCTCCCTGGTGTCCGGATTATAGTCCCAGGTGCCGATACCGGCAGACTCAATGGCAAAATGAAGGCGTTCCTTACTTTCCTCGAGTAAACGCTCCGCCTCCGCCAGCCCTGCTTCAACTTTACGGGCATCACTAAGATCATGTATAGCCAGCAGGATAAGTTTCTCCCGGGTGTGGGTATCAAACTGTCTGGCAGTTATCCGCACGACTTTTGCCCCAATGCTATTGAAAATATGACTGACTTCAAATGCCTTAAATGAGCCTTGCTCTGGCAATATGGTTTCCAGTTGGTGTTTTAACACCGGAATATTCCACTGCTGGTTCCCTAACTCATAAAAGAAATTACCTTGAGTCTCCTCCTCCGTCACTTTGAACATCCGATAAAACCCATCCGTGGCACGGATCACCCGCAGATTCTTATCCAGTATCACTAAGGGATCATGGATAGTATTGAACATCTCCTCGGCATATTTCATCGAATTTTTCAATTCCGAAATATCATAAAAGCTTACAATGGCACCGTCGGCAATCTTACTGTCAGCACGCAGGTAAGGTATAGTAGTCACCTGATAAATTTTACCATCTGTTGAAATTGCTTCTCTGACTACCGTTTGTTCAGTTTCCAGTACAGATCTGATATCAGGTATCAGGGTAGCCAGATCAATATTGGTGGTGATATTACTCAGAGGTCTGCCAATATCAGAAGGTCTGATATTGATGTGCTTTACTGCGGACGGAGAATATTTTTTTAATAGCAGCTCGCGATCTACAAAGAGCTGACCGTTTACATTACTCCTAAAATAGTTATTTAAGTCGTTATTGGATTCCGATAGCTCGGCATTGGTAACCTGCTGCTCTTTGTTAATGGTCTGAAGTTCCTCGTTCAGGGATTGCAGTTCTTCATTTGCACTTTGCATTTCTTCATTTGCCGAGAGCAGTTCTTCATTGAAGGATTGAATATTCTCATTTGATGAGGCAATACGGTCATCTGCCACAATCAGGTTATGCCTGGCCAGCGTCAGTTCAGCTTCCAGACTAATCAAATGTTCCTTGGTCAGCTCATTCACGTCAGCAAGTCTGATCACGTTCTTTTCAACTTCAACCTTACCATGCTCAATAAACAGAATCAACAACTGACTAGCCGTGCCATGTTCAGCTAAAAAAGGCTTAAGTACGATGTCAACCTTTCCGTGCCCGTCGGTCATTTCATAATATAACGAATTGATTACGATACGCTTATTAGTTTTAAGCGCCTTATGTGCCGCAGCTTTAAACACTACAAGTACAGGATCAGGCAGCAGGGCGTTCAGATTGAAATTAAACAGTTCATTTTTCAGGAATCTGGCCGGGTTACCAAAAGATTGAACAACCGTAAGTTCTGCATTCACGCAAACGCCGCTGTATCCGGATTCTTCTAAAATAGCCCGGTTAAGTTCGGTCGCTACTGCAAGCTTTGATACAGAGGCCGGCAGGTCTTTAATTCCAGAAATGGTACTTGACTTTACCAGATCAATAACCGGAGACAACACAGAGTTAAAACTGGCCGTACGACCGCTTTTATTGCATTCAAAAATATTCCATTTATTGCTGATTGCCTTAAATTCTGTTTCCAGAATAGCCGCATTTTCGCTCGGGCCGAGAAAGAGGTAGCCATTTTTCTTCAGGCCAAAATGCATCATAGACAATACCTTGGTTTGCAAGGTCGTGTTCATGTATATCAGCAAATTTCTGCAGCTAATCAGATCGATATTGCAGTAAGGAGGATTTTTCACCAGATCGTGCTGTGCAAAAATCAGCATCTTCCTGATGTCAGGGCTTACTTTGTAGCCATAACCTTCTTTTGTAAAAAACTTTGCCAGGCGCTCAGGAGAAACCATCTTTTCGATGGCTGATTTATAAACTGCCTTTGATGCGATATCCAACGCAGCTTTGTTAATATCTGTGGCAAATATTTTCACATCTATATGCTTGCCAATACGGAGTAAATGCTCCTGGATCAGCATGGCTATAGAATAAGCCTCTTCACCAGTAGCACAGCCTGCAACCCAGATCTTAAGCACATCGCCAATGTTACGGGCTACAATTTCTGGGATAACTTCATTTTCCAGGAGATCGAAAGCGTCCGGATCACGAAAAAAAGAAGTCACGCTAATCAGGAAATCCTGTGCCAGGAGTTCCATTTCCTTAGCGCTTCCTTTCAGGAAATTCAAATATTCACCAATCATAGAGAATTGATGCTGGATCATCCTCCGTTTAATCCTCCTTATAATTGTAGGTCGCTTATAATCCGTAAAGTCTAACGGCAAACGCTCTTTGATCAATAGAATTACTGCATCCAGCTCTGTTCTGCTGATATCGGCAATGCCATCATCACCATCCTCCACCAATCTTACCGTACCATGGGTTACGTAATTCTCGATAACCTGAGGCATCGCTTCCGGCGAAAGCACCAGGTCTGCACAGCCAGTATTCAGTGCCGAAAAGGGCATTTCATTGAAGCCCGCCGTGGCCGGATCCTGAACGATGACCATCCCACCCGCATTTTTGACTGCTTCAATTCCAGCGGCTCCATCTCTTCCAGTTCCAGAAAGGATTATGCCAATCGCCTTATCACCACGTTCCATAGCCAGTGAATTAAAGAAATAATCAATGGTCATGTGCGGCCGTGGCTGATCTATCTTATCATGAAGTACTAATTCCCCCCCCTCAATTCCCATAAAGTCAGTACTCGGGATGAGATATACCTTATTTGATAAGACGGGTGTATTATGGGTAGCTTCAATCACCTCCAGTTCAGTATGTCGTGACAGGATTTTAACCATCTGACTTTTAAAATCAGGAGACAGGTGTTGCACCACAACATACGAAACCGAATCAAGCGGAGTATGGTCGAAAAAGACGGATATAGCTTCCAGTCCTCCGGACGACGCGCCGATGGCTATAATGTACTGTTCATTAGTAATTTTAGCCATGGCACCTGTAACGGTTTAAGTATAAATACGCTCTGTATGAGCCCAGTAATGTAAATATACCAATATAAAACCGTTAAATTACCAAACGCAGCAGCTATCTCTTTAGCCGGTATATCCGGATCATTAGCCGAAAATACTTTTCGCCTTAGCGATCGTTTTTTCAAGATCAATTCCTTTGCCAAGCACGCCTTTGAAGAGATCTCCTTCATTTTTCAAGCGCGCTACAGCATTAAAGATATGGAAGTCCGTCATTTTAAGTCCAGGCTTAACTTCCTCCCAATGCAGGGGCATAGATACGGTTGCACCTGGTTTCGGCCTCAAAGAATATGGACCTGCAATAGTTGCCCCCGGTCTGTTTTGCAGAAAATCAAGATACATTTTACCTTTCCTATTCGCGATCATCCGCTCCAGACTGGTAAACTTTGGAATCTCCTGATGTACGATGTTGACTATGATACGTGCAAACATCTGCGATTGGTCATAGCTATATTTTCCACCCAGGGGGATGTAAATATGCATGCCTGTGGAGCCTGAAGTCTTACAAAACGCGGGCACTTCCAAAGCATCCAGCACTTTCTTAACTTCGTTAGCTGCTTCGACAACCTGGTCAAAAGTATTCTTATCAGGGTCCAGGTCAATCACGCAGTAATCAGGATTATCCGGCGACTGGATTCTGCTAAACCAGGGGTTCATTTCAATGCAGCCCAGACTGGCCATCCATAACAGCGTTGCTTCATCTGCCCCAACCAGATAATTTTTCGATTCCCCTTCACTGGTCGTATAGGGGAATGTTTTTGCCCAATCTGGTGCTTTATCTGTCACATCTTTCTGGTAAAAGCTGTGTCCATGAATTCCGCCGGGAAAGCGGTTTAGCGACATAGGCCTGTCTTTCAGATAGGGTAATATGTAGTCTGCAATCTGGTAGTAGAAATTAAACATATCTCTTTTCGAGATCTTATCTTCCGGCCAGTACAGCTTATTCAGATTTGTAAATTTAAGATCATGGCCGCAAACTTTTCTCACCTGAGTTTCGTCCTTAGGGTTGAGCAGCGTTTTACGTTCCTTATTTTTTGGTGGTGTCAATGCCCTGGCATGCTGATCATCGGGCTCCTCTTTTTTAACCTCTTTCAGCGTTTCTTCCACAGGTACGGCAGTTTCTCTTACTACATCTTTAGCCTTTTTATCTATCCGCATACCTTGAAATGAAGGATGCCTGAACACACCGTCGTCAGTCACTTCAGCAAAGGCAACTTCACATACCAGTTCCGGTTTTAACCAGGTTGCTTTTGCCTTCGGCGGATCAGGTCTGAACCGCGAAGGCTTATTCACATCGGGGATCTCATCAAATGGGCTTTTTTCAGTAATTAAAGGCTTAAATTGCGCCATCATCTCTTTCTGCAAGGCATCTGAAAATCCTGTGCCCACTTTGCCCACATAGTTTAATACACCATCCTCATACACACCTAAAAGTAAGGAGCTGAACTGTTTTGCTGTACCATCGTTTTTTGTAAAGCCAGCAATCACAACCTCCTGGCGTTTGTGCACTTTAATTTTAAGCCAGGCTTTAGAGCGGGCGCCCGCGGCATAGGTAGCGTCCGCTTTCTTGGCAATGATTCCCTCCAGTCCCATTCGCTCAGCGGCCTTATAAAAATCGATTCCACTGGCTTTGAACACCTGCCCGAGTCGTACACGGTCATCTGATACCGGTAAGATCTCCGCCAGGATAGCCTGACGATCAGTTAAAGGTAATTCTGTTAAATCTTTACCGGCATACCATAAAATATCAAACACATAAAAGACAAGTTCGCCATCAGCTTCACTTCGCCAGTTCTGTAATTTACCAAAGTTAGAGACGCCCTTATCATTGAGCACAAGAATCTCCCCATCCAGGACAGCATCCAGCTTCCAGCGCTGCAGCAATTCATAGATTGGATAGAATTTATCATTGAAGCTTTTATTGTTTCTGGACAAGAGGTTGACCTCTCCCTTGTTGATGAAAGCCAGCGCCCGGTATCCGTCCCATTTTACCTCATATTGCCAGTCGGCATCATCGAAGGGCTTATCTACCAAGGTAGCCAGCATGGGCTTTATACCTGTCGGAATTTTGGCTTTTGGTGCTGCTTTCAGCAGCTTTGCAATATCCTTTGGATCTGATGTTTCTGTTTTCGGAGCTTTAGGTTCAGCTGTAACTGTTTTCTTTGCTGTAGCTTTTATATTTTCCTCATGGCCCGATTTCCAAACTTTCTCGCTGGTCTTGGCCATTATTTCAATGGTTTTACCAGACAAAACAGATTTATCCTTTTTAGTGATGTCGGCTACAGATGCAAAATCATCTTTATGCTTAATCAGCAACCAGCCATTTTCGCCCATACCGTGAGTTTTCACGAGTGCAAACTCGCCTTTCAGTTTTTCGCCATGTAAGATAATTTTGACTGACCCTGCCTCCAGTTGCTCCAGCAGGTGTTTTTCCATTGCTTTCTTGCCCTTGATCGGCTCGATAGACTCATAGGTCCCTTCATCCCAGACAATCACAGTTCCGCCGCCATATTCTCCCTTGGGGATAATACCTTCGAAGGTTCTGTAGTCAAAAGGATGGTCTTCGACCATCATGGCCAATCGTTTCGTTTTGGGATCTGTAGAAGGACCTTTAGGGACGGCCCAGCTTTTCATTACACCATCCATTTCCAGACGAAAATCATAATGCAGGCGTGATGCATCATGTTTCTGAATCACAAACCGCAATAGGTTTTTATCTTTACTTTTTCCAGATTTGGGTTCAGCGGTTTTGGAGAAATCCCGCTTGGCAACATACTTTTCCAGGCTCATGGTCAACAGTTTTCTTGTTAACAACCATGAGCCCGGTTAAGTTTACTATTTACGCATCAATTCCTGTAAGGTGCTAACGCGGTATTGGTTTTTAGTTAAATCTCCAACAAGATCACTTTTCAGGTTGATCAGCAGGGCCTCATTAGATATCCTGGCCTGCGTCTTGAACGTATCAATCACTTGATCTTTGTTGTCTTTGATCAGATTAAGCACCCTTTTGGTATAAGCTAATCTGGTATTATTTTTCAATGTATTTCTAAGCTCATGCTCTGCCGACAATGTCAGATTTCCCGTTCCCAGGATGTAAATAATATCTGATATCGACTTCGGTAAAGAATTTAACACATAAGATTCGTAGGTAACACGGTTGTTTCTGGTGTTCATGAAATAATCTTCCATTTCATCATAAGCCTTTAATACTACCGTCACCTGCTCGATCTCTGCAATCAGCTCTTCGTAAAATTCTTCGTAATTCATAAATTTTTGGATTAGTCAAAGGTACGTTTTAATATTGACTAAGCGATTATGATTGCTGCTTACCGAATACAACGATACCATTGTGTCCGCCAAATCCGAAGGTATTGCTCATGGTCAGGTCTACATTTGCAGCAATGGCTTTACCTAAAACGATGTCCAGGTTCTCAGGAATGGATGGATCCAGTGTGGTTGTATTGATCGTGGCAGGAATGATGCTGTCTCTCATAGAAAGCAGGCAGATGATGGCTTCAATAGCTCCCGCAGCGCCAAGTAAATGTCCCGTCATCGACTTTGTCGCACTGATTTTCATTTTTGGCGTTGCTCCTCCAGTCAGGCCAAGTACAGCCTGGATTTCAGATAGATCTCCTACAGGTGTAGAAGTAGCATGGGTGTTCAGGTAATCTACATCCATAATCGTCTTTCCAGCTTCCTTCAGCGCGATACTCATCGCCTTTGAAGCACCTAATCCCTGTGGATGTGTGGCAGTCATGTGGTAGGCATCAGCAGTCATTGCAGCACCCAGCAGTTCACCATAAATGGTCGCCCCACGTTGTACAGCATGCTCATACTCTTCAAGTACAAGCGCTCCTGCGCCCTCACCCATCACAAATCCATCACGGGTGCTGTCAAATGGTCTCGATGCCCCTGTTGGGTTATCATTTTGTGCAGACATGGCCTTCATCGCACAGAATCCACCTATCGAAGCTGGTGTAATACCGGCTTCTGAACCGCCCGTAATGATGATTTTAGCTTTTCCCAGACGGATATAGTTAAAGGCATCCATAATTGCAGTATTTGATGTTGCACATGCTGATACTGTGGTATAGTTGATACCCATATAGCCGTTCTTGATGGAAATCATGCCCGATGCCATATTAGCAATGAGCTTAGGCACAAAGAATGGACTAAAGCGCGGGCCTTTACCTCCCGTAGCATATTCTGTAACCTGCTCTTCAAAAGTTTCCATACCACCTTGTCCCGAGCCCCAGATCACGCCTACATCAAAAGGATCCATCTGATCAAACTGGAATCCGGAATCCTTGATGGCTTCTGCCGCAGCAATTAATGCATATTGTGTAAAACGGTCGGTACGTTTCAGTTCATTCCGATCCAAAAATAAAGTTGGATCATAATCCTTAAGCTCGCAGGCGAACTGGGTTCTGAAAAGCGAAGCGTCAAAGCGTGTAATGGTAGCAGCACCACTAACACCTGCAACTGTATTTTTCCAAAAAGTTGGAACATCATTTCCTATTGGGGTTAAGGCTCCAAGGCCTGTAACGGCAACACGTTTTAACATAATTTTTATTTTATCAGACAAAGTTAATCAATATAATACCGGATGGTATATACTGAGTTTATTTTATTTTACTCGAAAGCCATGCATTTCTAAAAGCAAGCTGTGCCGCTGAGGGTGTTTTTCCGGCTTTTTCATAGGTCGTTAAACTCAACGCAGGATCACCTTCCAGCGTAATTTGTGTTTCATGTTTACCCGCTCTGTTGGTATACTCAATTTTGAAAGTATCGCCAGGTTTATGTGCGGCAATCACTTCATTGAAGGCTGCAGCATCTTTAATGG
>Ga0247815_10002781_pt1 | contig 12819 bp, 30 predicted proteins | sample UWRJL194509B1_FD_181014 | JGI IMG/M metagenome (GOLD analysis project Ga0247815, IMG submission 181014) | Plant litter microbial communities from Arlington Agricultural Research Station in Wisconsin, United States - UWRJ-L194-509B-1 | ecosystem: Environmental > Terrestrial > Plant litter >... | reverse complement strand
GTCGCGCGAGTAACGCGCCAGGCAGTCATCGCCAGATTGGAACGAGTGTTGGGGTTGCGCGGCTTCTTCTTCTTTGCGCTTGCTGGTCGACGGCTTCGCTGCTGGCTCAGCCGCAATCGACGCACGCGTGAGCTCTACAAGCTCGAGCAGGCTGGTCTTGAGCTCTTTGAGCTCTGCGTTTTCCGGGTCAGCCGAAAGCGCAGCATCGACCTGCGCCAGCTGCACTTGGTACGTCTCGAGTTCGTTGCGGTCCATGAGGTCAAGAGTGGAAGGATCGGAGCCCTCCGGCAATTCACCGAACCAATGACTTGGCTTCTCTCCTCCGCTACACCTGAATAGATGACCACTCAACACACCCGCACATACAAGGATAATGGCCTAGCATTAAAACGCTACGGTACTCAGTTATGGAACCCCAGTGTGGCAGGGCCAGGGAATGCAGTGACCCGTGCGAATGACTGCAGATCTGGCTCAGCCACCCGGCATGACCATTCGCCACCCAAACATGTCGCCGTTCCTCCCCGTCGCTTCTATAAAGCCAACTCATGCTACTAGCTTCGATATGCACGGCTTCTTCGTGTCCCACTCTTTGGGTTCCCATGACCTCGTCGTCCGCCTCTTCGCGCACCTCGTCTCGCGACGCGACTCCGTCTCGAGCCACTGGTCAAGCTATCCCCACGAGACGAGCTTCATCTGCATCGATTCCATCGGGGTCAAATTTACCCTCTTTTGCTGGGTTCGTCCTTCTAAGTCAGTCAGGTTTTTGCGGTAACTGAGTGCTCGATTGCACTCACAGCGGCTCAGACACTGGGGAAGCAGCGGACAACCAGACTGAAGGTCGCAACGAATACATTGCATCGCTAGAGAGCTTCATTGTCTCGTTCGAGGATCGGCTGCGCCTATTAAACATCCAGCCCCCGCTCATGAACAGAGTTACCACACGCAACGCCGACGCACCCCATGGACGTGTCGCTGGTGTATGTTCAGCTGCACGCACACAGTTCGACCTGGTTGTCTCAGTCTCTTTCAGGTGTGGATATCGAGCCTCGAGGATCAGATCGAGACGTTGTTGGTTGAAATTGAGGAATTGGAGCTAAGTGTGCGTCCGCAACTCTTCGCCGGCTCTCCTTCTCAAAAGCCAAGCTCATTCTGCAAGTAGAATATAATCTTGAATCAGGAGGTATACACGGGACTCTCGGGTATGTGGGCATATCTTCGCGTCACTGATCGTCCCTCACAAGCATCATTCATGTAGATCGCCAGTCCACACAGCGAAGACAGGACCAGACGCCTTCAACCTCCGCAGGACAGTGATGTGGGCTCGATCCGCGGCTTCGACGGTCTCCAAGTCAGTCCTGGGACGTTTCCGACGTCGGTGGCGTTCTCGATCTCTCCCTAGTGCGACAAATGTCATCGTAATTCGTCCGGCACTCCGCCTTGTACACTACCCATATTCGCACGACGCGTCATGTCTGATGCTGTTCGGTATTCCCACCCGAATGGCTGCTATTCTACAACGTAGGATGCTGCATTATAATTGCTATTTGGCCGTCTCAACAAGGACCGCAAAAACAGGCCACCTGGCTCCACTTAGTCCCAACCAGCGTAATCGCCAGCCCGCACGCGTGTATCCGACTTGGCCTTGCTCCCTTTGGACCTGCCCATTTGCTTGCCAGACTTTCCGCTGTGGTACCTGGCCTTTTGCCTCGCGCGTTGCTTTGCGACTTCGACTTCGACGCGCTCTTTGACGGAGGTGGGGGCTATACGGTCGTTCTGTCCTTCCTCATCCTCGCTGTCCTTTTCATCGTCACCTCCTTTGTGGGATTCTGCACCTTCACCGCCACCGATCGAGGCAATGGCAGGCTGTAAGGTTAGATTGGCCAGGCCGGCGGATGGCGGTTCGTGTTCCGTCGCGCGCGATGATGAGGCGCCAATGGTCGCAGGTGCGTTTTGAGGGCGGGCGTCAACAGATTGCACCTGCCTGCTGTCATTTTCTGCGTCGTCTTGCCCCTCGCCGTCGTCGCTCTCTTCCTCTTCTTCCTCCTCTTCTTCCTCGTCCTGGTCATTCTCGTTCCCATCACCTTGCTCTTGGACTGACTCCATGTACTGTGAGGCACGACTTTAGTCGTCATGTCGCTCTATTAGACGCGACACATACCCGCTGTAAAACCACTTCGTCCTTCTTGCTGAACCCACTCGCCTCCACAACTACGTCCAACCGGAATTGCTCACCCTCCTCGCCCTCCTCCGTCATTGTCTTCTTGAACCGCGGATATAGAATGCTCTCGTAACGGAACCGTCTCCGGAAGAACGTCCGAATACATTCGACGTCGCGGTTGAAGTACCACTCGGCGTTCTCGTGGCTGGTGCTGACCATTTGTGGGAAGTCGATAACGACGGGCTCTCCGGTCTCACGACGGATCAGAATATTGAACTCGTTGAAATCGCCATGAATAAGGCCGGCGCGGGCGAAGCGGACGATGATATCCATGAGCGTGGAATACAGTTGACCAGGATTGGGATGGTCAGAGATTTGACGACTGGATGAGCTATAGATTAGCGGTCTGTTGCATTTGGAAATAAGGAGACCGACAGTGGATATGCGTCAATGATCTCCATGAGAATACAATGCCTGGCCTGGTCGTATGGTATTGGGACGGGAAAGCCGTGTTCGTGAAGAACCTATTAGAATGTCAGATCCAGTCGCTGTCCTCGCAGGTCTAGATCGCAAGACGAACCTTCATGAATGCCCACTCTTTTTGTGCAGCGAGGCGTGACATATACATCCAAGATGCAGACTTGCGCTTGCCCATGTAGTCGCGGTTTGCCTTGACAGTGCGGAATGAGATGCGCCCAAGCCTGGGGCGTCAAGTTAGTGCGCCGCCGATAAGCTGGACAGTAACAGCGAAGCACCTGTGAAGCTTGAGAACGCGTTGATTGCCTTCGGGGTCGGCGACAACGTAGATATCTAGGCAAGGAAATGAGCATCTGTCCACAGCAGGCTTGCATCAACTGCTGTGGCGCACCGGATTCCTTGCCCACGCCGATCTGGTTGCCGACGGAGTGCATGCTGTCGCGCTTCGAAAGTGCACGCATGGCGAGATAATCGTACCCGCCGTAGGTCAGACGGTAACCTTCGTCTGTGCGGTAGCGTAAGAAATTCGCAGACCTGAAGAGACAGCGTGTGGCGCACATTTTGTATTCTGAACCTTCGCAACAAGATTCCTCTTTGCGAGCGATCCCAGCAGCTTGTTTACGCCGCCATGACGTAGTCCAGAGATCTGGGCGATGAGCTGGTTCGGGACCACCTCATGGTTTTTAGAGCCCATTTCTACCTGCCGCAACGTAGGCGTGAGCATACGCAGAGATCATGATCGACAAAAGCTGACAGCAGTTAACACGCGGAACTCTTCCGAGGTGATGTATCGCAGGTCTGTGGCGTCTAGCTTCATTGTTACAGGAATCGACGAGGTAGAAGGGGGTCAAGGCGCCGCAAACTCCGGCTACGAGCGTCTCGCAACTCTCCCTTCTGCTTTCACATGCCGTGCATAGTTATCAACGCAAGTTACACATATCCCACACCGCTATAGTCGCCTTCTCGAAAGTCTTGGATGCAAGGATCTGAACGGAAGCCCGCTGCCGTGATTTCACGGGAGCAGACAAGTCTGGTGCACATATATGAGCCTGCCGGCTCGGCCGATGAGCGCAGAGCAATCTCTCCCTCAGTTCTCATACCCATCTAACCCACTACATCTCATATCTGATGTCGCACATAGACTGGAACAAGGTCAATAAGCCAGAGCTGCCACTTCAGCCCTATGCAAGCCGCCGATCTATCGTCTATGGCACCAAAGGCGTCGTCGCTTGCTCGCAGCCGCTCGCAGCCGAGGCCGGTCTCGAGATTCTGCGCAAGGGTGGCAATGCTTGTGCGCAAAAGATCGTCACATCTTTCGTTCATTCTGACGTTGTCAATCTTGATACACAGGTGACGCTGCCGTAGCTGTCTCTGCAGCATTGAACGTCACCGAGCCAAGCTGCTGTGGCATCGGCGGCGATGCATTCTGCTTGTTCTACGATGCAAAGACGAAGCAGGTCAAAGCGCTGAACGGTTCAGGACGTTCGCCTGCCGGGCTAACTATTGAGCATGCGCGCTCTCAAGGGATCACTGGTCGCAGTATCCCGTTGACCAACTTGAACTCGGTCACCGTCCCGGGTGCGCCATCTGTGCTGTCATAGAGACGCAGACTGATCCCGCTATCAGGTGCTGCTGCAGCTTGGGTTGACTCTGTTGCGGCATTTGGTAGTGGCAAGGTCACCATTGCGGAAGTCCTTGAGCCTGCTATCCGCCTCGCCGAGGAAGGGTGAGCATGCACATCCAAGCGATGTCCGCCCGCTTAGATCAGTTCAGCGTTCCTGTGTCTGAGATCCATAGCTACTCGGTCAGTTCATTCTCCATGCGCCGATCCACATCTGACACCTAGCAGTGGCAGCGTTCCGAAACCCTCATCAAGGGCGCCTCACCGGATGCCGGAGCAATGCTTCTCAATGGTCGCGCCCCTTTGCCCGGAGAGGTTATGACCTTCTCTGATCTCGCAAAGACGTTCCGAGCTGTCGCAGAGCACGGCAAGGATGGCTTCTACAAAGGTCGCATCGCTCAGGCCATTGTCGACCTGATCAAGTCTGGTGGAGGTGCCATGGAGCTCTCGGATTTGGCGAACCACACTTCGACACAGGTTGAGCCTATTAAGTATACCTATGCGGATGAGGTGACAATCTACGAGGTAAAGGGCATCTTGCTTCTGGATGCCTCCACGAGCTGACATTATATTGAGTGTCCACCCAATGGTCAAGGTAGGGCAAATTCCTTGACCGCAGTCAATTGATGACGACAGTTTTATAGGTATCACTGCTCTCATTGCACTCGGTATCCTGGATGCCCTTCAGGAACGCAAGATCATCCGACCGCTTCTTGAGATGGATCACAATTCCGTCGAATACCTTCATGCTCTCGTCGAATCCCTGAGGTAAGCCCCCTCTGTGAAAGACTGTCGCTTGCAGCTAACACACCTGTCAGATTGGCATTTGCGGGTCAGGCGTTTTTGTATTTCAATCAAATCATCCACTGATGCTATATGGTAGATTCACGGTACTACGTGACTGACCCCGAGTTCGAGCACGTACCTGTCGCAGAACTTCTCAGCAAAGTTCGTTTCATTCGGTTATATGCCTGCGATCGATCTCACGTTTCTCTCAGGAATACCTCAAGAAGCGTTCTGAGCTTTTCGACCCGGCCAAAGCAGCTGTTGATGTCACACACGGCAGCCCTGTCCAGTCTTCGGACACCGTCTACTTCTCAGTGACAGACCGTTGGGGTAACGCGTGTAGTTATATTCAGAGCAACTATGCCGGTTTCGGCACGGGAGGTTCGTTTCAAGCGTTTCATTATCAACACGGCTCCTGAGCGTTGACTGTCCCAGCCATCCCGCGTGGCTGCGGTTTTACTCTTCAGAACCGCGGCACTGGATTTGTTCTTGAAGACGGCCACCCGAACCAGCTCAAGGTCTGTACCCTGCTACTTGCCCAGTGACCTCTGATCACTCATACACGATGTTAGGGTGGCAAGCGTCCGTACCACACCATCATCCCGGCGCTTGCCCTCCGTGGAGACGAGCTCTTCCTATCTTACGGCGTCATGGGAGGGTTCATGCAGCCACAAGGACACGTGCAGGTTCTGCTCAACATGCTAAGAGGCTTCGGCCCACAAGCATCTCTTGATGCCCCGAGGTTCTGTATCAGTGCGGGGATGCCAGACTCTCAGGCTCAGAACGCTCAACATGCAGGAGATATTAACGCGGAAGTATTTTTCGAGGAGGGCATCCCGGATGAGACTGTGGCGAAACTGAAGGGTATGTGGAAATGGAAGGCGATTATGGTTGAAGAATGCTGACGACCCTGTCGTTAGCGATGGGACATGACGCACACGTTTTGTCAGGTCCTGGACGCGGCCTCTTCGGACGCGGTCAGATCATCCAGAAGCTCGCAAACACGACGGATGGACGACTCGTATGGGCAGCTGGCTCGGACCCGCGAATCGACGGACATGCTGTCGCACAGATTTGAGATAACTCGCCACAAATCAGATTATGAAAATCAGATTATGATTACACAGACACGCCAGCAGATTGATCCAAGAGGTGAAGATAAACTCCAAGCAATGCAACAGAGTGTCCAGAGCACGACGATGAGCAACTACATTCGCCGCTCACGCTCGTTGTTCATTGCTTGTCGCCGTCGATAATCTCGCAAATCCTTTGTGGCGTCAGGCCCATGTATTTGTCCCCAGCCGGCCAGCGGCACAACGATGACAGTCGAGTTGTCTTGTGTGCCCAACTCCTCAGCGAAAGCGAGAACTGCTTGAGCTGCAGCATGCGGGTCGCGTGCAGTTCGCGCCAGATCGACGATCTCGTCGTCCGACAGCACGTCCGTAATGCCGTCACTGACTAGGATCAAGTATGCGTAGTGCGGGCCTTCGAGTAAACGCGTCGTGATCGTCGGCTCGGGTGTGATACCAGAGCCTTTGAACTGCGAGTCGCCAATGCATCTCGTGTTGGCCAACGCGCCGAGGAAGCGTGACTCGCCAAACGAGTCCATAACGCGCGACGAGCCCATGCGTCGTAACCTCGCACTCTCGCCGCGGGTATCAGCGTGATGCGTTTCAGTAAGCGGCTCGACTCGTCCACCGTCCGTGTGGCAAAGCAAGGCTCGAGTGTCGCCAACATGGGCAACGGTCAAGGCTAGCCGCTTCGCCGCATAAAAAGGTGTGATACCTCCCTCGCGCCAGTCGAGGGAATGGAGAAGAGCGACAGAGGCAGTAGCGCCACAGGTAGCTGCGACCTTTGGGTCGGCTGCGTTGAATTGCTTGTCGGCCATAAGGAATGCAAGAGACATACGGGCCGATAATTCGAAAGGTGGTGGAGACTCGCCCTCGGGAGGTGTCTCGATCCAGGGAGCGAGCTCGCCGCCGTTCCAGCGTTTGAAGTAGCCGCCTTGGGACCGGAGATACTCGTATGCCTCTGAGACCTGGGTTGGCGTGACTTCTTCAATAACGCGGTGCATATTGTCGCGCAGAAATTTTGATGCTGCCTGACCGCCGTGCCTATTGAGCACCGAGGGGTCAGTGAATGATGTGAGGGATCATGGCCAGTGTGGCGCACCCATCATACACGCCGACGAACAGCAGCTGTGTCGCGAGCTCAACAGGCAAACCAAACGCGACTGGGTCCCAATTGATCTCGTGTTGCCTTTGTACACTGTGAGAAAGCTCCTCGGCGGGCAGGCTCAATGCAACAGCTTTGAACGTGTCTTCCTGCTGGCTGCAATGGCCGTCAGCGATGCACCGCCTTGCATGCAGGGTCTGTAACTCACTCACGAGTACCTCTAGACGTACATATGCCGATAACATTCGGAGAGGTAAGAGGAATGCGCACAACTCCAGCTGTAACGCGGTTAGCAATTATAACTTGGCGCATGATTGGAGCAACTTGCTAGGCGTTTGGTATTTGATACCATCGGTGAACGAAGCTGCATGTATGCGCACTGCTCGCCGCCGGTCAAGAAGGCAGCGGTAGAGACCGCGCGTTGCAACGGAAATGTGGTTCATGTGGGAGGGAGAGAAGAGGTAGGCGCTTCGCGGCAGGAGATTCACGGCTGCAACCCCGCAGCTGACCCAGAAAGCCGTAAAGCGACTCAACCAACATGAATTCATCAAAAGAACATTATAGCAGCTCTCGTACATGTCGTTACAAGTCATAAATGAGCTCAACGCTCCCGATAGCCTATGGCCATCAAACGCCACAATATGCGCACCCAAAGTCCCAGTGAATCGTTACAAAGGAGCAGGCTTGAGGACGAAGATCTTCTCGTGTTCACCGTCGAGGAACGCCTTAATGTTTTCGACTGTCCCTGACCAGAAATCCTGCAGGTCATTGGTGAGTTCAATGTGACGTCGGGAGCTCGAACACTATGCCGTACTTGGTACGTTGTGTCGCTAATGTAACCAGTGTGAGGGCTTAGCGTCACGTTTCGCGCCTTGCGTATAGGGTGGTCGAGCGGAAGCGGTTCAATATCGAAGACATCAAGCCCTGCGCCTGCGATCTTTCCGGAGTTGAGAGCATCAAGCAAAGCGCTCTCATCGACCAAGGGTCCGCGTGAGGTATTAATGAGGTATGCTGTGGGCTTCATCTGCGCGAGGTCTGCAGCCTTGAGGATATGCTTGGTCGCGTCGGAGAGCACGAGATGCAGGCTCAGGACGTCGCTCTGCTTGAGAAGTTCTTCCTTCGAGGCTACGAACTCCACACCAGCAATTGCCGCTCGTTCTAGAGTGAGATTCGGCGACCAGCCGATGACTCGCATTCCGAAAGCACTGGCGATCTGCAAGGTGAGATTGTGAGAAGATATCTCGAGCAAGCAGGTGACAAGCGCCGCACTCGTGCAGTGCTGGTTCCCAGCCGCCCGACGCCGAGCAATCCAAGCGTGCGCCCCGAGAGCCCGAGAGGCATTGTGCTTTGCCACTGCGGGTTTCCGCTCTTCATGTGCGAGTCTTCTACAACCAGCTGGCGGACTGTGGCTAGCAGGAGAGCCCACGTGTGCTCGAGCGTCACTGTTCCTCCGCCCTTAGTTCCTGCGACGATGATGCCACGCTCCTCGGCACTCTTGATGTCAATCGCGCGGTTGTATATACCGGTAGTCGTGAGCAGCCTCAGGGAGGGCAACTTTGAAAATAGACTGGCGGGGAACCGAGTGCGTTCGCGCATGGTGCAGACGATGGCGTATGGTTCCAAACGCTTGGCTAGCTTGTCTTCGTCGAACTCTGTGGTGTCGTAGATGTCGATTTGTGTTCGTGCGAGTACGCTGGTCCAATCAGCCGACTTGAGTGATACGTGGGAGTAATCATCGAGGATAGCGATTCGGACGGAAGGCTCGCTCTGTGGTCCAACACTGAGGGTGCTCATGATAGCAGGATGGAAGACAATGTGGCCTGGCGTGATCGGTCACAAATGAGTGCGTGCACGAGCTGAGGCTGCGAAGCGAAAGGGAAGGGGTGTCAAGAAGGACTGTGACGAGGAGGGATGCTACGACGACGAGACCAGGTGGACAAGAACCGCGCCACCGGGTGCGCTTTGTACCGAAGACAGCGGGATCTGCCGACTTACTCTGAAGCACTTTCTGAAACGGCATATGAGTTGCCTGTTTGTGCCCTAATATCTGAGGCTTATAAGCTTCTTTAGTTGTGTCTGAGGTTGGGACAGCCTTGTACACAGACACTGTCCGAGGTTTACCGAAGCCGCGATCCGTGCTGCTCCCAAACAAATCGGCGCGAAGCCGGCTCCTACCGGAGGTACCTCATGGCTGTCCCTGCCTTCTCCGGCTCCACGTCCCCGTACAGCTAGTTGGAACCCTATCCTATGCTCCGGCGGTTTGCCAAATGGACATAATCCCGGGCATGCGCGTTTAGCCTGCCGTCGTTGCGGATCCGTCCGTAGCCGTAGCGAACGCGTCCCTCCGGCAGCACTCTTGGCCACCTCGCGGCGAGTATAAAATGCATCTACCACCGGCCTTCCAGTACTCTATCATAACATCCTCTCATGTCTGTTCTACTCGCTACCTCTCACGCGCTCTCTGTGGCTAGTCGCCAGCGTGCACTACCAACTGCTGTTGCTGCTGTTGCTTCTGGTGCTCTCTTTGCCGCGAGGCGCCAACACAGACTGCCTACCACCACCACGATGCCTAGCAAACGCAACCTCTTCACCGTCATCCACCAGGGTCACGAAGGCTGGAGGGTTTCTCTGGGTCGCGACCCCCAGAAGCTTAGTCCTGGCCTGAGTTTGATGCTCCCGGGCTATCATACCGTACAGAAGGTCGATATTCGCGAGCAGTCCGTGTCGATCAGTGACCTTACAGCCTTCGTGAGACATCATCTCGGTTTCTTGATCCATCCAAAGTCCTCTAACTTGCTGTACTAGACCTCAGACAACACGCCTGTGACGCTGTCTGGTTCTCTCTTCTTCCGCGTCACCGATTCCTACGCCGCATGTTTCCACGTGACCGACTTCCAATCGGCCGTACGGAACATTGGTACCAGTGCTATGCGCAGTGTGGTCGGCCACTTCCTCTACGACGATGTCATCGGGGACCGCAACAAGATCAACCAACACTTGCACGACGTTATCGGCAGCTCCATTGAGGTCCGTCACTCCCTTTTCGATTGTGAACAGAGTAGAGAACTGACATATGGACCGTTATACAGAAATGGGGTATAACGTGCACTCGGTTCGAGATCCAGAACTTTAAGCCGTCGAACCGTGACGTCGAGCGACAACTTGAGCTGCAGATGGAGGCCGAGCGCAACCGCCGCAAGCAGCTCCTGGACACACAAGCTGCCGTAAATGTGGCCGAGGGTCACAAGCAGCGTGCCATCCTCGAGTCCGAAGGAGGTTCGTCTGAGCATCCATGCGTTCCCTCGCTGCATGTCTGACCCTGCTCCTTCACCTCAGCTCTCCAGTCACAACTCAACTCTTCTGAAGGTGCAAAGCAACGGCTCATCCTCGAGTCTGAAGGTCGCCTCGAGTCTGCTCGCAACGAAGCCCGCGCCATCTCCGCCCAGATCGAACTCCTTGCCGTCGCTCTGTCCAAGACTCCTGGCGCGCATGAACGCGAGCAAGCGTTGCAAGCGCTCTTGGAGCTCAAGAGGCTCGAACAACTCAAGGCGATTGCGGGCGGACAGGGTAACAACACTTACTTCTTCGGCGACGCGAAGCAGACGGGAAACAGTGACGCGTACGAGGTGGACACGTTCGAGCGGAGGAAGAGGACGATGAGGTTGCAAGACATTGCGCTCGAGTCCTCCAACACGGGTTCCACATGAACGACGACCATCTCATCTATCGCTCCAACATAAATGCGCCTATGCTCTGGATTTTCGCCTGTATAGTCAACTTCCCTTGCTCGTTCTGTGTGAGCACCGTTCTGGACTCGTAGCCTTCGAACTCCAAATGTATCGATACTCAATACAGAATAGTATACACGGCCTCGCGTACAAAACCAAAATCAAGAAGAAGAACATTCAAGGCTGCCTACAAGCCCTCGTCGTACAGTTTGCGACACAGTGCCACATACAGCCTCTCCAGATCATCTTTACTCGACAAGTCCGACTTGCGATCCTTGCTCGCCACATCGCTCCGCTTCGCATCGTTCGCCCGAGCTGCTGCCGACCGCGTGTCCTTGTCCTTGGACCCGAGCGGAACGTGCTCGGCGATCCAATCAATCACACTCGACAGCTGATTGGTCGTACTGCGCACTTCGGCGTCTTGCTCGGCTGGTCCGTCGCGTACACGCCTTCCACTCTCGCGCAAAGCCGCACGAACTTCTTCTCCGGACTCTTCGCTGTCGCGCTGTGGTTGCGACGCGTCCTTCTCGTCGAACGCTTCATCAAAGTCATGCGGGAATGATGTGGGGAGGTACTCGTCGAGTCGCCCTGTCGTTGGAGACACAGATTTGTCCTTGCTGTCCTTGAAGACTTCCAACAGATTCTCGACACCTGCGCTGAGACCGCGCGCACCACGCATATCCCAATGGTCGCATTCCTCAAGAACGCCGAGGAACTCGCCCCAGCGGGCGCTGGACACGCTGACGAGGCCGTCGTTGCCGCCTTCAGCTCTGGCACAAGCAGCGTCGAGGATGACCTTGGGGAGCCACAGCGGGTGCAGGATCGAGACGCCGCTGATGCGTCCAGCGACCGAGAAGTACTTGACGCCTTCAACGTCCGGTGTTGCGGGGTTAAAGACATCTTGCGTAAAATGTGTCGTTAGGTTGCTATAGGCTGGGCTGTCGATTAATCCAAGAAGTAGCGTGGTAAAGCTGCTTGGGAGCGCGGCAAGTGCTGCCACATTCAACAGACTGGAGACCGATGATTGGGAACCGGAACGCGATGTCGAGGAGCCCGATGCTGATGATTGAGAAGATGCTGAAGATGCTGTTGAGGAGCTGGAATGCGATGATGATGCGTCGGAAGAAGTGGGATGGAGCTTGCGTTCGAAAAGCGGGGCCTTGAGAGAATATGGCAGACCAGTTGGTCTTGGGAAAGGACGCTGTGGGATGCGAGATGCGCCAATGCCGATGTTGGCAAGACACCAGTCCATGAAAGGGCTGCCCTGGTGTGGTGTGCTGACCGTCATGAGACTGACAAGAAGGTATGAGCAATTTCGAAACGGCGCGCAAACCAAGCGTCGTACCTTCGTGGATTATACTCTCGTTCGTTGACTCGGATGTTGGAAATGAGATGTCGGCAGTCGAGACCACCCATGCTATGAGCCATGAAGTTGATGTCCATGCCTACGAGCGCGTTGACGTCAGCGGCGGCAAGGGAGGTTTGGGCGCTTGCGTACCATTTGCCTTGGTCTGGAGAAATTTGTCAAGAGCCTCTGCACGAGACTGGATGCTGCCTGTGCTGGGGACGGCTGGAACCAAGACACGGGCGCCAACGCGCTCGCGAAGGATCTGCAGCACGTTTGACCAGTAGTGCATTTGCAGACGCGGAAACGAGGCCGGACCTCGAACATCAAAGCCATAGAGGCCTGGGGACAAGTGTCAGCTGATGATAATCAGATGGCGAAGGCATCACGGGTGCGCACCGTGACACAGGACGATGGGATTGCGGGGCGCGCAAACTGGGTCAAAGAGGACGGGACTGCGCATGAGTTCGTGGATTGGCCAGGTGTAAGGGGCCTTCTCCAGCTGTGATTCGGGTTCCTGTTGGGGTGG
>Ga0247815_10002777_pt1 | contig 12831 bp, 13 predicted proteins | sample UWRJL194509B1_FD_181014 | JGI IMG/M metagenome (GOLD analysis project Ga0247815, IMG submission 181014) | Plant litter microbial communities from Arlington Agricultural Research Station in Wisconsin, United States - UWRJ-L194-509B-1 | ecosystem: Environmental > Terrestrial > Plant litter >... | reverse complement strand
TGTACGACGCCTCTTTCTCTTATGCCGTCTCAAAGATATTGACTCTGACCTTGTAGCCAAGGCAGGGACAACTGTCGGAGGAAACCTTCGACGGGTGTTTCATCTGTCCACTCGGTCGGCAGTGTCGTCGATCTGGACGAGCAACCTCCGCTGCGGGTTGTGAACGCAAGTCCGCGGGATACCTGCTTCTTCGAGGAGCCACAGGGCGAAACGGTGTTATGCGATACACCGCTACGACAAGGGTCGTCAATATCGAATGACGATGACGCCGCGCGGTCAATGGTTCTCAAACGCGTCGCCGCCATTGAAGGGCGTTGTGGATCGTCTTCGCCAAGTGTGTTGTCCCCAAGCCCTAGCCAGCGATCGGCGCGAAATCCACGTACGATCATGCGCGAAGTGCAGAGCCGGATTTTTGACCCCAACGACAAAGCGTTATCATCAATACTACAGGACCTTGACAGCGTGGTCGGCAGTCGGCGCACTCCTTCGCCCGGCGGTGCCCCGCTCCGCATGCCATCGATAATATCCCAGAACTCTGGCGCTCCATCCGCTGCTGTGCCCTCACCAATCGACAAGGACTCGATTTATCTTGGTAGAAATGCGACACAGGAGTATACGACGGTCGATGATATCCGCGACACGTCGTTGGACCAGCAAACTCCAGACTTGAATCACCTTTATTCGTTTCTCAACCGGCAGTCCACAGACCAATTCTCGACGGCCAACAAGATCAACGCGCAGCTCACAGACCTGCGTTCAGATGTCTCGCGCATCGTTCTCGATGTCAACGCGGCATTGAAAGGTCAGCAGACCGAACCCAAGATACAGCGCGTCGAGGATCAACTCAACAGCGTGCTCTCGGGACTCGCCAAGCTCGACCTACAGCAGGTCCATGCGAAGCTCGACAACGTGCTTGCCAAATCTCAGACAGCCGAATACGACATGTCGAACGTCTCACGCCGCAACCGGCCGCTCCCGCCTATTATTGACCTCACACCTGTCGTCTCGTCAATTGAAGACTTGAAGAGAGTGAAGACACGACCTCAACCTCCAGTCGACTTCAGCCCGGTATTTGATCGAATAGACGAGGCTGAAATTGCTCAGCAGAGTCACAACCAGCTCTTACTTCAGAAAGTCGAGGAGTTGGCTGCACAGCAGCCGCCCGAGACTCCGAAAGAACCTGACTCGCTGGAGCTTCGTGAAATGCTTTCGAACATCCTCAAGCACGTGCAGGTACTCACGAAGCCGCCTCCAACACCAATGGTCGCTCCGCAGCTACCGTCACCGCCAGAGTCACCGGCTGTCATGGTCAAAGACGAAGGAGCAAATGTTTCCGCCACAGCCAGTCTTGCCAACATCCCACCGAATGGTAGTCTCGGCGCGTCGTCAGATTCACATAACGCGCCCGAACCGGGTGTTGCGCAAGTTCTCGCCAAGGTTCGTGATCTCGGTTTGTAGTATGAGGTCGAAGTGAACCAACCTTCTCCAGGTCGAGTCTTTGCTTGCCGCGTCTGCTCGCTCCGAGCAGCGCACTCACGAGTTGCGGAGCTTCCAGGAAGGCACTGCGACATATCTGTCGGAGCTCAACAAGGTCCGTTCGGTTTGCCTGCAGCTTGCTTGAGTGCTAACGACTGCCTGCCGACAGTGGATGGGAGAGTACACGGGCACGGCAGGAACACGGATCGAGGCGATGGGCTCGGACATCCATAACTTGTGCGCCGAGCTAGGCTTAGCGCCTGCCTCTTCGCCTGCAGCTCTACCCGAGGGCAATGGCGACGGTGACGGCGGAGGGATGGCTGGAGAGCCACAGGCACCTCCAAACTTGGTGCAGGGTCTACGGTCGCTCTTGGCTGCCCAGCCTGCGCAGCGCCAAGAACTCGCGTATCTCACTGCGACAGTTGGAGAACTCGGGAAGGTGATGACAGAGTCGGTTCAGGTGATGAAAACCGAGCCGAAAGAAGCTAGCGACTCGGACAAGTTGGGGGTATTATTGGCGGAGCATCGTCAAGCAACGGCAGCGCTCCTACAGTCGGCGCTCGAACAACAGAGCCAGCGCAACGAGGTTATGGTCCGGCACGCTATTGCAGGTGAGGTCATCCTGCTTGAATCACACCCTGTGCTTATGCAATTCTGTAGAGCTTGCAAGTGGAATCAGGCAGGACATGTGCGTTCATTCTCGCCACCCAGCGAACTATGCTTATTCTCTCCAGCGCAAGACACGTCATCCATGTGCAGCGGGAGGCAGTAGACCGTCAGTCTCCTGTTGAGGCGCATATCTGTACTCTGCTAATGTTTATTCGTGCACAGATCACCTCGTGGAGATGAGGCAACAAGTCAACAACCTCTACGCAGAGTCCAATTGGCTAATGCAGCGGAATAACGCTTACCTGGCCCAGCTCAAGGACCTGACGACAGCATTGTCGGTCATGGGAGCTCCGCCACAACCAAACATGGTATGCCCTGGGTGTGGGAAGTATACGGAAAACTGACGCGGGACCAACAGTCGGCGCCGCAACCTTCGCAGATGCATGGGCCGATCCCAGGACCCTCCCCCATGCCTTCTCCGCAGCGGCCAACTCATCAAGTTGCGCAGCAACAACAACCGGTGACGGTGTCAAACCTCCCGCCTCCGCAAAGGAGGTAACCGTGCGGCCGGTGTTCCTTTGACACTGATGTCCTTTCATCCTACCGTATCCCAATTCATATTTGTGTTGTAACTCCTTGCTTTATGGACTCCTCCAGAGCAACCAGTGGTGTGTTTGGACGTAGCGACGATCTAGGAACAAGCGTTGGTAACAATGTTGCCTGCACGCGCCAGCGGTGCGGCCGTTCAGGAACCCGTGGGTGTGTACGCACGGCTAAGCCCGCTACTTGCCTTTACCATTCCCCGGCCCATCGACCTTTGCTTCTTGGAACGGCTGCGCACACGCGGTTGCTCGCGTATTAGACACATCTCGACAGAGTGCGTTCGTAACGCATGTTCTATACGATAAAATAGAGTGACTGACGATTTGACGCCTCAGCCTCAGCTTCACCGAGTTGTAGTTGGCTTGTTCAAGATTTCTGCGACGAGAGCGGTAGCTCTATGGACGTACGCGCGAATGCGATAGCAAAGTTGAAGCGAGCTGCGAGCCAACCCCGAAACAGGGAAGCTCGCAGACCAGCTGGAGATGGACAGCAGCCTGAGGATGGTGACGCGCCAGGAGCTGGTGCCGGTGACCCGGCGCGCGCTCTCTCCCCACCTCCTGCACCTGCCGCCGCCGCCGAGCTCAGCCCGGTCGAACCGGAACCAGTTGAACGCGAGCCTGAGCCACAGCCTGAGCCTGAGGCAACGGCAATTGTAATGCCAGATGACGCTGTGGTCGAGGCAGAGATGGACCCAGAGTCGGATGCAGCGGCAGCTACGGCTACACCTGCAAAGAAACGCACTCGTTCTCGTTCTCGCTCGCGTTCTAAACAGCGCCCAAAGGACGCGTCTTCTGCAGGCAACCAGTCAGGATCATCTCGTCCCCCTTCGCGCCAACTATTGTCGGGTCCCACTACGCCTCCACTACCTCCAGTCTCACCAGTCTTGTCCCCTGCACCTGGTCAGCATCGTCGCAACATTAGCTCAGTGGACATAGAAGATCTCTCCGCCCCGGAGCCGTTTGAAGCATCGACTGACGCGCCGTCCTCGCTTCCGGCCTTCGATCACCCGCCGCCTTTGGCCAACATCCTCACGAGCCCGCCAGTGGCACGCGCGCTGTCACCATTTGCCTTCAATCCCGCCAACGCACCAAACCCTGTCATGTCTGCCGGTCCATCCCTCTCTGCCATTCAAAGCTATCTTCAGCGCTCTAATAGCGCGGCAGCTCGTCAAAACGCGTTGTATAAGCTCAATGGTGGAAGAATGGACTTGGACGACGTTCCCTCGCAGTCCCCGCCGCTCGCTGCTCCCAACGTTGCGTTGAATCGGAGCAACACGTTCGCTGGCGGCATCGGAGAACGCAGTGCTCTCAAACAAGCTATGATGCAACGCTTGGCAGCTCGTCAGCCTACAGGCCCAGACGCAGAGACGAGTGGCGAAGAAATTGTCGTCCCAATGAGTCCTTCTCCGCGGAGGCGCCGGCGCTCTCATCGTCCCAAGCGAGATCCATCTATCGTCGATGATCGAGAACCAGGACCGGCTATGACCCCAGGACCTTCAGCGCCAGCAACTCCCGTACCAGGCGGGCCGACCGCTCTGTCTCGACTAGGATCTAATCAGTCTCTGAATGATTACCGCGGCCCGTCACCTGCCGTCAGCACTACTCACCTACTTGAGCGAGATCGAGATTCTGCTCTGGCGCGGCTAGTTGGAGAAGATCACTTCGAGTTCGACAAGATAGCTCGTGCTGCGAGCCGTAGTCGCAACCGCTCCCGCGGACCAGTTATCGAGGACGAATATGGCGAGGACTATATGAGGAACTATGGTCCCAGTCCGAGCGCGAGACTGGCCCAGTCATCTCAAGCAGACCGATCGGATCCTTCTCCCAGACATCTTACCGTCGCCCTTTCCCGCATACCCAATTCCTCTGATGAGCCGACTTTCACGACATTTGACTCGTTGGCAGACCGTCACCCTGTTTACCTACCCGACCCGAGTCTTCCATCTCCTTATCGGCAGGATGTCTTCCCGCAAAGCCCGTTCGGCACGCCAATGAAGGAACTCAACGCATCCGACGTCGAGTTTGACGCTGCGCAAGACCTACCTAATGATTCGAACGGTGCTGGTCTCGTTGTGCCTTGGACTGGAACGACACGTCAGAACATTCCAAGCTGGCAGACATTCCCAGGTGCGTGTCGTGAGAAACATTTGCGCGTGTATTGCTGACCTTAACGGCAGAGCCAACCTATCATCGAGAGTCTGAGGATGAGGATGAACTCGCCTCGCCTATAGACCCAAACCCAGACGACAATCAGTTAGGCATCGATGACGCTGTGGACTACGGGCGGGTGGTCAACTCGACGTCCTACCGGGACGACCTTGTGATTGATGTTGGCGAGTCTCCTGTCATCGTATCAGACCAGGATATACAGGGCTCCTCCAGATATCATACACCAGCTGGAGAAAGACCTCAAGAGCTCACACCGCCGCTGCCGGAAACCAGGCCCGACTCGGTCAGCGCCGATTGGGAAGACCTTGATCCTACGAACGAGCGGTCCCCACAGCATCCTCCTGCTGCCGCTCGAATTTCGCCAACACGACCTCCGTCGGCATGGGACAAGTTAAAGTCAATGGCGACGAGCCCTACGGCTTCTCGATCAGCCAGCCGCATAGCTACCCGAAGTGCACACGTCTCCCAGCTGAGCACCAACAGCACGGCCAGTTCTTCTAGTGGCCGAGCAGCAGCCGACGCTAGCCCTCACCAATACGTTTCGCTGACCCAGAACTCGTCCGCGGCCGATTCTACTACTATGCTCGCCATTCCGCTTCCGCTTCCCTCGCCTGCATCATTCACCAGCCCATCGTCACCAATGCCGCCTGCTTCACCTGCAGACCGCGCGAAATACGCAGACTCAAAGCTGCAGCCCTTCCCGGCTCTCGCGGCCATGGCACGCAAGCGTGGCATGTCCATATCGCATTCGACACCGGATGTGACGATGCTAACGACCGCCAGCGGACGGCAGACACCTGTGTCCCCTATGGCGGCGTATTTCGACGACTCGGACCGGCCAGGACTTGTTCACCAGGCATCTGACAGCAAGTTGCTCGCCCGCTACCAGCAGCCGCCCAGCCCTGGTCCTCTGAGTGCATTTGGGCCTCACTCCGGCCGTCAGGGCCTCCAGGACCTCTCACATATGGAGTACATCGATCTTCCCATCAGTCCGCAGCAGAAGAGTGCGCCGGGCACCAAATCTGGCAGGTTCAAGTGGGTGCAGAAGATGAGGGGTAACTCCCAGTCGACTATCCCAGCCGAGGAATTCCGCAAACAGCGCAAGCCTTCTTTTGCCGACCTACTCAGTTTCAAGAAGGCCGAAACAAATGGACACAGTCGACAGATCTCGAATCCCATCCTGGTGTCAGACCCCGTCCACGCGGCGAACACGTTCCAATCAGGCGCCTACCAGCATAGTCAAGAACCCTCCCCGATCGATGCGCCAGGAAGCAGGCACCCTCCCCGGGATATGCTCAATGGCCGTGTCCCGCTCTCACGTTTCGGGAGTGATGAGACCACGCCGTCCAGCAGCGATGCCATGCCGCGCACCTCGCAGTCCGATGCTTTACTTGTGCGTATAGTTCTGAGACCTGATGAGAAGCTCACACAAGCCACAGGACTCGTCAGTGGATGACTCCATGCATTCGACGCATCGCTTGACGACCGAATTCGCAAGCCCGCACTCTGAGAGGTCGAACAGCGGCTTCGGCTTCAACTCCAAGCACAACATCTCAATGCTTCGGTTCGAGAACTTGCTCTCTTCGGGCCCACTGAAGATGATGGAGTCACCGCCACGAAAGTTGCTCTACATGAGCGCGGTGTCGCAGGTCGTCAACGTGAACAGCGTCAAGAGCCGCGTTCTCTTCCTGTTCAACGACATCCTGGTACTTGCGCAGCCCGCGGCTGAGGACGAGTCTCCTTCTGCGGCTGGTGCGCGACAGTTGCTTGATAGGAAATACGAGGTCCGTAACGTGATCGAGCTGTATCGCATGCGGTACTGCTCAGGCCGCGACGAACCATCGGAGCTCGACCCAGGCAAGGGCATAGTGCCTCGCCAGTCGGACGTGCAACTGTTCATCCGCGAGTTCACCACCGACCCCGAGCAAGCTGTCGGATGGATTTGTGGGCGCGCAGGCATCGACGACAATTCCGTCGCACTGGGTCGCTTCCTCTTCGAGACGGTCGAGCTTGAGCGCGTTGCACTTGGCCGGTATCTTGCAGACCGTGTTAACCGCACACTTCTCAAAGCCTTTATCGACTGCTTTGGCTTCGCAGGTGTCAGAGTGGATACCGCCCTGAGGATATTCTTGCTTGGCCTCGGTCTGCCCCCTGATGATGCACCGGCCACGGAGATGCTTCTCGGCGTGTTTGCTGGTCGTTGGTTCGACCTGAACTCTGGCCTCGTATCATATGACAAGGAGTTGACGGCACGCCTGGTCCGCTCCATTGTCTCGCTCAATGATGCCCTTCATCCAGACGCTGAGGACATGTACTACGGCCACTACCAGCCGCCACCTTCGCCTCAGATTTCCGCCCGCCACTTTATTGAGGCGTGTCGGCAATATGATCCTTCGGCGCTCATCGGAGACGACGTTCTCGCAGGTATCTACCGCTCAATCCTCATGGAACGTCTTCGATACCCAGGCGCATCCATCTACCGGCACAGTCGTGGCTCCGGACCCCCATCTCAAATCAAGGCAGAGGGTCTACCGACGCGACTGACGTATCGCGTCCCGTCGGAGCCTATTCGCGTCCGGATATCATACCCCGACCCACACTTCATCGTCCATCTGCAAGGCAAAGATCTACTGTTCGACCCTCCCGTTCTGCAATTCGACCGGTCGCGCGAGGCCACATTCAGAGTCACGGGAACCTCGCTCGGCGTCAAGAGTATCATCATGTACTGCGCCGGCAGCCGAGCAAGCGAGTACAGTGGCTTGCCACTCAGCACGAACGTCAATATCGAGCGCGCCTACATGAAACCGGTCTTCCAAATCGCCTTCCCCAGTCAACACGGAATCCGGAGGTACATGTTCAGTGTAGACGACGCAAATATCCTCCAGGATTGGATGCAGTTGCTACAGCTTCATGTATCGACAGCAGCGGCCGCACAGCAGAATCGCTCGCCGAATGATGCTGATGCGCTTTACCGGGCTGCCGAGGTCGTCGCCGTCGAGGCAATGCGCGCATGCATCGGCTCTACATACCGTGGTCACGAGTTGGTCATCCTCGCGCAGCAGAATAGCGTCATTCCGTCTGTGCTCTCCATGCTCAGAGGCGCGTAGGTTCCACCCACCTCGTCATTCGCCTTGCTCTTGTTCTCTCCTTCTCTCCTTCCCTCCGTTCCCATAAAGGATATCGGTCCAAGTATTGAATCTGTGTCCATTTGTCTGTCGCATCTGCATCCCAGTCTGTTCTAGCCGTTACCCCTGCCTGCTTTGCCGCATCCTACAGCTCCGTGTCCCGTCATCCACAAACTAAATGCTGTCCAGTTTCTGCATAATCCCTCGCATCTCTCCCCCTTGCTTTCGATTGCATGCCTTACATAGTCGCACTCTTCTATCTCCTTCTGCCGCCGACCGCGCAATTTAGGCTTTCTTGAAGAGGTCAACGCTTGAGTGAGCAAGATGACGACGTCCGGGATTCTAGGAGAACCCCGGCTGCTGCACCCGCCACACCTAATTAAGCTTAACTCGGGGCCGCCGTCTTAGCACTGTTCCATATTCCCAGCGATCGTTGGCGCTCACCGACCGTACAAAAGGCAGAACCTCACTGGTGTGGACTTGCCACAGTCGCCGACTCCCGCGCCGTCCACACGCCACGTCCCGCTTTCCGCCTCTGACACTCCGACACGCTCTCCCATACTCTCGCGCTCAATTCGCCAATGAGTATCGGGTCTGTCCTCACTATCCTCGGCGCATTGGCCATGATGTGCGCGGCACAACGAGACCCCAAGATGGGCAGTGGGACATTTACACCAAGCTGGGCTAGACGGCGTATCACTCGACGTGGGCACCCGTAAAGGCCAACTCAAAAGAAATCAAACTTCACAGCATATAATGGCGAGTCGACTGAGCTGGGATGCCTGTCTTGCAAACGAGAGCTGACGCTACGCAGCAGGGAACGTAAAGCAGGATTATACTGAGCGGCGCAGCGCCGAGGATGCATGTATCATAGGATAGGGCCAGCGTCTGTAACAGCAAGTGGTTACGCTGCGATTTTGGGCGGAGCCGCGCTGTCAGTCTTGGTAGCCTTCGGGCGGGATGTAGATCTAGGAGTAGATGTGGTTGGGGTAGGCTTCTCTGCCGCCACGGAATCTTGAGACGGCGAGCTTGCTGTCGACTTTGCCGAGACAACAGAATCCTGCAGGTGTGATTCTGTTGCTGGGTCAGGCGTTCGTGCGTCATCTTCCGTCTTCGCAGCGTTCTGAATGTTCCCGCCAGTCGACTTCTTAGAAGAAGCGGGCGAGTTGGTGGTCGCCTTGGGCGAGACGACAGAGTCCTGGAGGTGGGATTCCGTCGCCGGGTCAGGCGTCCTCGCGTCATCCTCTGCCGTCGAGTCGCTCGGCTTTTCAGATGTCTCGAGTTGCGCGTCCTTCAATGCAGCAGCGATCCTCTCCTCGTCCTCTCGCTCAACCTCGTCATAAATATCGAGTTCTGCCAGACACGCGCGTCAGTCAAAGTTCTTCCCAGCGGGACACAAGCCATGAGGCATGACGCACCACGGGCGTAGACCTCGGGATGATCGCGGAAACACTGCTGCATGGCGTTGAACGCGTCGATGCAATCCATGCCCTTCGGCTCAGCCTCTGACGTGACGAAGCAGCGGAAAGACTCCTTGAATGGCTCGCCGCAAACACTCTGGGGTAGACCCCCGAGGCATGGACACTCCCAGTTGAATTCGCCAGTCTCAGGGTTATAGGGTGCTGCCACGACGGGTCCCCTACGCTCCTCGTCTTCCTCGCCCTCGGTAGGCTCTTTTGTGTCTGCTTCAGAGTCTACGAGTTCGCTCTCCTTGACAAATTCTTCTGCAGCATCAGGTTTGATGTGCTCAGAAGGTGTTGAAGACACAGCAGAGTCGACATGTGTCGTGCTTTCGAGCGGCGAGGAAATTGGCGCGGCAGGGATAACGGCGGGCATACGCAACGGCGAGGCTGCCCTTGTCGGTTTGCTGGTGGCTTCATTCGCTGTTCAAATAACAGGTTGAGTCACTATCCATTCGAAATGCGGCACCGTAGACGTACGTGAGCGGGTCGAGAGTCTGTATGCGCTGTAGCCGATTACAGCACCGGCAACAAGTCCACCTGCAGCATACAGGTAACGGTCGTTCCGTGGCGGTGGAGTGGAAGACTCGGTATGGATGTTGCGCAGAGAGCGAAGGAGAGGGCGAGCACGTCGTACACTGAGACGATGCATTTTCGCAAGATTTGTGAGCAAAAGAAATGAGACGCGGCAGCTCCGACCGGCAACACCCTAGTCTCGGCTTGTTCTTCGCCCACCATCGAGTCCTGATGCTCTGACAACTCAATTCACATATATATTGTCACCGCATACGAATAACGATACTACGACTGGCTCAAAGCCAGTACTGCTAAATGCTTCGCGATCTTGTTAACCTCCTCAACGACCAGCGCGCGGTCCGGGCCCAGCAGCGGCAGCCACTTCTGGAACTTGTCCGGGTGCCAGCGCGTGCGGAGTGCATGTCTTGCCCGATCGCGTGTGCTCTTGCCTGCAGAGTGCACGGGTGAAAACAAGAATGTCTGTACAGCGCTCGCCGTCAAGTCCGCTGGGCTCCTTGGTGCCGTAGCCATTGGCCACGGGATGTCATGGAACGAGAGACTCTGAGGCGCATTCTCCTGCAGCGCTGCCCATCGCGCCTCGTAAGTCGCCCAGGCACGTGCCATCCGCTGCTCCTGGCTCAGCTTCCGCCGTTCGTCTTGCGTAACTGTAGACTTCCGCCTCTCCCGCTCGTCGTCGGTCCTATGTGACGCAGTACGGCCGAGCACGGAATCCATGCGCCGCATTGTGCTGTTCACCGAGTCTTGCAGAGCCTGCGTCCTCGCCGCCTCGCCTTCTGCCCTCGCCCTCAACTCGTGATCCCTGCGTCGCCAGTCTGCCATCCAGTTCTCCGCCTCTACACGGACCTGCTCAATCTTCGGCGATACTGTATATGCGCAGGACGCCTCCTCTGGCACGCACATCGATGCCGTCATGGTCATGTTGCGCTGCAACTTGACCTTGTACGAGCCATTCGACGGCGTCTTAGGACGGTCCATCGCGTAATAGCCGGTGATCGTATCCGTCGCCCGCCGCGAGGAAGTGGGCCTCTCACCGAAAACGGGCGTCCAGGCTCGTTGTGGTGGCGTTACTGGTCGTGTAAAGTGCGTCGACGGAGGTTGTGGCGTTGAATTGCGATACATTGGCGACTGACCGGTGCACGAAGAATACTGGAATTCGTGCACAGGCCGAATGCCGTCCCATCTATGCTGATCCTGCACCCAACGCTGTGTATGCTGTTTCTTGGTCGCTAGACGGCGCTTGAGCTCTTGAAGCTCTTGCACTTCTGCGAGTCGTGCCTGTTCGACGCGCCACTGATCGAGTCCGTCGGCAGTCGTTGGCATAATGGTCTCCATCTCGCGCACGCGATGTCGGTGAGAGCTGGGGGATGGAGGGAGAATGAGGAAAGGGTGGGACACGAGGCGGCGTGCTGCTCGCTTTTCAATGGTGGCAGGATCGCCGAGTAGGGAGAAGAGCTGCGTGTTGTCAATGAGGCAAGACAACCTGCTTCCTCGTGCTATACAGCGAGAATGCGGCGAGGTTGTGGGTCTAAAAGAACACATTGCTGAGTGGAGACGGGGTCCTGCCAGTAGATAGCGCTCACGTGACCCACGCCGTGCTCATGATATCGGCAAGGGCCAGTACCCCTAAATCCTCGTCTCCCTTCCCTTCCCCACATTCATCGCCCGATGACGCAGACAGCTCCGTCCCCACCGTCACGTCATTTCAGCAGTCCGCTTCCTGAACTCGAGATGTTCGAGCCTTTCGACCTCGAGGAAGACAGCCTCGAGGAGCGCATTCGGCAAGATTTTGCCCGCCTCGCACTGGCAGCCCATGACCCCCGCACACCATACACGTGGTCACAGAGCATCCACTCTAGCAGTAGCTATCACTCTGGCACGTTGCGCTACGGCCCGTCACCGTCATCCTCGTCTTCATCGTACAGCGACCCTGCCAGTACAGTCATCTCAGGGATCACGCCCCCACAACACCCCGTCTGGGTCATCAAATGCGCTCAGTGCGCTACACTCTTCTCTAACCGCGGAATGAAGGCAGTGCTCCTTTTGTATCCCGGTCTAGCACTTTATTCTACAGATGCGCTCCCACGCAATTGCGGACCTCTCACGACACCTTCTCTCAACCCTCCGCCTGTGCAAGAGCGCACGTGCGCATGTCTCACGCAGACGCTGTTCTGTCATGGCTGCGGCAATTCTATCGGTTACTTCATTGTTTCGCCTTGTAGTGCCTGTACCGTCGCCACCCGGCCAAACGACGCTCCGGCATCGCACAACCACAATGGGCACCGGTGCGTCTAAATCAAAGAGCGCCAATTATGTTCAAAGCTCATCATTCGAGATATGACAGGCTAGTATTTCACAGCAACGGCGTGACGGCCACGCCGCGCGCTGCGGGACCCCGCGTTACCCCGCCGTTGACTATCAGGGACGAGAAACACGCTCTCTACTTCCACGACACCAGTCCGAACGCCAAAGTAATGTATTGGCACCAGCTCACACATGCTGGGGAGCTGTCTCCCGTTGTCGACAATGGCGATGGGTGGTCATAGTACCACTCCCCGCGTTCCTCGTTGAGTCTCCCTTTGCATGATGCTTACTTGGGCGTCACATCTTCATCACCACACACTCTCGCATATGTAACCAGCAAACTGGTATTCGCCACTGTATTCCACCGTCCACATCCGCGACTTAATTCCGTTCCTCAGTAGAAACCACCACAACCCAAAACTGTACATCCGCAACTTGTTTCAACATCGCATATCATACAATATCACACATCATTCCTTCAGTACAAGTTTTGAACAAGCTTGACAACCTCTGGGAGTAGCGGATTATCGCTTCCGCCAACTGCGCGGGTTG
>Ga0247815_10002775_pt1 | contig 12832 bp, 13 predicted proteins | sample UWRJL194509B1_FD_181014 | JGI IMG/M metagenome (GOLD analysis project Ga0247815, IMG submission 181014) | Plant litter microbial communities from Arlington Agricultural Research Station in Wisconsin, United States - UWRJ-L194-509B-1 | ecosystem: Environmental > Terrestrial > Plant litter >... | reverse complement strand
ACGTTGAATTCGCTGGCGTACTGGGTCTGCATGGCGCGCTGTGTCGCCATCGCGACGAAGCCGCCCTGCGAGTAGCCGGTCACCATCAGGCGGCTGGAGGCGTTGGCGTTGATGCCGCCGAACGCGCCGCGCGCGGCGCGCAAGGCGTCGATCATGTCGCCGGCCTGTTGCGTGGCGTCCAGATAGGGGTGGTAGCCCAGCGAGGAACCGGCGTAGCCGGCGTAGTTGGGTGCGACCACGATGTAACCCTGCGCGGCGAACATGGCGGCCACCAGGCGCGGCTCGGTCGACGACAGGTCCGTCATGTCGTAGTCTTTCTTCACCGAGGTACCGTGCGCGTACAGCATCACCGGCCGGCCTCGCTGGCAGGCGGGGTTGCCGCCGGACGGCACCATGATCGCGGTGCCGGCCTGGGTGTCGGCGCCGGACGAGTCGATGGTGTGGTATTTGAGCGTGTAGGTGGTGATGGCGCAGACCGGATTGCCGGTGAAGGCGCTGCCGAACAGCACCGAGGTATCGAGCAGTATTTTCAGCGCGTCGGCGGACAGCGTGTTGACTTTGATACTGCCGCTGATGGTGGCCGGCACCAGCGTCGCGCCGCCGATGGCGACGCCGCGCAGTTGCACCGGCGGAGTCGGCGGCACCGGTGGCGCCGGTGGCGTGCCCACCACCGCGCCGCCGTTGCCGGAACCGCCGCCTCCGCCGCCGCATGCGGTCAATACCAATGCCAGTGTCACCAGAGCCAGTCGAGCGTCGCGCATATCAATCCTTGCCGGATGGCCGGGCGAGATTTTCGGCCGGCAACCATTTCATCCTAGCAGATCGCGCGGCGGATTACTTCAACAGTGTGGCGATGACGCCGGCCGAGCCGAACACCGAACGGCGCAGGCGGTCGTTGACGCCGTGCCAAGCCGCGTCCTGCGGTGGGGTTTCCACCAGGATCAGGTCGGAGCCGGTCTGGTCCATGTCGCGCAAGGCGGCGTAGAGGCCGTAGGCGTAGCCGGCCGGATCGGCGGGCAGGCGTTGCTGCGGCGCCGGCAAGGCCGGCAGCGCGTGGCTGATGACGGCGACCTTGACGCTTTTTTCTTGCAATCGCGCCAGCGCGGCCAGCAGGGCGTCGTGCTCCAGCATGGTCACCGGCGTGCGCGGCGCGTAGTGCGATTCCAGTGTGCCGGAGGCGCGCGGCGCGGCCTGGTCCGGCGCGGCAGGCAGCGTGCCGATGACGTCGGCGATCTGTTGCGCGCTGATGTGGCCGGGACGCAACAGCACCGGGCCGTGCGTGGCCAGGCGCGATACATCGACGATGGTCGATTCGATGCCGACCTGGCTGGGGCCGCCTTCGAGCACCGTGCTGAGCAGGCCGGCGCTGCAGGCATCCGAATGATCGGTCGCGTCGTCGTCGTCCAGGCCGAACTCGTCGCGCACGTGCTGCGCGGTGGTCGGGCTGACGTTGCCGAATTTGTTGGCCGACGGCGCCGCCACGCCGCCCTTGCCGCCCTTGAAGGCGCTCAGCAAGGCGATGGCGACCGGATGCGACGGGCAGCGGATGCCGACCGTGTCCTGGCCGCCGGAGACGGCGTCGGGAATGTGCGCGGCGCGTTTCAGGATCAGGGTCAGCGGGCCGGGCCAGAAGGCTTGCGCCAGCTGGCGCGCTTCGGCCGGGATGTCGGTGGTCCAGTAGTCGAGGTCGGCGCCGGGCGCGACGTGCACGATCACCGGATGGTCGTTGGGACGGCCCTTGGCTTCATAGATGCGCGCCACGGCCGCCGGGTTCTCGGCGTCCGCGCCGAGGCCGTAGACGGTCTCGGTGGGAAACGCCACCAGACCGCCCTGCTCCAGGATCGCCGCCGCCGTGGCGATGGCGGCCTGGTCGGCTACGGCTCGCTGCTTCACGCCGCGATGCCCAGGATGACGCAGGCGGCTTCCAGCTGCCGCTGCGCTTGCGCCAAGGTCGGCGCGATGAAGGTCAGGTGACCCATCTTGCGGGCGCGGCGCGGGTCGTCCTTGCCGTACAGATGCAGGCAGGCGCCGGGCAGCGCCAGCACTTCGTTCCAGGCCGGCTCGCGCGTGGCATCCGTGTCGTCGGTAAACCAGACGTCGCCAAGGATGTTGAGCATCACGGACGGCGAATGCTGGCGCACATCGCCCAACGGCAGGCGCGCCATGGCGCGAACTTGCTGCGCGAACTGGCTGGTGACGCAGGCGTCCATCGTGTAGTGGCCGCTGTTGTGCGGACGCGGCGCCATTTCATTGACCACCAGCGAACCGTCCTCCAGCACGAAGAACTCGATGCACAGCACGCCGACATAACCAAGCTCGGCGACGATGGCTTGCGCCGCGTGCTGCGCCAGCGAGGCGCACTCGGCGGTCACGTTGGGGCCGGGCACGGTGGTGGTGAACAGGATGCCGTCGCGGTGCACGTTCTCGGCGATCGGGTAGACCACCGATTCGCCGTCGGCGCCGCGCGCGGTCAGCACGGAAACTTCATAGGCCAGCGGCAGCATCTTTTCCAGCAGGCAGGTGACCTGGTCCATGCCGTCGAAGGCGGCGCGCACGTCCTCGCGCGTCTTGACGCGGACCTGGCCCTTGCCGTCGTAACCCATGCGCACGGTTTTCAGGATGCCCGGCAGCAGATCGTCGCCGATGGCGTCGATGTCGGCTTGCGAGGCGATCACCTTGTGCGGCGCCGGCATCACGTCGGACTTCGGCGCGCAATCGACGAAGAAACGTTTTTCCGCGATGCGATCCTGCGCCACCGACACGCCGTGCGCGTCCGGCGCCACGAAGACGCTTTGCGCCAGGCGCGACAGGCTGTCGGCCGGGACGTTTTCAAATTCGGTGGTGACGGCCAGGCATTGCGCGGCCAGCGCGTCGAGGCCGGCGGCGTCGCTGTAGCCGGCGTTGACCAGACGTTGCGCGACCTGCCCCGCAGGACAGGCGTCGGCCGGTTCCAGCACGGCCACTTGATAACCCATGCTTTGCGCGGCCTGGGCGAACATGCGGCCGAGCTGGCCGCCGCCCATCACGCCGAGCCAGGCTGGCGGAGTGGCGGTGGGCAGTAGCGGTGAAAACTGCGGTGTAGACTTCTGATTACTCATTTATTCCAGCGGTAAAGTCATGGCCTTGGCGGCTTCGGTTTGCGTGATGCGATAGGCTTCCAGCTTGTCGGCCAGCGCGTCGTTGGTGGCGGCGAGCATCGCCACCGCCGTCAGCGCGGCGTTGGCGGCGCCGGCTTCGCCGATGGCGAAGGTCGACACCGGCACGCCCTTCGGCATCTGCACGATGGACAGCAACGAATCCTCGCCGCGCAAATACTTGGACGGCACCGGCACGCCCAGCACCGGCACGATGGTCATCGCGGCCACCATGCCAGGCAGGTGGGCGGCACCGCCGGCGCCGGCGATGATGGCGCGCAGGCCGCGGGCGCGGGCGCTCTTGGCATAGGCATACATCTCGTCGGGCATGCGGTGCGCCGAAATCACTTGCGCTTCAAACGGCACGCCGAATTGCTTGAGGATGTCGACCGCGTTCTTCATCACGTCCCAGTCCGAGGACGAACCCATGATGACGCCGACCAGCGGCGAGTTTTGCACCAGCGTCAGCTCGGTCATGTCAGGCCTTCAGCTTTTCGCCGGTCAGGCGTTCGATGGCTTCGAAGTACTTGGCCTGGGTTTTGTCGATGACATCGGCAGGCAGCGCCGGCGCGGGCGCGGTCTTGCCCCAAGTCAGGGTTTCCAGGTAGTCGCGCACGAATTGCTTGTCGAACGACGGCGGCGACATGCCCGGCTGGTAGGAATCGGCCGGCCAGAAGCGCGACGAGTCGGCGGTCAGCACTTCATCCATCAGGTGCATGACGCCGTTGTCGTCGAGGCCGAATTCGAACTTGGTGTCGGCGATGATGATGCCGCGCGTGGCGGCGTATTCGGCGGCGGTCTTGTACAGCTGGATGCTGACGTCGCGCATCTTGGCGGCCAGTTCGGCGCCGATGCGGGTTTCCATTTCAGCGAAACTGATGTTCTCGTCGTGCTCGCCCAGGTCGGCCTTGGCGGCCGGGGTGAACAGCGGCTCCGGCAGCTTCTCGGCTTGTTGCAGGCCGGCCGGCAGCTGGATGCCGCAGATGCTGCCGGTCTCTTGATAATCCTTCCAGCCCGAACCGATGATGTAACCGCGCACCACCGCCTCGACCATGATCGGCTTCAGGCGCTTGGCGACCACGGCGCGGCCCTGGACCTGCTCCACTTCCTCGGGTGCGACCACGGATTCCGGCGCGACGCCGGTCAGGTGGTTCGGCACGATGTGGCCGAGTTTCTCGAACCAGAAATCGCTCATCTGGTTCAGCACTTTGCCTTTGCCGGGGATCGGCTCGTTCATGACGACGTCGAAGGCCGACAGGCGGTCGGTGGTGACGATCAGAATCTTGTCTTCGCCGACGGCGTAGTTGTCGCGGACTTTACCGTGGCCGAGCAGTGGCAGGGAGTGGATCGAGGTTTCGTAGAGGCTGTTCATAGCGGGGGATGTGTTGATAAAAGCGAAACCGGCGGGAGGTGGAAGCCTCGCACGCCGGTCGAGAAAATCGGACTGGAGGATGATCCCCCGGCCCGTTCCAAACAGAATTTTACTTCACAATCTGGGACAGCTCGCCGGCCTTGTAACGCTCGGCCATTTTTTCCAGAGGAATGATCTTGATTTTCGACGCCTGGCCTTCGCAGCCGAAGGCCTGGAAACGGGCGCGCACGACCAGCTCGGCGGCGGCGCGGGCCGGCTTGAGGAAGTCGCGCGGGTCGAACTTCGACGGGTTTTCGAACAGGAATTTACGCGTCGCGGCCGTCATCGCCAGGCGGATGTCGGTGTCGATGTTGATCTTGCGCACGCCATGGCGGATGCCTTCTTGAATCTCTTCGACCGGCACGCCGTAGGTTTCCTTCATGTCGCCGCCGAATTCGCGGATGATGGCCAGCAGCTCCTGCGGCACCGACGACGAGCCGTGCATCACCAGGTGGGTGTTCGGGATGCGGGTGTGGATTTCCTTGATGCGGTCGATGGCCAGGATGTCGCCGGTCGGCTTGCGAGTGAACTTGTAGGCGCCGTGCGAGGTGCCGATGGCGATCGCCAGCGCGTCGCATTGGGTGCGCTGCACGAAGTCGGCGGCCTGGGCCACGTCGGTCAGCAGTTGTTCGCGGGTCATCAGGCCGTCGGCGCCGTGGCCGTCTTCCTTGTCGCCCTTCATGGTTTCCAGCGAACCGAGCACGCCCAGTTCCGCTTCCACCGTGACGCCGATGGCGTGCGAGAACTTCACCACTTCCTTCGACACTTCGACGTTGTACTCGTAGGAGGCGACCGACTTGCCGTCGGCTTCCAGCGAGCCGTCCATCATCACCGAGGTGAAGCCGGAGCGGATCGCGGCCTGGCACACCGCCGGCGACTGGCCGTGGTCCTGGTGCATGACGACCGGGATGTGCGGGTAGGCTTCGACGGCGGCGTCGATCAGGTGGCGCAGGAAGGCTTCGCCCGCGTATTTACGCGCGCCGGCCGAGGCCTGCATGATGACCGGGCTGTTGAGCGCGTCGGCGGCGGCCATGATGGCCTGCACTTGCTCCAGATTGTTGACGTTGAACGCGGGGATGCCATAACCGTTTTCGGCGGCATGGTCCAGCAATTGACGCATGGATACGAGGGACATGGTAGTACTCCAAACAATAAAAAAACCTGGCTGCCGGAGCGAGGCCCCTCTCGTTCCGCGAGAGGGGCGCTACCGGACTTACTTAATTCAATTCTCCAACCTTGACGATGCGCAGCGCATTGGTGCCGCCGGCCTGGCCCATCTGGCCACCCCAAGTGACGACGATCATGTCGCCCTTCTTGACGATGCCGTGCTCGACCAGCAAGGCTTCGGCCTGCTTCAGCACCTGCGCGCTATCGCCGGCCTGCGACAGATTGTAGGCCTTGACGTTGCGGTACAGCGCCACCTTGCGCGCGGTGGTGACGCTCGGCGTCAGCGCGTAGATCGGCGTGTCGATGTTGTGACGGCTCATCCACAGCGCGGTCGAACCGGACTCGGTCAACGCCACGATCGCCTTCACCGCCAGATGGTGCGCGGTGAACAGCGCGCCGTAGGCGATCGACTGGTCGATGCGGGTGAAGGTCGCATTCAGGAAGTCGGCGTCGAGCTTGTTGTACTCGGACTGCTCGGCTTCCACGCAAATGGCGGCCATCATCTCCACGGTCTCGATCGGGTAGCGGCCCGAGGCGGTTTCCGCCGAGGTCATCACCGCGTCGGTTCCGTCCAGCACCGCGTTGGCCACGTCCGACACTTCGGCGCGGGTCGGCACGGCGTTGAAGATCATCGACTCCATCATCTGGGTCGCGGTGATCGCCAGCTTGTTCGACTCGCGCGCCATCTTGATCATGCGCTTCTGCAACGCCGGCACCGCCGCGTTGCCCACTTCCACCGCCAGATCGCCGCGCGCCACCATGATGCCGTCGGAGGCGTCGAGGATCTCCTGCAGCGCAGGGATCGCTTCGGCGCGCTCGATCTTGGCGATCATCAGCGGCTTGTGGCCGAACGGCTCGCCGGCGATGTTGGCCAGCTGGCGCGCCATTTCCATATCGGTCGCGCTTTTCGGGAACGAGATCGCCAGGTAATCGGCCTGGAAACTCATCGCCGTCTTAATGTCTTCCATGTCCTTGGCGGTCAGCGCCGGCGCGGTCAAGCCGCCGCCCTGGCGATTGATGCCCTTGTTGTTGGACAGTTCGCCGCCGATTTTCACGGTGGTGTAAATCTCGCTGCCGACGATCTTGTCGACGATCAGCACGATCAGGCCGTCGTTCAACAGCAGCTTGTCTTCCTGGCGCAAATCCTGCGGCAAGGCCTTGTAGTCCAGGCCGACGCGTTCCTGGTTGCCCAGTTCGCCGTTTTCGCCCCATTTCGCGTCGAGGATGAATTTATCGCCGTTGACCAGATCGATCTTACCATTTTCGAACTTGCCGACGCGGATTTTAGGGCCTTGCATGTCCGCCATGATCGCGACTTCTTTGCCGCACTCGGCGGCGGCTTCGCGCACCATGCGCGCGCGGTCGATGTGATCCTGCGCCTTGCCGTGCGAGAAATTCAGACGCACGACGTCGACGCCGGCGCGGATCATCTTGACCAGGACGTTGAAATCGTTGGAGGCTGGGCCGATCGTTGCGACAATTTTGGTACCACGAGACATAGGATTCCTTAGCGTTGGGTCATGCGAACAGTTCCAGCGGATGGGCCGGAACCAGGAAAAGCTGCGCTGTTTGTTGTGGTTCAGACATGAAATATGTAGCAAAGCTACAAATTTCATGTCCTTCCCAGGCATTACCTGGATTCTACTGTCAATTTGCTACAAAGCACGACCGTGCTAATTACTAGGGATGACTTCGCTTTATTTTGTTGCGGCGCGCTGCGTCAGGATCTCGACCGCCGGCAGGGTCTTGCCTTCCAGGAATTCCAGGAAGGCGCCGCCGCCGGTGGAGATGTAGCCGATCTGCTCGGTGATATTGTATTTGGCGATCGCCGCCAGCGTGTCGCCGCCGCCGGCGATCGAGAACGCCTTGGACGCGGCGATGGCCAGCGCCAGCGTCTTGGTGCCTTCGCCGAACTGGTCGAATTCGAACACGCCGACCGGGCCGTTCCAGACGATGGTGCCGGCGGCGGCGATCTGCGCGGCCAGGATAGCGGAGGTTTTAGGACCGATATCGAGGATCATGTCGTCATCCGCCACGTCGGCCACGTCTTTGACGGTGGCGACGGCGGTTGGCGAGAATTCCTTGGCGCAGACGACATCGACCGGGATCGGCACCTGCGCGCCGCGCTTGGCCATGATGTCGATGATGGCCTTGGCTTCCTCGACCAGTTCGTTTTCCACCAGCGACTTGCCGATGTTCAGGCCGACGGCCTTCATGAAGGTGTTGGCGATGCCGCCGCCGACGATCAGGTTGTCGACCTTGTCGGCCAGCGCCTTCAGGATCGACAGCTTGGACGATACCTTGGAACCGGCGACGATGGCCAGCAGCGGACGGGCCGGGGCGCCCAGCGCCTTGCCCAGCGCGTCCAGCTCGGCGGCCAGCAGCGGGCCGGCGGCCGCGACCGGCGCGAATTTGGCGATGCCGTGCGTCGAGGCTTCGGCGCGGTGCGCGGTGCCGAAAGCGTCATTGACGTAGATGTCGCACAAAGCGGCCATTTTCTGCGCCAGTTCGTCGCTGTTCTTCTTCTCGCCCTTGTTGACGCGTACGTTTTCCAGCAATACCACTTGTCCGGCTTGCAGGGATTCCAAACCGGCGCCGTCGACCCAGTTCTGTTTCAGCTCGACCGGCTGGCCCAGCAGCTCGGACAGGCGAGCGGCGACCGGCGCCAAGCTGTCTTCCGGCTTGAACTCGCCCTCGGTCGGACGGCCCAGGTGGGACGTGACCATGACCTTGGCGCCGGCGGCGGCGGCCGCCTTGATCGCTGGAACGGAGGCGCGAATGCGGGTATCTTCGGTGATATTGCCCGCATCATCCTGCGGCACGTTCAAATCGGCGCGAATGAAAACACGTTTGCCTTGCAGTGCGTTCTGGGCGATGAGGTCTTGCAGACGGATGAAGTTCAAAACAGCGGACATGGCTACCCAAGGTCGAGTTGAGGAAAGAGCGCTATTTTACCGCAAGCCCGGCGTGATTCTTCTGTTATTGAATTACAGGGAGCAGGCGCAATGCTGTAAAGAAAGCCATGCCGAATATGATGGTTTCCAGCATATTGCGTCGCAGCAAATAATAGATGGTAGCCACAATTCCGGACACCAACTTGAGATTGCTCAAACTAAGCACCGCATGGCCGTCGGCGGCCAGGATCAAGTCCGGCGCCACGATGGCGGCCAGCGCGCAGGCCGGCGCGTAGCGCAGCATCTCCTGCACCCGCTTCGGGATGGTGATGTGGTGGCCGATCAGCCAGAACGAACTGCGGGTGGCGGCGGTGGCCAGCGCCAGCACGCCGATGACCACCCAGATTTCCCAATCAGCCATGGTGTTTTCCTTTACTACGCCATTTTTCGGCGCCCTCTTCGATCGCCATCGCCGTCAGCATGCCGACCAGCACCGCCAGCAGCAAGCCCAGCTTGTAAGGCATGCCGGCCGCCAGCACCGAGACCGCGCCCGCCACCAGCACGCCGCACAGCGCCGGCCGGCCTATCATCAGCGGAATCATCACGCAGATGATGGCCAGCGTGCCGGCGAAGCCCAGCCCCCATTCCGCCGGCACGGTGCTGCCGAGGAAGATGCCGGCGATCGAGCCGACCTGCCACGAACCCCAGTTCGGGTACAGCAAGCCTTTTAAATAAGACAACTTGCCGAGTTGCGGCGCTTCGGACGGATATTTCTGCAGGAACAAGGCCACCGTCAGGTCGCCAGCGGTGTAGCCCAGCAACAAGCGCTTTTGCCATGGCAGGTGGGAGAAATGCGGCGCCAGCAAGGCGGAAAAGATCACGAAACGCAGGTTAACCACCAGCGCGGTCAGGAAAATGACCCAGATCGGCGCGCCGGAGGCGATCAGCGGCAACGCCGCCAATTGGGCCGAACCGGCGAACACCAGCAAGGTCATGCCCAGCGCCTGCGGGATCGTCAGCCCGGATTTGATCATCGCGATGCCGACCACCAGGCCCCAGGCGCCGATGCCGAACAGCGAGGGCATGCCGGTCTTGACACCTTCGCGCCAGGAGGGCTCATGGTGTTCCGCCACGTAGGGCGACGGGGCTGCGCTGCTCGGTTCAGTCATCGGGAGGGTATGTGGAGTCGTGTGGCATTCCCGCCACATAGCAGGCCGTACCGGGATCGTAGAGGCGCTATTTTACCGATGATTTTTGCTCAATGCGCGAATCCGTTAAAATCGTGGTTTTCCCCACCGCCTTTCGGAGCATAAAGAACATGACCAACGCCAACACGTCCGCCGCCGCCAACGCCGTTGAACTCGACGGTAAGGATCTGCCGGCCCACTGCCCGAACCCGGCCATGCCGCTGTGGTCGTCGCATCCGCGCGTTTTCCTTGAGTTCAACCATGACGGCGTCGCCAAGTGCCCGTACTGCGGCACCGCCTACCGCCTGAAGCCGGGCGTCGTGGTCGGCCATCATTAATCGGTAGTCGTCCCATGCCCACCAAACGACTCAAGCAGATGAACGGCAGCGCCGTCGAGACCGAAGCGGCCTTCTACGACGCGCTTAACCGCGCCGACCTGGACGCGCTGATGGCCTTGTGGGCCGACGACGACGAGATCGTCTGCGTGCATCCGGGCGGGCAGCGCCTGATCGGTCACGCCGCGATCCGCGCCTCGTGGAGCGCGCTGCTGGCGCACGGCGGCCTGCACATCCTGCCGTCGCAGCTGCACGAGACGCATACGCTGATGAGTTCGGTGCACACGGTGGTCGAAGGCACCACCGCCGCCAGCGGCGAAGCGGCGCACCTGATCGCCACCAACGTCTACAGCAAGACCCCGCGCGGCTGGCGCATCGTGCTGCACCATGTGTCGGTCGCGCCGGGTCCGGTGCCGAACGATACGCCGGCGCAGATCCTGCACTAACTCCCGTTGTGAAGTACAGCGCGCCTTTCTGGCTGCCCGGCGGCCATCTGCAAACGATCTATCCGGCCACCGCGATCGCCAAGCCGGCGGTGCCGTTCCGCCGCGAGCGCTGGGACGCGCCGGACGGCGACTTCGTCGACATCGATTTCGTCGACGGCCAGCCGGGCCAGCCCTTTGTGGTGCTGTTCCATGGCCTGGAAGGCTCGTCCGACAGCCACTACGCGCGCGCCTTGATGGCCAACATCGCGGCGCGCGGCTGGTCCGGCGCGGTGCCGCATTTCCGCGGCTGCTCCGGCGAAGCCAACCGCGCGCCGCGCTTTTACCACTCCGGCGACGCCACCGAGATCGACTGGATCATCCGCCGCCTGCACGCGCGCCACGCGGCCGACGGCGGCGGCAAGTTCTACGCGGCCGGCGTCTCGCTGGGCGGCAACGCGCTGCTGCGCTGGCTCGGCGAATCGCAACACCAGGCCGACTTCGTCGACGCCGCCTGCTCCGTCTCCGCGCCGCTGGACTTGGCGCAGGGCGGCGTTTCGCTGTCGAGCGGCGTGAACATGATTTATACGCGCATGTTTTTGCAAACGCTGAAACCCAAGTGCGTGGCCAAGCTCAAGCAGTTCCCCGGCCTGTTCGACCTCGACGCGCTGCACGCCGCGCGCGACCTGTACGCCTTCGACAACGTGGTGACCGCGCCGCTGCACGGCTACCGCGACACCGACGATTACTGGGACCGCGCCAGCGCCAAGCACGTCCTCAACGACATCACCGTGCCGACCTTGGTGCTGAACGCGCGCAACGATCCCTTCCTGCCGGGAAGACATCTGCCGCAGCGTGCGGCGTCGCGCGTGGTATTGGACTATCCTGCCGAGGGCGGCCATGTCGGCTTCGCCGTCGGCGGGCTGCCGGGCAAGATCGACTGGCTGCCGCAACGCCTGATCCACTTTATGACCAACGACGCGCGACTGGAGCAACATGGATGACATCGTCAAGCAAGCGCTGGCCAAGTGGCCCAACGTGCCCCACTGCTACGGCTGGCTGGGGCTGGACGCGCGCGGCAACTGGCGCATGCGCGACGAGCGCGCCCAGCACCTGAACCTGCCCGGCGATAAATTGAACCACGCGGCGCTGGTCGCCTTCATCGTGCGCAACTACGCGGCCGACGAGCGCGGTTGCTGGTATTTCCAGAACGGCCCGCAGCGCGTGTATGTACGGCTGGAGGCGACGCCGTACATTGTCCGCACCGATCCGGCGGCCGGCTGGCTGCTGCATACCGGCGCGGCGCTGGGCGGGATAGACGAGGCGGTGTTGACGGAATCGGGAGCGCTGGTGCTGCGCGGCGGCGATGTGGTCGCGCAACTCGACGACCGCGATTTCGCGCAGGTGTTGCCGGCGCTGCGCATGAACGGCGCGCCGGTGGACGACGAGGCGCTGCTGGCTTGGCTTGAAACCGGCGCGCCGGCGTTGACGCTGAGCGAACACGGCCGCACGATCGCCGTGCAGCGCATGGCCGCCGACCAGTTGGCGGCGCGCTTCGGTTACGTCAGCGCCCCGTCGCCGGCCAAGGCTGGGTAGGGTCGGAGTTCTGCCGCAGGCGGTCGAAGGGATTGGTGTTCTTCTGGTCGAACGGATTCGAGCTTTTCTGATCGAACGGGTTCGTGCTTTTCTTCGCATCCTCGCCGGCGCGCATTTCCGCCTTGAAGCCTGAGCGTGAGTCCGTCATGTCCTTCTTCCCCCGGTCGGCCAGCTCCTCGCGGCGCTTCGCCTGCAACTCGCGTTCGCGCGCATCGATCACGGCCTGGTCGTAGAAGGACGCGTCGGGCGCCTTGCGCGCATAGCTCAGCTGGTCCAGCGCCGACAGCACGCCGCCCTGCAACACGTACGACTCGGCCAAGGCGATATGCTGCAAGGCCAGCTTGCCCTGTTTGGAATACGCCTGCGCCAGCAAATCGTAGGCGTTCGGATCCTCGCGGTACAGCTGAACCTGGTCGCGCAGATACGCCGCCGCTTGCTCCAGCTTGCCGTCGGCGATCAGCGCCTCGGCGTACTGATGCGCCAGGCCGCGCGACAGCGGAAACTTCAGATGCGCGGCGTCGGCTTCTTCGACCGCCTTCGCCAGCATCGCCTTGTTGTCCGGCTGCGCCAGCTTGATCTCGATCGATGTCGCGGCGAAGATCGTCTCCGCCTTGGTGCGCGGCGCGGCGCCGAACACGCCGCTCGCCAGCGGCCGGTCGACGGTGGCGCGCGCCGCGTCCAGCCAG
>Ga0247815_10002774_pt1 | contig 12834 bp, 8 predicted proteins | sample UWRJL194509B1_FD_181014 | JGI IMG/M metagenome (GOLD analysis project Ga0247815, IMG submission 181014) | Plant litter microbial communities from Arlington Agricultural Research Station in Wisconsin, United States - UWRJ-L194-509B-1 | ecosystem: Environmental > Terrestrial > Plant litter >... | reverse complement strand
TGTATCCCTCAATCCACCAATTCTTCTTACAATCGGGATAGTACCATAGCGTAACGCATACATCTGGTTTAAACCGCAAGGTTCTACTCTTGATGGCATCAAAAGAAAATCAGCACCAGCATAAATCTGATGGGACAGTTTTTCATTATACCCTATGTAAGCATTGTAGTTACCAGGAAACCAGTTATTCAATTCTAAAAGCTTTCCCTCAACTACCGGATCCCCGGAGCCGAGAACAAGAATATTGATATTACCTCTGCTATGCGCCAAAGCATTGTGGAAAATATCGGGCAATAAATCAGCCCCTTTCTCCCCTACTAACCTACCTATAAAGGTAAAAAGGGGTTTTGTTGGATCTAAATTAAAAACAGCACATAATGCAGCTTTGTTTGCCTTCTTTCCACTTTCTACTGTCCTTACATTGTAAGTTTTTTGTAGCATAGTATCAGTCTTAGGGTTCCAGACGTCATTATCAATGCCATTTAGAATTCCGGACGACTTACCACGTTCACTCGAAAGCAAACCTTCAAGTCCATTTGCTTTTACGCTCAATTCGTCGAGATATGATGGAGAAACGGTAGTGACCCTCCAGGCGCATTTGATAGCTGACGCAAGAGGATTAATTGCATTTTTCCATTCAAGCATTCCAGACTTCCATAAGTCAAACGCAGGCAGATAACTGATTTTGTCCCAACCAAACTGCCCCTGGTACTGAGCGTTGTGGATGGTGAGTATAGTTGGAATATGGTTGAGGCTTTTATACCGTTCGCAGTTTGCTGTCATAAAAGGAACTAGCCCCGTATGGTGGTCATGGCAGTGAATAGCATCAGGCCGGTGTTCCCATTGGTTAATCCAATCCAGCGTGGCTATCTGAAAAGCAAGAAACCTTTCCGTATCATCTCCGTAACCGTAAACCTTATCACGGTCAGTTAAGCCAGCAATATGAACCAGGTAAAGATCAAATCCAAGTTTATTGGTTTTTTCCCTCAAAATACGTACAGGGAAACCGTCACGTCCCAAATTAACCCAGGCATCATAAACTACTTCAAACTCATTGTCCCACATAAAAGGGATATTATAGGCTGGCATAACCACTTTTGCAAAGTGGCCCAGCTTATTCTGGTATTTAGGTAAAGCACCAACTACATCACCCAGGCCGCCAACTTTGGCTACCGGATAACATTCGGCACTCAGATGTATTATTTCCATATAAATTTTTTGGATGGGATCAACTTCTGAAAAAATTCTAGATCAAAGTATGAGTTATAACCGGAATTTTTCCGCTTTGTTTGCGATTTTTCAAAAATAAACAACAACTAATTAAGGCGAATGAGTACCGAATTTTTTCCATAAACTACCACAACATCAGGATTTGAAATTAAGTTAGCGATTAAATAAATATACAATTAAGATTATGACAAAATATAAAAAAACTGCCATTCTTTTAGTGCTAACAATCACAAATTTTACTGTTGCATGTAAAAAAGATGCCGACAAAAAAACAACGGCTCCAGATGTGGAAAAACCGGGAGCTGTCATTGAAGAAAAATTGCTGTTACCCATCCAGTTGGGAAGTGGTAATTCAAAAATCACCTTCAGTTATCTGGAAAATCATTCTATCTCAAAGATTGAATATGCGGACGGAAAAACGACCGTTATGCGCTACAATACTTTAGGAAGACCAGTGGCGCTAATGAGGTACAAGAATGACGAACTGTATGCTGAAACTGATTATCGCTATGATCAGAATGGGTTGCTGATAAAGGGAACAAAAATATCAGTTGACGGGATAGACTTCCATCCATCTGGTTATTTTACGCTGGTGTATAATTCAGATTCGCAATTGGCTACTATTAACTATTTCAACGTTGATGATAAGTTAACTGATACCCAGCAAAGGAGCTACAATACTGCGGGGATCCTGGTCACTGACAAAAGCAACACTGCTAGTTTGATGGTCAATTATGTTTATGACGAAAAAAACGGTCTGTTTAAAAATGCCAAGTATGGATGGTTACTTGCTTTGGAACAGGAAAACTTATTATTTCTATCCTCTGCGAACAATATCAGGACAGTTAGTTATCCCATGAAAACGGAAATGAATGCAAATTACAGTTATACGTATAATGCATCTAATTATCCAGAAACAATTACAATCACGCTGAACGGCAAAGCCACCGCTTACAAAGTTAGCTATAAGGAAATCAGCAAATGATCAAAATGTAAAGCCAGGTGTATTCCTGGCTTTGCACTTTTTTAAAAACTAAAACCTACAGATATGTAAGGCATCGTACTTTCTTTCGAGAAACCCACAGCTGCCTGAATAAGGATAAGTTCGGCCGGAACCACATACAGGCCTCCTCCATAACCATAATGCCACTTATCAGATGATTGTCCGGGATACCATACCCGTCCCACATCATTAAATGCCAGTAAACCTACTGACCCGGGAACAATGTATGAAGTGAAATCAAACAATTTTAACCTGAGGTCTAAGTTTTCAAACGCCATAGTTTTTCCTGTAAACCTGTTTGTGTGAAATCCCCGCAGGGTGCGCACCCCGCCCAACTGCAGCATTTGAAAAAACTCCGGATCTCCAAACACTGTACCGCCACCTAGCCTGTTTGCAATAACAAAACCACCATTTCCGGGGTTAATAAAATATCTGAACTCTGTCTGGATTTTTCCATACCGGTTGTGGGAACTGTTTAATTCCTGCGTACCACTTATTCTTGTATTCCAATATATTCCTTTTTTTGGAATGGCCGCATTATCACGTGAATCATAATTTAGTTCCGCTACCAGTCCTGTGTAAATACCATCATGAAAAACAGCTTCATCCGGGTTTGTTTGATTAAAATCGCGCAGAAATCGTTCTTCATTATTGCGTGCACTGCTGGTATAATATTCGGTGGCCAGGCCGCCCCCAATTGTCCATTTATTTATTTTTCTGTACAACTCAAAATCTGCTGTCAGGTAGTCGTAACGATTTCTGTAATAGGAAATACCTTTATCATCATCGTCATCCCGGTCTCCACGACGGTCCTCATCATCATCATCGTCATCATCCCGCAGAAAAGCGGTTTCATTTCCCAGTCCGAAAAAGTTACTTAGGTTGTTAGGTCCTAACAGCCTCGCGTTGATTCTAAAATCATTATTACCTACAACCTTTTTAAAATCACCGGCATAGGTGAGGATGAATGACTTTCTGCCGGTAGAATAGTCAACCCAAAATTCCTGTTTAGCGGCATGTGGGAATTTCCGGAACCCCTGCTTTTCAATAATGAGGCCTACCCCTGCCTGAATTCCCTGATCAATATTGTAATTAAGGTGGAATAGTGGCCCGAACTGGTCATAAACAAAACTTTTTTTATCATACTTATTGACAGCCGTGTCATTTGATAAACGCAACTTGGCCAATGCCGCTGGAGGCAAGTCATTCTGCTCGTCCTTACGGTCATATATAAATGTGTTTGCTTTATTACGTAATTCCGGATTTACCTGGAATATATCTTTGTCGTCACCCCCAATCATTCGTACCCTGATCGCCGATTTAGTCTCGCCTGTGACATCGAAAACATCCTCTCCTCCCATTCCGTAGAGCCTGATTTCATGGGTAACTGTTTGATCAAATGAGCGGTGGTAGAGCGTTCGGCCTAATTCACCATTCTTTTTGATATTTTTTATCTTCAGTTCGATATTACCCTTTTTAGTATGTCTGATTTCAAAGTTTTCCTTTTTATCCGACGCAGGGATTTCAACGGTCGTTGCAAGAAATCTGTAATAACGCAAAGCACTCTTCTCTAAATTATCCTTGCGGGCAATCATAATTTTAAGTGTTTCCTCACCACCTTCCGCAAAAATACTTGCAGGCATCCTTTTCATTGCCTGTCTCATTAAATCCGGGGTAATAGTTTGTTGGACATATTTTATCCCATCTTTCCAATCCTGCTCAGAAAGAGAATTTAAAAAGTACCGGTCAAAATAACGTTGTCCAAAATTCCACTGGTCAACAGCCCTGATTTCTGGTTCGAAAGGTTGATGTCTCGCCTGTAGCCACTGATGTGATACGATCCATGGAAAAAGTCCTGACGTTTTATAAAAAACCATATCCCTGTCACGTGGCACGGGCACATAAATCTTATCATCTTTATCATCCTGCTTTAGCCACCTCCAGTTATCTTCATGCCTGTCCCAGTCGCCCAGGATAAAGTCAAGTAAGCGCGCCCTCAACACCAGCTTTTGGTCTATTTGGGTATCATTATCTTCTTCTACTTTGCGTTGTGCCTTAACGGTGTTATCACTTTTCTCATCGCCCTCCGGAAAACGTTCTTCAAGCAGATACACTGCATTTGCAAAATCTTTCCTGTATTGCCCGAAAACCGGATCATCGCCTACATAAACAATTTCCGGATTTGCATGCTGGAGGCCCAGGGCATCAGCCAGGGGTGGAACTACCAATGACGAAAATGGGTGACTGGTCACAATTTGATCCTGAACCACATCCCTCGCTACCGTTGCCCTTAATTTTTCAGGCAAACCACGTTCTGGATATTTTTGCACAGTTCTCAAAGCCCATTCCCGGCCCGAAGCATCTTTCAAACGCATGGAGCGTGTTTGCATACCCCCTCCTAACTGAAGAACGGTCATGCCCCCCTGTTCCTTCGAAAGATCAACAATCCTCATTTTTACCGGGGTGGCCCATAGTTTACGGTAGCCTTCACCCATAAAGAAGCGGTGTACTTTGTTTACAGAATCATACGCAGGAGAAATCGCTATTGTGATAGAATCTTTGGTTTGCTGTTGGGCCATTGACAAAGCAGGCAGAGCAACAGCGAAAATTATAACGGGTACCCTGAGAATATTCCTTAAAAATGACATGAGCGTTTAATTTAAACTTTATTTGCTACCCCAACCCGTAAAGCTTTTAGTCCTTCAACCCCCTGTAGCTCTTCGACATCCAAATATTCGACCGTTTCGGTAAGCAACTGCAGGGCTTGCAGGCGATGAATATACGCTAAATATTCTACTGCTTCAGCAGTATTAAAGTATACTATTGCAATCTTACCCGGTTGGGTAAGCCGTTCTGTACTATCTCTAACATGCGCTTTGTCTATGCGCTTTTTCACCATCTGGTACCTGATATTGTAACTACCTTCTACATCAAATCGCTGTTCGTCAAGTCTGAAACTTATATCGATTAGTTTACCATAGACAAATATAAGTTGGGTAGTTTCAAGTGGAATTGGCAGGTGCGGCGTGAGCAAGCCTGTTATTTGCGCAATTTCGGCAACTGCCTTTAACTGTCTGAAACGAAAATCACCCACCAGATTCTCGTCAAAGGCTATATCAGGGGAAATGGATTGCCCGAGGTACATATCAAATTCGACTCCATCGGTCCGGAATTTTTCAAAATAGCTTGGATATATTTCTTGTAATTCAGCATTAAATTCATCCAGATGGCGGTTTACCGCGTGATTGATCATCTGCATACTGAGTTCATAATTATTCCGGTTTTCGAAGATCTTTCCACCTGGTTCAGTAAGTTTAAAATATTCGTCCACAATTGGCCCAACCTCAGGATGCCCCTCTTTAAGCGCACTTAGGTAAGGCGGGAGCTGACGCTGCAGGTAATCGTCAGTTTTCATGATTTCCCTGTCCGACATATTATCAAAAGTTTCAGGATCCCAACTTTGGGTTTGTTTTGGAAGCTCATCAGCAATGTTTGAAGACATCTTTGATCTTAGGTTCCCCAGGGTAGTCTGCAACACCTCAAAATGTGCAAATAAATCTTTCCTGATCATCAAATTACGTTCGATGCTGGAGTTCCTGATGTCTATTGCACCGTAAAAAGGATGTACATCCTTAAAATATACTGGTTCAATCTGAAGGTTTTTTTCCAATCCCCCAGATTTCATGTAGTTGTAGGCCACCTGGTAAAAACGCCATTGTACCGAAGATTGCAGCGCAGTAAACTTATCTGTCACGATTGTCATGATTTCATTATTGAAATCGACGATGATATTTTGGTAAAGCTGGGCAAGTAACGGAAAAGCCGCATCAATTTTTGCCAGTGTGTCTCCCCTAAAAGCCGTAGCATCGTAAGTATACAGTTCCAGACAGCCAACCAATCTTCCGTTATAATACAAGGGAAACAACGCATAGGATTTGACATTACTGTCACTGATCAGTTTTAACATTGGAAATGCCTGTGCGTCGGCACTTGTAATTTCAGGGAACATCAACCTTCGGGGACGTGCAACAAAATTATCTGCAAGATCTGCATATTCGCTTTCAGGCAAACCATTCAGTTTTGCCTGTTTGATAATAATGCTTTCAAATCCTTCATGACTGTAGAGCAACGTTTTTTTATTCAGACGGATATAAGGAAGAAGTCCAAACTCAATTTCATCGGTGCCTACCAACGATTTGAGTGATTTTGAGATCGCTTCATTGCTCCATCCAGGCATAGACTGATTATGGTCTATGATAGTATTTTTAATTGATTCAAGGGCATATTCGGCCGTCACATCCGTTAGGGTGACGATTGAGATGCCTTCAATTCTGAACATACTCGCTGGCAATAACGAAGACAGCAGTTCGATACTGCTATTTTCATCATTCATATATTCCTTGATACCCTGTAATGTAAGTTCAGGTAATTTCCCGTCAACATCAATATTTATGAAACGGTTGTCTATATCCAGCCGATAGTATTTTAACAGATGTGTTTTGTGATCAACAATTGCCTTAATGGTATAATCCTGACCGGACAGCGAAAAGTTATAGAACTTTTTCATGATCAGGTTATAAAAACTATTGAGTTGTTTTTTTTCCATTTCTTCCTGCGAAGGCAGAGACAGGTCTGTTCTCAAGTGGTGATCCTGATCCATGAGCACGTCATAGAATTCATTAGTACCGTAATAAAAACAAGGGGAAACTGGTTTACTCAATGCCCAGAGCTGGTCATGTTCGTCATTAATAATTGGCGATAAGGCCGTATAAATCAGTTCGTATAAATGACCATATTTTGGTGTATCCTTTTGTTGGATGCTGTCCATCAGTTCTGGATAAACCAAAAACTGGTCGAGCATATATTTATAAAAATTAATTTTCGCAGTTTTCTCCCTGCTGAACTTCTCCCTCAGAAAATCGATAAACGGCTTCAGGGAGAATTCGATCTCCGCGCCAATTATATTTTGCTCTTTGCCGCAAATAGATTTGCTCAAGTCTAAAGTTATAGCCTGCATTTTCTAGGGTTTATGTTTAAACTTTAGGATGTTCCCCGCAGAGAGTTCGTCACCCTCGTTGGATATGTATAAACTCATCTGATCATCAAACGCCAGTCCTTCCGGCTGGTTAAACTCAGATGAATTTAAGCGTATTACATTTTTAACTTTCCAGTCGGGACTGGCGATTACAAGTACTTTATTCACTGAAGAAAGAATATACCATTCTCCAGAGTGTGCATCCCTGGTTAGTGCAGAGGCCTTTAATCCAGTTTTCAGAATTTCCTCTCTTTCAATCATTCCAGAAACGTCCATTGAAAAACTTCCTGAAGGAATCAGTTCCTTTTTTTCCTGATTGTACGTAAAAATGGAACCTGACATACTTTTATCTTTTTTGTCATCCTTACAATTTTTACACAACAAATAAACCTGGTTGGTCTGATTGTCAGCATAAATGCTTTCATATTCACCTTTAGGCAAAATATCTTCAAAGATTTTAATGTCTTTTACTTCCTCCTGAATTCTTTCAGCAAACGGGAAGGTAAATACGACACCGTCACTTCTAAGCACAAACACTGTTTCATTCAAAATGGCCACATCTTCATAATCATCTTTAGAAGCGAATTGTGCATGCTTTTGTTTTTTATTCATCCAGCCTTGCCTGAAAAAACGGCCATCTTCATCTTGTATGGAATATACAGTATCACCCTTATCCTTGTAAAATGCTATACCAGAGATTTCGAGCAGACTTTCAGGCATATTGAATTTCTCCGGATTATTAAAATCGTAACCTAAAGGACTGGGAAATGATATCTTTCGCTTACAGGAAACAAGAACGGTAAGTATTAATACCGGAATTATATATTTAATGATATTTGTATTCAATCCTTTCATCTGCTTATTATTAATGTTTTCATGGAGCCTTTTGATGATAAAAAATTATTGCTTTTTGTATTTAAGACATAATTAATCACTTGTGGTTACATGGCGCTTGTACTTGCTATTTTTACCTGCCGGCCGGAAAACTGATAGATCCCCTGCTGCGAATCAATTAGTGGTTCTCCTTTGTGATAGTTGTTTTGTAGTTCAACGTTGAGCTCCACCGCCTGTACCGTGTCCCGTAACTGAAGATCAAGTATTGCTATCAGTTCTGCTTTTAGCGTCTGCTCATAAATTGGGAAACAGACCTCGATTCTACTGTAGATATTTCTGTTCATCCAATCAGAAGAACCCATAAATACCTCCTTATTACCGTTGTTCTCAAAAACAAATATACGTCCATGCTCGAGATATCTACCTATAATACGCTTTATCGTAATATGTTCACTCTGTCCCGGAACCCCTGGAATTAGGCAACATACACTTCTTACAATCAGTTCAATCTTTACACCGGCATTCGAAGCTTCGTATAACTTTGTGATCAGGACCTTTTCTTCAAGGTTATTCATTTTAATAGTAATTCCCGACGGAAGCCCTTTGCCTGCATTGGAGATTTCCCTGTCTATCAGTTTTAGAAATTTTTCCTGGAGATTGAATTGTGCTACTAACAGGTGCCGGAAATTTATAGCGTCTTCCAATAGCGGCTTTTTCTTCTTTTTGCGTAAAAACCCAAATAGCGACTGCAATTCTCCCAACATATCCTGATTGGCGGTAAGTAATATATGGTCGGTATAGAATTTCGCTGTGGATTCATTAAGGTTGCCTGTCGCCAGCAGCCCAATATAATGACTTTGGTCCCTTATTGTTCTCTTTACAAGGGCTACCTTTGCATGCACTTTCATGTCGGCATTGCTATAGATCAACTTCACACCAGCGGCTTTCATTCTTGACGCCCACTTGATATTATTTGCTTCGTCAAAGCGTGCCTTAAGTTCCACCATCACTGATACCTTTTTGCCGTTTTTTGCTGCTGTCATCAATGCATTCACAATTCTCGAATTATCTGCAACCCTATAAAGCGTAACTGAAATTTCTTCAACAAAAATATCATTTGCAGCTTCATTAAAGAACCTCAAAATTGGGTCATAACTCTGATAAGGAACGTGCACCAGAATATCCTTTTGCATGATCAGCCCGAATAATGTTTCATCTCTCTTTAACTGCAATGATTGATGCGATGGCCATTTCTGGTAACTAAGATGGGAGTCCTGCAAGGGGAAGCTAATCAGGTCTTTCATATTATGATAATAGCCGCCCTGTACTACAGAAGCCTTTGATAAATCTAGTGTATACAAAATCCGGTAAAGGTGCCTGAGCGGGATATTAGGCTGGCATAAAAAACGTGTGGCAAATCCAAGATCGCGTTTTTTCAGTTCCTTTTCCAACGCAGCAGTAATATCCTCGTCAATCTCGTCATGAAGGTTGAGCTCTGCATTTCTGGTTATCTTTATATTATAAACACCAGAAACAGATTCGCCCGGAAACAGGTACCCAAGGTTCTCTTTAATAATATCATCCAGAAAAACCACATATTTTTTTTCAGCATCAGCTGGCCCATATCCGTTCTTCGACATACTGCTCTTTTCACTGAGGGCAAAAAGTCGTGGCAATACGTCAGAAGGAACAGTAATCAGTTCCAGTCTTTCATTTCCAGCCCCATCGCTAAGCATTACCGCCTGATAGAGTTTATTATTTTCTGCAAAAAAACCATCATCATCCTTTTCCACTGAAAACAGACGTATGTAGGCCAAAACCTGGTTAAAAAACACATCGGCAATTTCATCCGCTATTGTTAGCGGAATGGGTTCTTTATATACCCAGTGAATATTTTCTGATTGTAGCGCAGGCAGGATGTGATTTGCCAGTAAGTGCCCAAATCTTTCCTGCTGCTGGTTAATTAAAAAATTGGCTTTGTAATAAACGTTATTCAGCCCGGTAGTGTCATCAAAGTTATCGATTGCCATCAATACAGGCATGCGTACCCGGTAAAATTCATCCAGATTAGAAGAGTAGATTGATAAAAATTTGATCCGTTCAAATAATGGCACAGTTTCGCATTCTGCCTCCATTAATACTCTTTCATTGAAGCTTAGCCAACTTAGGTCACGGTTATAGAATGTATATGCTGCCATATTCACTTAAATAGAAACCCAGGCCATTGCAATGATAAAAGCAAGAACTGATCCGATGATACCAAACATAAATACATTATAAGCAACGCGTAACAGACGGTATTTCCGCCCCAGCACAACTCCCTGTGAGTAAACATCCCGTATCAGGCTACCGTATAGAAAATCACGGTCTTCCATCATTTGTTCCATACCCGAAACATAATCTGGCAGCTCCATCCTGTAGAAATTACCGAAAAACAACAAATTCACTTTCTTTTGCTTAATGTCTTCAGCAGTAAATGTTCCTGTTGGTACTGAAGGTCTTGTAGCCAGGATAGAAAATACCATTGTGGTAACACAAATAACAAGTAATATCAGCGTTGGTATGATCAGGTGTGGGTTATCTTCCAGTTTTCTCAACAAAATACTTAAGATTACAGAAAGAATGATTGAATTGGTGGAAATCATAATATGTGCTTTATTATCAGCCATATCACTGAGGCGCTGGTTGTTTCCGGATGTAATCCTAAACATCGTTTCAATTCCTTTGTCAGGCCTGTCGCTTTTTTTCTTTTTAACTTCCTTTTCCTCTTCCTTACGCACTGCAAGCTGACCGTTATTTTCGGGCTGACCCTTTTCAGAACGGTCTTCCTTGTCGGCACGGTCATCCTTATGCTTCTTCTTATCTTTTTTTTCTTCTTTTTGAGTCTCCTCGCGTGCCTTTTCTTTCAATTCCTGTAAATTAAGTTCTTTTTTTGCAGTCAGTAAATCCTGACAATAATCAGTGTGATAATGGTGTGCCTCAAACAAGGCAATAGTTTTTAACCGCCATTCGTTTTTATCAATTTCTTTTCCGCAGAAGGCCTCAGCCTCGCGCCTCATCAGTTTATTCCTGTCTTTGAAATTGTCGCCGCCTAAATGGAAAAGATCCGCATCGCAGATGATCTGCTCTAGTAAACCTACCGGGTGCTGGGGCATTTTTGTGGCCAGTATACAGTTCACCACCAGCCCGATCAACTCCGGGTCGGCGCCCCTTTCTGAAAGAAATTGTTTTGCAGACTCAGCACCCCTTGCTTCATGATGTTCAAAGCTGGTAAGGTAACCAATGTCATGAAACCATGCAGCAGTATTAACCACAAAAAAGTCGTGGTCTGATAACTGATAATGATTGGCAATTTTTACTACAGATTTTACTACCTGCTCAGTATGGAGCAGGTTATGGTAAATTAATCTATTATCTTTTTTAGCATGAAACAAGCTGGCGGCGTGAGCCCTGACCTGATCTAATGTTTCCAGGTAATTCATCATATAAATATGGCTGTTTAATTTGTTAATTCCCAATTCCTTCAACGAGCATGTCTATTAGTGCGTCAAAATATTCAGCCGGCTGTATTTCGGCCGGATTTATAGTGAGGGGGAAATGAAGCCCTCTGAATGCAATTATTATGACCAGGGCAATTTTTCGTATATGCGCGAGGGCTAGTTGCCTAAATTCACCACCGTCTATTCCCGAAAGGATAATCCTGGTGATCATATCGATTTGAGTCTCTTCATATTTTAATCTGAGGGGCATCAGCATTTTCCGGGACTCAATCATATCTTCAAAAAGCACTTTATACAAACTATGCAGTTCCACCATTGCGGCACTCTGTACAGTTAAAAATGTTTTCAACTTATTTTTTGCAGTAAGAGAAGAATCCACCGTCTCCAGCAGTTTTCTAATCACGCTCTGCATTTCATATTTCACTACAGCTTCAAATATTTCATTTTTGCCAGGAAAATAATTGTAAAGTGTACTTTTTCCTTTTCCTGAAGCGAGAGATATATCTTCAATCGTTGTCTTTTTTAATCCAAACTGACCAAATAAGGATTTAGCAGCCACTAATATTTCACTAATAACATAATCTTCTTTTTCCATAAGAGAAATTTCTACCAGGTTGGAATTTAAATCGCAATTATTCCAAAAGTATTGAATATAATTGTCTTAAATAACAGAGCAAATACTAAAACCACGTTCCGATTGTTTTCCGAAACTCATATTTTCTGTATTCATGAATTTTAAAAACCAATACCATGTTATAACGTATGTAAATGAATCCGAATGGAGCAATCTCTTGTATGGAGATTCGATAAATATTTTAAATGGCATAAAAACTGGATTATTCTTTTTGTAACCAAGATGATTCAAAAGTAATGACGAATGTCACCTATATGTTTTGGATAATGTTTTAATTTCGCAACAAAAACGTGGCAAAGGGGACATAATGAGGCGCATTTAACTGTACTTAACAGAATATTAATAATAGTATGGATTTGAAGGAAAAATAAAAAAGAATAAATATTAAATTCACTAATAAATTAAATGAATACTGATAATTATTCCTAAATTAAGCTATAACAAAATAATGTTCATTTCTTCAAACCTATAATAATCAGGGCATCTTTAAAATAAATGGCAACAGAACTTATTAAAAAAATATTGGGAATTCATCCCCAGTCAAATGTACAACCATTACAAAACCTAAGGTACTTTGGTTCAGAGCGCCATGGTTATC
>Ga0247815_10002773_pt1 | contig 12835 bp, 9 predicted proteins | sample UWRJL194509B1_FD_181014 | JGI IMG/M metagenome (GOLD analysis project Ga0247815, IMG submission 181014) | Plant litter microbial communities from Arlington Agricultural Research Station in Wisconsin, United States - UWRJ-L194-509B-1 | ecosystem: Environmental > Terrestrial > Plant litter >... | reverse complement strand
TCTATATTCCAATCTTTTGGCTCTGCCCCATAAAAATTGTTTATGCGAGAAAATAGTCTCGCTAATACGAATTATTTCTTTTTTTCCATTTCTTGAAAATAATTGTGCAGGTTGCTCAAAGGTCTCTGTAAACCATGTCGCTGTATTTGCGGCAAAAAGAATATCAAAATTTCTTGTTTTACTGTATGTAATTTTTTTTAATCCTGATACTCGTTGCCATTGGTAAAAACCAGAAGAGGTGAAATCATAGGAGATACAGCTAAATAATAAAATTTTGTCCAAGTCTGCTGTACTTGCTTGCCAACCATTTAAAACGCTTTTTGCAGGAGTTGCATTCACTTGCTTTGGAAGTCTAAATACTTTTTTAGATTCACGTCCGTTAGTTAATCGGCGGGCTTTTCTTTCATCTATAGAAACCATCCAAATGTCAAAATCATCAGATATTAAAAGTGATTTTTCATATTTATCCCATACTGGTCTTGCAAAAGGGACACTTCGTTGTGTGCTTTCTTTTCCCATTGGTTTTTTTATGAGCTCGCCAATATTAAAATGTATATTTTTTGCAATGTCATAATCCCACCAATTATTGTCTTTGAAATAAGTTATATGACCCCCTTTAGGAGAAATGCTCCATTCGTCAGCATAGTCACTTTGTTTTGAAAGTACAAGTTTTCTTTCTCCAGTTTCTAAGTCCTGAACATAAAAATCATGTTCTGCAATAAATTCGTACTGTGGTTCATAGTCATTTGGATTCCATAGAATCGCATGTTTTCCATTTGAAGTAATAGTAATTTTTGGCAGCTTCTCATTCGTAAGTTCTACAACATTGCCAGTTTCAGGAGTCCACATGGCTATCATAGGTGCTAGTGACCATCCTTTTATTTCTTCATTTTTTGGATGGATCAATTTGTCAGCAGCATTCCAAACTTCTACAATTTCTTTCTTTATTTTTTTTGGGTTGTTCCTGATTGTTAAAAAAATTCTCCGTCCTTGATCAAGGAGTAATATGCTACTATCGACATCTACATACTTTCCTTGTGTTATTTGCTGGGTGTTCAGATGTTGTAAATTACCTTTTACCATATTATAATAAAGAACGCTGTAGCCAGTGTACTCTTTTACTGCAACAACAAATGTACTCTCATCGTCAGACCAACTTACTGCCATCGTATCAAACAGTGGCCTACTCTGAACGAGAAAATCAGTCGAATGAGAATCGCTATACATTTTAAGGAATCTTATTTCTGTCATTCCATTGTTTTCAGCTACATATAAAAGTACTTTTTGCTCAGGAGAAACCGAATAGTACTTTATATTTTTACGAAGCACTAATGTTTTGCCAGCAGCGTCAAGGATTGACAAATCTCCTACGGAATTGTATAATATAAGATTTTGCCCGAACTGCGCGATACTTTCGACAGACTCATATTCACATTGTTCCCCTCTTTTTAAATTGGTAACTATTGCCATATTGTTTGGAAGACTACAAGCAAAATTATTCTTTCCATAGAAAAAATTAGATCCTCCTTTAGGAAAATAATAGCGCTTCTTCCCGTCTGTTTTTGAAACAAATAAAGTATCCGTTCCATTGTCATATTGAACCGACCACGTCACCCATTTTCCATCTGTTGATATTGTGCCTTGTTTAGTTCTATTCCATAAAACATAATCAGCTTCCGTTACTGAACGCTTAATGGAAGACTGCCCCGAGACGGGGCAGTTTACTAAAACAATTACATTAACTGCAAAGATACTTAGCCATGAAATTATCGAATTTTTTTTTAGTTCCATATCATTAATAACCTGGATTTTGTGGTTCTAGATTTGGGTTAAGGCTTAGCTCTGTTTCTGGAATGGGCAGTAATCTATCGGTACTGTCCCAGCCTGGTTTAACTGCATCCAAAGCTACGTCCAATTGATCGAAACGTTTTAAATCCATAAAACGATGTCCATATTCAGTAAAAAACTCTACTTGTCTTTCTCTGAGAATAGCTAGTAAAATGTCGTTTTGTGTTAAAGCAGAGGAATTATTCAATCCGGCAGCATGCCTGATAAAATTGAGATCTTCAAGCGCAGTTTGGATTTGACCTAGTCTTGCTTTCGCCTCTGCACGGATAAGATATTGTTCAGAAAGCCTTAGCAAAATCGAATATTCCATAGAACTTCCAGTCGCAGTACGCTCTTTATATTTATTAGCATGATACCAGACACCGTTATTAGTAGCCACCTCTTTTGTCCAAAAAAATTTTCGCAGATCGCCTTCTTCAAAAGAAGTCATTAATACTTGACTCAAGCTCACCAGCGGTGGATTACCTAGAAATACATAATTTGCTCCTTCATCTGTATTTAACCCTTCGTTTTTAGGTTTTAGTTGGAAAATTGTAGTCCTACTTCCTTTAAGAAAAACGCTATCCAAGTTATCCACCCATGCGTAAAGGTCCGTTTCGTTAAGCACGATGGAAGCTTCTGCGGAGGCTTCAGCCCACTTGCCTGCATAAAGATATACTCTTGCGAGTAAAGCATGTGCTGCGAAGGAGTTTGGACGCACCCGTTCCTCATCACTATATTCCTCATTCATGAGCAATGCAGCCTGCGTAAGATCTTCAATTAAATGATTATAAATTTCCTCTTGGGTCATTCGTGATACAATACTGTTAATTCTATAGTCCGTAGAAGTAATATATGGTACATCTCCCCAAAGATTGGTTATGTAGAAGTGTTCCAGTGCACGCACAAAGAGTGCCTCGCCTTTCAACTGCCGTTTATCCACTTCTTGTAGCGCACTAGAATGTTCTACTCCTTCAATAACAGCATTAGCAGCGTATATTTGGGAATAGCTATTATTCCACATTGTAGATAGTCCTGAGGTTACGGGCAACACGCTGTTATTGTAAAAAGAAGATTGAATTTCGGTCGAGCCGTACCAATTCAGTTCATCAGCATACAATCCCAGACGATAGCCCGCACCACTTGTCTTCCCGCTCATAAGACTACCTTCTCTAATTCTAGCATAGATATCAACCATCGCTGCGATAGCCGTATTTCGATCTTCAAACACCGCACTTGAATATAACTGCGTAGATGGAAGGTCGGTCTCAGTAAAGTTATCGCAGCCCATTATTATCAGGGAGAAATAAAAAAAAGAAATGCCTTTAAAGCACATTAAATATTTATTTTTCATAATCATGTTATTTAAAAATTAAACTGAAGTCCTGCTGTCCAGATTCTTAACGGAGGTAACGTCCCTACTACTCGAAACTCTGGATCCGGCCCCCTGAATTTTGTGATAGTTAATAAATTCTGGCCTTGAACAAAAAGACGACAATTTGCACCATACGTCCATCGTATAGGAACTTCATACGAAAGCTGCAAATTTTTTAGCCTGATATAAGAAGCGTCAACAATAACTGCATCACTGGCAGTATAGTTGAAAAAGGCATTCTCTGCCTCTGAATTGACCCCTGTAGTATAAATTTGTGCTGTTCCTGAACTATTTGGTGACCATTGATCAAGTGCAACTGTCGACACATTGGCCATTTCACCTGGCACACCTATAATTTTACGTGGGTCAACATTGTCTTTTTTAACAAACTGAAATAAAAAATCCAGTTTCCAGTTTTGGTAGCTAAGCTGGTTTACTAAACCTCCATAGAATTTTGGATTGAGGTCAAGCAAACGCTGTTTGTCTTTGGGACCGCTAACCACTCCGTCCCCATTGGTGTCCTCGAACGTGTGTATTCCTGTAGAGGGATCAATACCTGTGTAATGAAATAATTTCACAATATTAAGTGGCTGCCCAATTACAAATGTATTAGCGTATGTAGAGCTATCAAGTCCCGGAAAAGAGACTAGCTCGCTACGTACAGAAGTAAAATTAAAGTCCGTTGTCCAGCTAAAGTGGTCGCTTTTTATATTTACTGTACGTACTGTGAGTTCAAAACCACGATTTTCCACTATCGCATCTAAGTTAGCCTGCAACGAGCTAAAACCAACAGTACCAGGCATAGGCTTACCAACTAATTGGTTTCCTGATCGATTACGATACCAGCCTGCCGTTAAGAAGATACGATCATCAATGAATCCCGCCTCAAATGCTATCTCAAGTTTTCGGTTAGTTTCCCATCCAAAGTTTGGATTAAAAAGACGATTGGGCTGTAATCCTGGAACGCCTTGATAAGTATTTCCAGCTGGACTGTAGGTGTCAAGATATTGATAATTCCCAATTTGATCATTCCCTGTCAAACCATAACTACCGCGTAGTTTACCGAAACTTAATATACCTTGACTTTTAAGCCATTCTTCCGATGAAAATATCCACGCAGCGCCAACTGCTCCAAACCATGCAAAACGATTATCTGGTCCAAAGCGACTTGAACCATCACGCCTTGCTGTAAAATTTAATATATATCGACCATCATAGATAAAATTTGCTCGGCTGTAGATAGCTTGATATTTATATACTGATTCGTCATTGCCTAAAACTTCCAAATAAGTTGCAGCCGCAGGATTGTTCATCAAACTATTATTAGCAAACCCAAGTGCCGACATTGCCAATTGGGTATTGTCTTGCCGCTGAAAGGTTGTACCAACCAATACGCTTGTTTGCAAATTGCCAAATGCCTTTGTCCAATCGATTTGCGGTTCAATAATCCAAGAACGGCGCGATACATCATTGTAGCGAGTTGATGATGATTCTGAGCCATAACCACTAGATGGATCATACATTGTATAAGGGCGGGCAGTGCCTTCGTGGTGTTTCAAGTCTGTATATCCGAAACTTGTTCTAAAATTAAGTGCCTGTGATAATTTATATGTTAACAATACATTAGAAATCAAATCATAACTTTTAGATTTGGCACTACCTAATAATATACGTGCTGGATTGTAAAATGTGCTGTTCTCCCAATTGACATTACCACTGGCATCATAAAGGGCTGGCGCATTCGGCGGAGTTGTAATTGCTTCCAATGTAGGGTCGTTGACAGGTTGGTTATTATCTTGAACCGTATAGCCAGCAGTGAAGGAAATTTTAAATCGATCATTTGCGGAGGTATGTTGCAAACTGGAACGAATATTTACTTTGCTGTAACCGAAATTTCCAAAAAACACTGAAGTTTCACTTCCGAAGTTTCCACCAAGTGAGAATTGAGTGAGTTTACTGCCACCCTGAATCAAAGCACTAAGATTAGTAATTTGTGAATTTCCTCCTATTATTTCTTTTTGCCAATTAGTGTAACGGTTTTTATCCCAAGTACCGTTTATATCGTAGGCATAGTCTGGATATTCTGTAAATCCATCATTTGCAAAAGCTTTATCACGAACAGCAAGATATTGCTCTGTATTGAGCATACTCATGAAGTTGACAACTTGTCCAATACCTCGTGACAACATTGCGTTAAAAGTCGTTTTGCCGGCTTTACCTTTTTTGGTGGTAATTAACACAACACCATTTGCACCTCGAGAACCATAAATAGCGGTCGCGTCGGCATCTTTCAGTACTTCCATACTTTCAATGTCTCCTGGATTAAGATTATTGAGGGGACTTGTAAAGGAATTCATAACGCTCATTGTGCCACTAAAACCTACCGTTTCAGAAGAATATGGTACACCATCAATTATAAAAAGCGGAGAATTACCATCTCCGCGTATACTATTGCGACCCCTTATCTGTATATCAAAGCCTCCTCCTGCAATTCCTGTAATTTGGTTAATCTCCACACCAGCCATTCGACCTTGCATAGAAGCAATTGCATTTGTGACTGGTTGTGTTTCAATATCTTTTGCAGTAATTCTGGCAATACTGCCAGTCCTTTCTTTATCTTTTACTTTATAATACCCCGCATTAATGGTAACCTCGTTAAGCTGAGTACTATCTTCGGTCAATATTACATTAATAGCTGTCTGGTTGCCAACGGTAATTTCTTGGGTAGCATAACCAATAAACGAAAAAACGAGGACGTCAGTAGAATTAGCCGTAATCGAAAAATTGCCTTTTTCATCTGTTACGGCTGAAGTAGCAGTTCCCTTCACAATGACGGTGACGCTGGGAAGTGGTCCTGCAGCATCGGTAACTGTACCTTTAATTTGATTTTGTAACTGGCTCGTATAGCTACTGGGCGTAAGTGCAGCAGCATAAATTTTATTAGACAGAAGCACTGTAAAAATAAATATGCAAAGACAGAAAGGCCTGCCTTTGTTAAATGAAAGATTTTTCATAAATTTAGAAAGGAATAAAATTGAACAATAGTTTGGTTTTCTCTTGCCTTCTATGCTAGTATTCGACCACGATACATAGAAGGCTTTTCCTGTTAATTAATTCGTCATAGGCATAATTTGGTTTTTGGTTGTTTATAAATTAATAGCTGTTTTTTGTGTGGTTTTACGATCTGCAATTTTGCAGGTAATTTTAATGGCGAAGCTGATACCATAATAACCCGGCCCTTCCCCCGACTAACTCAACAGGACACCAGTACGGGCCAGGCATTATAAAAAATGAAAATAAAGAAACTACAACATAAGCAAACCAGTTAAAGGTTAAACAGAAACGGTTGCGATTCTTGTGAGATATCGTGAAGTAGCTTTGAGAAGTTGAGGTATGTCCAAAAAAAGAGGCGCGGAACTCAGCTTATTGTTTCAAAGGTACTTGGCATACCCACCCACAAATAAGTGAGCCCACGCCCGTAAGCGTGAGCAATCTACTTATCATCCTGTGGGTTTAAACTGCCAAGTTTTTTGAAACAGGATTCAAAGCGAAAGCTTCAAATATTTTTATATGAAGAATCGCAAATTTATTTTAAAAATCAAATATATACAACTTTTTTTTAACGACAAAATTTCAATTAAATATATTTTTTGTAGTCAAATGAATTTGTCAATTTGGATATGGCTAGATATAAAAATGAAACGGCATTAAAGACTTTAGGTTTAAGAATAAAAGCTTACAGAATCAAAGCAAAATTGGAGATTTTAGATTTAGTTGTAATGACTGGTTTTAGCTATAATACTATCTCTGATATAGAAAATGGATCTGAAACCTCCATTTCTTATTTCATAGGAATTTGTTTTGCTCTAGGGATTCATCCAAAAGAAATGATGGATATCGAATTTGATATTAAATCTACATACTCACTGACTCCTGATAGGCTAGAAAAATCGAGATTAACCCAAAGAATTAAAGCTTTAATACAGAATGGATATTTTAAAGATCCAAGGTCAACTACTGATGTTACTAAAAATCTAATAGAAATTCATAAATTAGATTTTGCATCTAAAAATGTTTCTGTGATATTAACAAGGTTTGCCACAACCAACATTTTAAATGTTACTAAAAAAGGAAATAGAAATCTTTACAGTGTTAGATAGAAAGATTCAAGAATATTCTATAAAAGATGCATTTGCATCTTTTTTTATGACCTTTTGAAATCAAAAACAGGTATTTATACGGTGGTTTTTCCATCGTTAAAAGAAGTATTTTGCAACTTTTAATAATGAATTACGGAAAACCATATAATAAGCAAAAAATGGTTTTGTACGTTTGGTGTTCATCGTATCAAAAAAATGAGCTTTTCAAAAAGCTAAAAAAGAGCTAAAAATGCTAGACTTCATTAGATTAAAAAATTTACAGGTAATTTTTAGTTCGGTAGTAATTTATAAAATTTGAATAAAATGGAATTTTTTTTAGAACTTAGATTTGAAGATACAGGTTATAATGCCTTAATTCATTTTGCAACAACGTTTAATGTAAATACAGAAGCTGAAGCTAAGCATTTTGTTAAAGAACTTTTAGCGGCTTTCCAAAGGCGAAAAGTTCTTGTCCTTTCATGTTCGTACAATCGACTAGATAACAATCCTGAGCTTAGAGAGCGAATGTATGAATATCATAATTTCTATTTGAAGAGAGCGACTGCTAATATTCAAATAGAACAATTTCACATCGACAATCCAAATCAGGAAAAATCGTTATGGGATAATTTGGTAGGTAATTTTTTTGATGGAAAAGATTCTACAGCTAATATTGGAAATCAATACAATATTCCAGTTAGAGTCGTAGACAAAGAAACAAGAAATCCTATCGACAATGAATTCTATTACTTTTCAGTAGAACAATTAATTCCAAAAAAATAATCCTAAGTATAAAATTGTATGGCTTAATAAATAATATATGGAAAATACAATCGATAAATTTAGTGATGTTTGTTTTACTTTATCAAGAAAAGACATTTTCGAACTAAATGAAGAAGACAATGGTGGTATAAACAACGTCATTTCTGGTATTAACAAAAATTGTTTTGGGGTAAAATTATTTGATGACGAACCAGAGCTGCTAGTCCACATGTTTTTTGTAAACAATGAACATACCTTAAAAGGAGATATTATTTGTTTAGAAATTGATGATCCAGAATATTTTACCCTCCTCTTTCGATTTTGTTTGATGATTGCAGATGATTATGAAAATATTGATGCTATAAATGCCTTCAATATCTTTCAAACTCGCTTAAGATCTTTTTTAGAAAAGAAAGGCTTTTTTACAGCCACAACTATCGAACTGAAAATGTTTGAGGGCAAAAGTGCCGTCGCTGCGTCATCAAAACCGATTAAAGTTATCAGGCTGATTGACAAAGTTGATTTTTACCGTGAATTATTTGATAATAATTACAAGTTAGAGTCTGAAGTAAGTAAAGAATACGTCTATTTAATGGTTAATGAAGAAACATCACTGATTAAAATAGGAACAAGCAAAAAACCACATTATCGTGAAAAAACCCTCCACTCTCAAGAACCCAGCGTCTTTATAATTGCACTATGGTGCTGTGACAAAGCTTTAGAAAAGGAACTCCATAAAAAATATAGCAAGAATAGAATTAGAGGTGAATGGTTCAGATTAAAGCTTAGAGATTTAGAAGACATAGGGAAATTTATGAATGGGAAGTCTAAGCTTCAAAGTCAATAGGACTAATAATATACATCGATAGTACGCAACTAACTTAAAATAATCAAAACCATTAAAGATTAAATTATTCAGTGAAATATGGACAAATATGAAGCATTTGAAAAATTAAAGGGATACTCAAAAGATTTATCGTCGGTATCTTACCAGCAGGTCTATGATTTACTAAAAAACGGTATCAAATACATTCCGATTCCACTGGCGAAAGTTCGAAAAAATGCTCATATTGACAGAGTCAGACCCAACAAAGGTACCACGTTGTATGAGCACATCGACAATTTGGGATATATAAAAGACAAAGAGATCATTGACAAACAACTTACGTCCTTTGGGCGAGCAAACTGCCCCCACCAAGTAATGTTTTATGGAGCCTTAGAAACTTCGCTGATTGATAAACAAAGACTAACAGCGATTGCCGAAACTTCGGATCTGTTCAGGGAGAATAAGGATAGCATTGATGGAAAATATTATACAGTCAGCAGATGGGAAACTAAAGACGAATTCTTGATTGTCGAAGTAGTTTTCTCTGAATTTGCATTGAAAAATAATCCAGATATTAAAAAGTCCTTTGATAAGCAGAAAGAACTCCTCCAGAATCATGGACTAGATGAGAAGGAAGTCAATTTTCACTTGGATTTTTTAAAATTTATAAGTGAAGAATTTTCTAAAAAAGTTACTAATTCCGAAGACTATAAAATAAGTGCGGCCTATACAAATATTATTTTGTTGCATCCAGAAACTAATGGCATTTCCTATCCAAGTGTTCAAACGGAATACTTCGGCGTAAACATAGTACTTACTCCCGAAGCAGTTGATAAATATTTGATTCCTATTATCTGTACTACTCAAATTGTTTACAAAAGCGGTCTAAAGACAATTATAGCAAATGGTGAACATTATTGTGATAATATTGACAGTACTAAAAAAGTTGATTGGAAAGAACATGACCAGTCCATCTTGACCGATAAGGCCGAAATTATAAGATATCTTGAAACTTAATTCCAGAATCTCTTCGGAAAAGCCAATTACTTTATATTAATTTGTAGGTTTAATTTTTGGAGATTTTTTATTACAATACTGCAGTACACAATGGACAATACAACTTATGAATTTTTTATCCGCAGATGCTGGGACTGCGATCGGCTCAAACATGGTGCCGATACAGATACTTGGGAAGATTTGCTCATTAAGCATTACAATTTTAAACACTCTAATGTCGGCAATTTCAAATTTAATCAAAAAGAATTTGAAAAAAAACTCGAAAAGGTCAAAGACTATTTGGATAAGGCTTACAACAAACTTATCGCAACTGCAACTAAGAAAAAAATTAATTCTGAGGCAATTATGCAATTATCGCAATCAAGGTCCTTAGTAGCATCATCATCCGAACCCATAGAGATTTTTGATACCATTAGGAAGGCTTTTCCGCTTATGAACGAGAATAATTTATAGCTTACAGAAATTTTAAAGGTTATTAAATCTTTACTTTAAAAAGAGCTAAAAAATCAAAATGGCCCAGCTTTTAGCAGAAGTGTAATTCATGCAATTTAAAATCTTATAAAGCAGAATCAAAAAAAATTATGAAATATTGGCAAAAATTATTGGTTAACTGGAGACAAAAAGAAAAGCGTGATGGCTTTACGATTCCATATATAGTTGGCAGTCAGAAATATTTAAACAACAAAAATGATATTCAAGATGTTACAGATTTAATTTTTGATATTGCTGGCGATAATTCTGACGAAGTTTATATAAAGTACTGTGTAAGCACAGGAGATCTGATTCTAGGAATCTATGATGCTTCAAAAGCTCACATTCCCGGAAAATATTTACCTTTTGAAGATGGAACCGAATCAAATTTGTTCCTAACGGACTTTTCAAAGGATTTAGGCAATACGGTTGAAGAAGTTTCAGCGGAACTGTACGAACGATATCAAAAATATATCGACGCAGATGAGTATTCTAAAAACGGCAGAGAAAGAGGTGATTACGAAAGCCACGAATCCGATTTTATTAAAGATTGTTTCAGGTAAAGCACCAAACAAAGTAGCATTCCCGGATTGAGTTTTGAGCAATTTCATATACAAATGCTTTACTTTTTTTAAAACTTAAATTATATTTTAAATAAAAAATGGAAAACGAAATAACAATTTTCGAAATGCCTCTCGACCTAAATATTGAGGGCATCGCGATGGTCGCCAAAGGATGCATAAACATTGCTTATCAGGTAGCTGAAAAAAATTCTGAAATAGAGATCATAGAAGGTGTGGTAATAATTTTTGACAATGAGGACAGAGCTACTGCGGTAGCACATATGTGGAACAGGCATAAGGGAAAAGATTTCGACGTAACCTACGAAAAAGTTTGGTCAGACAGCGATGAGATGACCGAGACTAAAGAACTTAAATATTACCAAACTCAGCAAAACGATCTTTCAGAATTCATTGTTGGAGAAAATAATGATTTCTCTGAACAAACAAAATCGGATGTAAAAGATATTAATAGAATAATTTTAGAAAAAGCAAAAAAATAGATACGTCTCGTTTGGCTCATAAGGGTTAAACATGATTTTGATCAATGAAAATAAAACTAACCAAACCAAAAACATTATGTCTTTTTTCCCTCCACTCTCAATTGCAGATGCAGTTGAAAAAATTGATTACAATCAGTATTTACTGCCAGCAATCCAAAGGGATTTCGTATGGCCGTCATGGAAAATAGAAATGCTGTTTGATTCCCTTATGCAAGAATATCCGATTGGTTCCATGCTGCTCTGGCGTGTGGAAGGAAAAAATACCCAAAACCAAAGATTCTACGGAATCCTTAAGAAATATCGGGAACGTTTTTTAAATCGATCCGAAGAAGTAGACACTAAAAGCCTTCCTAGTTTCGAGGTCGTTTTAGACGGGCAACAAAGATTAACGGCGCTCTATCTTGGTTTAAAGGGATCATACGCTTATCACGAATATAATCTTGCATGGAAAGACAATGAATACTCTATACCTACCAGACATCTATACCTGAATTTAAAATACAAAAGTGATTCAAAAAAAGATTTAAACGACAGTGATGATGATCGAAAGTATGAATTCAGATTTCTAAAATCTTCAGAAGTTGTAAATGAAAATGGAAATATCTGGTTTAAGGTTGGAGATATTTTATCAATCCGCGGTACTTCTCAATTGAATAATTATTATAAGAAAAATGAAATTGAGACCGAGCAGGCTCAAGAAATCCTGAGCAGGCTTCATGATATAGTACATTTGGAAAAGCTCATACATTATTATCTCGAACAAAGTTCTGATTTTACCAGGGCATTAGATATTTTTATCAGGATAAATTCCGGAGGTATAACTTTGAGTTATTCAGATCTTGTAATGTCAACTACTATCTCTGGCTGGATGAAGCTAGACGCCCGAAAGGAAATCAACGGTTTAGTTGACGAAATTATCAAAGAATATGGATTCAATGTAAGTAAAGATCTAATACTTCGTACTTACTTGATCTTGTACAACGATGATATTAAATTCAGAGTAGGTAATTTCAGTATAAAAAATGCGAAAGATTTCGAAGAAAAATGGGCCGAAATAAAAAGGGCAATAAAAGAGGCTTTCCAGTTGGTAACTGACTTCGCCTATACGCCTAAAACATTAACATCTTTAAATGCTGTACTTCCAATAATTTACTATTTATATAAGACTGACCGTGTCAAGGATTTTTGCAAAAAAGTGGGATACAAAGAAGACAGGGCAGTTATAAAAAAATGGCTCCATGTAGTTTTGCTTCATCAAATATTTGGCGGGCAGGCAGAAGGAGTTCTGAAGGCTATCCGTGATACATTAAAAAAAGAAATAGGTAAAGGATCAACAATATTCCCCGCATCAGCAA
>Ga0247815_10002772_pt1 | contig 12840 bp, 15 predicted proteins | sample UWRJL194509B1_FD_181014 | JGI IMG/M metagenome (GOLD analysis project Ga0247815, IMG submission 181014) | Plant litter microbial communities from Arlington Agricultural Research Station in Wisconsin, United States - UWRJ-L194-509B-1 | ecosystem: Environmental > Terrestrial > Plant litter >... | reverse complement strand
GACGACAAAGATGAGCGCCGGGCCGGGGGTGAAGAGGTTGGCATTGCGCGGGAGCTGCGAGACCGAGAGGGTGATGGTGCCGTCGTCAGCGACCTGGGCGGTGGAGTTGAGCTGCAGGAGACGCTGGCCCATGTTCATGCCGTGCGTGGTGAAACCGGAGCGGACGAGGACGACCTGAAGGGACGGTGTTAGTATGCAAGTTACTTGATGTTTGTTCCAGGCACTGACCTTGGCCTTGGACGCGGCGTCGTTGGCGTTCTTGTACTGGCCCTTGGCGAGGGTGACCTCGAAGTACTTGCCACCGTAGGTAAGCGTCTTGGGCAGACCAGCCGGAACCGGGCGAGTCTTGGCCCAGTAAGGCGGGTAGAAGTACTCGGCGTCGTAGGTAGTCTGTCGAAAGTCAGCAACCAAGTCAGCAAGATAAGCAGACTATTACTTACAGGGTACGGGATGTTGTCAGCCTTGAGCGAAACATCAGCGCCGGGGTTGCTGCCAGCCACCATAACACGTCCGTCCGGAAGAAGCAGAGCACCAGAGTGGTACAGACGCGGGATCAACGAATCCTTCATGCCTGCAGAGCTCCAGCGGCTTCCCTTGGGCTTGCTCGGGTCGTAGATGGCAGGCTTGAAGACCGGGTCGGTCGCGAGACTCATGTAGTACGGCATCTGGGCGAGCGAGGTGATGGCCGGGGTGTCGGTGGTGTAACCGGCAGTGCCCTGTGGTATGTGGTAAGTAGCTGAATGGTTTGGTGAATGGGAGAAGGGACGAACCATGCGAGCACCGTTGATCATGAGGAGGGTGCCATCGGGGAGAGCGATGAACTGGCCCATGGTACGCGGGTCAGTCATCTTGTCGTCCGCCTCGTACGCCACCGCGCCGCCTACAAAGAGTCAGAGCCTGGCCAGCACCGCGCCAAGAAGTACTCACCCTTGACCGGCTCCGGTGTGAGCCTCTGGCAATCATCGCTCGCGCGCTTCTCCCACACGTTTCCGCCTGGTGAATGGTACGTTCCCCACTCGCGATCCGACAGGGCATTGGTACCACCGCAGAACAGAAGGGTTGGTGTGTATCTGAGAAAAGTGTCAGCGACTCGAGTCGGTGTATAAGAATCGAACAACATACCCGTTCTCGGGTGTGAGGGGCAACATGGCAACACCGGCGCTGGCGGGGTAGACACGGACGACGGCGTTCGGGTCATCGGGGAGCTGGGTCTCAGTGTAGGTCGTCGTGTCGAACAGGACGGACGAGATGTTGGCATTGATGAAGACCTGTAGCAAACATTAGCGTACTGTTAGAAAATGATGTAAAGATGAAACAGACCTTGCCGCTGGGCATGAGGAAGGTGTGGGCGTAGGTGTTGAGACCGACAGCCTTGACGAGCAGAGGCGAGGCAACAACGCCTGCAGTGCCTGTCGTACATGTCAGCACGGAAAAACATTCAGACCGAGCGATATAGAAACGGACCAGCAGCGGGCCTGGGCGGGTAAAACTCGATGGTGTTCTCGGCATTGCCGCGCTGGCGAACGGGATCCGGGGCGGGGTCGGTGAACCACTTGTCGGAGCGGTTGATGTAACCACCGTAGACCATGCCACCGACAATCATGATGCTAAAGAGAGTAAGCGATAGAGTTCATGAACGTGGGAGAATTGACGTACCTGCCATCGCCGAGAGCCTCGGCGGTCGCATACCAACGACGGCGGAGCATTTGGCCGGGGTTCTGTTCTTGGCACTCGGTTCCCCATGAATCAGCGTCACCAGTGCATCTGTGAGAAGGAATATGTCAGACAGGTGCAGAAAGTCTGAAAGAACGACACGACGTACGGCTTGACGATGCGAATGGCCTGACGGCCATCGGTGACACCGTAATCGGGCGACGGACCATCGCCTTGCCAGTCCTGAATGCCTGTGACCTGGCTCTCGTTCCTCGTCGTCGCGGCGTTACCGCCAAAGGTGGCCCACTGGCCGTCGGGAAGATGGAAACCGGCGGCGCAGAAGGGGTTGCTCATGACGCGGAAGAGCTGTGCCTTGTTGGTCGCGATGTCCCTGTGTGTGGTACGCGGGCGGACGGATGAGGCGAGGAGGATTCGCGGTGTCCAGGGTAGAGGTGGGTGGGCGCATCAACGTATGGCGGCGCGGGTATGGAGCGGACGGATGCCGTGAGTGATGATGGGCGCGTAACCGAGAAAACGCAGCAGCACGGGACATGTCCAGACAGCCCGAGTTGATAGAGGAAACAGAGAAGAAGCGAGCGGACGTATAGGGTTAGCGAGTGTCACGGGTAGGACGAGAAGCAATCAAGCGTCAGAGAAAAATTCTAGCTCGGTGTAAACAGACTTGAACTGACCAGACAGCGCCGTATGCTGGGTGGCCGTCGATTTGCGCCGCGTTGTTCTCGGACTTGTCTGAGAGAAAAGATCAGCGAGGAACAGGTCCGGGTAAGCGATGCACTAACCGAGGATGTACACCTTGTCGTCGTTACCGAGGTACATCTACATCAAAGAATGAGTAAGAATTAGGGTTGCGTTGATGGGTGATATGCTGGCGTACCATCTACAAGCAACGTCAGCGTATGCACAAGAAGGAAAAGCTAAGCGACGCACCATTGCAGAAACCTGTGTGTCGCCAACGCGCACGATATCACCTGCTGCCTGTGCGCGCACGCCACCAATTGCGCCGAGACCGACTGCGAGAGCCAGTGCAGCCCGGCGGGAAGTAGAGTGTGTTGTACGACGCATTTGAAGAGATGTGGGGTTTGTATAAGAGAATGTACTGTTCTTGTGTAGTGTGTGCTCCGCGCGGGAGTGTCTTGCTTTAGCAGGTAGGATGCGCGAGGGCGCAGTGGACGGGGAGGGAAGGAGAAATGAGGATGGGGAGGAGGGAGAGAGGTGCCGTGTCCGCTTTGGGATCAGCCGCTGTCATCCCTGCAACCGGCTCGGCTCCGTGTCCAAACGGTCCAGGCCGCACCCAGCCTCTCCGTCTCTTCCTGTCATCGCCTGTCACTATCCTGTGCTCGCGAGTCTGCGATTCCTCTGATATTGTGGCTGTCGTTCGTGGTGTCACTGCGACGCTTCCACGTAGCGTCCTGACCCGCGCTTGTCTGTTTTCGTCGCGTTTCGGCCCTATCAATCCGCTTTTACCCTTCTCGACGCTCGTTTTCACACGCTTCCACACAACTCCGCTCGTCGTCACGCGCGCTCCGAGGACGGCCACCACTGGCCACCCACCCTCTCCGCCACGTCCTGTCAACCCCGCTTGGTCCGTCGGATGTGTTGTGACGGGTTGGTCCACGTTCGCAAGGAGTAGCGATCGAGTCCAGTTCCCGACATCTGGGCCGGACTAGACCTTTGCGCCGCATCTCGAACCGCATTTTCATGCGAACAACTCTGTTTCACGTTGCTTGATGGCCTGCGCTGTTCCGTTCCTTCCTCAGCAACCTGCCCTTTACCACCTTCGACCAACTACACGTCACATCGCGGGCCCCATCCCGTCTCACAAGGCATTCGCTTTGACCCTTCGCTCTCGCTACTTGAACCGGGGTTCTCTTTTTTATTGACGCTGTCTGTTTTCACCCGCGCGTCATCTGTGTTGTTCATGTGTCTGTCTTCGTCCTAGACCGCGTTGTGAATGAGTTGTCCCGAAACCCGCGCTCAACTGGGATATCGCATGCCCCGCTAGGACGGATCTCGTGTAAACCTCACGTGACGACAGACGAACAGGGCCGATAGCCAGTGGCATATTGCATGGATTGTTGTGGCCTGTCATCGTCCCAGCATTGTGCACGACAAAAAAGCTCAGGCCAGATGTCCAGGCCTAGGGATAGAGCATGCTCTTGTTGAGCCCAACTGTCCTCGGGAGCTCGCCGCCGCCATTCATCGCAAACAATTCGCCTGTGAGAAGCATTGGTAGCAGATGATGAGAGCGACTTGCCGTTGACATGTCCCTCTCAGTAGATGGAAGATATCGAGCCTTTAATAGGCGGAGATTCGTGATGCAGGCACTCGTCCCTGACTTTCCGAGGTTCCACCATTCTGCATTCTCGCTCAGCACATTTCCCCACGAATGCAGTTGACCTAGCGCCTGGTCGGACGTCGCCTCTCAGCGGACTTGTATATGCCCAACGAGGTCATCTTACATGAATCTCTGCGTCTTCGCCTACCTCTTCCTTCATCGTGGACCGCAATCTCAAGAACGGCGTTCACGTTTCATCGCAACACACACACGGGTCCATGCTCTGTTTTCTCTTCTGTCTTTCGCATGAGCTCTCTTCGCAGCCCAAGCTTCCCCCGCATGCCTGACACCCACTTGCCCGCCTCTATGCTTCGATGCTCCGCGTTTATACTTTCAACAATTACAGGGTATCGGCAGTCCGCGCACTGACGCCCATGCAATGCGCGTCTAGTGTGATGATTCAGACGTTGATTCAGCTTGGTGCAGTCACCGGCTTCGGCTGTTCGTCAGGCGAGTAACTCGAAGACAACACGCGTAGCATAAACAGCTCAGTCTGCCACCGTATCTCGTTACCCTCTATGGCGATGGATAGTAGCTTCGAGATTAGTACGTGCACCAATAGTCCCTGTGGCTTCACACGGACCGCAGAACGGTATCATAGTTTCACACTCGCTCGCATTCTCAAAACATTGCGTTAAGCTACAGAGTAACTAGAATTCAGTACAGATCAACACATTCTGAAGTAGGGGACGCGACGAGAAAGATAACAAGCGATAAATGCCAAGACATGCTTGAGTAAGCGAATCAACCCAAGCTTAAACCATTGGTTGTGGGAGACCATGAGATACGACTTGGGGATGGGGAGAAGGCGATCAGGGAGTAAGACGATGAGCGGTGTTTAGTATCCTGTACAGAAGCCGAAAGTGCGGCTGAACAGCTGGCGCCGAGGTTCCGATTAATCGGACACGACCGTATAGTTGCTGTTGTTGTTGATCGCCCTACCTAATGGGCCGAGATTGTTCTCATTCGGGTTGTCGTTGATGACTCTGGTGCCAGTGGGGACCTCGGTATGATTCCAGTTGTTGTTTTCAGCACGGCTCGTCTTGTGGACCTTCCCCGTATTCGCGTTCCTATTATCGACCAAACCGTTGCCGATGTTCTTGTTCTTATTACGGTTGATTACAGGCTGTAGAACAGGTGGGTAAGTCGATGCGTAGCACAGATGGCGAGACATGACGAACATCGATATAATCGGTAGCCACATTGGCACCTGCGGAGGTGGAAGCCGCAGTCTCGGCAGCCACTTGATCTTCCCTGATGATAGGAGCTATTGGGGCTACCGGAGCCTCGGGGGCTATGGTGTATGGAGGGGTGGGCTCCTCGACTTCAAAGGCAGGTGGGAAAGTAGCCTTTTTGGCATTGCTCGCAGCGATGGGGCGAGGGAACGATTGGGTGGTGCTCATGTTTCGATCGGGAAGGTCAAAGTATGTGGAAGCGATGGGGACGTGGTGAATTCGACGGAGGGAGCAGGTTCGTCCTTTTATAGAACTTGCTCCTCGGGAGAGCACTGCCGCCGCCGCTAACACTGGCACCGACTAGGTGCGCTGCCCGAACAGCACCTTATGGGTGTTCTCTAGCGCAGCTCTCACACGTCTAAGATGTTTTTGAAGATGATTCGCGGGAGAAAGATGTTTGTAGGCACTCGGGAGCGGACGGGCACCGTATCAGTGTCCGGCATCTTTGGGTAGAACAATCAGAACTCGTTGCATACTGATCATCCAATTTCTGCTCGTCGTCACGAGCAAGGGGTCCACACTACAACTAATATTGTATGTGCTGCTCCTAAGTTGCATGATCTGGCTAGCTTATGTCTACTGGATTAGCGGGCTGCCGGTGCGCTCATGGCCCACCCCATGAAACCCTAGACGCATGCAGCTCAGCGCATCATCGAGGGTGCAGGTGGCGACTTGCAGTTTGGGACCCTCGTCACGCAGCACAAACTGGGAGTTATGACCAAGATACACTGTGCTTCTCGCCCTCTCACCGCAGTTCGTACGTCGAGTTGTTGTTTTGCCCCTGAGTGGCCACACGCCGATGCTTGCACCAGGAACAACAAGCTTCTTTGCCGACCTCGTAACATTTGAACCTATAGGGTCTCGGCGCTTTGAAGTGGCGTAGACAACACTGGCAGGGCCAGCATCGCGGAACAGAACCTACGGGGATCATGTCAGCGACAGGTACTAACGGGGATCGTGTCAGCAGCAGGTGTTCAGGTGCTCATACCTGCAGCTGTGAGCCCGTCACATCAGGATATGAAATCACTCCACTCTTCCCAAAAGCGAAACGGTCATGATACTGTTTATGGGCATAGTTCCGACTATAACGCGTCGAGAGACCAGCATCGACACACCACTGGCAGAAACGCGACTGAACGGTCGGCGCTCAAAGCATTCCTAGTCGCGTATGATGGACCTATTGCCATTATAGTTAAAGGCGCTACCTGTTCTACCGAGGCGGCTAATGTTCCCATTCTCGTTGATCACTGTGGTGCCAGCAACAGTCGTGGTGACATTGTCATTGTTGTTTTCGACGTAACTTGTTGTGGAGCCTTCGTCGTCGTTATCGTTGCGGTTTATGGTCTGTCCGTCACCGCTGATCTCGTTTCCGTTATGGTTTACTATGGGCTGCACATCTTACAAGTCAGACAGTGGTGCAGCACATTCCGCGAAACATCGGCTGACCTGGATGTTACCCGGAGCTACATGCCCACGCGACGGGACTGTGGTACAACCGCCCCGCAGGCCGTTGACAGCCCGAGGCACAATGCTCCGATCAAAGATGGGAATATTCTCAAAATACCAAACTCTGCTCGTTGCTTACTGACGAGCAGGAAATCGATACTACAGTACATATCATATGAGCTGCTTCTCGGTTGCAAGATCTGGCTAGTTTATGTGTCCTGTTTTTGCGGGCTGCCAGTGCGCTCGTATGGCACATTCCGGAACCCTCGACGCATGCAGCTCAGCGCATCATCAAGGGTACAGGGGTCGACTTGTACTTTGGGACTCTTGTCGGGCAACACGAACTGCGAATCATGCTGAAGGTTCACTGTGCTTGTCGCACTCTGAACGCGGCTCGTACCTCGAATTGTTGTTCTTGCCCTGAGTGACGGCACGCCGACGCTTGCACCGGGAACAATAAGCTTCTCCGCCGTCCTTGCGACATTTGGATCAACAGGGTCCCAGCTCAAAAGTACTGCAGGTGCGCAAAACAACCGCCCGGAATTGCAAAGCAGGAGGAACGGCGTTATTGGTACCAGTTGCTTCAGGAGTGCCTGTTGTTGAGCAACAAACGAGCCTGTGACACACCCATAGATGCAACCTGTTCGCTTATTTTTACATCTGGTGTCCTCAATTGCACCTTTGCTAGAAGGTTGATGCTTTGACTCCGACCCTTGATTGAGATTTGATCGCATATTGAACGTTCGCTGCAAGCTTTAACATGTACATTTCGTATATTTTCAAATGTAATAACACGTTTTATCTACACATCACCTCAGACCATCTGTTTACGCGTCAATGGCGGATCGTAAGAGTGGCGACAGCCACACGGAAGCGCGTACCAACCCGATCTCAATGCAACATTATGCCACGCCACACCAGCAAAGGACCAGCTTCCTCAAATGAGATAACTATTGCTCTGCGTCTCTGGCATAGCGCACGAACCAGTAGCCACGCTTCGTCATCAACTCCGTGTCGGTACAGGGCGAGCCAACGCAGTCGCATTACCGAACGGTGACCGCTCTCGAGCATGGACTGAAGTGATATAGAGTCGACGGAGCCGCAAGCCTTGCCATTGACTGCTAGGAAACACAGTGGTCGTGTTACTGCATTGAGGATGGCTGCCAGATCTGGTGAATGAAATCCTTGAAGAGAAAGGTACGTCACGCATGGGAAAGCGCGAATGAAGGACCGCGCCTGCTTGAGCTCGGCGGCACGATGCTCGCACGCGGTGAGCTGTGATGCAAGTGACGGGTCGTGCGCTGTCAGGGCAAGATGAACAAGCGAGTTCGTGAGCTGATTGCTGGCAAGTTGTTGAATGATCTCGAGGGATCCCACAAAGTCTACTCTGAGTGAAAGACTTCGAAGCGTGTGTCCCGTGAAGGCCAGAAGTTGTGGAAAGACCTCGGGTTCCACACCGGTCAATAAAGCTTCTGCCCGCAGAACAAGTTGTCGAAGGCAGGGCAAAGTAGCGATATTGCTCTGTATATCAAGACCCCCAGCGCTGGGCATCCAGTATAAATAGAGCTCCAGCGATTCGAGGTAACTTGCGCGGTTGAGAAGATGATGATCGCTTCGACGGTTCCTGAGCTGATCTTCGCTCGCCTCAGTGCTGCAGCTGACCCAGTCGCTGCATCTGTGTTCATTGTTCCAATCCACCCTCCCTTTGCGTATGAGTACACTAGATCGAGTGTCTGAAGACCCGGAAGGGAATCGAGAACCCGCGTCATAATGCCAACTGTGTCGGGTCCGTCGTCACTCGCGCGCAGCTCGACTACTGACACGCAACTAGAAAGCAATGGTCCCCGTAGTCGGTCGAAGTCGGCGATATGCATGCGCTCGAGAACCGTTGGAGAACACTGCATGACAATGTACGAGACGGGAATGAGCAAGAGAAGGGTCGGTTCGGAGACTCAATCATTCTGGTCGTTCATGTCAGCAAATCCGTAACACCACGTGATTTGTACGTATCTTGACCGCGGCTAGTATCCCCGAGGCTTCTGGCGCAGGAAAGGTGTTGAGTGAATCAATGCCTAATGCGCGCCCTCAGGGTGTATCATTGCTTCGCGACCATTTGCCGACAACTACCGGCGGTTGTTCTCTGGCGTTTTTCACTGATGTTATGCTTAGTGACAGCTTAATACCGTCAGAAATTGACGTGTGTCGATAGAGGACATTGGTTATATCCGCACCACGCTTGGTTCGTAGATATGCGCAAGCTCATGCTACGTCAACGAGTGTAGTCGTATCACAGATGAAATCAATTCGCTTCTTTGGGCCACCGCGTGGACATATATAACTGCTCTCGGCATCTAGAGCACCACTACGAGCACCTCAAGACACGATCACGTCGAAGCCTGACTTGTGGCAGCTGCTACACGGCCAACTTTGACTGGTATCAGTAAAGGTTCAAGAGTATGTTGACTGTGGGTGGCCTCTCTGACATGCTGAACCATGGATGTTACATACTAGGCGAGTCACTGACCTGCGGACGGGACCGACCTGATCTTCCTCTCACCCTTCCTCTTACAGTCACTATGCTGGTCTACGCCAGCGCACCTTGCAGTCCTCCGATAGCTCTAAACCATGTGCGAACCACCGCCGTCAACGGGCTGCCGGGGCTTGCAGCAACTTGTTCTAGTAATGTATCGCTTGCCCAACTACGCTCAGTGGGTGCTAGTGACGGCGTACAAGCTGTAGTACAGCTACTGGAGAGACTACCTAGTCTACGGCGGATTAATCTTATTTTCGCGCACAGGCCAATTTGCATCGACTCTGCAATGCCTGCGGTGAATGCTGCTCACTTCAGCTCGAGCCTATGTCACGCCGCTGTCACCTCCGGAACTTCCACCGAGACTGCAGCGCTGATACAACACGCAACAGCCCTCGAATGGCTTGCTATAAGCTATCGCCGGGTACCGCAAAGCGATATCGATGTAGCTGTTGGCACGTTGCCCAAACTACGTCGGCTCATCTTGCGCGTGGAGGAGCTTGAAGCCGAGCCGGCAATCTTTTATGCCATACTTGCTTCAGCCGGAACTAGCCTCCGCAGCGTCACAATCCGTGTCAATTGCAAGGCGTCACTCGCAGCCATTCAACACCTCGCAGACCGTGGCCTCACCGACGGACTTGTTCATCTTGCATTACAGGCACACGCCCATCTGCGTCGTCCCAGCTTAGTCTCTCTCGATTTCTGTGAACACCCCTTGGAAGCTCGCCAGGAAGAAGTACAACAAGCATGTGATTTCATCCGTGCATGTCCGCGGCTCGCGCATCTCTCTCTACAAAGCTTCCATCCCGAAGACGTCCCAGCAATTCTCGGTGCACTACATCGACCGCTTGTCTCGCTGGGACTACAAAGTGTGCCCTGTGTCGTCCTTTCTGACTCTCCAATAATTCGGCACCTTTTTGATAGCGACGACATGTCGGTGATCCGGCTTCGATTTCTGGCGGTGGATCGGCCCTTACCGGTGGACGAGTGGCTGCTCCTCCGCGGCATTTGCGCAAGCAGGCGAATCACCCGGCGTCCATTCGGAGACCTTGTCTTACTGTTGATTCAGAAAGGTGTACGGAAGTTTGGGATGCCTCTGTGATGAGCTGAAACGCCGCGATGCACCATAGCATGGCACTCCAAAGAACAATTCACGCGGCGGTATAGAGCTTTTGATCGCCAGTAGTAGGGATTTATACCGTGTATACAGATTCTGTGACTCGATCTCATAAATGACAATGATAGAGCATTTTAAGCTAAAGTGCAAGCTTTTAAACAAACTATATTGCTCTTTACTTCTTGTTCGTGCTTATGTTACTGGGACGATTTGCGCTGTGGAATGCTGTGAAGGACTTTGAGCATCATTAATAGGACCCTGTGATACACTGTGGCCACAAAGACCGCGCTGCCATGCTCGTTTTTGAGCGCATGCTACGCAGCCACATTGCCCAGGGCATTTCTCGAACCTACCATAACTGTGAGAACCTCACTCTCTGTATGCTGAGTATCAAATGGCCGCACGATGAAAGTGCGTCAATCGTCTGCAACAAGAAATAGTGAAACAAATGATGATAGAGGGAGGTTCTGCTGGGCGATCCCAAACTCGAACGCACCACGAGCGACACGTCTCGGTATTGCTCCCTGTTCATGTTCAAGTTCGATATCGCATTGTTATGCCTTCTCGTCAGACGGTCACTGCAACTTGCGGGTGCTCCAGCGTACCCGTCGTAGTGTGCACGTTGTTCTCAGCGAGCGACCACTGGTCACCACGCACTAACCGTGAACGACGCGACCGATACATATCCAATGGAGGCAGCCTCGGTCAAACGTGGACGAGTGAGGAATAGCCTTGCATAATATTGCATGTCGAGGGCCGTGCATAGCAAGCCTGAGTGTGATTAGACTACAGATGGTGACGGGACAGCAGAGGTACTACGATAGGAGAGACAGCGGGACCGAGTACAGAACTCGCTGGCATAGGAAATGGCACAGTTAAGCGTAGACTTTGCGTAATTCGTGGGCGGCGTACACAACGAGATGCAGGCAATAAAAAATGAGCGACGCGAAAGGCGAATGTGGTTTGGTGCTGGTGGGGGCAGGCAAGCAAGTGGGCGGGGGATGCATGTCCAAGAGGGCAAGACGCGACGGGATGGGCAGGCACGCGAGCGCAAGATACGGAGAACGCATATACAAGAGCAGATGTCGGGAAAACGCTCACAGCGCCGCTGCGGACGGGGATGACAACGCGCACTCAAAGTCGAAGGGGAAGCAGGCAGAGTCGAGGGCGCTGGTCAAGGCGGCAACGAAAGCGTCAGCTTCGGGGGTGCTTGCGTCGGACGAGGCGATGTCTTGGAGGAACGACGAGGTGCGGGACATTGAGCGAGACATTGTGCGGGAAGGCGCAGGAGATGTGTTCGTGCTCGAGGCAGCGAATGTACGGCGCGAAGAAGATGCCGAAGGCGCGATGAACGGGGAGTCGAATGAATAGGAGAAGGAGGACGGGGGGCCGTGCCCGCTTTGGGATATCGATCAGCCGGTCCGCGCCGCACGCGACTTCTCTGTCTTCTTTTCTTCGCCTACTTCACGTATTCGCGAGTCTGTAATATCCCATTGTCGCAAATTGCCCTCGCGGTGTCAGTTAGATACAACTATGGTTCGTGTTTGCCATTAAGTCACGTCCCGGACCTGTGAACCTACTGTTTCCCTTCCCATGGCTCATTTTCACACGCTGGCGGACACCACTGGCCACCCTGTCTCATAGTCACCTTCACCAACTCCGCTTAGCCCCCTGTCAGCTTCTGATACCATGTGACGGGCTGCTTCGCGCCTGCAGGTTAGGGCTGGTTCCGGACATCTGGGCCTAACCAGCCGCACCTCGAACCTCATGCCCATGCGAACAACTGTGTCTCACACTGTTCGATAACCCTACGGTTTTCATTGTTCCCCATGCGCTTCGTTTCCGCCAGACGCCGACTGGTTGCGCCTCTGCGACGAACGATATGCCACAGCCCTCCGGCTCGCCGCCACATACACCTTGGCACTTCGCTGTCTGCACTTGACCCAGGATCACCTCGTATTTCGTCTCTACGGTGCATTGCTCGGGCTTTGTACAGGACTTCATTGCACAAAATGGCCTCTCTCGGGATTCAGGTTCAACCGTAACCCGTGTTCTACGATTTCATGCGACTGCCGCTGCACATGCCTTTCACACAACCTTGGCACGTTGCGCCAAGTCATGTCTGCCGGTGCCTGTTCCTGTGCCTGTTTTAATGAGGTGGCTGAGGTCAGGATAGAACCCTTTCATGTGTGACGCAGGCCGTGGAGCGGCCCACAATGGCCGTTTACAGTCACGAGGTCTCTGCGAAGGGGATAGCTATCAGATTACGAGATCGTCTGGTAATTATTACTACTAATTTATTTTATCGGCTCTGAGAGCCTGCCAAGGCGGCGATTTATATTGCCCGAACACATTCAAGCTCTCAGCTCCCGAGGACTCCACCGGTCTGCATCATCTTGGAATACATCACTCCATATGCGTATCCGATTCGTCGCCGATTCGGCTCTGTATCGTGACCCATCTGCCAACGCCTACTTGTGTTTTCGTTCGCGTGACCCTCGTC
>Ga0247815_10002771_pt1 | contig 12842 bp, 9 predicted proteins | sample UWRJL194509B1_FD_181014 | JGI IMG/M metagenome (GOLD analysis project Ga0247815, IMG submission 181014) | Plant litter microbial communities from Arlington Agricultural Research Station in Wisconsin, United States - UWRJ-L194-509B-1 | ecosystem: Environmental > Terrestrial > Plant litter >... | reverse complement strand
GGATCCGTCAACAGGTCCTCAATAGATGGTACATCCAGACTACGGCACATCAGCGCTTTCATGAACTCTTCTCAGGTCGTGCGGGCGTATTGGCTCAGTACCCCGCGGCAGCAGGGACAGTTTCCGAGGTTTGGGTAGTAGCAGGGATCCCATGTCGAGTCGGGCTTGACGAGGATAGCTTGTATGTCTTTGGTGTGTTTCGTCCGGGCCACGACAATTTGGGCGAGGTCGTCGGCCTGCAGCCCGTGCAGACGGCCATAGTCAATGTCCATCCGCGTGCACCGTTCGAACGCGGTCTTTTGAAGATCGGCAATGTTGTGACGGCGGGCGACCGCGTAATCGAGTAATGTGTCATTCATTTCGAGCGACTGACAGCGCAAAAGAGATAGAGCGGTCTTTGCAGCGTCGTTCATGCCATACTTCTTCGCGGCGACGAGCGCGGCCTCGTGCGTCTCGATGCTTGCAAAGACCTCGACTTCTGACTCCAGCTCCAACGCCAGCTTCAGCACGAGCTCCAGTGTTGCTGCGTCCTCGGATACTGAGATCTCTTCGCTCGCATTGTTGTCGTTGATCTGAGTGCGAAACCAGCTCGATGTGCGTTCGAGATCGTGGCGCGAGACGTTGAACAAGACATCGTCTGCAGAGCACAGAACAATGTCTTTGTGGCTAATAACATCTGAATTGGTCGTTGAATTGGTCGGATGGGTGCTATCGGGCGCGGAGAGGAGGAGGGACATGGTGGGGAGGAGGGCAAATGACGGTGTGCGCGCCAATCGCGACTTTCGCTCAGACGATTCCAACTGAGATGCGAGCTCAGTTGGTCACGTGTCAGAGGTTTGCTTCAAAGTGGCTCAGCTTAAGTGGCTAGGTTTGACTTGAATATCAAACCTTCGTGACCAACTGTGGGAAATTGAGATCGCGGAGACTGAAACGGGCAAGGACATCTAGATGGAAACTCGACGGCGTCATGGTGAGTATTTAAAGCAAAAGCAAGAAATCTGCTAATTAAACTAGTGAGTAACGGCTCCCTGCAGAGCACTGTCACGCATTGAGAGGGTACAGCTGGGCCAGACGTGCAACCGCATGTGGAAGTGAAGTACAGAACGACGTAGAGATGCTACATCAGAGGACGCACTAGTCAAGATGCCTGATAGGTGGACGTGCGAGAGAACAGTAAGACTTGCAAGACAGTTGTGAAGATGAGATGATTATGAGAGTATTGAGCAGTACTGTAGGGCTGGACTGGCGCGTTGCCAGTCAATGTCAAACCGAGAGATGGCTGTGAAATTGACAGAGACATAGCTGTGAAGCAACCGGATGATTGTAGGGCGGGCTGAGTTTTGTTCACCGACGACGGGCGATAGAATCGAGACGATTCAGCCAGACTGTTGGATACGTCGACATTTGAGTAAGAATCGAGTCGAGAAAATACATTGAACTTGAGCGATGAGTAAATTCATCCGCGTCAGAGTACAATTTGGGGGTTCGAGTGGCGAAGTGACGGGGGCGGGTCGAGATTCGGAACGAGGGACCGTGGGAAGCCGAAGAACTCCGCTCGAGGGGTCTGTCCTTGGGCTCTCGACTTTTGGCCACATCCACCGGGTCCGCATCAAAATTTGCGCCCCGACACTTTCTCACGATGGTGCATAGTTTGCGCACGCTCTAGATTGTTGTGCGTGCATTGACGTTATTCCAATTTGTGTATAGCCGGATTTCTAACGCGCGTTGGGGCTCACGTACAGCCAGTACGAATGAACCATCGTCTGCGCGCAACCCGATCTAACACGCCGACACACTTTCACCGCAAGTCTGCGCCGTCATTCGCGCAACGCCTACGCCGCTTTTGTCTGTCAGTCGTTCGCATTCCTTCCTCCGCCTCGCCGCTCGAGCACACCACCATGGTCCATACGGTTACAACACGCCAGCACCGAGCCGAACATGATCGGGTCACCAAGTAGTAGCATGCTCGAAGTTTCACGCATCGCTTTCGAGGGGGAAGATGCACCTGTTGCGCTAAGCGATTCAAGTGCGGACTGCACCTGGCCACGGTGACAATGGTCGACATGCGGAGGTGTCAAGGGTCTCGTTCATGCGAGGCCGGCGCGTTCCTGCTCGTCGCCTGCCCGATCTCCCTCTGCAAGCGTGGAGGTAAGTGTCTCATCGAGTTCTAAGGCATGTGGCTGAAGAAATCAAACAGGCAATCGTCTAAGTTCCTCGACTAGATTGACGCACAAGCCAATGTCGGCGTTGACCATGTTCTCGCTGGTGTCGCGCACAGCGTTCTGCTCAACGACGCACACATGGTTCGCCCCATTCCTTCACCATTTGAGGCTGTCGCGTTTTTGCTCGTCACCTATGGGATCCCCCCTTGCGAGCGCGGAGGTCCGAGTCCCGTCGAGGCATAGGGCATGCGGCTGATGCGTCAACCAGATGAAGCGTCCACGTTCCTCAAGCAGGTCGACACGAGCCAAAAATAGCATCGCTACCTTGACGTCGCTCGTGGCGTTACGCCCACATGGTTCGACTCATTCCTTCACCACCTTCCAAGCGCTGCTCACGCCTCCGTAGCTCGTGCACTCACATATTCCAGACTGGACTCGTGGAAAGGTCTCTAATACCAGTCTGGCCTCCAATGTTCGCGCGCGTCGTGCCGCCAAGCGTCTCGTACCTGTCCTCGCTGCGCACGACACCGCGATCTTTACCCGCTTGAACCCGAGTGGGACCTCGATGGTGGGCACGAAGACGCTATTGTCCGGGACATGAACTAGGCTCGACTCGAGGTTCGATTGTCCGGATGATCGGTGCGTACTCTGATGCACCTTGATGGAGGTGTACGGTACTGACGTCGCCTTATCCTTATCCTCCATCTTCCTATGTTTCCCCGCGTGTTCAGCTTCGTAGCAGCCTCCCGTTCATGGGCATCAGATGTCGGGTCGGTACCTTTGGCGTTGACACCCATTCCTTCATCGACCTTCTCTGCTCGGTCGGATGTACCATCGTCCCGTTGTCGCTCGTCCACCCATTCTGGTCCCACATTCTTCGCGCGTCATGTGCTTTATTCACTGCTTGAGCTCTATCCGATACTTCGACTGGCACCTCAGGCCGACACGCTCATCCGGCCCATCCTTCATTCCCTCTTTGCATGCGCGACCTTGCTCATCAGGCATACTACTTACCTTGTCCTCGTGCGCATAAATTACAATCTTCCTTCTTCTCGCTTGCGCAACGCACTTCACCTGCTTCTATCTTCTAGAGGATGTGAGGCTCGGCATTGGCAACCCTCGCTGTCAGCAAGCAAAGGTTACTAGTAATACATTCGTGACGAGTGGCAGCCTGCTACCACCGCTCTGAACTCTATCACCGATGCTCTCATTCTGAAACCAAGAGATTGAGCCTTCAGCTATAGATCACCAGGAATCTGGATGTCATTGAAGCTTGTGAGTGCTTGAGACCACCCAGGTTGGTCGACCGTCGTTGCTGCTGCAGACATATCAAAGTGGCGTGACTTGAGAATTTGAATGTCTCTTGAAGCAGGCTTGCTGTTCATTTTAAACGCTGAGGAGTACATTATGCGGCTACTGGGTGGCTCGCGCACAGGGGTGATACTCAGTTCCGCATCTGATCGCAGGGTCGTTCGTCCTGCCGTGCAAACGCGTGTCCACGTGTTCCTCTCCTTCCTGATACCAGCCTCTCCATCTACCGATATCAGACCTCGCCTCTGTCGCCATGCCTGCCGAACCTTCCGATCTTCCCGGGCATCGTCGTGGGCGTAACCGTTCTCGTTCGCCCTGGGTCGAACGTCCAGCACCGATCTCGGCCGACACGACACATGCTCCCGCGATCTACAGCAGCAACTCTAACCAGAACACAGTGTATGGCTCAGCAAATATTTTCAACAGTAACCCGAACTTCAACTTTCAGTCTGCAGTCCTGCACTATAATCTGGTCAACAGCGACACCGCGTCCGCACCGAATGCATCTTCGGTCCGTGAAACCTGGCGAGGATATACGCAGAGAGCTTACTACTGCTTATATACTTAGAAGGCTACTCAGAAAAAGATTACTACAGGTGAACCAGTCGCCGGAACGCCGGAGCCCAGTGCGATGCTGACCTTGAACAGCTTTGAAAGAACGTCACACTCCAAACGCCACCTACGACGCACAAATTGGGTCCGGTTGCATGCACGGAACGCGTGTGCGGATCTTCCGCGACATCGAGAACTGGTTCCTGGACCCAGACTCACAACAGATCTTCTGGCTCACTGGGATGGCCGGTACGGGAAAGAGTGCGATCTCGTGGACCGTATGCTCTTGTGCGGATGAAAATGTGAGCGTGATACTAGGTGGGAGCTTCTTTTGCTCGCGTTCGTCGGGCTGGATCACTCAGCGTGATGTGCGCTGCGTGATTCCGACTCTGGCCCAGCTCCTGTCGCGTCAGTCCTCGGAATTCGCCGAGGCTCTCGCAGCTGAACTAGATAAAAACCCCGATCTATTGCACAAGCAGATTGCGGTACAGGTCAAGAAACTTCTCTATGCGCCACTGGCAGCCATCAAAGCCCACCCAGTACCGATCTTGTTCGTCATTGATGGACTCGACGAGTGTGGCAATCAAGGGATTGCAGGAGGCGACGACTCTCAGAGTCGTCGTCTCGTCGTCGAAATGATCGAAGCGCTTGTTTCATTTGCCCGCTCGGATATCAAGCTGCCAGTAAAATTCTTGATCACGTCTCGACCCGAGACACACATTAGGGACACTCCAGTCTCGGATGCCACTTTCAGCAATATTCTGCGTCTCCACACCGTCAACAAGTATCAAGTCGAGGCAGACATCCATTTGTATGTCTCGAAGACTATCACCAGCAGCCCCAAATTGCGTGCACTGTTTACGGACAACCAGGTGGACACGTTGGCTCGATTGTGCGATGGTATCTTCATCGTCGCAAAGACGGCTTTGGATTACATTCTCGATGAAGGCATCGACTGTGCAGCCACCATGTTTGAAATGTTACTCCGAAGCTCAGGGAACGGGCTGAGTGATGAGGCAGCCGCTCCTCTGGACCGCATGTATGGCTTGATCCTAGAGGGCGCGGCTAGATTCAACAAGGCCAAAACAGGTGGACTCCCAGGAACGCTGAAGCTTCTGGCAGCGCTTTTCTGTGCCCGGACGAAGTTGTCGCTTACTATGCTTGCGGACCTCCTGAACAGACCAAAGGAGCACGTGCGTGCGGGGCTCTCTCGTCTTCACGCTGTTGTTCACGTTCCCGAAGACGACGACGAACCTGGTCTGCGCACTTTGCACGCATCCTTTGGTGACTATCTCGCTAGCAGAGCACCAGAGTACCTCCGCGTTACGTCCTCATTGGGCGATGAGGTCCTCGCCCGCGGGTGTCTCCATGTGATGTCAAATGGCCTCTACTTTAACGTTTCACAGAGCCGGTCCTCTTACGAGAAAAATCCGACAGAACGAGCGGGCCATATCTCCCATTCTCTCAAGTATGCATGTCTCGAGTGGATATACCACGTTGGTGTTCTACCAGTACCATCGATGCTCGACGAAGAGATCAACCGTATTTTCCCTCCACGGTTCCTGTTTTGGCTCGAGGTTATGAGTGTCTTGAATCGAGTAACACCTCGTGCTATCGGAATGTTGTTCTTTGCGACTTCGATAGTAAGTCAAATCTGCTTCTCTCTCCAGAAACTGCGCTCAATCACATTCCTAGGTTCAGCTTACGGAGTTATCGCTATTTCTCCGTGATGCCAACGTGTTTGTGGCCTCATCTCAGGAGGCGATCTCGCGGAGCCCGCCACAAATCTACCTCTCAGCATTGCCGTTTGCCGCCAAGGACTCCCTCGTTTACAAAACGTTTGCACCGCTTTGCACCGGCCTGATTTCTGTCGAAACATTTGGCATAAATCAACATGACGGCCGCCTCATCATGACGCTGAGCGGCCACGGAGGCAAAGTTAACGTTATTGCGTACTCAATAAACGGACATCTTATTGCCACGGCAGCGGGAGATTGCATTTGCATTTGGGACACGCGAACTGGGGAGGCGATGCCGTCTCTGACGATTGATCTTACAATAGTGTCTGTTGCCTTATCCCTCAAGGGAAAAATCATTGCGGTACTGACCGGAGACCGCAAAATCTGTACATGGAGCCTATCAGGAATTCGAACACGCCTACAGGAATGGAACGTTCCCGGGGGCAATGGGGTCTCACTATCCTTTGCACCGGACGAAGTTCATCTCGCATCAGTAACGGACAGTTCAGTACACATTCGGCAGGCTCACACGGGCAACCTTGTCGTGGAGTTGAAGGGTCACACTGGGGAAGTTTTGCAGGTCGTATTTTCTCCAGACGGCGCAACCCTGGCATCCTGTTCGGCAGACACGACAATTCGATTGTGGAAAGTCGTGACATGCCCACCTTTATGCGATACACTGCGTGGTCATGAGAAGTCCGTATTGTCCATCTGTTTTTCGCATGACGGATCGAGACTGGCATCGGGCTGTGCTGATGGCGTCATTCAATTGTGGGATACCCAGTCCAGAACTATCGTCGCTACACTAAACGACCATCCAAGCGGTATTCGGTCAATTCAGTTCATTTCGAGTCTCCGCTCTCTTATTTGGATGTCAGAGAATCATAGGATACGCCAGTGGAACCAGCCGTCGAATGAAGTCGGTTCATTGATACAACTCTCAGACCTCGAACACGACCTGCGTTCTGCATCATTCTCACCCGACGGCTTACACGTTGCTACTGCCTACATGTATGGATTTCTTGGGAACTACACCGTGAACATCAGGGAAGTTGATGGTTGCAAACGCGCTGTTGAGCCTCTGCTAGCGCATGGGTTGAACATTTCCTCGGCGGCGGTATCCTCAGACGGTACATTCATTGTCTCTGGCTCGTGGGGCGGCGCAGCTCATGTCTGGGATGTACATGCGGGCGAGCCGCGTCTGGCACTTCTGATCGGGCCCACTGGGTCGGTGCAGTGTGTGGCTATCTCCCCAAATGGCCGGCTGGTGGCGGCAGCATTGAGTGACCATACCATCTGGATTTGGAATGCACAAACGGGAGAGACAAGTGGCCAGCCGCTGCATGGTCATGTGGAACAGATTCAGAATCTGGCGTTCTTGCCGGACTCACGCCGCCTAATATCGGGTTCTTTGGATAAATCTGTGCGCATCTGGGATGTCGAGACCGGTCGACTTCTCAAAGCTCACTCACTGGGCTCCGTCGAATGGGGCATCCAGTTTGCATTTAGTCCGGATGGCCAGATCATGGCTACAACCGCAGCCGAAGTCATCTACGTCTGGCACGGAGACACGGGCCAGCCAGTTTGCAAGCTGGTGGTTGATTATTGTTGTTCGCTTTGCTTCTCCCCGGACAGCACTTGCATTGCATCTGGTGGAAGGTATGATTGTAATATCATGATCTGGAACATCAGCACACAACAGCTGCTGCGTGTTCTCGAGGGGCACTATAAAACAGTGCTTCAAGTAGCGTATTCTCCCGACGGGCAGCTCATCTGCAGCAGCTCAACCGACAATACTGTTCGCATATGGAACGTGTCCGACGGCACTTCCATCGCAACGCTAGGTGGACACGGGGAATATGCGAAATTTATGGCCTTCACTCCTGACGGGCGATCTCTTGTGTCTGCATTCGAAGAAACGATCCGTATTGCGGATATCGCAGATATTCGCCTACAGCACGGAAGCGGTCAAAATGATCCTGTTGCGGTGCTCGCTTCCGGCCATTTCGAGTCAAAGTACAGCGGAGACGATGATGGCTGGCTCAAGGGACCTTCAGGCCATCTGTTGCTGTGGGTGCCTAGAGAGTACAGACCGTATCTGCAGACATATCCATGGAAACGTGCCATTGGCCAGCGTCGTGTCGTTGTTCGGGTCGAAGAGAGCGGCTGGCATCATGGAGAGAACTGGATGTTGTGTTGGAAGCCCAATCGATCGTCTCCTGGGTCAAAGTGACTGAAAGATCCCGCCTCATGTATGTATACGTATCAACCGTTTCCAAATATCGAAGCATGTTGTCTTGGGGCTGGCGGTTGAGTTGGCACTACGTAACTGCCAACTGATGCTGTCTGCGTCGTCTGCGAGGCTATTAATGAGCCCGTGCTTTGATACTTGGTCTACCACTGAAGGATACACAAGTAAGGAGATCAGTGCCTATAGCTTGATGCATCAAGAGGAATATGTGACACCTGAGCAGGCCACTTATCAAGAGACTCGGCGTGAGTGAGCAGCCCATGTGAGTGGAATACACAAAATTCGAGATATCCCACTGGATTAAAGGGGTTGGCAGTCGGGATGGGGCCCGGAAATGAGAGAACATTGCAGAGGATCTCGCATCGGGCCGAGCCGACTATCCCGTTTTGGCACGGGAGGTTTGCGAATTCACTTTGCTTTCCTCGTCGCGCATCGTCCCGCACACATCCGACGAGCACCATAGATTGTCGCGCGCATTTGACTCTCTGGACACGATCATCGATACGGAAACTGGCAACAACGTATTCGCAAACAAAACAACCTGGCACCCGCGATACACACTTCACCCAACACACCCGGGCTTCAAGTTATGGAAAACGTCCAGTACTTGTGCCTTACCTTAGTTACTACGCCGGCTGCGTGTAATTGCGCGTGTTTTCGAGAAATCGGGCGGCGTTCTACGCGATATGATGGTCTGTCGCGAGGCCGGTTCAAGCTTGTTCGTTGTTTGCTTTGGACGGCGCCCTTCTCACTCAAGGCACTTTGCTCAATGACGTTCACATCGTCCGTGCCATCTATGTCCCATCTTCCAGTGCCTCTGACGCCACTTCTCAGTTCGTGTACTCTACCGCCACAGCATCATATTCGACATAAGCCTCGCCTCCGAGAGTCCGAGGCCCACATGGGCCTCCCGTCATCGCTGTTTACGCCAACGCGCCCTTGCCTGCTCGGACTCGAGCGGAACCTCGGCTGTGGGCACCAATTCAACTCTGTTCTGGGCGACGATTGCGCTCATTTTGAAGCTCGGTTAACCTGGCGATCGGTGCGTACTCTGGTTCACCCTGACAGAGACATACTGACTTTGCATTATATGCTCCTTCCTCTCTCCATTCGGCTTCTTCGCGCGCTTGCCTGCACAGACGCGTCGCGTTCAAGAGCATTGACGTGCTAGCCGCCTACATCGACGCCTACATCCGTTCCTTCATCAACCCTTCCTGCAAGGTCGGTCGTGAACGAGCCAGTCACCGCCATCCCATTCCATTAACGTTGCATACTCTTTCTAGTTTCTCCGCTTGTTTCGCCGTTTACGTTCTATCTCAGAGTTCGTCTGGTGCGCTGCGCCCGCAAGATCATTCTCCTCTTTCGCTTCCTTTTGCCTGCGCGACCTTCCCCGTCAGCCATGATACACACCACTCTATCTCCGTGTGAGCCAATCACCATCATCACTCTCCCCGCTCGCCCAACACATCCCACTCGCATGTCTCAAACAGACATCATGCAGCTCAGCACCGCCGACCCAGCCGTCGGCGATCAGGAACTGCTCAACATTAGGGACAAGGGCCACCATCACACCATCGACAAAATGAACGCCGCCCTGCAAGTCGAGACCAGCTGTTAAGTGAGGGATGAGGAAGACATGTTCTGAGCACCGCCTGCGCCGACAAGCAGGTGAATGTACAATCGAGCTTCCTCGATTAGTTCATCGCGCCAGTGGTACGTGCCATTCGTCGCCTATGCCCCTCTTCTGAACTGCATATTACCTGGGCACCTCGCTGAACTTTCGTTTCTTCCACAGTCTCCGGGTGACGCGGTGCAATTTCCTCTCACACCGTGTTATCACGCTCCTCGCAAACGACGACTTGTATACAGTAATCTCCTCACAAGCGAGCGTAGGCTGGAAGGGGTCTCCTCGAGGAAGAATGGTTGCGAGCCACCATGCTGACGCGCACCGCACCGCAGCCCAGTCATTGCAGATTCCACTCATGGTCATCGTCAATTTATGCGATATCCCAGTCAATGTAAGGTTCAGAACGCCATACCCGATGTCTCAGCCGAAGGTGCGTTGTCTCAGCATCGGCGTACTAGCGCATTTGGCTGCGTGCAAATACATGCCATAGACATGTTTCATTCATGGCTGCAATTATACACGTTTATTCTTTCTTTCGTTGTGTGGGGTCCTGGTGTCAAGTGTCCGTGCTGGAGGGAAACGGGTGATGATTTGATACAAGTCGTGAGGCCCCCAGGGATATCCCATTCAGTACTACAACATCGGCAATTTTTTGATCGGGTTAACATGGTGTTCTCTAAGGGTGGCGAACAAAGCGGTAGGTTAGAGTCCAGTCAGACTTTCGCGAAACCAGACCGTCGGAATGCGGAGAACGAAGTCACCGAATTTCGTGGTGGTGAGTTCACAGAAACCCCGCATTTTTGTATATTAACCAGGCAGGATATTACGGTCATGACGAGATTGCTCGTGGCCAGCCGGCGCTTCGGACCGAATCTCCGAAACGCTGAGCGCCACCCCCTTTGCTTTCCCCATGTCGCTTACACCCGTAGCCGCGCGCGTTGCGCAAGTCAGTGCTGCAATCGCTTGGGTAAACGTGGTGTTCTGGCATGTGATCTACATCTATGTCTACGCCCCACTGCCCGGGCCTCCCGTTCAAAAGTTCTACGACGGAGCATCTCCTCACCTTTTGATCGTCTGTGTTGCCTGCCTGGAGGCCATATGTCTCTTTGGAGCGGTACTGTGAGTTTATTCTTACCTTTTATGGCGCCAGTGGTGCTTATCGCCCGCTCAGCTCTGGCCCGCGTAAGCTCATGTCCGGGTCTCCAGCATTGGAGCTTGCGCTTTCCGCTGCCCTGGTGTACGCCAACATCGCCCCGGCTCTTATCCCTGCGGCCTGGATTATAGCACCGGAAGCCTTGTGCAGCAGCATCGGCACGTCGCTCCTTCTCTGTCTGACAGCATCTGTCGCTGGTGTGGTGCGTGCCCAATCACAATCACAATTACTTCACTCACTAACTTTACACTTGCAGTGTTTCAGCCGGACCTTCATTCTCAGATTCTTTCCATGGTATTCCGAAGAAGAATTCTGGGTGTTCAGTCGATTCATTTTACCCGTGACAGATGTGTCGACAGTGGTCTGTCTGGTCCTGCGTCTTTGCGTTCCCGAGAACAAGCGGATCGTCGACACTACTGAAATTCTTCTCTGCGGCCCGTTGATGCTTTTCTTCCTTGGTGGCGGATCCATGGATGCCTTTATGTATGATGTACCGCTAAAGCTAGTTGTTGATGGAAAGACAGCGTAACTCCAGTCTCATTCTTGTCCGTCACAATGTCTTAGACATGACATGTCCTTCTATACTACTGTATTGATAACTCATCACAGCCGCACTAGAATCTCAATGTATCCAGTACGCGGTCACGCCTCGCGTTGAGAGGATGAGAAACTGACGGACGCTACGTGCAACAAGTTGTCGGCGACGGTATCAGCACCCGATTATAGCTCATATAACACTGCACTCAAACCAGATTAACGACTTGATCACTATAATCTCATGCCTCCTGCCGAGATCTCGAGAATTCACCAGCAACACAGGCGACAATTTATTGGGGGAACTGACAACACGGGCATCACGACAACACACGTGACACAGGCAACGGTACCCGCACCCCATTACTACCGATATCTCACCACACCCACAATAAGATCGTAGTTTAGTAGCTAAGTACTCATTCGTTGCGCACAGAGGATGAGCACTCGACCGGTAACACAGGCAATGTGGGCAACGCTTGGCACAGTTGTACAATCAACTCCACCACGACAATCTAGTCCAACTCACAATGGATGACCATCATCACCAATTACGGGGCTATGCTAATATATACAGGTGTATGACGGTGTGAGAAATCTTTGTCTCAACCACTCCGTCAGAACTGTGTCTGCCACAGTTTCGACGTTGACTAGCCGATAAGCCGCTGCTATGCATGGCAGGTCACGGTCAAAATGACATATGTCACAGAGCTCGGCACTGAAGCATCAGATATCGGCGCCAGCAGGTTGTGCATCTCTCAATTCCAGATCAGATCGACTCAGATGCTGACCTTATTCTCCTCAGATTTCTCAGAAATGTATCCGTTTGTCGTAGCCGGCCGCATGTGCAAGCAAAAGAAGAAGAAGAAGCGTAGAGATTCAAAAACAAGGGTGCGCCACTCAAGGGGGATATATGCCAGCGTACCATAGACGGCGAACAGGTAAACTGTCACGGCAGGGATGAGCAGTATCGTGAGGCTGATCTGGGGCGAAAGCCAGGTAATATCGAAAGAAGACTGGTATTGAGATAGGCCGCTTGGGTTGTTGCTTTGTTTTGAAAATGCACGTTGATCGCGAGATCGGCAGCCCCTCCGCGACGTCGTTGAGCGAGAGAGCACGTACGCTTCAGCTGATTGATGGATCAGAAAATGACACAAAGAAATAAAGAGAACCTAACTGGCGAATAAATTGAACGTCTTTGGGTTGCGAATTGAGGGTTCGTGTGACGAAGTGACGGGCGCGGATCGGCATTCGGCACGAGGGACCGCGGGAAGCCGAAGAACTCCGCTCGAGGGGTGTGTGTTCTTGTGCTCTTCGACTTCTGGCGACGTCCAGCGGGTTCGCCCCACACTTTGCGCCCCGACACGTGCCCACCACGGTACGTGACTTGCGTGTTCTTGTGACTGTTTTGCGCGTGCTGATATACTTTTATTTTGCGCGTAGCTGGAGATCTGCCAGTTCCGAACGCGCGTTCGGGCTCACGTGCAGAGCTCATAGTACCTGGCGCGATATA
>Ga0247815_10002768_pt1 | contig 12848 bp, 17 predicted proteins | sample UWRJL194509B1_FD_181014 | JGI IMG/M metagenome (GOLD analysis project Ga0247815, IMG submission 181014) | Plant litter microbial communities from Arlington Agricultural Research Station in Wisconsin, United States - UWRJ-L194-509B-1 | ecosystem: Environmental > Terrestrial > Plant litter >... | reverse complement strand
CCCGCCGTTCCGTCAACCGGTACACATCAACAAACGCCGTACCCGCCGCAAACGACGAAAACAACACCTCCAAACGAGGCATAGGCGCATCATCCAACGACACCGTGAGAGTTGGGGCATAAGCCATCAGAACCCCTGCTTTCCCATACGATCAGTCAAAGAGTTAGACGAATCAGCAGCACCAATACGCCCATCAACACGCGCAAGTAGGTACTCGCCCGTGAACGGGTTTTGCACATAGATGTCAGGCATCTTCGCGGCCGCCACGGTAACGTTTGTGGCGCTCGACCGGCCCGCGTACGAGCCAGAAACCGCACCACCGTCCGCATACCCCCTCGAGGAATGCAACGACTGACGCCACGCATAAATAGCACCCTGACCACCAGCCGCAGCAACATCCGCAGCCGTCAGAACATGCTCACCATTCGAGAGGCGGAACAAGCCAGCAGTATCCGAAGTACCAGTGCCAGGACCGGAAATAGCGCCGCCATCAGCACGACCCGGTGCGGCAAGAACCGTGCCCACACCATCAGCCTTCGCCGAAGTAAACAGCAGCTTCAGGTTCGCCAGTTTCGCCGCAGTCTTATCGATCTCCGCATTTGCCTGCGCCGTATCCGCAAGAATCTGAATCTCACGCGCGGTCGGGATGGCATACACCTTGTCCGCCAAAGCCTGAGCTTGCTCAGCAGTGGCACCCATCGCCAACGCGCTATCGATAATCGACTGACGCCCCGCAGTCACCGTCGCAAGATACGCACCAGTGTTGCCATCAAGCGCCAACTGTGCACCAGCAGCGGCCTGCGAATCAGCGGCCAAACCGCGCAGCATGTCCGCGTTCGCGGCACCCGCAGTAGTCGACTCATCCAGCCCCAACGAGTAACCCTCGGTGCCAGCCTTCGCCTTCTCGATGTACTCCGCAACATCAGCAAGAGTCTGCTGATACGCCGCATTCGTCGACACCGCATCCTGCCCGACACCATTCGCCTCATTGATCGTGTCAATAAGCGAAGTGAGGTTGTCCGTCAGTTGTTGCGCCTGATCTGCAGCTTCCGTGTACGCCTCGGCAGCAGTGCCCGTAGACTCGGTAGAGCCGTCGATGGCCGCAGCCTGGTCCTCGAAGTTCTTCTTGGAATCGACAACACCACGGCTCAACGTGCGGATCGTGTCGCTCGCGTTGCCCGCAGCGATACCCGAACCGTTGAAGAAGTCGACGATGTTGTTCTTGCCGGTGATCTTCTTCTGAATGTCCTCGAGCGCGTCGCCACCCTCGAGCACCGCGTCAGTGAGTTCCTTCTGCGAGATCCCCAATTCCTTCGCGGAATCAAACGCCCCAGACTCGGCCAGCTTCTTCGCCACAATCTCGCGCGAATACGCCGTCAGAGCACCCGTCGACTTGTCCAACGACTGGGTGAGCTCATCGGTGGTCGCAGCAGCATCAGCAGCCTTCGACACAAGGAACCCGATAGCCAGCGTTGCAGCAGACAGCGCACCACCAGTAGCAAGCGCCTTGATCGAGAACTTCCCCATCGACACGCCAGTGTCAGCAACCATCGCCTTCAGCGCCGCATACTTCGGAACCGCAACCAGAGCCGCACCACCCGCAAGCAAAGTCGCTGCAGCAACAACACCGATCGCAAGACCAGCATTCAAAACAGGCTCAGGAAGAGAACCGAACGAATCCACGAGGAAAGTCGCCGACTGCACCAGACCACGCAGAACATCGTTCGCGCCAGTCCCAGTCTTGATCAAGGCAGTATCGAACGAACCACCCAGCTTTTCGACATCGCCACCCAGATTGTTCATCCGGTCAGCAGCAACCTTCGCCGCATAACCCGCGTCATTCGTCTGGTCGACGTAACCCTGAATGCCCTCAGCACCCTCTTTGTAAAGAACGTTGGCAGCACGCAGCGCATCGTTGCCGAATATCGTCGCGAGAGCAGCGTTACGGGTCTGGTCGTCGACACCGCCAAGCTTCCCCTGCAGCTCGCCCGAGATCTCGGAGAACGACTTCATCGAGCCGTTAGCGTCATAGACAGAGATCTTGTACTTGTCGAGTTCAGCAGCAGCCTTAGCCGACGGGTTCTGCAGCGCAATGATCGCCGTCTTCAGCGACGTACCAGCATCCGAACCCAACAGACCAGCATCAGCAAACGCCGCCAGAACGCCGGTCGTTTCCTCAATGGAGAACCCAGCACCATTCGCGACAAGACCAGCCTGGTTCAAAGCCTGCGCAAGGTCATCGACATCACCGACGGCCTTACCAGCGCCGGCAGCAAGAAGGTCAGCGACATGCGGAAGCTGCGAACCCTCAAGCCCGAACTGCTTCATCGCAATAGCCGCAATACCAGCAGCCTCAGCAACACCGATACCACCAGCAGCAGCCAGAGTCAGCGCACCATCAAGACCACCAGAAATAATCTGCGTAGTCGACAGACCCGCCTTACCCAGTTCCTCAATCGCATTCGCCGCCTCAGTGGCCGAATACTGGGTGTCAGCACCAGCACGAATCGCCGCCTCACGCAGAAGCGCCATGTTCCCGGCAGTCTCCTGCGTGGCAGCCTGGACCTGCGACATCGCGGTGTCGAATTCGGCGAACTTCGCGATTGCCAACGCAAGACCAGCAGCAACAACAGCGCCACCAACCAAAGCCATACGCCCGAGATCCCCGAACGCACGCCCACGAGCGGCAAGTTTCTCCGCCTCAGACGATGCATCACGGGTAGCTTTCGCGGCCTTGTCCATGCCCGCGAGGTAGCCGGTCACTTGGGCCGTGAGGGTGACGGCAACAGTACGGTTCGCCATGGGGCTCCCTCATTCGCTATTGATTTATTGGCCCAGGCGCTACGCTCAGCACATGAAAAAGTGGTTGATACTCGGATTTGTCGCACTCACGCTCACCGGATGCGCGAGCAACACACTCGGCGAGCAGGAGTACTACGACCTCGTGCACGAAACCGAAGGCCTCAGCGGAATGGACAACGACAAGATCGAGGCCATCGGCAAGACCACATGTGCGGTCTTCGAAAGTTCAGAAGACGCCTACGCGCTATCCCTCAAAAACATGCTCGACGGGGGGATCGAGGCAGGAGACGCCGGAACGCTCATCGCGCTATCCGTGTCTCAGTACTGCCCCGAACACATCGACGACATACCTACTCAGTAGGCTTCTTCAACACACCCCAGATGTGACCGTTACGGTTCACCGGGTTGTCCTTCTTGTCCCACGCCTTGTAGAAAGCTTCCTTCGCATCCTCACGAGCCTTCGTCGCGTAGTTGACCTTCGGCTTCTGCTGACCCTCGAACGCATACTGGTTCGCCGGATCAGTGACCTCAGACCACAAGAAACCGTTCTCGTCATAATCGTTCTGCGACTGGCGCGACACGACCAGCAGCGCAACATCATCACGCGTCCACTCGGCTTCAGACACGGAAACGGAACGGACCATGCGCCCAGCATCGTCATACTCATAACGAGTCACCGTCGCCGGCTCCCAACCCGCAAGACGACGCGGGGAAACACCTAGCTCACGGGCGAGCGCCGCTTCAGCCGAGACGCGGCCTCGATGCCTTTTCGCGCAGCATCAAGCCTCGCAAGCTGCGCATGCTCATTCACAGCAAACACAGCATCCGTAATCGACTGCCGGCCCTGCGGATCGGTCGCACGCCACAACTTCGACCACTGCTCAGCCGACAGATTCTGCTCATCGTCACCATCGACAACAACAGCAGAGAGAGGCAGCGCATCCTTAGACGCAGCGGTCAGGTTGTAACTGAACGCCTGATCCAACGCCACACCCTTACGCGGTGTGTGCGCAATCGTGCACGCCGCCCACGAATCACCATCAAGCTCAGTAACACGCAGGGTCAGCAACTCATCGCCGACATACACCTGCGCCAACTCAGTCTTCGGCTCATCCGCAGAACGCGCGATCGCATCATCAAGCAGTTTGTCCAAATCAAGTGTCATTCTTCACTCCCATGAAAAGTCGAACCCGTAGAGGTGAAGCACCGGCCTGCGCGCACGGGAGAACACACGCAGGCCGGCGGATTGTGTTAGGCGACGAGAGGCTGCTTGCGCTGCGTCGGAGCCGTGATATATACGGTCTGCTTGATCAGATCCAGGCCGTTCTCGGTCGGAGCCTGCGGACGCTGAACGCCAAGAATGTACGTGATCACATCAGCGAGCTGCCCCACGGTGAACGCAGTAGCGTTGTCGATACCCCGGCGCACATTGAACTGACCCACCTTGCCTGCCACGAACAGAACTGCAGCAGAGTTCGCGTCAGTCGAGTCCACGTAGGTCAACTCGAGCGTTTCAGTGGTCTTACCGGGGCGCGAAAGATCCTGCGTCAGAGTCAGTCGCTTGTCTTCCACCGTGGCCTGCGCGGTGTCCCACGCGAATCCATCGGGCGTCAGCGAATAGGTGAAGGGCTTGCTCGTGGCACCCGAGAGGATCGCGACAGACAGCGCATTGCTGCCAGCCGGAACGTCAGTGAGACGCCAGCGGCCATCGGACTGTGAGCTATTCGGTACGGTCTCAGCAACCATGTGATTCTCCTTTTGTAAGAAAGCTCGGCCGAAGAATCCCCGACGAGCAGAACCCGCAGGTGCGGGAGAATTTGGGCACAAAAAAAGAGCACCGCGCTTGCGATGCCCTTCGTTGTGAAGTGTTTAGTTTTTGATGAAGCGGTGGAGTCCGGATACGCCATACCACTTGTCCTTCTTGGACATGTTGCAAGACGCACACGAAGGTCGATAATTTGCGAGGATGTTCGCTCCCATTTTCGACAGAGGCTTTACGTGATCGATGTGCTCAAAAGCACCGCCGCACATCCAGCAGACTCGGCCGAAATAGTCCATACGTGCCCGTAACTGCTCGGCAGTGAAAGGGAGGGTGAAGGCGTTGCGCTCATGCCCCGATCGACGCATCCTGCTCGCCTTCACCTTTTCAGGATTGGCGTCCATCCATGCGCGAATCGTCGCTTTGCGCTTCTCGGGGTTCAGGTCTCGATAGCGCTTGGCCGAAAGCAAGTAGCGCTCCGGGTCGGCCTCGCGCCACGCCTGTGTTCGCGCCGCCGCTTCTGCCGCATATTCGGGCGTGGCACGCTTCACTGCCGCATCGATCATCCGCTTCTCGCGGTTGCGCTGGTAGGACGCAGCCTGCGCTCGCTTGGCGGCCAACGGGTCAGCCTCGCGTCGAGCTTTTTTCTTCGCACGGATCCGAGCCGCGTTCTTCATGTAGTGCGCTTTGACCTGCGCGATGACGGGTTCGGGGTTTGCGCGGTACGCGGCTCGGCGGCATGCCTTGCAAACAGGGCCGCGACCCGTGGCCCGACGCGTCTCGGCTTGAAACATTTCGAGAGGCTGAACTGTCAAACAGCGGGTGCAGGCCTTCTCGGTCACCAGAGCGGGAGGGTTGGAGGCACGCTCGGCAGCCTCTGCGGCCTTGATGACGCCTAGGCCGTTCTTGTAATACTCGCGGTTGTATGCACGGCGACAGTCGGGGCATTGATGCCCGGATCGAACTGCATCGAATGAAGCTCCGCACTTGGTGCATGTCTTGCTTGCTACACTCGTCATATCAACCCTTGCCGGTTGGTCACAGCCCCGGACTGTTTGCGCAGTTGCGGGGCACTTTAATGTGCTCCGAGTGTAGCAGTCGCCACCGACATTAGATGGGCTCTGCGTCCCAAGTGATCTCAGCAGTCGCGTAGATCAGCGGCGGGGTCACATCGTTGTCGACCTGCACGCCAACAGATTCCCACCGCAGATTCCGGCACGACTCACCAGCCACCTCGAGCGGGATGCCGAAACCGTTCACATCAATGAACTTCGCCTTGATGCGTTCGATGAACTTCTGCGCATTGTCATAATCCGAACCGACCGCGTGCAGCACATAGCGAGGGTGCATAGTCGACTTGCCGCCAGTGAATCGCTCCTGCGTAGAAGTGCCATCAGACGGCTGCCAGACCGCATACGGGGCCACAGGAAGCTTGCCCGTAGCGTCGCGTGGGGCGACAAGTTTGAACGTCTTAGAAGCCGCAGCCGGTTCAGCCTGGGTGCGGGCAACAACAGCGTTAGTCTGCGTGAGAGTCACAGGCCGGCCTCCTTCTCCGCATCACGAGTAGCGATCTCAAGACCGCGAACAAAATCCTCTTGGTTCGCTTCGAGTGCCGCAATTCCGTAACCACGACCCGCAATCGTCGGCGATCCGTACTCCGAAATGTTTCCGAGCGGACCCTGCGCCTTGTCCTTATCGAAACCAATCTCAGACTTGATCACAGACACCCCGAAGAACTGACCCGTCGTGATGTCGAACGACAACGCCGGCACCAGGCCACCAAGCGTCTTAGAGCCACGCAACGGCTCCTGCCACGCCTTCTTTACTCCCAGCGACGTACCCTTGATCGCCGAATTTATATTCGGGCCAACCTTGTCGCCAACCTTGCCCAGATCCGCCGCGAGCTGCGTCAACTCTGAAAAATCGAAATCGGCCATCACAGAACCTCTTCGACCGGGAACCTGTGCGCGGTCGCATGCGTCTGGGAATGAACACCAGTTACACGAACCCTCTTGCCGATCAACGAAGCGTCGAACGGGTTCGCGGTGCACTCCCAAATGTCATTCACCCGCACATCGCCAGCACCAGGAGCGCCGACCGGAAGTGAAAGGGTCGCCGATTGGTCGACCACAATAGCGCCGGGAATCTCGGAGCGACCAGCCTGCGTGTTCGCCGCCTTGTAGCGAGCAATACCCGTGTAGATCGTGTCGTAAGCGGGAACTTGCTCGAGCGTTACGGGATCTTCCGTCATTGCGCCCGTTGCCCGCCGAACAACCCCAGCCGAAACCATCATCGACTCGGCCTGAGTGCGCAGGAAAGGCAATTGGGCCGCGATGTCAGCACCGAGGCTCAATAGAACTCACCACCCTCGAAAATCGGGTAGCCAGCCATGTCCACACCACACGAGCAATAAGTTGCACCGAAGTTGAACGCACACCAGGGAAGGTGGCGGGAGGCAAAACCAACGGTGTCAATTGAAAACGCCCCCGACGTTTCCGTGAGGCCCAAGAACAACCACCAGTCGTCGAGGATCGTCACACGCCCACGAGACGACTTATACGACTTCGTAGTTGAACCATCATCAACCGCGACGCTCACCTGCGTGGCGTCATCCGGCTTCTTGATATGCGCAACGACAGACTCGCGCACCACATAATCAAGCTTCGCCTCATCGATAACCAGATCGGGCGCAACCGACAAGCGGCGTGCCTCAATCAGCATCTCGGCGTCAGAAATCCACAATTCCCACTGCTGATCCTGAATAGAACCAGGTTCGGGGGCGGTCTGCCCAAGAGCAACCGCAAGCATCTGAGTAGTCACAGACATGACCGCCCCCTATCTGTTTAGTTTTCTGACTTCTTCGGGCGACCAGGTGCGCGCTTCGGCTCCGACTCGGGAGCGTCGGCGTCAACCCAGCCAGCAGTGAAGCGCGCGTCCTTCTCGGCAGCCACGCTCACCACCACACCGGTATCAAGGTTGCGGAACTTAGACATTCGCGACGGCATCCTTCACGGTTGCGAAGCCGTCGAGGTCCATGATTCCCCAGCCGTAAACAACCTCGGCGCGCAGTGCGATCTGGTTGTTACGCTTCAGGTCGCCCTGTCCGTCCGGGTCACCGAACTCGATGACCTCGACGGGGATGGACTCCTGCACGCCCCAACGGAACAGCGACCAGTCGCCCATGATCGCCTTGACGTTGGTGTTCGCCGAAGCTTCCGGGGTGCCGGACACGGTGCTGGTCGAGAAGGCGCGAAGGCCCTCGAACGTGGTGATGTCCGCACCGAAGCCAAGCTCCGGGTACTTCTTGCGACCATCGGCGTAACGGCTGGTAGCGATCGTCCATGCGTAGGACGGGTCGAACACGATTCCGTTCGGAACGTAACCATCCGCGATGATCAGACCAGCAGCCTGCTCCAGCACCAGGTCAGGGGTGGTGAGAGTGGCCGTGGTGATCTCGACCGAGTTGGTCGTGGTACCGATGCGGTCACCAGCGATGATGCCCGCCGCGACAGTACCCGCAAGCGGGTTGATGCCGTGGAAAGCGCCAAGGTCGAGCGCGCGCGCAAGAGCAAGTCCGGCCTCGTCAGCAAGCGTCTTAAGGACACCAAGCTGGTAGTCCTCGTCCGCCCACTTGACTTCCTGATTGAAACGCTGCGTCACCTGGAACTTGTGAGGCGCAACGATCTTCGTGCCGAACGTGGTTCCGGTCGTGCCCTTCTGGGCACCTTCACCGACAAGCTCGGCACGCGGGCGACCGGTGAGGGTCATGTGGGTGACGTTGCCGAACTTCTGCGGCTCAGCGCCGGAGATGGCGGCGATACCGGAGCCGGTAAGCGCCTTCGAGAACAGGCCCGAAGCGATGTTCGTGGGCAGCGTTAGCCCAGAGGTGGCGAGAATTGGCATGTGTTTTCCTTCGTTTAGTCGCTCGAGCCGAACAGTGCCTTAGCGAATTCCTTCTCGCTGTTGGGCTGCTTGGTCGGCGATTTGCCTTCGTTGGGGACGTGCAGGCCCGGTGCCTGCTGCTCTCCCCGGAACTCAATGAGTGCGTCTGCGGAAGCTTCAAGTTCCTCTTGCGTGGAACCCGTCAGAAGCGCGGCCGGGACACCTTTTGCAAGGGCGACATCGGAACGGATCGACTTGGCCTCGAGCTCGGCTGCACGCTTCTCGGCGGCTTCGGCTCGGGCGGCGACCTTCTCGATCTCGGACTTGTTGGCGTCTTCGATCTCAGCGAGGCGCTGTGCAGCACCCTCGTTTGCTTTGGCTTTCGCTGCATTGTCCTTAGCGCGCTGTTCGTGCTTGCGCGCCTCGGCCTTCCAATCGATCTCCTTCGCCTCAGGCTCAACGCCCTCGACAGGTTCGGCGGCCGGTGCAGCAGGTACAGATGTGCTCATTGTTTTGCTCCCATGCGGGTTTCCCTCAGCCGTGCGGCGTCAGTGGATTTATCGGAATGCCCATGCGGGCGATGAACCCACCAAGACGGCGGGAAAATTGGTTACTCGAACGCGGAGATCCATTCGCGGATACGCTCGCGCTGTTCAGGCGTGCGATTTCGCTTCGAGGCCATGTACTCGATGACCGAAGCTTCGGGGCCGGAGTCGCCACCCAAGAAAACGGGGGAAGCGGTGCAGTGACAGTTCGGGTGCGCGGCAAAGTGCGCCGTGGCTTCCTTATAGACGGAACCGCGGGAAGCGAGCGCCTTGCAGAACGAACACCCACCCGAAGTGACACGCTTCCAGCCGATAGCCGCAGGATCTTTCTTACGGTTCGTCAAGATCGTGTCCCGAAAAGGGCGGGCAGTATTCAACTGCACAATCTCCGCCAAGCGAGCGCCGGCCAGAACCTCGTCATCCTCGAAAAGCGGATCAGAAGCCCACGCGATACCACGGCGGATCTTCACCGTACGATCGAGCACAACAGGCTCAGACCTGAAACGTGAACTCACACCCGCAAGCTCACGTTCCTCGTCGTAGAAGTCAGCAGCGAGCGCCGCGGAGCCATCCGAGTAGTATTCGATCAGCGCTGGAACGCTTTCCAGAAGGGCAGCACGACGGACTTCCGGCGAACCAGAGAACCGCGACAACAGATCAGAAGATCCGGCCACAGCCTCAGCCGTCAGAAGCTTCAGCGCCGCCCTAGACTCACGCGGTGACGGCATCCGCAGGCACCGCGGCAGGTGCCGGGTTCAGCGCAGCCAGAACAGCGCGGCCGGAAGCCTTGCGCTTCTCCGCCATCGCGCGATCAATCTGCTGCTGATCCAAGCCCATAAGCTCAAGGCCCACGCCAGTGTCAGCAAGCCAGGGAATCGACCCCACGATCTTCGAACCAGCATCCGCTGCAGCAGACTTCGACAGGTAAATAGGCGAACGCCATTTAGTGTCAATGCCCGCCCAGTCCTTCGGCACGGAAGTGAGCCCGCCCTGAATAGCAAGCGCACGGGTAACCGTGCGGCGGATAGACGGCGACCAGTCCTCAGTCGCCCCCTCAGCCTCAGCAATCAGGTTCTCGCGAGAAGCCGAATACGCTTCCGCACTCGTCGGGTTCGCCATGTCAGTCAGGGCGAAGTCAGAATCCGGAAGATCCGTCTCACGCGCCATCAGTTTCGCCAAAGCATTGAGCTGCGCCAGGTGAGGCTCCGGGGACGAAGCATCGAACTGCTTCACATCCGCACGAGGATTGACCGCGCCCGTGTCCTCGTTGTCGCCAAGGCCAAACACGCGACCAAGCGCCATCTGCCAGTCAGCTTTCGGCGACCCATCCGCATTCTTGAAAACCGACGCCTCAGCGCCCAGAAGAATCAACTTCGGGATCGTGTAAACATCCATGTGTGCCTCAAGGCGCACCAGCGAACGCAAAGCAGAATCCTGATGACCCATAACCGGGCGCGTGATACGCGACTTGCCAGCACGACGAGACGTGCGCGGGTGATACACAAGCGGCTCAGCAGGAACACCAAAAGAATGCTCCACACGATCCAACGACCAAACACCAGCAGAACGCTCTGCACTGATCGTCATGTTGTTCAGATACAGAACAAAGCCAGTAATGTCATCGTCCTTGCGAGACGTAACAGACAGCAGATTGTCGAGCTTGCGAGTACGCACATTCCAGTCGCCCGTAGCGTTCAGTGCGTCCTTCGAATGGATGAGCGCAGCAGGCTCGCCGGCAACAACATCCCCCTGCGTCGTAATCAGGTACGAGACACCATGGAGCAGAGAATCAGTCTCACCCTGGCTAATCTCCGAATACATGAAATTGCCATCAGCAAGCTCGCCAATACCCAGCGAGTCAAGATCCCCGCCAGCCCAAACCATCTTGTCCAAATTGCAACGACGAGCAAGCCCATCGACACCCTTAGCGGCCCAACCCAGCGCAAGCCCGATCTTCGCGTACTGGGGAGGAATGACCGTACCGACCTGCTTCACTGCACGCTTGCCGTCGTAATATGACGAACGCAGCAAGTTACGCGGAGCCTTCGCCTCAAGCTGCTCCACCAGCAGGTTCAGCGTTATGGTTTCATCCTCGGTAAGTCCGGCGATCCTAATGACCTGCGTCACATCACCACCGCCATCCTGTTGCTCGTCGGCCTAGTCGGCCTCAATACGTTGTCGTTCTGTGCACCCCAAAGCGCCAAAGTCTCAGCAACAATCGGGGAAATATTCGAAGTAGCATCCTTGCGATTCCACGCCCAGCCACCCTGCAGCGGGCGCTTCGTGGCAACAGACAGCGCCACATTCACCTGAGGCTGATCCGTGTGGAACAGGGAGCCATCCATGATTCCGTCGTAAAGTTTCGCGCACGCAATCGCCATATCCCGGCCCTCCGCAGCAGCAAGCGTCACCAGAATGTCCGTACCGATCAGATAATGACGATCACGGCGCTTCTCCGTAAGACCAGCCATCTCATCAACCACAACAGCATGCAGCCGGTACCGTGCAGCTTTCTCGGCCACATACGGAATCGCCCAATCGACACCCTGACGCTCTTCGTAGAGCTCAACATGCCAGCGGCCATCCGCGCGCCTACCCGCAACACCAACAGCAGCAGACTTGCGACCAGGCGGAACCTCAATCGAAATCGTCAGACGCTCAACAGCCATAGACGACGCATCGCCCTGATTGTTCCAAGAGATCTCGTCGATAACACGGTTCGAGCTGATCGAGTCCCAGATGCCCAAAGCTTCACGCTTGTAGGAATCGTCATCGGTCAGGTTCTCCCGCATCCGCTCCATCGACTCAACCGGAGTACGAAGCGGAAACGACGGATTGGCCTTCGACCACTGACCCTGATCATCAGGGTCAGCATCGTCATCAGCCGAAAGCTCGACATAAACCATGTCCTTCGTACGGCCATCGATCGCCTTAGCCCGACGATTCGTGAACTCTTCACCCGGATCAGTCGGACGCGGCGGAGTGCCCATGAAAAACAACAGCGCGCCAGACTCCTGACGAGACTGGTTCGCCGCCGGCACCATATCCTCGAGCGCCTTCTCCGTGAGGATCTGAGCCTCATCGAAAACCTCAATGTCGACCTCATCGAAACCACGGCCAAAGCCCTGCTCACGCGCGCCAAACATGATGATCGAACCGTTCTTGAAACGGATCTCCTGCTCACCATTCGTATTACGAGGATCAAGCATGTGCGGAGCAATCTTCTTCTTCGAAGTCATACCCTTGAGCGTCCCGAACGTCTTAGACGTAGTACGCGTGCGATGCGCAGACCACAAAACCGTCAGCCCCGGATGAATGATGCACAGAGCAATAACGATCATGCCGACAAGGAACGTCTTGCCCACCTGGCGCGGAATCGACAGAACAACGCCACCGACCGTGGCCGCGTACTTGCCATCCTTACGCTTACCCAAAGCGATCGAACCAATACCGTGCTGCCAGTTGTCAAACGTCACGCCCATCTTGGCGCACTGCTCAACAACCCGATCCCACGCAGTAGTCGTTATCCCCTTCGGATACACCACATGGCGGGCAACCTCAGATAGACGAGGGGTCGAAAACTCCATCGCCGACTTCGGCATGCTGGCCTTCTTCCTGAGCCTCGCGCACATCGATAGCCTCGATGTCCCGCACCGTCTCCATCAGCCGCTTAGTCAACGAAGCAAGGTCGCGGGCAGCAGTCTTCTCGTCATCCACAGCGACAGCAATACGGTCACGGGTAGCAACCAGAAGCTCACGAGTCGTTCCAGTAGAAGCAGCATTTGCCACCGAATTGGGGGTCATGGAGCCTCCTGATATGCGCAACACGTGTGGAAAAAGTTGGGGGAGGGATCGTTTCT
>Ga0247815_10002767_pt1 | contig 12851 bp, 16 predicted proteins | sample UWRJL194509B1_FD_181014 | JGI IMG/M metagenome (GOLD analysis project Ga0247815, IMG submission 181014) | Plant litter microbial communities from Arlington Agricultural Research Station in Wisconsin, United States - UWRJ-L194-509B-1 | ecosystem: Environmental > Terrestrial > Plant litter >... | reverse complement strand
CATCGCAACCGTTCCAGTCCCCTGTCGGACGATTTGTGGACACGCAGGCGTGCGGTAAGCAGCTCTTTTTGCATGTTTTATCAGAATGTGGTTGACGAGAGTTTTTAGGGAATGGACGTTGACGTGTTTCCTGACAGCGCCGAGACTTATCGTACTCGCGTATTTGGTCAGAAGGCAATCACGGGGATGACTGAGCTGATGGCAGCCAGGACGCCTCAGTGGATGTCGGAGTCTGATCCACCTAGGATTCGTGAGGTCACAGGGAATGACCGCGAGCACGCCGTGTCCTCCATGCTCCACCAGCAGTCTCATGTCATCACTGTCATTCGGAAGAACACAGCAGATAAGACGCTTGATCGCTCAGAATCTCTCAAGGACATGGCCGGATCAATGCCCATGGAGTGTCAAGGTCTGCACATCAGCTGTGTTGCCGAACTAGACTGACACAAAACTATAGTTCCAAGCTTCGTCCACCACGACACGGCAATCGAGTACTCAATAGATGAGGGCCTATTTACTTTGGACGCTAAACAGATGCTCAGCTGCGCACGGGATACGACTAAAAACGGTGTCAACTTCCTCGCCGGCACATGGACGGAAGACACATATTGGGCTTCACTTGTCCGATCGTGAGCATATTCTGTTGACAAATCGGATGGTAAATAATGAAGGCGCAGTCAAACCGTCAACTTTTGCGAGGACTGGCAGCAGACCCGCCGTTCCGTGGATGGAATGGACGACACATTCCCAGCCGAGCACATCAACTTCTGGACCTGCGGCAACCCCGGGTCGTACAGCCCGCCTCACTTTACCGCTAACGGGTTTGGTACTGTCGCAACGCTCTCGACAGGTCTCAGGGTCTGGTATATTTTCCTGCCGAAGTGGGAGCATAGGGATATCTTTTATCGGGAGACTATCGATCCGAAGGACATCCCCATTCACTACTGGCGAATCTATGGAATTATTCTGCGAGGTGGAGATACAATGTGAGTGGCAGATGTTTAGACTGGGCTTTGCTAACAAGTCGTAGCATCATGCCTCCTGGCGTGTTGCACGCCGTTCTGACGATCGAGGCGTCGCTCATGCGTGGTGGTCACTTCTTATCGCCTTACACACTTCGCCGGACGGTTCTAGTCAACCTCATGCTCAAGGAGCATTGGCTGGCCACCAGCATCTCTAATCACAGCGATACTCTCATCGCCCTCGTGGTTCGGCACGTCAACCGTCTCATGCAGCCCTGGGACTGGGAGACACGTCTCATGAATTCAAGATCGCCAGTCAATCACACTAGCGGCGAAGACTGGCCAGTCTGGTCTCCCAAACTCAGCTCTTCAGCCAAGGGTTTTGCGGCGGATTGGTTGGCAATATTGTTCCTCCTGCCTATCATAGCCACAAGCTCGCAGGACAACGCCCCTGACCGGTTAAACAACATTAACCAGGTCTACAAGCTGACTGCGGAGAAGGCGATGAAATTTGTCGAGTTCTGGTCTAAGCGAACTCGCTCGTCCAAGTTCCGCGAGGAGGTCGAGAAGAGCACGATCAAGATGATGACGACCTCGGATGGCCAGCGGTGGCACAAGATCCCATTTCCGATGTGCTGGCGCCCGGGAGCTGATGATCCTCTGTCATCCGAGGGCGAGTAGTAGCGTAGAAGTGCCTGGTGTCGTCTTTTGTTCTCTCGTGACTCCTTCCGTCGCACTTCCTATTTGTCACTCTAATCGGCTCCCTCTCTCATCAACATTGGTTTCCCTCCTACCCCCCCCCCAGATTGCGTCTAAATTCCCGAAGACCGAGTGGAACTACCTCGTATACACGTACCTGCTTTCACCGCTACTAGCATATCTTCAAGTTTCGAATGTACATACTAGTGACTCGTAGTTCCAGCTCTACCTAATCAGACTGTCGTTCTATATGAAGCCACTGTCTCATTCAAGTCCCGGTGATGTATTACATGAGGATATTGTCCGAAAAGATCATCATGCTCTGGTCCGAACCAAGGGGCTTTCCCGGTTATGCGAGCGTGCCCTCTCCAGTTCGACCGCGGCAGATTCGTTATCTCCCTGCTCCAGGTATACGTGACTGAGGGATTCGGAGCAGTGTGAAGCCATGATAATCTCTCCTAGGGTATTGAAGGCCTGCCGCGCTGCTAACAAGTGCTCGATTGCGGCGGCGTGATTTTTCTTCATCCGCATCAGCCGACCGAGATCGCTCCTGCACATGGCCTCTCCAAGGTGGTCACCCACTATGATATACGAATCGCGCGCCGTGTTCAGCGCTTTCTCCGCTTGCTCGTACATGCCGAGCTGTCGGTACGGAATCCCGGCCAGGCGCTGACACCAAGCTGTCTGAGCATGATCTCCCACCTCAAGAAACAGCTGCGCAGCGGTTCCGAGGGACTCGATTGCCGATGTATAATTGCAATTCCAAATCTGAGTGTTGCCAATTACCAGCAGGCACTGAGCTTTCCACTTGGGATGGGACTCGAGATGGGGAAGAAGAGCCGACGCCGCAGTCACGGCAGTTGGTTGCTGATGATATGCAAACCATGTAAGGCCAATCACAGCGTCAACTATCTGCTGCGATGGCTGGTGGACCTGGGTGAGCAACAGGGACGATAGGTTGTCAATTTCTGGTACGACAACAGCCGCAACCTCTTTGAAATGTTCGTCCATTGTCGCGGGCAATTGCTGGGCGATGTCGAAATAGATCAGATATAGAGCCTCACGGTGTTCCGGTTGAGGAGGATGACTCTCTAGAACATAGTGACGGATAGGACTGAGCATTTTCAATACACCGTCAGTGCTCAAGCTGACGAGCGAGTATGCGGCTAGACTATCCCGTGCGCGGTCGATGTGCTTGAACTTCGGGCGCAGCTTGTCGATTATATCTTGGCGTAGACCGTCAGGTAGCATACTGCATATTGATAAAAGCTCCAGTGACCCTCGTGAAGGATCAGCCTCGTAGAGCATTTTGATCGACAGTTCGATCGACACCTCTACGTTGCTGAACCGGCCATCTCCATGCGTACGAAGCAACGAGGTGCGCTCGCGTTTCCAGCGTTCAAGAAGTGCGGAAACCGAGTTTCCGCGCCGTGAAAGCTGACCAAGAAGAGACACCGCGAGTGGCATCCTGTCGACCGCGTTGAAAAGTTCTTTGGCTTTGTCCTCCTCCTCGGTACTAGTGAACCGGCGTTCAACCCTGTCCTGAAATGTCTGCAGAGCCGCTTCGAGCGAGAAAGCTACGAGCTCCGTGCTCCTTGAATTCGACCACTCCACGGATTGCGGAAGTTCTGTACCTCGGCATGTAATGACGAGCGAGAGCGAAGGTATTTGTGCCAGTTTTCCCAGTAGTCCATCGACAACCATGTCAGGTGCACCACACTTCAACCAGACTGATTCGAGATTATCAAGCACGAGGATTGTCGGCGAGGTGCCCGCCAGGCGAGTTACAACGGCAGTCAAAAGGTCGCTTGATGCCGAAACGTCCAAAAGCTTGGCTAGGGAGACCACAATGGCGTTCGCGTCGAGGAGCGCCTCGCACGAAAGGAAAAGGCGTCCGCCAGGATAGCGCTCTACGATCTGGCTATTGTAAAGCAAGGCCAAGGCAACTGTTGTCTTCCCGATGCCACCTGGACCGAGGATAGCCAGTCGCGATGATGTGCCACGTTCGACCAACAGGCGAATCGCGTCACTGACCCAATCGTCCCGACCATGAAAGACATGTGGCTTCGCAGGTAGTGTCGTTGAAACATTCACGTCGCTGTAAAGCCAGTTTAAAGAAGAAGACAGACGAGCACATGAAGCACTAACCTGACGAGTGGAGCAGGCAGCGCAGGGTGACTTGCGATGAAATGGTTCGTTATAGGGTTGTTGTTAGTGATAGTCCCCGAACCATTGATGTAGCTCGAATTCGAGGTGCTGTTCGTCAGCACCTCCAAAATTTTGGAGACGTAGGAACCCATGCGGAGAAAGCTTCAGTGAACGGAAGGAAGGCAAAAGGCATGCACGTGTTGAGCAGCGCCACAGCGCTCATCGGAATTCTGACACAGGGTTCAACGAGGGCCAACTGCGACGACAAGGATCTTCCTTGTTTCAAAGGGAGCATCATGTGGCACACTCGCACATAACAAATACATTCAAATTCGACAACAGTTGACAATGAAATCCGTTCATGAATCTACTGATCTATTGTAACTGGGGATTTGGATGATAGTCCTCCGCTTCCGCCTGTTGTGGCCTCATGAACTCAAGAGCCACAGTTAATTACACGGGAGACGATGATTGTTTCTCCTGTCTATCCGAGTCGTTGCCACAAGGCCTCCAACAAACTAACCTACGTCAACCACATCTACATGCTGAACAACGGAGAAGGTCATGCACTTCGTAGAGTTCTTGGTCGAAGCGAACTCGCTCGTCTAAGTTCCGCAATGTGGATGGAAGTCGAGAATGCGATGTCATCACGCGTGCGTACCTGCCTTCTTCGCCACTCGTATAGTTCCAGATTCTGACTGTACATACCAACAGTTTCACATCGACACGATCCGACTTTGGAGCTCGCAATTTAGAGAATGGGGTCGGCAATGTCGCGAACACTTAAAGTAAGGCACTCACACACCTCATTGAAGCCACCATTCTTCTCAACCGACACCAGCAGCATTCCACGTTCAGCCTCTTACTTTCAGCCATTCGATTCCAAGCATTCTCGAGAAGCAGAGTCTGTATGAATGTTGCGAATGAAGTACATGAACCGTGCGGATGATTTCGAGGTCGTAGCGCGTGTCATAACCAGGAGGAGTGCGTAGTGTGTATCGTAGTCGATTACGCGAACGGGCCCTTGTTGTACCCACCCGCCTCGTAGAACGCCTCAATACGCGCGACGATGGCTTCGAGCGCGGTAAGCCACTTGCCGAGCTCCGTGTTGACTTTTTCCGGGGGCGAGCCGAGCTTGGCGTAGAAGTCTGCGCGGTACGGGCATGCCTTCATCGCGACCTGTAGGGGGTATCGTCAGATCTACATTCTAAACCTCCTTGAAAACACCCACAGTAAACAACGGCCGGACAACAAACGAGTGGTGCTTCTTCAACGTGGCCTCGTAGCTCTTGTTGAAGCTAGCCGCAAGCTCCTCCTTGCCGTCGGCATGGCTCGATTTGAGTGCCTGCTGGGTAAAGGTGAGGCCGCGAACGAGCCACATGAGGCCCTCTGTTGCCGGGCGTTTCTTGGATTCGGCCCACTCGTTCTTGACGAGCGATTCGAGAGTTTTGCTTTCCGCGGGGTGGGCATCGTAGCGTGTGCGGACTTTCTACAACGGGCGTCAGAGAGTTGTTGGTGATGAAGGAAGCAGAAGAAGGGGTTAGACACGTACGGTGATGTTGCCGGACAGATCTTTCTGGACGATGCTGAAGGCCGCGGAGCCAAGCAGGTCTGCGGCGCAGATCGCAAGATCAGAGCGCGCAGGTGCATGCAAGACCATGCGCACCAAACATCTTGACAAGTCCTTCAGACGCCTCGAGAAATGCGAGTGTGTCGATTCCTTCCTCAGTCACCGGCACATCTGCGAACGACTGCAACATGTCATGCCACCGAGCCAGCGCACAGGTTCAACAGAGACAGATCAGATCAGTTACTACGCAATCGCAAGAAGCCAGACGACCGGGTACCTTGCTGACGGTATCGAAATAGGTCGACATGGTTCAGAGAAAGCAGCAGCCGCGAAGGATCAGGAAGAGTGCGATGACGGCAAGACCCGTCCCGTCCGCTCTGCGACCGCGACCCGATCCTGGGCGTCTATTTCCTTCTTGCCTCTTTCCACCCACCTCCGCTACTAATCCCGATGCCGCACGCCGACTCTGCGATCGTGCCGTCGTTTGTCAAGAACAAGAAGGAGTTCTGGGCCCTCGTAGGTGACCAGCTCGATGCGCTGCTCGAGCCACACACAAATTGGGTCGTGCGTCATCTTTGTCCGGCGTGTTACCCCTATAATTTCTCGCTGACAATCCTTGGATAGACTACACTGTCCAATGCGGCATCGCTTATATACAGCTCGCTGCACTCATTTGCGCCATTCGGCTCAGAAGACCGTCAAGTAAACTGGTGTGGTGTGTCCCTGTCCCTAGCACCCGTTGCCGTTGTGCCTCATCTCACCAACTTCGCGCAGGCTTCTACCTCGAGTCATCGCACATGCCTGGTCCACCACTTCCCCCACGCAAGGATGACGCGCCTGTATTGCTTCTTGGCCCCTTCTGCGGCAAGCCTGCGTGTACTCAGATTATCGCCAGCGCTGGTCGCGGCGTCTGCGCAGATGCCTTTGCCAGCGGCCAACCGCTCATCGTGTCTGACGTAGAGGCCTACCCTGGTCATATCGCTTGTGATGGTGACACCAAGAGCGAGATTGTCCTCCCACTCATCGCTCGTGGACGTACAGTTGGTGTTCTCGACTTGGATTGTATCGCCAAGGACGCGTGGGACGAGGACGACAGAGAAGGTCTTAAGCGTATCGCACAGCTCGTCGTAGACCGCGCGCACTGGGCACTCGAATAGACTATTCACACCTTCCCGTGAGTTTTCCGGTATCTTGTGTACTATAAATTGCGCTGACTCACGCTGGATACCAGAAAAGCTCGAGTAGACAACAGACCCAGCCTCGCCCCTGCCCTCATCCCATGATTTCCGTCATCCCATGTTGCTTCTCCCTGCTTTACACAAACATCCCGTGTACACTCAACCCCGACCCATCCCGACAGTCGCACTCTGCATAGAATTTCGACGCACGCTTTTTCTTGCTCAAGTGTGGCGCAACGTGGCTGACGAATGACACCGCAGAGCAGGCCATTTGATGCCGAAGCAGACCGTGATCCCGTCGATCCGACGCGTCGTCCACATCCGGGTAGTGTGTTTGGCATTCCCTGAGCGCTCGGATGAGCCCGTCTGTTCATCGATCAGCTTCCTCGTGTCAGGACTCGCTTCATGGGCCTCTGGTCGTCAGAAGAATCTGTCGCCAACTAGAAGCGTTCAGGGCCTCATGCGAGGTATCTGGCTTGTCGGCCTACGAAGAACGAATGGTGGTCTCGAGTATCGCTCTTCCCGTGTGGACTTGGATGGGCTTTTTGCAGTCTGCAATTTTGCTTTGATACCGTCGACACTACAAACGAGAGATGTCAGGTGGACATCGTAGAATGGCCTGAGATGTTGAGATACTTCATCGTTCTAGGCGTTGAAACGACGAGCACTTCGGCTGTCGCGTTGGGCGGAAGGTGACATGTGACGAAGCGCTTTGGGGAGTTCAGCTGTGGCTGCTTGTTCAAGAGGGAACGTAAATAGTCTCATCAGAATGGATTGGGACAGACAGGGCTTGGTTGACGATGAGGGTAGTGCGCAGGCCTGGGCGAGATGAGACAAGTACTGGTCAGATCGTTGCGGCACTCAACCCGCTAGCCTGCCGCACAACCCAACCCTCTGTTCACATGATGATGATTTTTTACATTTTAATATCATATTATGCGTTCTGATCTTCTTTTGTAATTGTGCAGCTCTTTTATTTACATTTTGTTGCAAACATTGCGGTTGGTTTGCAGAACGCATGAGCGAACGGGCTTGTACCAGCGGGACCGCTATCCTGATACTGGCAGTAGCGAGCGGCGAATATCCTCTGGGATACTAGACGGAAGGGTGTAATGACTTCGGCGACGCTGAGTTGGGGAGAACGATAGCGCATGAAACCCAGCATACATCCGCCACTCCAGTGTCTCATTTCTTTTCCTCCACAGGGACTGGTGTTGGCCCATCCGCCTTCTTTACCAGCATCTCTGCCTCTTCAAGTGTTTTCGGGATATCATCTCCTCTCACAAAGCTCGCATGTACAGCGCGGAGTCGTATGAGGTGCGCCTTCCTCGTGTCGCGCGTCCGTCGCTCGATGTCGCGAAGCCGCTCACCCGTTTTATCAACCGAGCTCGAGAGTTGAGCCTCAGCCTCCAGCTGTGATTTGCTCTCTTCCGGCGAGAGAGCAGCGTTAAGTAGGGTTACGGGATCCTCCATTTTCAGCGTGAGTTTGTCGGTGGCCTCTGCAGCGGTTCAGCGGCAAGACGTGTCGCGTCGCGAAACGAAACGAACCATCGAGCGCCTGTAGCTCTGCACCGAGCGCCTCCTGCTCTACTGAAATTTCTTGAAGCGTCTTGGTAAATATGTCGGTGTACGAGCGCGCAAGCTTGACTCGTGGGTCGTCTTGAATGTCTGTGGGATCGGTTGATCGGCGGCCCGATCTTGTCTTTGGCATGAACAGACGTACCCTTGTCCGCGAAGACGATATCATATGACTTTTCGAGTTGGTGACATGTCGCTCCATGCTTTTCTTCTTCCTCCTCTAGTCGGTCACTCTGTGAATCAGCATGTCAGCGCTGGTGAACCTCTGGCTGGTTGAGCGTTGGACGCGCCTCGGTCTTGGCCGCCTCAAGATCCCTCTGCGTCTTCTCGATCGCCAAGTCCACTTCTTTGCGTTTCATTGTGACCGCAGCGGGAACTGGATCTTCAAGCTCTGCGGAGAAGTCTTCGAGCTCGTCCAGCAGTGCTTCGAGCTCTTCGACGCGGTCACATGCGGCATCATACTCTGCCAAAAGTGGCTCGCCCTGGTCGATCTTGGCGTGTAACAGGTCGTGTAGCTCGAGCGTACGCGTAAAACGCTTCTTGAGTTCTTCCACAGAGGTCAAAGAAGAACCCGAAAGGGCTGTTGCTTGAGTAGACATGACGTTGGTGTCGAAGAAGAACAAGAAGTAGGGCGGCGTATGCCGCTTCTCCAAACTCCAATCAATCTTCCCTGTCTTCTGTTCGCAAGATCTTAGGTGGCACTAGGACGTAAAATTAAACATCCAACAGGTCTACATTTGCAGTACACGATGGTGCCTGCTGTTTCGACAACTCCACAATGTTAGAGCCCGTTATCTCGCATCTGCACCAACCCTGCATGAACATAGGCCAATCGATCGCCCAAAAGCGTCGCCTCTCCATCTGGCAACCACACTCCCGGGGAATTATCACGCTCAAGCAAAGGCTTCACTCGTTTGTTGATGAGATTCTGAACGAGTTCGCGGTTTGCTTGGCTTGCTTTCGGGTGGAGCGTTGGAAGACCACCCGGCGCTGTACGAAGTGCGTTTGCGGTGTTGAGTAGAATTGGGAGTGCCAGAAGACCGAGACTAGCTTGAATGCGAGCGGCCGCTGGCGTATCAGGCTCGAAGACAACCTGCGATATCTCTCAGAGGTCAAACCTTCAAGCAGTGAAGAGCTTGACACACCTCATCTGGAACGTGACGCTCGAGGTCTGGAGCTACACCCTGTCCAAAGACTCGCACTAGGCTCCTCCACAATGAGCGATACAAGTTACGACTCTGCGTCAGGTCCTGATGAGCCCAGTCCACAAATTCCGGTAGGAATGACACCTCCTTCAGCAGGCGGTAGATTGGCTGAGAGGGCGCACCCCATGCGACGTAATTGAGGTTACCGTTGAATTGTGCAATGCATGCAGCAATGAGAACACGGCCATGAGCTTTAAACAGCGGCTGAATTGCAGGATGAGTAGGTCCACGAGGAGGGCGGGTTTGCGACGGCTCGACAGAGACGAATAAATCAGAAGGGGATTTCTCGAGCTCGGCAGCTGTTGGTTGCCGGTGGTGGAGAAGTGGCTCGGTTTGAACCACAAGATTGACCTATCAGAATGAGCGAAGAGCTTGTTCCTCGGAGAAAAACAAAGCAGGCTCACCAGCTCGCGCGATCGTGTTGATTCTACAGGGGAGTTGAGAACAACACGCCAGGCATTCGTTCCGTCTTTGCCATCAAGCCCAAGTTGTTTTGCCAGGCGGTCTGATGTGACTTCTGCCGCGTTATCGATGGCCAAAACAGAGTTGGAAGAAGAAGAAGACATCGCATTTGAAGACGCTGTTGGAGATGGAGCAGAGGTCTTTGCGTTGTTGTGAAATTGAGTCTAGCTCGCGCAAGCATTTTATGCTGCTGGGAAGCAGTTGGAGTGGTGGTGCTATGAGTCATTCACACCGGTCCCCCCTCTGATGACCTGCGGGAGCCGCGCCGACTCGACCAGATCAACAAACAGGCCACCAAGATTGCAATTTGAGTAGGTTCGGATCATGCCCGTCCGGTGTTGAATTCGGAAAGTCACCGACAGTACTCCGCAGTACGGGCGTCATCCGCCAATTACCACTGTGCAGCCTTCGACGGAGCCGCAGCGGTGCCAATTTGAAGCTCTATCAGCATGATTCAGACCGGTCTCAGTAGGTGGTAACTGCCCCAACAGAAGGGGAGGGAACAGAGCTCATGACAGCTGGCGAGCCGGGTCACAAAGAAGTACAAAACGAAGTTCGAGGGTCAGTTATATCTCTCCCATGCTTTGATGATGAGAGAGATGGAGCTGGTTAGGTCCGCTGAACTTCAGTCGCCAGATGGGCTGATGGAAAACTGTCCAGCGCACAGTGCGCGACTGAGAGTATATGAGTGATAGCGTAAATACATTAGGGCTTCATTGCACAAAGAGCGTGTTAGTTGACGGCAGTACTAGTCTACAATGCGAAGCCCTTGACCACTTCTCTCTCTGCTCCTGTGATGTCTTCTCCCTTCTCCAATCCTCTTTCGACCTCGTCACCAGTCCAGATTCCCTCTGGTTGGCACTCGACGTGGTGCAAAGAAGCCACCGCACCATCACGAGACACCGAGATACTTGCGCGAACTGAACTCTGCCGTCCCTGCTGCCGATGTGGTGCCCGCAGCACCTCCGAAGCCAAACGTGTCTCCTCGAATGGGTTCGGCTTTTTGACCTTTCCGAGCCTGATTGAAGATCGAGGTCCAGATAGGTTGAGTGATTCATTGCGCGATTCTGAGTCGGAGTTGAGGTTATAGTGGACGGTGATGGTGCAGGTGCGACCGAGACATATGGTGAAGACAAGGAAAAGATTCGTGTCTCGCCTCGCAAGATAGGAGATGACTGCATAACCACAACATGTTAGCAGAAGAAACATACATGTGAGGAGATGGTATGATGCCAGTACACGTACGTTGTGCTATGGCGACCATCGTTGTAAAGCACCCAGCGGACATCGCCACAGACGCAGTGTGACTGGCCCAGCTCTCCCTATTACCTCCAGATAAGCAGAACGTCAGGATTTCACGGTATTTGTACACGCACGGTCGTGGCTCTGTATCTTGCTCAGATGTGGGTCTGATAATCCAAGACTGCGACACAAGGCCTCCGGCAAGGAGTATGCAAGCCACGACGCTGCCGACAGTCCACGCACTACATCAAACACATTAGTATTTGCTTCAACTCATGCATAAAGATCCAAAGATACACTTACATGATAAATGGGTCAATCATCTGCTTGCTATTGAGGTCTGAAGACAAGGCGGCACATGCCACCACCAATGCAATGCCTCCTGCGAACGCCGCAACAGCGAACACGCTGAGAACTGATGCTGAAAATCTTCGGCGACTAAGCTTGAGATATCTCAAGGTGAGGAATGTGTGAGAAGTTGCTAAATTGAGTGCAGTAGTAGCCTATCAACGTTCAGACGGCGCGAGAAGTATTAGTTAGATCCTGGTGAACGAAGTGCCAAAGTTGAACACACACACCACAAGAACTGGAAGTGCCCTGAAGAAGACCATGGCCACAGAGCTCGTCAGTAAGCATTAGAAGATCATTGCGAACGATATGTCCTTACGCGTTCATTGTGGTTAACGCCTCAACGCTGCCCCATTTGACCACGACGTCCTGCGAATCAGCAGTAAGACCTGTGTATATCTATGCACTTCAATCGTGTGGTATGGCACTCACCGTGTAAGCGAACCAGCAAGCCGATGCGGATCCAGCAAGGTCTAAAATCAACATAAACAGTGACAGTCCGCGTTTCCAGCTCCACCATGACTTGCTAGTAGTTGAGTCTTCCAGGTAGGTCCACAGCTGAACCATGGATAGCATAAGCAGGGCTGCGTTGAGCCATGTCCCAATGAGCGGTGCGCCGAACGCCTCATGGATATCTACTATGAACTCATTTGCTGCGTTCATAATGCACGGCGCAGTGGCCGTAAGTGCAGTACGCGCAAGTGACGCGGGAAAAGCGCAAGAGCAAGATGAGTTGCGGAGTTCGTGAGGACCCTTCCGGCTGGGTACAACGCTCAGGGTGGACTTGACGAACGCCGCAGAATGCCGGCATACCCTACGTTGACAGCGTGATCACGCCCATCAGCCGCTGATCACTATGGCTTGGCTTCTGGGCCAAGCGAAGCTCAGTCGGTTCTTGCTGGCTGATTGCTGGTACAGAACGACCATTCGGACAAATGAAACACAGCAACCGACGATGAAACGTTTCATCCATTGAGGGTCTGAGAGGGCCGCGAAAGTGGCATTATGACGGAATATTGTGGTGATGCGGCTCGTTGTGACTAGAGATCTTAACCGACAAAGGGCAAGGTTCTTTCAACTCCGATATGCCGCGTCTTTGGTAGAACTGTTTAGAAAGACGAGCCATTGCACAGAAATTTGTCGTGAAGGTGCTCAGTTACTACAGTTGGCAGAAGATTTCTTTTAGAGCGACGCATGGAAGCAATGGGCTTAATTGTCTAGCCACTAGTACTTGTAACTGTATAGTGCTTTCAAGTTTATAACGCTATCTACATAATCCGCAATAACAATCCGTTCGCCTACTCGTGTGTCTTTGCAGCATGCGGCTCCGCGTAGTTCCCAACTCCATCATACATCTCGATCGCGTCGATTCTACCTTCGTAGCGATTGAAACGAACCCCACGGAACGCCTCAGCGAGCCTCCCGTTCGCGTCGGCCGGACCCATAGGCACGCCTTCCG
>Ga0247815_10002764_pt1 | contig 12862 bp, 9 predicted proteins | sample UWRJL194509B1_FD_181014 | JGI IMG/M metagenome (GOLD analysis project Ga0247815, IMG submission 181014) | Plant litter microbial communities from Arlington Agricultural Research Station in Wisconsin, United States - UWRJ-L194-509B-1 | ecosystem: Environmental > Terrestrial > Plant litter >... | reverse complement strand
GAATGGCTGGACCTCGAAGAGCAGTTCGCCGTCGCAAACGATTGGCGACAACGCAACACGAACGCGCGGCTTCGGCATCTGGACCCCTTCCGGTTGATAGCGCTACTGCTCCCGACTGCGTTCCTGCAGATTGATCCACCCAACCGTCCGCTCAGCTCGCCCCGGAATCACGAGATCAATGCACCATCATCCTCGATCTCCTTGACACGACGCCTCCATGGACAAAGGCACTAGCGCCGCATGGTTGCCGAGCTAGGTCTCATCGCAGCAGAGTGTCGAGCGGGGTGCAAAAGATGTGACATGCTGACCACAGTGTGACAATTGCCAGTGACCTAGCTTCGGCGTCGGCGTGGCGAGGATTGGTCATGCAAAAATTGTAGGCGCGGCTTGAAGAGGATGCATTATTGTTTTAGCGTCCTCGTTTATGTCCAACAGAAGCCCCTCGGTGGTGGGTAGGATCGGCGCTGGGCGAAGCAGGCGCACGCTGACCAGTCGACGTTGAGAAGAGTATGTGGTCGCGCTAGTCCAGCACATAGCTAACGAGGTTGTAAAGTATGTGCGGCCTCGTCCGGAGATCAAATCCAGTTTACAACCGTGAGTGCGAGGTCACGGGAGCGTGGAGTCCTTGTGGTGCGGGTCGGTGGATGGGTCCTCGACGAGCCTACACTGCGCGTTGAATCAAGGTCAGCCCAACTGAAGCATTTCAGAACAAGGATGATTTCTAGAAGCGCACACCATCCTCGATATAGAGACAACGGCATGGGTTTGAACGGACCGAGAGGGTGGCGCGACAGTTCAACGCAATAATCACCATATCGCCGGCACGATATTAGGCAAAGGTAACGCAAGCGAGTATAGATGCAGGCCAAGGACCAAAGTGCGAACGTACCTCATTGGCCAGACTTCGCGTGGTTGCACCACCTCTCTAGCGCAGTTCTCCTCCCCAGCTGCCAACACTGCGCGCTGACATCGGCGCCCGTACTGCCGTCTTCTCGGTATCGTGGCCCTGATAGGGCATGAGTTCGACTGCTTGATCTGCACCCTCGAACTATGCCACCAACAAAGCATAGGGTCAAGGTTGAGGTCAGAAGAACGTATGGTGGCGTGCGGGGAATAACGGTACGCACGGGGTCGTTGTAAAAACAAGCGGCATGCATGCATACATGCTAAAGCATGTTACAGCATTCGAGAAAACTTGGAAGCCGAGAGCGGATGAACGGGTCATAAACAAGCTGGAACGCCAGCATCGTGAGCATTCGCAGTCGTAGCCGGCGCGCTGAACGGAATACACGGACCTCTCTAAACGCAATGTCAGAACCGGCACCGACTATAATACCGTTGGTAGTGCAGAGTGATGACGCGCCTGTTACAGTTGCGTGCGCGAAACGAAACGGGCGGAAGGAGGGCAAGGGTCGACTCGCAACCGAGTGGCGCCCGATCGGCTCATCGCGGCATGCCCTCGCCTCGGGCCGCAAGCCCCGGTTTAGCTTGTGGCTTGTGTACCACCTCTCGATTTCAGGGCCTATGACGGCAATGTGCTGACAACCTCGGGGATAGTTGGCACAGTGAGACAGGCGATGGACGCATTACAGATACTTGCGGAGGAGAGGTTGCGTGAGTGTTCGCCAGTCTGGACTTGTTGAACACGTCAGAGGCGTCCCATTTGGCTGCATTGCTCGCAGAATGAGATTCGACGTCAAGGTTCCGCGGACGTCAATGTAGTAGCCATGGTGGTTTGACGCATGGTTCGAGTTAATATGTAATTGGGCCGGTGCGCACCTCCGGACCTTCTTGCACCCGGTACTCAACTGAGCGTAGCTCCTTATTTTCCACAGTAGCTCTGATTTTGATGGTATCTATACGTTTAATCCATAATACGGATACTCGAACCACATAGCGCACGTTGTTGTACTTTTGTGTTTCAACCCATCCTTGTATGCTTGAAGCGCTCCATTTGAACGCAATTCGCTAGAATTTTGTACTGCTTTGACACCTTGGACGTGTGTCCGCGACAACGAAGTGACCAAGCGGTGAAGAAGTGAAACCAAGCAACCGAGTGGTTGCGCCGCCACACGACCACGCACATCCAGGTATAAAGAGTACACTCGAGTGGTGTCTACGGCTTTCAACAAACATTCCCCACTCGCATTTCCACTTGCCTCGATGCTCATTACAGGTTCAAACGCACTGGTCCCACGCCAGCCATCGCGCTCAGCCTCCACCGATCTATACGCACTTGCGTCCGATCTCGAAAGCGGACATCTTCCCTCTTCCTCGGCTGTAGCATTGATCCCAACCCACGCTCACCCTCGAGCCACTGAGCAGACCACTCGCGCCCACAGTGGCACGATTCAATGTACAGGCGACATGTTGAAAGATCGTGCCGACAGGGTGCACGAAGATGGCCCTACCCACGCTTCCGACGTTCCTGCGGCCCCAGTAGATACCATCTTGCCGGACAGGACAGGATCACAGACGGAAGTTGCGGACGACCGAGTCGCACCTACTGGCGGAAATCCGGGCGTCGACACGCGAGGCAGTGGTGACAGCACTCTCAGCGCCGAGTCGCTGGTTACGACTGCTGCGGGCCTCTCGATGTCACGTTGCACGTTGTCCGCAACCCTCGCCATGTCGAACCTCAAGTCCACGCTTCAAAAGGCCGACACCTTCGTGTCCCAGTATCCCGCCACACTTCAGCACCTTGACAATCGTCTCATGCACCTTCGCCAGTCTCGGGATGAACACAAAGGCTTCCTGGCACAGGCGATTGCCGGTCAGGCCGAAATCAGTATACTCGCACAGGTCCAGCCCCTAGCTTGGTTCGAGGAACAAGTCGAACAAGTCGTCAGGAAGCAACAGGCAGAGTTGGAGTCCGTCTCGCAAGAGATTTCTCGCGTCGAAGACGTCAAGAGGAGAAGGGAGAAGATTTTGAATGACCTTGAGCAGCTCGAGAAGTCGACCAAGACTCTCTTTGAGAACATTCTCGCGCTCGATGGCAACATTTCGGTCGCAGAATATGATATCTGAGGGCCAATTGTCTGCCTGCCCTTCATGTATAACACCCGGATTGTACAGTAGTTCATATACTCACCCTTGACGATAGATTTCTGTGTGGGCGAAATGATGCAGGTGACTGTTGATAGGATCGGCGGGTGACAGAATGCGAGGTGGAAATGATGGCGCCGGAGTAGTTTAGTCTGCCTCTGCCGCCCCCGCAAATCGAAATATTCGCATTTAGCGTGCTTATCCTCTAAATAACACTTTCAGGCTCTCCAATCAGCTGTTTTCTGTATTCAATGTGTGTACAGCCCATTGTACGGGCAGGTCTTCACGTTTTCTGTGCTGGTATCGTGCAATCGCTCTCCGACATCCGCATGTCTATCGAGCTCACAGAGTTAGCAGCAGTACTGTCAGATCACTCTGGTGCGGCGCAGATGGAAAATTCTTGGTTGAAATGTGGCAGATATGGATTATAGCGAGAATGCGATTGCTAGCTCGTTGCGCCAGGTGCACTGTACACTACCAGTTTTGTGATGCATGAGGTTTCGTCCTACCACATCGAAGCACTAGCAATAGTCAAACATAGTTAACTATTACCAGCGCTGTAAGATCGGCGCATCAGGTGCATTACATGAAATAAGGCAGTAGGTACAGTGGGGGTTGGAGAGTTGGAGTTCCGCTGAGACTGCGGCTCTCGTATTTGAACGATAGCGTATACACACGAATACCTTCGTAGGCGATACTCCTTAGCTTAAAGCAGTGTATAATCCAATAATCTTGGTGAACGTGGTTCGTTGCCTACAACATTGCGCAGAATGTACAAGTAGCACGGCACACTCTCTGACCGGAATATTAGCCACTGACAAGGGCAAAATCTTGGCCATGCGGTGGAGCAAGAAAGAAACAACTCTGTCACTTCTATGTAGCTGGTCAACTGTGATTGCTACTCCCTACATGGGTAAGTAACTCGTGCGAAGATTGCCTGCCATCGAATCCGCCGGCACGACGAGAAATCGGTGATATTTCGACAATAGGACAGAGTAGGTACTGGCCTAGTGAGATTATGGATGGGTACATCTGAGACGCTTATCTTTACGACTTGACTCAACAGGAAGCCAATTCCAACTACACTACACGGTTTCTGTGGGTGCAATCGTGTTACGAGGTAGGGTCCGCACTGCGTCTCCTGCTGCTACCCAGCGACGTACTGCGGGATTTCTGTTGATCCTGAGAAGGTACAAGAATGCATTGATAGCCGATAATTCTGCGCTAGAATTGGTGATCTCTTCTATGAACCGTTCAATTTCCTGTTGGCGACTGCGATCTTCTTCGCGGAACATGCCGCGAAGCCTATCAGCAGCAGCGCCCCACTCTGTGAGCGAGATTTTCACCACTACCCGAGCGAACTCGCGACCTTGTGGATGGGGCAAGAAACGAACGACCCTGTCGCTTTTGAGCAGCTCAGCTAGCACGTTTATTGCCTCCTCGGTTGACACGGACGATTGTCCTGGACGAAGATCGCCTACCAGTGCGCTAGCGTACAGACGCAGCAACCGGTCATAGTCTGTCGACAAGACCCGGCAGGCGCTGGCCCAAACGGATTGTGCACGTGTTACGGAGGCTTCATCTTCAGCTACAGATATTGGTGGGCAATATAGCAGTGAAAGGCGGCCAGTAGGCACTGGCGGGTGGGTGTCACCTACACCAGCTCTTGCGGGCCAGCGACTGATTTTTCTTTTTCCTAACAGACGGACGATATCGGCTACCCGGGAGACTGACGCATCCAGAACGAGTTGAGGATGTCCGACGATATACTCGAGGAGGGAGCATGTGGGAGTCAGAATATCGACCTGGCGGCCGCGAGCGTCGGGGTGCTGATGAATGCCCACGAGTAGCTCGAGAGCACCGAGGAGTGCATCGCTCGACCATTCGGAACTGGCGAAGCTCTGGGTTGTGAAATACGTGATTGCTCGTAATAAACCTGGAATTTGCTCATCGTTGACGGGAGCTTCGCGACTGGCAAGCTGAGCAAGTAACGTGTTGCCTAGTTGCTGCAGTGCTGATAATGTGTTGGCGTCTTGCGGCATTTTTGCAGCCTCGAACCAGATTGGAATAGCTTCGAGAATCCAGGCGTCGTCTTCTGCATCTCGGAATATATGCGCATGGTTTTGGCGCTGATAGCTGAGCAGGGAAGCTGCACGCTTTGTGATACGACGAGCAAGAACGACGTCGTAAGATGTTTCAGACATCAGTGTAATTTTTTCGAGAGGCTGTGTCGGTGAAGCTCGCACGTGGTTTCCATGTTCATCGGGTACGGATGCATGTACCACAGACCTGAGAAGAATGGCGAGATGGCGAAGCGAAATATCTGGCTCAGGTGCTGCACGGCCCCCATACGTTGGGAGAAGAAGCTCCGTGGCCTGAGCGGACCACAGCGCAAGGCCTGGCTTGTCCATACTTGTAAGAACACGCAGTGTATCGTCACCGACCGCCCCGTGGGCCAAAGAATCTATGAGACTCTGTCGACTGCCACTAAGAGCCAAGCGGATCGGAGATGCGCCGTCAGCATTGTCGCTCTGCAAACGATCAACGACCTTTAGATGCAAGAGCGTGTGGCCGCCTGCGTTAGGGTCGACCTCATCGCTTTCTCTGGAATCGACGATTTGTACAAAGAGCGCCGCACGCATGATATATGCTCGCTCAAGCGATGATACCTCGCCCACCGGTCGTTTCGCCAGGGCTTGGTCCCGCCAAACGATCATATTGCGGACTCGGTCCAGGTTCTCACCCGAAAAAGTTCCATGGTGTCGGTAGACGTTGAGCGAGCCGATGGCTTCAAGTGCGGCAGTAATATCCTCGTAGTCGCGGAAGTGTTGCAGCATCCAGGAGAGCGCGTCTGCACTGAGCTTCGGACCATGGCTACCCCCAAGGAGTCGGTCTTCCAGGAATGTCTCGAGGTCACGAGCCTTCGCAAGTGTCGGTCTCCTGGATGATGTCCAAAACAATGCGCTGGAGACATAGCGACAAATCCAGACCACGTTGCGAACTATGCGGTACCCGAAGTGTTGCATGTGGTCGACGATGGGAGTGGACATCGGACAGTCTCCTCGTACGATGGGCACAATAACGCACAGACCCATGTATGTGAGGAAGACAATGGCGACCACAACGGCGATGACAAGAGAGAGTGGGCGATGCAGCGGTGAAAGGTAAATAGCCAAGCCGGCGAAGAACGTGAACAGGGACATGTGAATCATCAAGGGTAATGTCGAAATGATGGTAGTGAAATGAAATGCCTCCAGTCCTCGGTGGAATGCGCGATGGCGCCACGCCCATGCTCGATTCGATGCCACATGCGCCCGTACTCGCCAGCGGTATTGGTTGATCCACTGCTTTGCGAGAATGGCGATCAGAGCGACAGTCATCGATAGTAGAAGACTACTGAACCAGAGCCAGTTTGACCACAGCGCACGCCAGTCAGGCGAGAATTCGTCAGGGTTCATGGGTGGCTGCGTCGGCGTTGTCACGTTGTGCGCTATCGCCCACAAGCCGTAACTGGAACGGGCATTGATTTCCTCCCAATCGGGCTCCAACAGCTTGTGACTGTGTATTAGAAAAGCGTGAGATGCTGATTCACAGTTAAGGGACCGAGGTTACGCACGCCTCGACAATGAATGCGGTCAAGACCGCGGAGAACAGACCAGCCTGAGTGCGTTGTGAGGATCTCATCCTTTGATTGGTTCCAACACTTACAAAAACGAGCAGGACGTCGAGAGTTTCCTTCCAAGCTTCGAATGATCCATCGTCCTGCTGCTTCACGCCGTCCTTGTAGATCTTCCAAACGCGTCCATTATCATCGGCCTCCTTCCCGAACCTAAGAGTGACGAGCAGGTTGAAATATCAGTATCGTAATATGAGAGCAAATAATGTGCGGACTGACGTGTCGCGGGGGTGACGCTTGTCAAAATCAGGGCTTGTGTGCGAGAAAGACGACTCGTGTTTCGCGCTGTCATCTGGGCTCGCTGGAACTGAGGTCGACGGGGGCGAGGTTACTGTGAGCACCATGAAGCGGCCAGGTGGAGTTCAGATCGTACATCCTGCTTGTATCGTGAGATTAAGTAGGAAGGCAAGTGGCGGTTGAATCGGTTTGGCCCACGCGGAAGGAGTGGACTTGTTGCGGCTTTGCGGTGTTAGCAGCGCTTGAAGCGCGACGCGGTCGTAATACTCTGTTGGCGCGCCCTTATCACTAGCGGGGGTGATGATGACCCTGCAGGAACTGAAACGCGTCAACAAGACGCCCCACTCAGTTCAGGTGTGGAACTCGACCCATGCGCGATCGGATTGTGTTTGACACACCGGGATGACAGAAAACCGACAGTGAATGCCCTACCCCCGAGCCGAGTAGAGGCCGATAGATAACATGTTGGGTACTGCGCGTGAGGCAAAGATTGGTAGGGTCCGGTTCTAGCGCGAGGGACAGTAACCTCTCAGTTTGCCGCTCTTCACAATCTGGATATAGCTGCACCAGATGACCCTGCAGCGTTAGCAATGCACTTGTTGACTTCGGGCGGTCATAAAATGGCCAACACAAAGCCACGCATGAAAGTTCAGGTTTGCCCTGAATGAGTGAAGAGATGAAAGCATGTTTGCTTGACGCTACGGCGCCTCAAGACTCCATGAAAGGGTTTATGGATTGCTGAGCTGGGGCCAGAGCTCTGAACGCACCACCAATTGGAAGGGATGTGCAGATACAGTGGACGCCTATTCCCCGTCCTGAACTCTTTGAAGAGCGTCCAAACTGACATACACAACTGTGATCCTTAGCTGTCGCGACCAGAAGGGTCAGCGACATTCAATGCCGGCTGTGTCTATCTCGCGTTTTGCTGCGGCCGTCGCCTCGGCGAGCTGCACCTCGAGGACTCCTCCTGCGTTTATGAGACCTCTTGCTTGACATGCGTTTCAGCTGTCCTCTCAAAATGTTATACGTCGATACTCCTCGTGATCACGAGGAGTACTATGTTAGGCATGCAATTCAGCTGTCGTTTTGGTAAACCGCGTCTCAAGAGCCTTCTACTGTACAAGAGCAGCATTTAGTTATGTGCCGCACGGCCGAGCCACAGACATGCCAGTACCGTGCGTTCGACTCGTGTCATCCCCTATATCTCAACGTGAGATTTTTTCTCCTCGGTCCCACCAGGGCGACCACCAGACCTGCAGATGATGAGAGTGCCTGGTGATGGACGGTTTCGGGCGGACACTGCCAGTGGTCTGAGACCCGAGAGTGGTGATTAGTCGCTCAAATCGAGTGAACTCATTGTTGTGGGTCATTCATTGTGGGTCAAACATTATGAGCTACAGGCAAACCTGATTAATTGCGCGTTTTTGAGTACAGTAGCGCTGCCGTGGTCGTGTGACAAAATATGCTGACTAAGATGGATGTGGGCAGCCGTGTTCACCAATGTCAATTCCTGTGCGAAGTACCCAAAAGTAGTAGCTTAGATGTCAAGAGATGCATCTATGTGTATGCTGTGTCTTTATTACGTACGAGCGCGGCATAGCATGTTCCGCGGAACGTTTCAGCAGAGTCAGCCAGCTCATCACCTCGATTTAACAACTCATACAGTTTCTTCGAGACCAAATTGACACTGCACAGTTCTACAAGGCGAAAGTAGTCAAATGTTGAACAGTTGAATTGACTGATGACTGATGCACAGCGGGTTACAGGCTCGCGCGACCCGGAACTCCTCAGCACCGCGACTCCTCGACTTCAAGCAACCGTCTAAGCCGCCCGCACCGCTTAGTCATACCAAGCAGTGCCCATCCTTCACTTTCATCAGCTCGAATCGCACGAGAGTCCATAGCGGTGCAGTTCAGACATGGACAGGCTGAGCAAGCGATCGGCGGTGATGCCCGAGATGTCCGAGTCCGCGGGTCGATTGAACCTCGTCATCATTCCCATCATCTTGTGATTGACTGACCGCGCAAGAGTTGGAGGTGTATAAATGCCATGATCCCGAAGCAAGATCTCGGACGTCGGGCGGGAGGAGGTCCAGTAAGCAACCATCGGGACGCGTGGATCCTGCCGATGTTTACCTTGTACTGTTTTCGCACCAGGTCAGCCTGGCGAGTCTTCAAAGACTCCTGAACTCAGAGTTTGGACTGCTGTGCGTGCGCGCGCTCGAAAAGAGGATGTCAAAATGCCGGCTGTGAGACTGGTGTTGTAGTGCAGTGTACGGGGAGGTGCAGGGCGTGGGACTCGCCAAACAGGGGAAGCAAAGGCCGGATGCCGGCGGGTACCGTCTCCGATATTTCTCGATCTTTCTCTCCCACCCCTCGCTTCGCTCCGGACAGGCGCCTTTGTGTTCTTTTATTCTTTCTTCTTCTTTTGACTGTTGATCCCTCGGAAGAGTTTCTGATTATATTCTACATTCTTCTTCTTCTTGCGTTTCCTCATTTCGTCGCCTGCTTTCTGCGCCAGTAGATGCGCACATTACACGTAACACATCCATATGCTATCACGAACGTGCACGTGCAAATCATCGCGTCCACTCGAACTATGCTTACCCGAATTCGACGTGTCTTTCCTGTTCTGCATCCGTCCCGACTCTGTCCCGACTCCTGTCTGTTGTCCTACCCGTTGAAAATTGATCTGTGGCTATCGGCGTACGCGATATCCACTTTTCCAGCGTCATACCTGGACGAGATCGACATGCATCTCCATCGCCCGTGGTGGCCCTTTGCGCTGCGTGCATCGCGCCTGCTAGACTCGGTGATCTCGTGCTATTTGCGCCCGTGAATGATTTTCAGATGCAGAGCCCACCGAGTGCGGAACTTGCGTGTCACTTAAGGCCTGTCCTCTTGCTATTCATCTGTTCTGCTTTTGCGCGCCAACCCGACTTGCATGTTTCCAGCCCTATTGGCTCAATTATCGCACCGTTCCACAGAGCCGATATACTTGCAACGGCGCCAGCTTTCTCTTGTCTGCGTGCAATGTCTGCTTCTGATGATGTACATCTCTCGCCCGTCAGGTTGCTACAGGTTCATTGGTGCGGTCTGTTTGTTCGCCCCTGGCAGGAATTGCTGCCAGACCGAGCACAGGCCACTGGATATGTTCCGCGCGGCATCCCCGAGCGAGATGGCTGGTGAATATGGGCCCCGCCTCCCATTTATGTGAAATGACGAGTATTTACACGCATAATCTTAGGCACATGACTACATATCAACAATTGAGCTACCTGTATACCTTCCAAAGCCCTCTTCCACTTAGACGAATGTCCCTCATAGCCCATGAGTGCTTCAAATTCATAACATATATCTTGACGTATACAGGGGAGGTACATGCCATCGGATACCGCCGACATCTAAACTTCAGACGTTGGATGTGGACGGTGCCTCAGTGGTAGATAGTCCGACCCGTTCCAGCTTCATCGTCATGACCAGCGCTGACCATGGTGTAAGCGTTTGCACCCATTCCACCGCAGTGGCGAGATCAGCAACAGCCTGCTCATCGAGTTGATTCATTCCTCGAAGTTTACCAGCAGCGAGACGCCACTGAGAAGGTGAGATTTTCACGGGATTCGTGGCGATAGATTGGCCATCCGGATGAAGCATGAGCCTCATCATCCTCTCGCTCGAGAGCAGCTCATGAATTAAACTGGACGCTTCGCCGCGATCACTAAAAAGGTCGCCCGAGAGGAGTTCTGTCGTAATGCGGGTGGCCACCTGAGCGAGAAGCCTTTCGTAATCAACCGACAAGAGGGCACAGGCCGAAGACCAGATCGACGGTGATGGTGATGGAGGAGGCGGCGGTGGCGACGGTGGCGACGTTGATGAAATTGACGTTGATGGCATATTAGGCACCACGGGTGCATCTGCGTCTGTCGCTGATCGATGAAGAAGTGAGATGCGACCAGTGAGCACCGATGCTTTCTCTTCAGCCTGAGCGACGGAGTCCTCGCGACTGCTGCGCCGATTTCCAAGTATGGATATCAGTTCAGCGATGCATGACATCAGGTCTCGTGAGGCTTCCCGATGAAGATCCCGCCGAAGAGCGTCGATTCGTGCAAGAACAAGGCAAATCGGGCCTGACATCCTGCGCCAAGAGCTCCAACCTGACTTCTGACTGCTGAACTCCCGATATTGATGCAGGAAGAGATTCAGAGCACCGACGAGTGCGTCGTATTACCAGTCCACAGCAGCAAAGTGTGGAGTCGCGAAGTAAGACACTGCTGGCGCCAGATATCGTTGCGGCGTATCGTTAAACGGATCGTCGAGACTGGCAAGCTTGGCCAGTATGCTGTCATACAAGATCTGATGCACTCCAGCGTCTAGCATCTGTTCACCAGCGTTAAGCCAAACTAAAAGAGCCTCTACAACCCATGAGTTGACCTCGTTATCGCGAAAAAGTTCGGCCTTGTTCTCGTAGCTGACCAAATGCGCGGCCCGTGAAGAGCGGTGTACTTTCGACTGTTCCAAGGTGGTGCCCATTTTCGTCAGACAGAGATGCCTGGATAGTTGCCAAGAGAAGAACAGCGAGGTAGTCGAGCATCAGTTCAGTCCCGGATGCACTTGCGAATCCACCTTCAGGGAGAAGACATTCGGTGGTGTGGGCAGACCGCATGGCCAAGCCGTGTTTGTCCATGGAGATGAGTATCCTCAGTCCATGAGACTTGGTACAGGTACAGAAGACGAGAGACTCCATCACCACTTCTGGCGTACTAATCAATCACTGGGTGGACTATTGAAAATTGTTTGTGAAATGAAAGAAAATCTCACCTGCGATCCATACATATCGAAGGAAAATAGTTGGAAAATCAGTTGAATATCAATTGAGGATTGCAGACTGCAATCCTCTCTAGCTATTCACTCACACTAACTCATGGACAGTATCTGCAGCAAATGATTGGAGGTAGTCATTATGCTAAAGCTAGAGAGGATTGAAGGGGGATTGCAATCTACGATTTTCCAACTATTTTCCTTCGATATTTATGGATCGCAGGGTGAGATTTTCTTTCATTTCACAAACAATTTTCAATAGTTCACCCAGTGAATGCCGCGCAAATCAACGGTGTTGCATATTCGTCGTCGCCAATGCTACTATCGACGGCCTTTGGCTGCGGAAAAGTATCATAGCTCTCCTTCCGATCGTTAATCTGTGTAAAAAGTGCAGCACGCAGAATTTATGCCCGCTCGATTGCTGTGACACTTTCAGCCGGCCGCAAGCAAGGAAGCGGTCTCGTCGAGCGATTGCTTTGCGGACTAAGTCCAGATAGTCATCTATAAATGAACCGCGGTGCTGGTATAAATTGAGAGCGCAGATGACCTCAAGTGTCACAGCTTTGTCGCAGTGGTGGTGGAAGTGCTGTAGCATCCATAGCAGTGTGTCTGCGCTGAGCTTTGGACCATGATTTCCCCCGAATAGTCCATCCTCCAGGTGTGTCTCCAAGTTGCGAGGCTTTGAAAGGTTTGGCATCGCGAGATTAGATGTTGACACCAAGGAAATCATCATTCAGACTACCCAACGCCTAAGATGACCCAGCCGGCGGAGGATTCTTAGAAAAAAAACAAAATACGTTACACCTCTCAATATCGCCTAACTCAGGGTCACCGGAGTCCGTGTTCACGGAGAGGTTAGGCAGGGTTGTAAGCCTCTAACCATGTATCAACATATTAATAGGATCCGTGGTGTGCGAGTCACAGTGGAAAAATGACACATTATCTGCGTGGACCGGGCATATCAAGCGGCTGCGAAGGCAAGCCTTTAGATCAGGATCATTCGCAGGGTCGAGCAGATAATCTACGCACCCGGAAGCGCCAGAAATAATTGACCTGCACAGTGCGACTGACATACGTCTGGTGAGAT
>Ga0247815_10002763_pt1 | contig 12863 bp, 16 predicted proteins | sample UWRJL194509B1_FD_181014 | JGI IMG/M metagenome (GOLD analysis project Ga0247815, IMG submission 181014) | Plant litter microbial communities from Arlington Agricultural Research Station in Wisconsin, United States - UWRJ-L194-509B-1 | ecosystem: Environmental > Terrestrial > Plant litter >... | reverse complement strand
TCTTTGCGAGTGATGATGCGAGGGTTGGCAGAATGCGCCGCACGTCGGTCCTGGCAACCATATTGACTGTGCGGGAACAAAAGAAAGAACCCCCGAGCAACGTCTCTGGGTCTTCTTCGAGCATCCGACAAAGAGACACCGCAATGGAGGTCTTCCCCGTACCAGCCATACCGGCCAGCCAAAGCATACCCTTGGGGTTATGTTTGACCCAATCGAAAAATTTGGCTAGCACACCTCGGCGAGTCCCGGGCATGCAACCGGCATCTTTGGCTTGCATTTCGTACGCGGCATCGGCAACGCGCTGTACCTCAAGGACTGAGAGGTATCAGATAAAATTTAGAGCTAGTACTGGAGTCCTCACCGTTCTTGATGATCCTGCTGATATCGCGCTGTAACATGTAGGATCACATGAGTAGTGAGGCCTCAATCCTGCGACCACCAGCCGGACCGCACGCACCCATTTTTTAAGTTCCTTCTCCAGCTCCTTTTCCTGGGTTCCCGGAAGGCGCTATTCAACATTGTTGTGAGATATCCGACATGTTTCTAGCAGACGTTTCACGCACTGCCAGAATCTCGCCCATGCCGATTTCGACGCGGGCCTGGCTCGCAAACTTGATTGTACATGAGCAAGCGTATGATCAACTGTGACGCAGCGCTCACCATGAAATCTACGATCAGATTCGAGATCTTTGATAGAATGTCTTTGACTTCGTCAACGTCGGCTTTCGACTCGAAGACTCGTCTGAGCACGCCGCGTGCTTCCTTCTTCTCGATGCTATCTGTGAGCCGTTTGAGCCACCTACAGTAGCATGTTTATTTCCAAAATTCAAAGGGGCTGGATATGCGTACTCTGCGATGTCTTTGAGTTGTTGGATCAAATTCTCGTCTACAGGCCTGCGCTCGCTGAGCTCCCCGATCACGGCACCAAGCTGTGCAATGCGGCTCGCAAGATTCTTGTACTGTTCTTTGACTTCGGAAGTACGCTAAGAAGCCACATTAGTCCTTTGAAAAGGCGAGATGTTGTTACACGCCTTGCAAATGTCGAGGATCTTCGTAGCACCGACGAGCGCTGCCTTGAGCGGCAGACACAGGTCGGAGCCGTCACGGGCCGCTTCAAGAAACTCTTGGACAACTGATCCCGTTGTTTGAAGAAAAGTGGGTGGTGGCTGAAGCTCGAGGTGATTAAGAGGGCTGGTGGATGGCGCTGATGTGTCTGGGACTGGATTGGGATCTTGAGAAATCGGCGATGGCGTACGTGAACGCGAGCCAGGGCGAAGCTTGACGAAGAGCAGACCAGCTCTATCTTTCGCCTCGTTTAGTTTCTTCTTCATAGTGGTCGGGGCTTCTGAAATGCGATCGAGTGGGTGCGCGCAGGAGGAGGACGAGAGAGTACAAGAGCAAGGTCGCCCACGCGGCAGATCGTGTTAGCCGTAGCAACGACTGAATGGCCGGCTCCGCAAACAGATCCGATTACGGGCGCCAGCTGACGACCATCTTTATTATTTGCATCGATTGCGGGACGCCGCGTGGTCGGGGCGTATTCACTGGGCCGAGTGTCGACAATTGCCAGACAATTTCACCGGTAATTGTCGATGTAATTGTACAAGAATACTTGACAATTACTCGACAATTACATCAAGCAATTCTCAAGGGGACAATAACACAACTGCAATTGTTCGGTATTGTCTAAGGTAATTCTTTACAGCGAATTGTGAAATCATCTTGATAGCCAACAATCACCCTAACAATTGTGCCTTTGTTGATGTAAACACACTCGACAATTGCAGTTGTGTTATTGTCCCCTTGAGAATTGCTCGATGTAATTGTCGAGTAATTGTCAAGTATTCTTGTACAATTACATCGACAATTACCGGTGAAATTGTCTGGCAATTGTCGACACTCGGCCCAGTGATTGGTGCATGTGTGCACACAGCCCGAACTGAGATCGGTTCTCGGTCCAGGGCAACGGCCGCGCAAATAGCTCACATCTAGCGCGTGCACATCACTCGTGTTGGCCCTGTTAAAGCGTCGCGACTGGCATGCTCAATTACCTCGTAGGCGTTAGCGTGTTTAGTCAGCTCGGAAAAGACGAAAAGAATGAAGAAACAAAGTTCGGATGGTACTCGTCAACAGTCGAAGACGATTCAGCATCAGAAAGATTTCGCGGGCAACCGGGTTCTTCAGCTACTTATGAAGCCTGAGACAACCGATCTTACGGAGAAGCTCGGTGCACTTCGCATTTCAGTTCGTTTATCCATCATGTAAATGACCGTCAGCATTGCTGGCGAACTAGCAATGCAGCAATATATGTCTCTAGACTCTCCATGCGCAACCGTCTGCTAAAAAGAATTCTACAGTGTAAAAGTTCTCAAAATTGCATTCTCAATGAATGTCCAAATGGTGTCCAATATCACAGTTTGATGAAACTATCGAGTTGTCCATTAGCGTCCAGTCACTTTTCACACCTCTTATATGTTCTATGCCCAACGGCGAGCTCTGTTCGTTGTGTACTCTATGTGCAGAACCGGGTTCCTGTCGCGATTCCGAAGTACTGGTGTACACAATAAGTTTGATGTTGTTTACGCTGTTCGATTGCTAGACATACGTTGTTGTGCGCAGTGTTCACCCCAGTACCACCACTTGTGCCAATTGAGCACAGCTCGTCTTCCCCTACAACTTCGTTTCCGAACTCCCTACACTGAGTCGTGGTGACAGCAGTTGATGGTGAAGCCGTCAAGTGGTACTCGACGGCTGAAAGTGCCGCGTTATCAGATGATGTACCTTAAGGGTCAGCGAAAACGTACGATGGTGAACGTAACCAGAGGATATATTGAGTGCCGGAGTTTTGACCACGCTGTGTGATAGTGAGCATTCTCTGCAATAAATACAAGTATTCGCAATGACACACCCATCATCGAGATTAGTAACTAACGGAAGCGAAGTGGTAGTGAGCTTATGAGTAGAAAGCGGAGGGAAACGCACCACGGCGGACTGAAAATCCAAGCGTTTCGTCAATGAAGAACGCCCATTGGAGATCACCAGTACGCGGTTGGCCATAAGTATATACTGCGCGGCCGCTGGTAGCTCGTCACCCATGGTTTTATTCTCACGACAATCTAGTTACTCACTTGTTGAGGAAAGTAGACCGAATGTCGGATCCGGCGAACACCGCAAGTGGTCCTCCTATATCATGACCAGTGGTCACGAGGGTGTAGTTGGCATATGCTGCCACAGCAATCCCTTCGCTGAGCGTGGTAAAGATGAACGGCTTGACGCTAAGATAGGCAGCGCGGTAGCCGGAGTGGACGCGTGCACCGCCGGTGCCGGTACCCCAGGAAACCAGAGTGCTAGAAGCGATGGTGGCGTCATCTGCAGCGTTTGTACTAAATGCATGGGTCTCTTCAGCCACTACATTATTGATGATCTTCCCTCGACGTACCGACCAGCAAATGCCACAACAAACTCCCGCTTAACATCATCACGTGCGATGAAGCCCTCTGCACCTGTCGTGCTGTTTGCGAACTGCACAAACAAAGTGGAGAAGACTATATCAAGACGAATACATGGTCTCGCCAGCGATGATACGCACTCTCGCCACAAGCGTTTGGCCATTCGGGTTTGGGCAGGGTTGTATACTCGGATACGCCGAAGACGCATATTTGTAGTGATAAAGAAGGGCATCGTAAGTCACTGTGTGAATAACCAAGAGTTATTGTCCAGGCAGTACAGGTTTGAGAGGTTTCAGCGCGCCTTGTTCGACAGCAGAGACGACTCCGAGTGCGAGGGCAAGGGCAGCGAGGACAAGCATACTGAGATTTGAAATCCAGGGAGTGAGAAATTGCGTGACTGAAGGCTGCTGTCCAGATGCTTTTATGATGTGAATTGTAATGTGGTCACGCCTCTGGCAGCCTTCGGCGGTCGGCGACAAAGTTGACATGATACACCGCTGCGCGCACAAACGCCGCATCAAACCACAGCTTGCCAAGGTACCACCAGTTACGCTGATTGAGCGAGGTGATACCTGACAAGCCAAATTAGCTCATACAAGACTCATTTGGGGTTCGACGCGGGAGAGGGACTTGAATAGACACCAGACTCGGAGCACATAGACGGAACTTCACACATTAGTGGAAACAGTTGATGATGGAGAGAGCCAGAAGAGGATGATTGGCAAGGCACGACGCATGCATGCCGAGCTGCGCAGCAGGCATGACGCCGGCAAAGAATGCTGCGGAATGGCGACAGCAGAGACAGGATCTTAGATCGACGATGGGAAATCGGAAAATAGAAGAGTTGTGTGTAAGTCTGGATGCTGTGGCCGCACCGAGCGGAGTCGGAGCGCTATGGTCATTCAACAAGCGAATAGCAGGGACGCTCTAGAACCGAAGGGCCTGTTTGGGGAGCGGAAGGCCAGAGCCGACTTAGTTGAGAGAAACGGCTCAAAGATCGCATAGGTTGCCTCTCGCTAACTCGCTGAATCGCTCGACAGCAGGGTATAAAGAAGAGGAATGCATTTTAATGCACCCGGTGACAAGCAATCTGGCACCGGCCTGTCGGCGCAACCAGCGATATGAAACGTTACATCAAATCCTGCGGGTAGAACCTGCATCATATGCGAAGGCGGTACGCCGGTCTAAAACGAGCCTGAAAAGTCAGGTATGATCATGCATATCTGTGATCAACGTAGCTAGGCTAGAGGAGCGACTCTTGGCCGGTCCTCGCGTCGGGACGAAGGCGAACGGAACGCCATCGCGAACACACACTTGCCCGGCACCACACCGCAGGACGCATTATTTGATAGAAGAGCTGCATTCTGGTCCAAATTGTGGTTTAGACCAGTTTGCGGACCAACGGTGGATTACTTGGCTCCGACCAGCTCAGATTACTCGGCAATTGTAATCCAACTCGCATCCCGAAGACACCAGTATCAAAGAGTCAAGTTCGATCGTTCGTGAGATTGGCATAAATGAACGTCCAGTATCACAGTTCAGTGCAGCTCATCAAAAGCGGCTTGCTAAAGTCCACCAGCGCCACGACCTTGTTTACCCCCGAAGCTAGCGTCACGGTCTGCGCACGGCCCAGCTATAAAACCTTACGTACAAAAGCGCGTGCCGGTTGCGATCCCAAAATACTGAGCCCTCTTGTCAGCAGATGTTTGATGCTCGATGGTCTTGAGCGACTTACGTTGTTGTGTGCGGCGTTAACGCCTGTAGGACCAGTCGTGCCAATGGAGCAATGTTCATCTTCGCCAACGACGACATCTCCGAACTCACGGCACTGAGTCGTCGTGGCAGCAGATGAAGGCGAAGACTTTAGGTGGTATTCAACCGCTATGAGGCAGTATCGGATCATGTGAGCTTGGGAAATAGCAGTTAGGAAAAATGGCGGCGCACGATGGTGAACGTAACCCGAGGTGTAGTTGAGCGGCGGAGTCTTGACAACGCTGTGAGGAAACGAGAATAAGAAGTAGAAAGCAGGTGACAAGTGGTCGGGCTCACCCGTCGTTAAGGTTGGTTACTAGGAGCGCATCGCATCAGCGTCGGATTTGTGCTAGACAGCAAAGACGCACCACGGTGAACATAATAACCAAGCGTCTCGTCGACAAAGTATGACCACGAGAGATCACCGACCCGGGGCTCGCCGTATGTGTATATCGAGATCAAACTGCGACGCCATTGCTCGTCAGTCGCATACATTGCGTACACGGCAGATACTTGGACGCACTTGTCAAAAAGCGTTGACCGAACAGTTGAGCCTGCAAAGACTGCCAGTGGACCACCGATGTCATGACCGGTGGTGACGATACTATAGTTCTTGTGCGCGGGGACGGCGAGGACCTGGTTCAGTTTCGAGAAGATACCAGTCCTCACACTATCATAGGCGGCTTTGTAACCCTTGTGAACGTGAGCGCCAGCTGTTTCATTATTCCAGATAACCAGCGTGCTGGCGGCGATCGTGGCGTCGTCTGCGGCATTGGTGCTGGAGATGCACGATGAGCAGGCAGAGCAGCGTCGACATGGACAGTCTACACACCGACCCGCGAACGCGATCACGAATGTTTTTTTGATGTCATCGCGCGCGATGAATCCACTGGCGCCAGTTGTTGAGTTGTTGAACTGCGTGCAACGGATAACACGGCGTGAGTTGCGGACGCTTGTGCGATGTTTTGCATGCGCACACTCGAGACCAACGTCTGACCACTTGGGTGTGGGCATGGCTGAGGACTGGGATAGGCCGAAGATGCGTATTTGTAGTAGTACTTGAGCAGATCGTAGGTGGCTTCGTTGCGAAAGAGCGTCAGCCCTAGGACGTCGGTACGGTCACGAGCCTGCGCACCTTGATCAACCGCGGCGACGGCGCTGATGGCAAGAGCAAGAGTGACGAGAACACGCATTGTATGGGAGAGGGTGAATGCACGAAGGATAGACTACGGCCGGCACGAGCTTGAGCTTTTTATGGACCACGGTAGCTCGTGAACCGGGTACGGTGCGCATAAACGCCGCCAGGACGCGCCTTGTCAAGGAGTCACGAGTCATGCGTTATTGCGCTCGCTGATGCAGGTGGTCGTCGCAGAAACCAGGACGGCAGGCGTGATCACGAACAGCACAACAACATCATGGCGTCGCTCTTCGCGCATTGCCCGAAGGCTGCAAGGCAATCCAGAATCTGAAGAGCAGCCAAATGCAGAAAGTAGATCAACAGGCACACCCCACGGCATGACAGAATGCGCAGCAGGGTTGACGCTCGCTTTTGGTGCTGCGGAACGGCGACAGTAGCTGGGGTCGCCACAACGGGACACCTCAGAGCAATCTCAGAACGCATGCAAGCAGATTAGGAAGCAGTGCGGGAAAATAAGTGCGTGCAGGGTTCACAGATGATGTGGAAGACGAAGCCGACGCACCTTGCCCAATCCGTTTACGTTGTACCTCGTGTAGAGCTCACAAGTGACACGGCGCCGTATAGGATGGGTGTAAAAAAAGAACCCAGATACATGGACTGGTAGGCACGTTGAGCCGTAATGCGCCACTTTACCGGCGACGAGCAAGCTGAAGGCAGCACGAGAACCCCGCCAGAAGCACGGTCGCGAGTCAAATGCCCAGAAAACAAAAGCCTCAATAAAGCTTGAGCATGGTAGTAACTATCGGATCTAGTATCAGCATAAAGGGGTTAACTAGTCCGGCTATCGCTTGAACAAACCAGTGGCCAAGCACCAGCCGACAGATTGAACGACGATCACTGTTTGGAGTGGATTGGAATATAGACGAATAAATTGGACAGACAGTTTACGCGATTTAGGAAGCAGGTGATGTAAAAGGAAGGTGTCTGGAAAAGCTGGCCCGTTAGAAGGGTTTCGTGAAGAGAAAGACGCGAGTTCAACTCCGACCGGCAACACCCGAGTCCAGGTCAACAGCTGTGCAGCAGTGTGCATTTCGTGTGCTGCCTTGTTATTGCCACGTGAGAGTGAGACGCTTGTCACTCAGGCCAGTAAAGGCGTGTGACCTCTGGATGCCAGCTATGCACACTATCACGAGACGATGTTCTACAAGTTAATTGCGACACTGCGGGTTCAGTGTTACTGGCCCCGTTGTTGCTGACAAATTTTTAGACCTCGCATAATGTACTTAGATGTAGAGGAACTGCTTCCGGTGAGGTTGTCAGAGAAATAGTCCCCAATGGTGTGCGGCAGTTGCCGTCAGTAGGACTCTTCTTCCATCGTTCATCATGGCCGACGCTGTCGGCGACGGTAAAAGGTTTACGGCACTGTACTATACCACATTCGACAGCGACCGCACTAGTCTTAGGTCTCTTTACGTGCGATCTTGTCATCAATGATCTCGAGGATCCTCGCTCATGTTGTTGGTAGCGCTCCAAATCGGTGATGACGTGGGACGGAGAACTCTTGAAAGGGGTTGAGGCGATCACAGCGAAGCTCACTGTGAGAATTGTTTATGTTTCGTTGCCCATGTTGTGTCTAATCCTCCGCAACAGGGATTACCTTTCGACAAAGTTGTGCACCAGGTCACGACGCTTGATGTGCAACCGTCCAATCTAGTTGAAGATGCGACGCTCGTGCACATTACTGGCACTCTCATAGTATGAAGCATCTTGTTTCTACTATGTGATCGGCTTCTAATCCCACGCGATCTCCATGTACAGATCGAGGACACCATCCCGCTTCAGTATTCACAGACGTTTCTACTGATCCCCGATGAAGAAGGTCAGTATATGTAAGTCGTTGACTCCTTTCATTGTGGTCCTGGCTTAGGCGTAGGCTGATGTCCATAACTTGGACTGTTTGCCTTGACGACAGTCTTAACGATGTGTTCCGTTTCAACTACGACCCTGCCTCGTCGGCGAAACAACATTAGCGCGCACGCTAGAGTGTCTTCAAGGTCTTTGTATATACCGTCAGCATTGATTACCATCTTGCCTTAACCGACACTGTCTCGCCGTACTGGGTCAGGATGTCGTTAGAGGTTTCAACGCTGAAGCCATCTGAGTCAATGTAGGTCCTTATTCACTGTGTCAGCAAAGCTTCTGATCCATTAGTTGCAATGCTTGATTATGCAGTTGTATGCGCGCTGGCGTGAGTATTGCCGCTTTCCTCGAACCGACATAGAAGTCCCAGAAGCCTCAATAACTGTGACATGTGGTCCATCTGATGGATCAGGGCCTGATATACGGGACACTCTTCATGCAGGTGTTGTAAGCACTGGGTGCGTTGTCCATGGAGGAATGCAAGTTCGGACCGAGCCGACCGGAGTTCAAAGCGCGTCTTCTCCTTCTGAGTATCGCTTCGGCCGCTGAGACAACGCCGATCTACCCGAACGTTCTAGTCAGCCGTTGCGTACCTGGATGCGCCTGTGCAGATCCCCTTCACGCACGCCTGCTTGTCCTCCGTTCCTGGCTTTACATCTTCTTGGCCCGCGCTCGTTCCATAGCTCATTCCTTTACTAGGGGTACTACCATCGATGTCGTACCTTCAGCCCACTATACCCCGCAGCAGAGTGCTTGCACCCATTCAATCTTGCGTTTGCAATGACGACACTCCGAGATGTCCGCTTCCCCGCACAAACCGCACTCGATGATCAGGGCGCGTCTGTAGTCTGACATGACCTGACCCTGCGCTTTTCAACGTAATCCGGGCACTTCGGGCTCGCCGGTGCCGCGTCAAGGCCGAGTTCCGGCTCGTTCACACTGTCTGACGACTGGTGTATGGGACATCATGCTGCGCGAGTTGCTTGTGGTTACTTTTCGGGTAGCACCGCTGGGTTCATGCACGCGTTACCGGCAGCTTTGGTGAAGCAGAAGTTTGGGGGCCAAAAGTTTCTAGGTCATTCCTGACCACGCACCGAGCGTCTTTGAACCCATGTATTGTCATTTATCTCGCTTACTCCACCCTATAATGCTCGTGTTTCTCGTTCCCTGGATAGTCAGACACCCAGCTCACTTTGCTTGTTGCAGCGTAGTGACATTTTCCTCTTTCTGTTGTTGACCTACTGCTCGCTCTACCGTCATTCGAGCGGACAGTCTTGTCCAAGAAAAGTGGCTCTGGATCTTGATTCAGATCCTGGGGGAGCGGAGAGCGCGTCGAACAGTCCAGAACGCGGCGCGCGACGGGCTCGCCTCGCGCCGCAGTCATAATGCAGGATCCTGAATCTTCGATACAAGTGGGCAAGCGTCCAACAACCATCTGCTTCCTGCTCCGTGATTACTTTCATGCGCGGTTGTGTTCCTTGTGCCGGGTAGGTCGCCGGTGCTGAATAGCCTGCGCTTGCCTCGCTCCTACACTCTCTCATGTCTGCATTCCCTGCACGTAGCGCACTGCCCATCTCATTTTATCTGATCTTGTCCGCGCCATCGGATTGATTGGGAGCCACAAGTTGGCGGGTTGTACATTCCGGCGCAGCGGAGATTTAGAACGAGGGCACGCGTTCCTCGCGAGGTCGCGCCACCTACACGTTCCCTTCCTGCATTTCCGACAAGCATCGCACCGCCAATCGTCCGGCATCGGATGCCGAATCGTTGTTGCTCCATCACACGGCGGCCCGTCGCGAGGGCCTGACAGTTGACATTCAACTGCTGAACCTGTCGTTTGTTGGCGCACGGGCCACCCGGGTAGTCACATGACCAACACCGCGCAATCGATGGGCTGGTCGACCCTGCGAAGCGGCTTTACCTCTGTGTTGCCCGGGTGCCGGCGCGTCTCAGGTGCATGAGGACCTGGTGGCCGTGGTTAGTTAGACTTTACTAATTCGCGATCGGGCATACGATGACGATGAGATGGCGGCACGTTCTGCGGCGGATCTCCGGAATGGGAGATGGGTGTAACCGCGTGTCGTCACGGACCGCAATCAGCCGGCCACGTCCCCTTGCCCTCTTCCTACAAATTCTCGAGCTCGGGCGGGTTCTTCTCACGCACAGATCTCTTTCGAGCACTCTTCTCCAACTTCGAGGTGTGTTTTACTCTTGCTAGGTCTAGGCGCCTGCTCACATATCACACCGACTAGACCGCGCCCCACACCTCACTCGCAAGGCTATATACCGACGCGACCGCCCGCCCAGCCTTTAACAAACCGCGACCGCGTGCATTGCTCCTCGTACTTTGCAGCTCAGGTACGTTGCTGTGTGCCGACCGTCGGCGTCAACTACACTTTTCTCCGGGCGCTGACGCGACCTCCCGATAGACACACTTGTCTTTCTCCTAACCGAAACCTCTTCCGCCTCGAGCGCTCGATCCTCGACAACAATGACTGCACGACCAAGCGCCATCCCAATGCCGCCTCTCGCAGCACCACAGCCGCAACCGACGTTCCTGGGCACACCATTTGCAACGGCTTCAACCGTGAACCCATTTGAATACCCCAACAGTGGTGGACCTGGAAATATCAGCCCACAAATTGGTCTGGGATACAGCTCTTCGAGCACACCACCGTCACTGGGCGGTACACCATCCGGTGTCGGACTTATGGGCGTTCCGCGAAAGAGCCCGGCCAGTCCATTCCAACGAAGGGCTGCTCTTGGTACATCTGGCAGTCCGCCAGTACCACCAGCTCTGATGGCGAAGGCACAGATGGGTCTTGCGATGACTGTTGGGCGGTCCGCGAGTGGGCAGGCATAGGCCGCATCTACTCGTTGGCTGTCGCGTCTTTTCGCCGTTTCCGTTCTCGTGACCCAACCCGCACGGCTCTCATCACAACTCGTCCGCATCCAGCATCACACGGTCTTCTCAACTTTTTTCACTCAATTGTAGTAGTATGAAGTCCTGTCTGCTGTCACCTCTGTTCTCCTGCCTCGCACGCTCTTCCACTCACGACCTGCTATCATATCGTATTTGTTGCCCCTCGCCCTCATCGTCATCCAGTGCATACCATTCAGGTCGGCTTCGTCGACTTTGGCGCCATACATGACGCGTCATCGCCCAATCCATCCTGCCGCACACGCTTCCCCGCCCTGTCAAACTCTCACCCGGTCTCCTTTACGTCCCAACTCGCGTGTCGATGCCGTTCGCCTACCCAGATTCCTTCGGCAGAGAGTCCTTCTTAGCGCTACACGCACCATCGCCGACGAGCCTCCTCGGTCGTCGTGCTCGGCATCTGCTCGACCCATTGCGTCTGTGCACGCGTGTCGTCACTGATCCTCACCCGTCCAAGCATGTTTGTGTTCCTCTCTCCCGGTGCGCGTCCGCCCCAGCCACTGGTGTTTGTAACGATACGTTATCAGTTTGAATTGGTCGTGCGTGCGTGTCCTCCTTGCCTGCGTCTCTGAGCCCTTGCGCACTGCCATCTATGTCTTCGTGTCCTTCCATGCACTGGTCCACGACCAACTCTCCCGCGTTCGTCACTTCCATACCTCACAACATCACCCGCGCAGCATCGCGCGCTAATACCACACTTGGTGAGCATCTGTTCCTTATTATGAATGAACCAAACCCACACTTCCTTCCCCGGCCGCGCCCGTCCGTGCTACTTTCGTCGTTTGCGAGGTTCCTGCACTCGCCCCGTCCGCGGCTCGCGCTTCCCCAGAGGCGAGGGACGAACCGTGTTGATGTCCACACTTCGCTCGTCGGGTGCGGTCATCTGCATGGGGTGATACTGGGAACAGGCGCTTGCGCCTCTCGTGACGCTAGGTTACCCCAACCTCTCGGCGTTGATGCTCTCTGCTCTCGGCTCGTCGATGTACATGAACGCTAACAAAGCTTCTTTGTAGACTCCCCACTCCGACTGCTCTCTTGACGAAAAACATAACGACGATACCCGCTCTCGCCTGATCGAGATCTGGAACCCAAGGAGAGGTTATCTACGATGATTCCGAATGTATGAACATTCTGTGTCTCGAATCACCGGGTCCACTTTGCGCAAGCCGTAGATACTGGTACTCGCCAGGTAGCCTGACCACAAATGAAAACCAGGTTTTCTGATAAACTTTGAGGTCTGAAGCAGAAGGCCCACAAATGGCAGCTCGTCTGAATATTTCAAAGTTTGGCTTTCGATTTGGCGTGCGGCGTGAGATATAAATTGTCAGGACGCGAATGAACCTAATGCGTTATCTAATGGAGGAAACATCATGAAGTGGTCACGATGATCGATGTGGTCATCGCAGACGATGGTGCGAGAATGAAGCACCACTACACTTCCTGGGCAACAAAATGTCAATTTGCGTTCAGACCTTCAATAGACACAACAGACTTTCCAGGACACCATGGCTCTCGTACAGAATTGGGCCGCCGAAGTTGTTGGGCGGCTTGGCGGCAATGTTGTTTTCCCTCGACCGAGGACAAGCAAAGTGTATCGCTTGCCAGGCCCCGCTACGGGTAGCAACATACTTCAGCGTGGCTTACTTGCCATTATCTGCAGACTTGG